>Ga0187874_10000697_pt1 | contig 38447 bp, 32 predicted proteins | sample June2016WEW_16_1_3_FD_132993 | JGI IMG/M metagenome (GOLD analysis project Ga0187874, IMG submission 132993) | Peatland microbial communities from SPRUCE experiment site at the Marcell Experimental Forest, Minnesota, USA - June2016WEW_16_150 | ecosystem: Environmental > Terrestrial > Soil >... | reverse complement strand
GAATTAAGGTTCAGCCCTGAAAGGGCGACACAGGCTTTTGCATAATCTGCCAAAAACCTGTGCCGCCCTTTCAGGGCTTGGTTCATACGCATGCCCTTCCCAGGGCTTGCGCCCTGGGCTTTGGTGTTTCGCGCTTTCAGCGCTCTGGACAATTCTTCTTAGCTTGACGCGCATGCGCTGAGGGGCTATTCCGGCAACGGCCAGACTTGAGGTAAACAAGATCATCGAGCACCTGCTTATTTTACGGATCGTCAAGAACTGCTGCCGATGTGCCGTGCGTTCGACGACGAACCTGGAAAGTCTCGGACGCCGTCATCTTCGCCGACTGCGTTGGTTCGATGCGAGCGGACTCGATTTTTTGCGAGGAGAAAGATCGATATGCTAATGCTAAAAACATTCAAGGCGATTTTTGTAGCGCTTTGCGTGGGTATAGTAATCACCGTCAGTAGCTGGGCCTTTGCCCAAGGAGCCGGCGTCTCAGGTTCCATAAAGGATCTCTCCAACAACCAGGGTATCCAAGGTGTAATCATCACGATAAAAGATGTAAGTGCCGGTAAGTTGGTGGGAACAGGGAAAACTGACGTATTGGGCAACTACTCAGTGAGTATTCCAGCTCCGGGAAAGTACACCCTCGAAGCATCAAGATTTGGATATGACAGTGTGACGGCGCCGGATGTGATTGAGCTTTCCGATATGACCCCGAATCGGACCGTAAATATCTCCATGCGCGGGAACAAGCCTGCGGCGCCGGCATCGGCCCTGTCTTGGGAGACGGGGGCACGCAAGAGCTATCTCATCCCAGCCCTCGAAATCCCGGCCTTCCTCCTTATGCTCAATGGGGCTGACCGGCTCGTCTACCCCAACCTAGTAGAGGGAGGGAAAAAAGTCTACAGTACGAACCTGTCAACCTTCTGGAACCACGTCGCCCACGGGCCCTGGGGGATCGATCAAGACGCCTTCGCCATGAACCAGTTCGGGCATCCGTATCAGGGATCCATCTACCATGGATTCGCACGATCGGCGGGCCTCAACTTCTGGCAGTCGCTCCTCTATGACAATGCAGGCAGTTTTCTTTGGGAAACGGGCGGGGAGACCACGAACCCATCCATCAATGACCAGATCGCCAGCGGCATCGGCGGGAGCTTCTTCGGGGAGGCGCTCTTCCGGATGTCCAACCTGCTCCTCGAGGGCGGCGGTGACAACCCCGGATTCTTGCGCAAGCTGGGCGCGGCTCTGATCTCACCATCCGCGGGTTTCAATCGCGCTGCCTTTGGAGACCGGTTTAAGTCTGCGTTTCCTAGCCGTGATCCGGCCATCTTCTGGCGCCTGCAGATCGGCGCGAGTCTGAATACCCACTTGAACAACCAGGGCAGCTCCAGCGCCAACAAAAAGACCGAGGCGACAGCGGACTTCTCCCTGGCTTACGGGCTCCCCGGGAAGCCCGGCTATAGCCATACGCGTCCTTTCGACTACTTCCAATTTGAATCCACCAGCCTCGGCAACTCTCATAATCCTTTTGATGACATCATGATCCGAGGCCTGCTCCTCGGAAAGGACTACGAGGCCGGCAATTCCTATCGCGGGATCTGGGGCCTCTATGGCGGCTATGACTATATATCGCCGCACATTTTCCGCGTCTCAAGCGTCCACGTCTCTTTCGGTACTACCTATCAATGGTCGCCCTCGAGAGCGGTAGCGCTCCAGGGCTCGGTCATCGGGGGTATCGGTTACGCTGCGGCCGGTAACGTCACCCAAGTGGGTGAACGCGACTACCACTACGGCGTTGCCCCACGTGGGCTTGTTGCGCTCCGCATCATCCTTGGCAACAGGGCCATGTTCGACTCAACGGGCCGCGCATATTATTTGACCGGCGTGGGTGGCGATGACCCGGGGGGAAGGGAGACGATCAACCGCCTGAACGCGGGATTCCACGTTCGCATTTTCGGCCCTCATGCCCTTGGGATCAATTACATCGCCTCCGTGCGGGATGCGCGGTATCCCGCCCGGGCGCCCAGTCACCAGACGACGGGAACCGTCAGCCTCGTTTACACTTTGCTTGGCGACACCCGGTTCGGCGCTGTTGAGTGGCGCGGCGCAGACCACCGCTGATCCGGATATATGGATTCGCCGCCCGGAGCAGGAATGAAACAGGCTTAAGACCGGGTCTTGACTCTTCACTTCGTCGGCTTCCTCCAGATGTTGGCGGGGAGTTCTAACACATGGTTTATGCTCTGGGGTAGTTCACGAGTTTGTTCAGTCCGGCTCACACATCTGGTCAATGTTGAACAGAAAGACAAATTGCCTGGTTGTATTTTGCGTCTGGGAGCCCTTTCAAAACTGGAAGGCATCACACCCATGGAAGTTAACGAGATTCAGCTCACTTTTTCTGAGAAGAGGAAATCATGTTTCAGGTCAAAGGTCCAATTCTTGCTGCGATGGATCTCGATATGGGATCCGATGAGCTTCTTCGTCAGGCGGACGCCCTTGCGCGTTCCTACAACGTCAAACTTTCTATCTGTCATGTCCTCCCCGAGATCTTCGCTGTGCGACCCTTGTTTCCTCAGCTGCATCTCGACGACGCCCTGAAGCTCTCTGAGCTTGAGGCTGCGGTCCGCGACGCTCTCCTGAAGCGCACTCGAACGGTGACGGCTCGGGAGCCGCCCCAAATAGAAATAGAGATTGAACAAGGTACGGTGCATGCGGGAATACTCCGGGCTGCCGAAAACATCGGGGCAGGAGTCGTGGTCGTCGGGGGGAAAGTCGATCACACGGGCCGGCACATTCTGGGCGGTGCTGCGGAGCATGTTGTTCGCTATGCGAATTGTCCCGTTCTTGTGGCGCGGCCCTCGCCAGCGGGAAAGGTACTGGCCGCGACCGACTTTTCCGATCCCGCACTCCCTGCCGTTGAAGCGGGTGCAGCTGAGGCGCGGCACCGCAAGGCCCACCTTACTATCATTCATGCCATCGATCTGCTCCCGGTGATGAGTCCCTTTTATGGAAAATTCTATAGCTATGGCGGGCCTCCGATCGATGTCAGCGACCAAATGAAAAAGATCTGGCAGCAAAGGCTTGATGAGTGCGTGCAGCACTTCAAGGCCAAAGGCGGTGACCTGCTACGAGATGGACCGGCGGCGCCGGCGATCTTGAGCGCGGCGTCGGAACTGCCGGCACAGCTGCTCGTCGTGGGCACTCACGGCAGGACGGGGTTAAGCCGCATTATGGCTTTGGGCAGCGTGGCCGAAGCCGTTGTGCGCGCCGCGCCGTGCTCTGTTCTGATAGTTCGATTAGCCTAGGAACCCGTCCGAGCAAGACTGCTGGGTGTTACGACTATCGGCACAGGCTGGGCGCTGGCGGTTTGGGGCTATGCGCTGGCGTGGTTCCTGGTCAACGACCGCGTGAAATTGGCGACGTACAGGATTCTCGACTCGCACCGGTCTATGCTGGCGTGGAAACATGCCAAATGAATGACTGGTTCGCGATTCTTCGATGAAGACTTCGGGGAGGAGCCCGGATTCCAGCATGCGGCGGCATCGCATGCTACTATACCAACATGCAGATGAAAGGCCTCTGATATGGAATATCTTGGATCGGACGATCAACAAGCCACCGTGGACCTTGTCGAGCAACAACTGCGATTGTGGAACGCCCGGCGCCTGGCCGCGCGTGAAAAGCTTAATGAAGAGTCAAGTTCTTGCTTTCGATTCCTGACGATAGCAAGAGACGAAGGCAGCCTGGGAAATGAAATCGCGCAGGAACTATCCCGGAGACTGGGATGGCACGTCTTCGACAAAGAAATTGTGACGTACATTGCCAAAAACAGCCACGTCCGTGAAAACCTGGTCCGACAGCTGGATCAGAAGTACCAAAACCTCCTTCAGGATGCAATATCGCGTTTTTTGAGGATGCCCGAGTACGCTTCGTTTGGAGCTGAAGAGTATCATGAGGCTCTCCTGAGGACTTTGATATGTGTCGCGGCGCTTGGAGGAGCGATTCTCGTGGGCCGGGGAGCGAATTTTGCGCTGAGGGACGATGAGCGCGGGCTATATGTCCGCATCACCGCATCGTCCGAAGTGCGGTTCCAGCGACTCAGCAAGAGCTGGAAGGCGACACCGGAGGAGGCTCGCCACCGCATGGAGGCCGACGACGAGGAACGGAGGGAGTTCATCCGTAAGTACTTCAAGAAGGATTTTGATGACCTGCGCTTCTACGATCTCATATTCAACACGGATCGTCTTTCAATCGAGCAGATTGTCACTTCGATCCTGCCTGTCATCCAGGGGCCGACATCCGAAAAGACGGAAGGAATGCCCCCTGGCTAAGCAGCTACGAGATAGGCTGCACCGGCGATCTTGAGCGCGGCGTCGGAACTGCCGGCACAGCTGCTCGTCGTGGGGACTCATAGCCGGACGGAGTTGAACCGCATTATTGTTTTGGACAGCGTGGCAGAAGCCGTTGTTTGCGCTGCGCCATGCTCCATCCTTGTTGTTCGCCTGACTTAGGCCAGGGTTCGGTGCTATACGGAGCGTCAGAGTCATCAACTTCACAAGCGCCGCAAAAGGAGTTGCGATGGCTGACACAAGAGGAGTTCATTATGCGGATTCTGCTGGTTGAGGATGATATGAAGATTGCGTCTTTCATTAATAAGGGGCTGAAAGCTGCGGGTTATGCGGTAGACCATGCTCTCGACGGAGAAAAGGGTTTTCATATGGCTTTAACAGAACCCTATGACACAGCCATCATTGATATTATGCTGCCGAAACTGGATGGGTTATCTCTGATCGAGAGAATGCGCAAAGAGAAGATCCGGACGCCGGTTATCATCCTGAGTGCCAAGGGATCTATTGACGATCGGGTCAAGGGGCTTCAGGCAGGAAGCGATGACTACCTTACCAAACCCTTCGCTTTTTCTGAGCTTCTTGCCCGGGTGCAGGCACTTATTCGGAGAGCGAGCGGTCTTTCTGAACCGACCATGCTCAATGTATCCGATTTATCCATGAATCTCCTCACACGGGAGGTGACTAGAAGTGGCAAGAGTATCGAACTGCAGCCGATCGAGTTCTCCTTGCTGGAGTATCTCATGCGAAACGCGGGACGGGTTGTTTCAAAGACGATGATCATGGAACATGTATGGGATTACAATTTTGATCCGCAAACCAATGTAGTCGAGGCCAGAATATGCAGGCTGAGAGACAAAATCGACAGAGATTCCGATAAGAGATTGATCCAGACTGTGCGGGGGGTGGGATATGTCCTTAGGGAGACGAATTAGCCCTCGGAGCACCCTGGCCTTTCGGTTGACGCTCTGGTACGCCGGGATCTTCACTGTTTCGTCCTGCATTGCTTTTCTATTGTTTTATACCCTCATCACCTCGCTCATCCTTCAGCGCACCGATCAGGAACTCTTGGGACAGGTCAGTCGGTTTTCCATACTAATTTCCTCAGAAGGAACCGAGGCAGTTAAAGACTCCGCCATAATTGAATCCGAGGCGGCTGGCGTAAAAGAGGTCTTCTTTCGCCTCCTCTCCGTGAACGGGCAGGTCTTCTCTTCATCCAACATGTCTTACTGGAAAGACATTGATATCGACGAAACGGCCATCAAAGCGCTGCTTCCTGAAAACAAGCCTGTGTTTCAAACGATCGCCATTGCAGGCCGTAGCGAGAAAGTGCGGATTCTCTATGCCGTGCTCAGCCCCAGTATCATCCTGCAGGTGGGTGTGGCCATGGAGAGTTATTCGCGTTTTCTCGATGCCTTTCAAAGAATCTTTGTTACTACGATGACTTTTCTTATCGTCTTGGCTGCGGGTGTTGGCTGGTTCATGGCCCGGCGAGCGGTATCAGGAGTTGAAGCCATCACCCGAACCGCTCAAAAGATATCCGGAGGCAGCCTGGAGCAGCGAGTTCCCGTCAAGGCGAGGGGCGATGAGATAGATCAGCTTGCCAATACGTTCAATCAGATGCTGGATCGTATACAGGCGCTGCTCACAGAGATCAAAGAAATGAGCGATAACATGGCCCACGACCTGAGAAGCCCGATCACCCGGATTCGGGGCATTGCAGAAGTAACCCTTACGAGCGGCAAAACCCCGGGCGAATATGAGGGCATGGCAGCCAGTACCATTGAGGAATGCGATCGTCTCCTCGATATGATCAACACCATGTTGATGATTTCAAAAACAGAATCAGGGGTGGACAAAATCTCCGGCAGGGACGTCGACCTTACCGGCATTGTCCGCCAGGCGTGCGAACTCTTCGAGCCCACAGCTGAAGATAAAAAAGTGAATCTCAGCTGCAATGTGCCGGACAGAGCCCATTTGACCGGAGATACCCCGATGATTCAGCGGATGCTCTCCAATCTGCTCGACAATGCCATCAAATATACGCCATCCGGCGGAATAGTGAACATCGCGGTCACTGAGAGTAAGACGCGGGTTGTTGTCGCGCTCAAAGATACAGGTATCGGCATCTCTCAAGCCGATCTTCCTCGCATTTTTGAGCGATTTTACCGATGCGATCAAAGCCGGTCCCAGGCAGGCATCGGATTGGGTCTCAGCTTGGCTCGTGCCATTGCCCGGGCTCACGGTGGAGACATCACGGTAATAAGCACGCCAAATCAAGGAAGTACTTTCACTGTTACCCTGCCGAAATCCCTATCTTTTCAAACTTCATAAACACGCGTCATCAGCCCGTTAATGCCGTGCAACTTAAATGGTAAGAGAGAGGGTTTGTGCCTTCTACGCCCAACGGTTTGTTGTTTCGTCAGCAGTTCTCACCGACCATCCACTGCGGCGGCCGGATCCGGGCCTCTCTGCCGCGGCGCACTCCTTCGGACTGCTAGGACATTCGTGTGTGCAACATTACGCATTTGTAATCTTCCGGTCATCTTCCGGTTAACTGTGAAGTTTAAATTTGATCCGGTAGCAGAAGCTACGAAAGCAAAGAATCCGATTTTCGAATTAGGAGGAAGAACATGGAACAAAGAAAGCGTTTCAAAACCAGTCTCATCACCGCGGTGCTGGCAGTGACCGCACTCGGGATTGGATATGGAATGTCAACTGCTGTGAGATCTTCTCAACAACCGACTGCCTCAGTGTCCAATATTTCCGAGACCCCTATGGTTCCGGCCAATTTCAGCGACCTCGCAGAAAAGGTACGCCCGGGTGTGGTCAATATCCAGGTGGTCAAGAAGGTAAAGAATGTGAATTTTGCATTCGGCAATTCCCCAGGAAATCCTTTTGGAGACGAGAGTCCCTTCGGGCGTTTCTTCGAAGGCAACCCTTCCGGGGACCAAAAACAGGAGGGCGTGGGCTCCGGGTTTATCGTGAGCCAGGATGGGTACATCATTACCAATAACCATGTGGTCGAAGATGCAGACCAGATCAAGGTGAAGCTCGCAAATGGGAAGGAGTATGATGCCAAAGTTGTCGGTAGGGATCCGAAGACCGATCTGGCTATCGTCAAGATTGATGGAGCCAAGGATCTGCATCCTCTGAGCTTGGGCAATTCGGAGGATCTTAAGGTCGGCAGTTGGGTTGTGGCCATCGGAAGTCCGTTCGGACTGGAACAGACAGTAACCCAAGGAATCGTTAGTGGAAAGGGAAGGGTGATCGGTTCTGGCCCCTATGATGATTTCATCCAAACGGATGCTTCGATCAATCCGGGAAACAGCGGAGGACCCTTGGTCAATATGAAAGGCGAGGTGATCGGCATCAACGCGGCCATCAATCCGAACGGACAGGGGATTGGATTTGCTATCCCGATCGATATGGCAAAGGCCGTTATCCCCCAGCTGGAACAAAAGGGATCTGTCACCAGGGGATGGCTCGGCATTGGAATTCAGGAGATAACTCCAGCCCTCCAAAAATCATTTGGCCTGAAAGACAAGGAGGGAGTTCTTGTTGCTGATGTCTTCAAAGGAAGTCCGGCCGAAAAAGCAGGAATTGAGCGGGGGGATGTCATCCTTCGATTTGACGGCAAAGAAATCGCTGAGTCGAAAGACCTGCCCAGGATCGTCGCATCGACTCCGGTCGGCGAGACGGTGAACATCAAGCTGTTGAGGGATGGGAAAATAGTTGAACGTACAGTGAAGGTAGGCGAGATGGAGGAAAAAACAGAAGCGGCGCAATTACCATCGCGAAAATCCCTGGGGATTACCGTGCAAGAACTCACGCCTGAAATCGCCAGGGACCTCAATCTGAAACGAGAAACGGGAGTCGTGGTGACCAGCGTCGAACCAGGAAGTTCTGCGGCGGATGCGGGCATCCAGACAGGCGACGTCATTCAAGAAGTTAATAGAAAGCCCGTGAAAGATGTACAGGATTTCAGTCAGAAGATTGCGCAGGCCAAGAGCCAAGATAATGTCCTCCTTCTGATTCAAAGAGGACAGAACAGCCTATTCGCAGCCGTGACACCGAAATAAGCCACTGAGCGTCCGGTCGGAGGAATATCAACAAATCCATCGATCGGGCGCTTTCCTGTTACACCACCTCCGTCAGCTACCTACATCTTTTTGACAATCTGGTGCAGCGCTTTGCGCACAAATCGAAGCAGCCGAAAGGCGGGGGCTCGACTGGATGTGCGCTTTTGACCAGATAGATGAGCAACATTGAACTGCTACGGGAAAACCGCGGGGATATAAATACATCGGTTGGTTCTCGGAGACCGCGCCGTTGCCGATTGAGCGGGTTGAAATATGGACCAGCCAACGAGCATGGATAGCGCTGCGAAAAGGCAAGGGGAGAATGCACAATGTTTTGAAGAAACGGCAGAACGGTCAGAACGGCACAGCGAGCAAGGAAGTGAGTCACATTTAATTCCTCGCCACAAACTGGATGAACACGTTTGACCGAACACGTGAGCGATCGTTGAATGAGTTCTTCCACGACCGTTTTGATCTGCGCCGATCATTTGAACCAGCGCGAACTGAACCGAGATCTGGAATCGATTGGCACCGCGTTTTCGTTGGTGAGTTCAAACTTGAAGGAGGATAAGAACATGTTGAAACGTATTCTGATTGTCACGACGCTAGTTATGCTTGCAACTGTAACTGTTGTCGCCTCGGACCGCGAGGATGATGTTAGTCGCACCAACAAAGCCGTCCAAGTCTTCAAGGAGATCATGAACACACCGGATCGGGGCATCCCTTTGGAACTCCTGGAATCGACGAAATGTATCGCCATCATTCCAGGGGACAAGAAGTTCGCATTTATATTCGGCGCCAGCTATGGCAGAGGACTGGCAACCTGTCGCACGGGGCATGGCTGGAGCGCCCCCATGTTTTTGGCTATTGAGGGCGGGAGCGTGGGTTATCAGATCGGGGGCTCTTCCACCGACATCGTGATGCTTTTTATGAACGATCACGCTTTGAAAAGCCTGCTCAGCGACAAATTCAAGCTCGGAGCCGACGCCTCGGTAGCAGCCGGGCCGGTGGGCCGGCAGGCCGCCGCTGGCACCGATCTTAAGTTGAATGCGGAGATTCTGTCTTATTCGCGGGCCAAAGGTCTTTTCGCTGGTGTGAGCTTGGACGGCGCCGTCGTGCAAGCCGACAAAAGTGGAGACGAAGCCATGTATGGCCACGGTGTAAACCGCCATGAAATTCTGGACGGCAAAGTTGCCGTTCCTGCATCGGCGCGACCCCTGCTGCACGAAATTGGCCGCTATGTCCACGAAGCCAAAGCTGGGTCCTGAACTCCGAGTGGCCTCGAGGCGTGATTGTCCCTAATTGGACAGTTAGGACAATCGATGGGTGTACGGTGTGCGAGGTGTTTGTAAGGTAAAAAGGAGCTTCCGAATATGTACTACTTCTGGGGAATGCATGGGTATTGGTGGTTTTTCTGGATCGTTGTCTGGATCGTGTTCTTTTCCTTTATGATGCCGATGAGGCGGACTACCTACCGGCAAATGCAATCTCCTTTGCAGCTCCTGCAAAGGAGATATGCCGCCGGGGAGATCACAAACGAGGAATACGAAGAACGGCGGACCAAACTCCTGCGGGATGCCAATATGAAATAGGGATATCTACTTGGACTCGACCAGCCACAATCCATAGTGTTATGCGGCTATGGAGGATTACCGCGTAGTCTGCCAGAACTGGAGCGACTGCTATTGGCAACGTAAAGAACGCACACAGCAGGCAGTAGATTTCGGCATCCGCGGAGGGCAGTCACGCCTGTCCTTGCTAATAAATCCATCTCAGGGAAAATCAACGGGGAAAAGGTAATCTGTTCCAGCCTGTTGGAAGCCCTGGATTGGAAGAAAGGGAGCCAATTTTACCGGGATAGAATGTTGCCTTACTTAGGGGCATAGATCTGCGGGGACGCGGCAAAAAACTCTATAGAGATTCTATATAGAGGCTTTTTTGAAAATGTTCTTTGGAGATCGTATAGAATCTCAGCTTTACCGCGCCACAGGGCATGATACTTTCAGATGAGAATACCGGTAATCTCGTCCCTCGGCCAACAGAGATGGAGAGCGTTGAGTATCCCTGGCAATTTCGGCGTGCGGGGATCTCACTATTTATTGGCAGAGCTGACCGACTGACGGTCCAAGTGGTGTGACTTCAAGAACGCCGGCGCTGCCAGGCGATTCCCCGCCCCCGCGGTTGAAACGTCGGAATCCTCAGACGCTCAACACCGGGATGTGCGACTCCCGAATGATCCCATAGCCGTTACCGTTGTCCCCCAAATGGCCGCGAACAGGACTGTGTCCGATGACCAGGACGTCAGCCTTCGTTTGCTCTGCCGCTTGGTTCAACAGCTCGGGAACATTGCCGCTATCGATGATGACTTCGCCTTTCGTGCCCACGTCCTGCTGAAGTTTGGCGATCTCTTTGGCAGCGAAGCCGACGATCGCCTCCTTCCACACAGGGTCGACGTGAAATCCGCCGGGACCGTAGATCTCCACGCCGACCGTGATGTGGACGAGCGTAAGCGTCGCATCGAGGGCCGCAGCCATCTGTGCGGCCAGCGACACTGTGTGGCGGCTGTGAGGGCTCAAATCCACCGAACAGAGAACGTGTCGGATCGAGAACTCGCGCGCCGGCGCCTCTTCCAGGTGAGCGCCTGTCCAGGTTGGACAATAGCTTTCGTGCAGTACCTTCGCTGTCACTGAGCCCAGCAGAAAGCGGTAGAACGCGCCATGGCCACGGGTCGACATCGCGATCAGGTCGACGTTCCGGTCGCGAGCCGCCTTCACGATTTCCTGGGCCGGGTCGCCTCTGAGCAGCACGCGGGTGACCGCAATCCCATCGAGCTCTGGCCGCAGCGCCTGATCCAGATCTTCCTGAGCCCGCTGGACGATATGCGCGTGCAAATCCCGCGCGGTGATTTCGTCCCCGCTCTCCAGCACACCGGCGGGATAGTTGAGAGGCGTCACCACGTGCAGCAGGATCATCTCCGCATGAAAGCGGCGCGCCAACCACGCTGCTTGGTGCACAACGTGCCGGGATATATCCGTGAACACAACAGGAACAAGAATTTTCTGAATGCTCAGCATCACGCCACCTATCGATTAACGAAACTTATCAGGCAAGGCTGATAGAACGAACAGTGCCTCAGACTCACGAAACTGACCTTGTTCCCGACCCTGAGTAAAGCGGCTTCAGCCCTTGCGGTGCACGGCGTGGCCGGGAGGACCATACCGGATGATGACCTCTCCTGCGAGACCGTTTTCCATCAAGGTTGTCCGGGCATCGATACTTCTCCCCTCGGAAGATGCCTCCCAGCCGTTTGTGGCGTCCTCAATCCCGAGCGCCTCCACGGCGCGGGTGAGTTGTTCGCGGACGCCCCGCCGCGCCGGCACCTCCATGAAGCCCTCCGTAGGCCACGTGCCTCTGGGCGTGCGAATCGCAAGTTGCACGTGCTGGATTGGATCGTCGCCGAAAATGTCCTGCATATATTCCCCTCCCGAATTCCTTATAATAGCAAGCATGAAGAGCCAAGCTAATTCTGCGTTCCCAGGATTCCGCGCTCAGGGGCTGGAATGTAACCAGCCATTGATCATATGAAGGTGTGAGGCGCCGCCGTCGCTGTTGATTACCACCTGCCGGATTTCCGCCCTCCATGTCCACGACCACTGAGTTGGTGGCGCCTAGATCCATGCCTACTGCCTTTGCAATGACATGCCTCCTGATTTCCTGCCCCGCTGCCACGGAGTGGGGCCCCGACGATTTCTTTTGCTCAAAGCGCCGCTAAAGCTCAGATCGCGAACGCGCAAAGCGCGTTTTCATTGCCATTCCGCGCCGGCTACCGAAGTCCGGCAACCCACTATTTATACTCTGGGGTAGTTCGCGAGTCTGTTCAGTCCTGCTCACACGTCTGGTCAATGTTGAACAGAAAGACAAATTGCCCGGTGGTATTGTGCATATGGGAGGCCTTCCCAAACCGGAAGGCATTTCGCTCACGGGAGTTAAGAGGGTTTAACTCACTTTTCTGAGAGGAAGAAATCATGTTTCAGATCAAAGGTCCAATTCTTGCTGCGATGGATCTCGATAAGGGATCCGATGAGCTTCTTCGTCAGGCGGACGCCCTTGCGCGTTCATACAAGGTCAAACTTTCTGTCTGTCATGTCCTCCCCGAGATCTTTGCTGTGCGGCCCTTATTTCCTCAGCTGCATCTTGGCGATGCTCTGAAGCTCTCAGAACTTGAGGCTGCAGTCCGCGATGCTCTTCTGAAGCGCATTCGAACGGTGACGGCCCGGGAGCCGCACGAAATAAAGATCGAGATTGAGCAGGGTACGGTGCACACGGGAATACTCCGGGCTGCCGAAAACATCGGGGCAGGAGTTGTGGTCGTCGGGGGAAAAATCGATCACACGGGTTTGCACATTCTGGGCAGCTCTGCAGAGCATGTCGTTCGTTATGCCAATTGTCCCGTTCTTGTGGCGCGGCACTCGCCTGAGGGAAAGGTACTGGCCGCGACCGACTTTTCCGATCCTTCACTCCCTGCTGTTGAGGCGGGCGCAGCTGAGGCGCGGCACCGAACGGTCGACCTTACTATCATTCACGCTTTCGATCTGCTCGCGATGATGAGTCCCGTTTATGGAGATTTCTATGGCTATAGCCCGGCCCCGATGGATCTCGGCGACCAAATGAGAAAGATCTGGCAGCAAAGGCTTGATGAGTGCGTGCATCATTTCAAAGCCAAAGGCGGGGGCCTTCTTCGCGAGGGACCGGCGGCGCCGGCGATTTTGAGCGCGACGGCGGAACTGCCGGCGCAGCTGCTCGTCATGGGCACCCACGGCAGGACGGGATTAAAGCGTCTTATGGCTCTCGGCAGCGTGGCAGAAGCGGTTGTGCGGGCCGCGCCATGCTCTGTTCTGATAGTTCGATTAGCCTAGGAACCTATCAAACACTATTGCAGTTTGAACGGAGGAGCCTATGGGAAACCAATTCCGACTGACCAGACGGGGTCGCCTGCTGACTCTTATCATTGGTGCAGCAATCCTGGGCATCATCATCCTGGCAATCATTTCCGGCGTGATCCAGAAATGGCTGTGGATGCAACAGCTCGACTACGCCGCCATCTTCTGGACACTTCTTTCAGTTAAGTGGGGGATGTTTTGCCTGGCTTTTGTTGTCGCGTTTTTGTACTTATGGATCAATCTCCATCTTGCTGCAAAAAAAGGCGCCGATGCGCGCAAAGGCAATTTGGCAGGCTCGTCTGACATTTTATTGAAAAGCGGTATCCAGATCTCGGCCGCCGGCTTGAAGCTGGCCACGGCAACGGTCAGTGTTGTGGTCGCCTTTTTCTTTGCGCTCATGTTCTATGCGCAATGGGATACCTATCTTCGCTTTCGTTATGGTGGATCCTTTGGTTTGCACGATCCTCTCTTCGGAGTCGATGTCGGGTTTTATCTGTTCCGTCTGCCCTTCTATGAGCTGCTGCAAAACAGCCTGACCGCGTTGACCTTGGTCACGCTCCTGGCCGCACTTATCGCCTACGCATGCTTCGGGCTTTTGCAGTTCAGCCGCAGCGCACGGCTGAAGGAACGGGGAGCCGGGATCCCACACCTGTCCGCACTCCTTTTCTTCCTGGTCGCGAGCTGGGGCTGGGGGTTTTACCTGGACCACTTCGAGCTTCTCTACTCCAATCAAGGGGTAGTGCATGGAGCCGGCTATACGGCGGATCATGTGACCAGGATCGCTCTGTGGCTCATGGTCGGCGCCGCGGTGGCGCTGTGCGCTCTGCTTGTGCTCAATTTCTTCCGACCTCGATTCAGAACAATCTCTGTTGGATTCGTGATCTACGTGGCTTTGTACCTCATCGCGATCGTGCTGCTGCCCGGCTTCTTTCAGAGGTTCATGGTACAGCCGAACGAGCTGGCCCTCGAGAGCCCGTATCTCAAGAACAATATAGAGTTCACTCGGCAGGCCTATAACCTAAGTGCCATCCAGGAAACATCCTACCCTGCCCTGTCGGATTTGACACCCGAGACGATCGCGAGAAGCCAGGACACGATTCAGAACGTGCGGCTTTGGGACTGGCGCCTGCTGCTCCAGACCTACCGTCAAACCCAGGAGATACGACTCTACTATCAGTTCTATAACGTCGATGTCGATCGTTACCACCTCGAGGACGGCTATCACCAGGTGATGCTGTCCGCCCGTGAGCTCTCGGCAGAGCTCCCCCCGAAGGCTCAAACCTGGGTCAACCAATACCTGCAATTCACGCACGGCTATGGCTTGGTCATGAGTTTCGTCTCGAAAGTCATCGGTGAAGGTTTTCCGCAATATCTGATCGAAAATATTCCCCCGGAATCCGACTACAAGCTAAGGGTGACCCAGCCAAGCATTTATTATGGCGAGGCGATGCCGGGGTATCGAATCGTTGGGACCGGAATAAAAGAGCTCGATTACCCCAAGGGCGATCAGAATGTCTACACCAGCTACCAAGGGAAAGGAGGCATCCCGCTGGACAGTTTCTGGAAAAGGCTTTTGTTTGCCTGGACCCAGTCCGACGTCAATATTCTGCTCACGTCCTATCTGCAGCCGGAGAGCCGGATTCAGATCTGGAGGCAGGTCCACGAGCGTGTGGCGCAGATCGCTCCTTTTTTGCGACTCGACAACGATCCCTACGCCGTGCTGAGCGAGGGCAAGCTATATTGGATCCAGGATGCCTACACGGTCTCCGATCACTTTCCCTATGCGAATCCGCATACAGATGCCTATGGCGAGAGCCTGAACTATATTCGGAATTCCGTGAAAGTGGTTGTGGACATGTACGACGGAACCGTTCTCTTCTACGTCATGGATGCCGACGATCCCGTCCTGGCTGTTTACCGGCGTGCATTTCCAGGAGTCTTCAAGGACCTCAGTCAACTCTCGGGAGATCTGAAGCTGCACCTGCGCTATCCGGAGGATCTGTTCTCCATCCAGGCCGATTTGTATAGAACCTTTCACATGACGCCTCCCCAGGTTTTCTACAACCAGGAGGACCTGTGGATGTTCCCTCAGCAGAAGTTTGCCGGCACAGCACTCCCGATGCAGCCCTATTACATCCTGATGAAGCTTCCCGGAAGCGATGAACTCCAGTACCTTCTCATGGAGCCCTTCTCACCTCAGAACCGGGACAATATGGTCGCCTGGATGTCCGCCAAGTGCGATTTCCCTGAGTACGGAAAGATACTCGTCTACCGGCTCCCGAAAGATAAGCTGGTCCTGGGTCCGATGCAGATCGAGGCGATGATCGATCAGAACACTACTATCTCCGGGCAGCTGTCTCTCTGGGACCAGAAGGGGTCGAAAGTCACGCGCGGAAACCTGATCGTTATCCCGATCGAAAACTCCTTCATGTATGTTGAGCCGGTGTACCTCACCGCCGAAGGCACGAATATCCCCCAGCTCAAGCGCATCATCGTGGTTTCGGGAGACAGGGTGGTGATGGAGCCCACGCTCAACGGGGCGCTCGACGCCATCTTTGGCACGCAGCAACCCCAGGAGAGAACGGCGCAGGTGCCCAGCCGGCAGCCGGAGTTGGGCCAGGCGAAGACGCAGCTCGATGAAGCCCAGAAGGCTATCCAGCAGGGAGACTGGGAAAAATTCGGCAAGGCGATGGATGGGCTCAAGCGCCTGCTGGCCGAGCCGCCACGATAGGGGGCGCCACTGCCCTGATGGCAGACGCTCACGATATTGGCCTTTACCATGGTTGCGTGATCAAGTGGCGCATTCCTATGGCAGTGGCTGCGAAACCGCTCAATTGTGGGAGATTCGGAAAGATGAATCCCATAAATGAACAAACGCGGACACAGCGAGCAGTGCAAGCAAGGGGTGAACATGAAAATTGATTCAGAGGATTTTCGTGTGCGGCCAGGAGAAAAGGTAAAACTCAAAAAGTGGCCAACGTGGGTGAAGCCCTGCTACAAGTCGAAGGAACACTATCAAGAAATCCTAGCCGAACACATCGCGGAACTGAGTACGCTGCAAAGTCTGCTCTATGCCTGCAATCGCTATGCGCTGCTGCTGATTTTTCAGGCGATGGATGCCGCCGGGAAGGACGGTGCTATCCGACACGTGATGTCCGGTGTCAATCCGCAAGGCTGCCAGGTTTTTAGTTTCAAACAGCCGAGCGCCGAAGAGCTAGCACACGATTTTCTCTGGCGCACGACTTGCCGACTGCCGGAACGCGGGCGAATCGGCATCTTCAATCGTTCTTATTACGAGGAGGTGCTCATCGTTCGCGTGCATCCGGAGATTCTCCACGCGCAGGGGATTCCGGAGGAACTGCTCGATGAAAAGATCGTCTGGGAGGAACGATATCGTTCCATCGTGGACATCGAGAAGCATCTCCATCGGAACGGCACCCGGATCATCAAGTTTTATCTTCACCTCTCGCACGAGGAGCAGCGCAAGCGTTTTTTAGAGCGCATCGATGAGCCCGGGAAGAACTGGAAATTCAGCCAAGGTGACATTGAGGAGAGGAAGCTCTGGAAGCATTACATGAGGGCATATGAAGCTTGCCTGAGCGAAACCAGCACAAAGCACGGGCCCTGGTATGTCGTGCCGGCCGACGACAAGGAAAACGCCCGGCTGATCATTTCACGGGTCATCCTCGACACGCTCAAAGAATTCAAGATGAGTTACCCTGAGCCGACCACAGCGCGTCGGAAGGAGCTGCTGTCGATTCGCAAACTGCTAGCAAATCAACAGGGATGAGAAACGAGCGATGAGCATGGCGGCCCCATCAACTCTCAATCTGGAGCAATTGGATCAACTGTCGATCAACACGATTCGCTTTCTGTCGGTCGACGCCGTGCAAAAGGCCAACAGCGGTCACCCCGGCCTGCCGCTGGGCGCCGCGCCCATGGCCTACGTGCTGTGGACCCGATTTCTCCAGCATAATCCAGCCAATCCGCAATGGATCAATCGGGATCGGTTTGTCCTGTCGGCCGGTCACGGTTCGATGCTGCTGTACAGCTTGCTGCATCTCACGGGCTACGATCTGCCGCTCGACCAGATCAAACAATTCCGCCAATGGGGCAGCATCACGCCCGGTCATCCCGAGCGCGGTTTGACGCCGGGAGTGGAAACAACCACAGGCCCGCTCGGTCAGGGATTCGGCAACGGTGTGGGCATGGCGATTGCTGAAGCATATCTTGCCGCGCAGTACAACCGGCCGGGGTTTGAGATCATCAGTCATTTCACCTATGGGTTGGTCAGCGACGGCGACCTTATGGAGGGCGTGGCTTCCGAAGCAGCCTCCCTCGCCGGGCAATTGGAACTCGGCAAGCTGATTTACCTCTTCGATAACAACCATGTGACGCTCTCCGCCGGTACGAACATCGCCTCTAACGAAGACTGCGCGCAGCGCTTCGAGGCGTATGGCTGGCACACGCAATCGCTGGAAAATGGGAACGATTTGGATGCGATCGACCATGCTTTGCGCGTGGCGCGGAGCGAAACGAGGCGTCCTTCGCTGATACTCATCCGCACCCACCTTGGCTACGGTTCCCCGAATAAACAGGACACGTTTGAAGCGCACGGTTCACCGCTGGGTGTGGAAGAGGTCAAGCTGACGAAGCAGCACCTGGGTTGGCCCGTCGAGCCGCTCTTCCTTATCCCACCTCAAGCGCTCGCCCATTTTCGCGAGGCCCTTGCGCGCGGTCAGCATGCTGAAGCCGAATGGCAGGATCGGTTCTCCGCCTACGCCCGGAAACATCCCGACTTGGCCCGGGAATTTCAACAAACGATGCGCGGTGAGTTGCCGGCCGGATGGGACGCGGACATTCCTGTCTTTCCGGCGGACCCGAAGGGAATGAAAACACGCGTCGCTTCAGGAAAAGTGATGAGCGCGATCGCGCCAAAACTCCCGTCTCTCATCGGCGGCTCGGCGGATTTGGATCCTTCGACGCACACCGCGCTGAAGGACAGGGGCGATTTTGAATCTCCGGATCGAGCGTCGGGCGACACTCAAGGCTCGAGTGGCGGCGGCTGGAATTATGCCGGCCGCAACCTGCACTTTGGCATTCGCGAACACGGGATGGGCGCCATTCTAAATGGATTGGCAGTGCACGGGGGCATCATACCGTACGGCGCGACGTTCTTCATTTTCTCCGATTATATGCGGCCCCCAATACGCCTGGCGGCGCTGATGGGGCAGCGCGTGATCTATGTCTTCACGCACGACAGCATTGGAGTGGGGGAAGACGGGGCCACTCATCAACCGGTGGAACAACTCGCCAATTTGCGCGCCATTCCGCGCCTGGTTGTGATCCGGCCCTGTGATGCGAACGAAACCGCATGCTCTTGGCGCGTGGCGATTGAAACACGGGACCGGCCGGTTGCGCTGGTCCTGACCCGACAGGACGTGCCGACCCTGGACCGGAATCACTACGCCTCCGCTGAGGGATTAAGACGCGGGGCATACATCCTGGCTGAGGCGGCAAACGGCCGGCCCGAAGTCATTCTGATCGCGACGGGATCGGAAGTGAGTTTGATCGTCGATGCGCGGCAGCAGCTCCAGAAACAGGATATTCAAACGCGCCTCGTATCCATGCCCAGTTGGGAGTTGTTCGATGCCCAAACGGAAGAATACCGCCGCTCAGTATTTCCTCCATCCATCCGCACACGGCTCGCCGTGGAAACGGGTGCGACCCAGGGGTGGCATCGCTACGTCGGCGAATGGGGCGACGTGATTGGCCTCGACCATTTCGGTGCCTCCGCACCCGGACCTGTGTTAATGCGCGAATATGGATTTACTGCGGAGAACGTCTGCAAACGAGCGCTGGCCTTGCTGGAGAAAAACAATGCCTGATCCTCAAATAGTGCTGTCAAGGATGCCGAAACGCATCGGGGTCGCCGCCGACCACGGAGGGTTTGATTTGAAGGAACAAGTGTCCCGAATGCTGCGCGAAGCCGGCTACGAAGTTATTGACTTTGGCGACGGCCAGCCGAAGCCGGACGATGACTATCCGGATTTTGTTGTGCCTTTGGTCCGTGCAGTCGCTTGCGGGAAGGTGGATCGCGGCGTGGCCATCTGCGGCAGTGGCGTCGGTGCGTGCGTCGCCGCCAACAAGGTGCCGGGCGTGCGGGCATGCCTGATCCATGAAACTTTTTCAGCGCATCAGGGGGTCGAGGACGACGACCTGAACGTGATCTGCCTGGGCGGCCGTGTGGTCGGCTATGGACTGGCCTGGGAGCTGGTCCAAACATTTCTCGCCGCGCGATTCAGCGGCGCCGAGCGTCACCGGCGTCGTTTGGCCAAAGTCGCGGGACTGGAAAGCGGGGAGGTAAGGACATGAAAAACAATCCATTGAAACAACTGGGAACGCTCGGCCAATCCATCTGGCTGGACTACATACGGCGAGATCTGATCGCCGGCGGCGGGCTCCGGCGCCTGATCGAGGAGGATGGGCTGCGGGGGATGACCTCGAATCCATCCATATTCGAGAAGGCGATTGCGGACAGCCACGACTACGACGAGGACATTCGGGCCCTGGCTCTTAAGGGAAAAGGCGCTGAGGCAATCTACGAAACCCTCAGCCAGCGCGACGTGCAGAGCGCCGCCGACGAGTTCCGGCCTCTCTACAACGAGACTGACGGCAAAGATGGATATGTCAGCCTGGAGGTCAATCCCCACTTGGCCCACGACACCAACGGAACGATGGAGGAAGCCCGCCGTTTGTGGGCGGCACTGAACCGGCCCAATGTCTTCATCAAGGTCCCGGCCACCGCCGAAGGGCTGCCCGCCATCCAGCAACTTATCAGAGAAGGAATCAGCGTCAACGTGACACTGCTCTTTGGATTGCCTCGTTATCGGCAGGTTGTGGAAGCTTATATCGCCGGCATCGAAGCACGCGCGGCCCAAGGGAAGCCGGTGAAGCATGTGGCCTCGGTGGCCAGTTTCTTTATAAGCCGTATTGATGCTCTGGTGGATCCGTTGCTGGAAAAGCTCATTGCACAAGGCGGCAAGGATACAGACCTCGCAAAAAAGATGCGCGGGCAAGTTGCTATCGCCAGCGCGAAGATGGCCTATCAGATCTACAAAGAGATCTTCGGCGGCGACCGGTTTGGGAAACTTGCCGCTCAGGGCGCTCGCGTCCAGCGGCTGCTCTGGGCCAGCACCAGCACCAAGAACCCCGGCTACAGTGACGTGAAATACGTCGAGGCCCTCATCGGACCGGACACAGTCAATACGGCCCCGCTGGAAACCCTTGACGCCTACCGCGACCACGGAGAGCCGAAAGCCCGGCTCGAACAAGATGTCAAGGAAGCCCGACGGATGTTGGAGCGGCTGCCGGAACTGGGAATCAGCATCGACAGTGTGACGCAGCAACTTCAGGACGAAGGAGTCGAGAAATTCAACAAGCCGTTCGACAAACTGATGGAGACCATGGCGCAAAGGTCACAACGGCATTTGACGAGAGAGCCATGAAAGTAAGTCCTTATGCAGGAAAGCCGGCCGAAGCATCGATGCTGGTGAACGTACCCAGGCTCGTCACGGCCTACTATACGGAGGTTCCTGACCCTTCAATGCCGGAGCAACGGGTTGCCTTCGGCACCTCGGGACATCGTGGTTCTGCATTCAAAAAGGCTTTCAATGAATGGCATATCCTCGCCATCAGTCAGGCCATTTGCCTGTACCGGGAGCAGAAGAAGATTGATGGCCCGCTGTTTCTCGGCATGGACACGCATGCCCTTTCGGTGCCGGCTCTTGCCAGCGCGCTGGAGGTACTGGCGGCCAACGGGGTGGAGGTCATGATCGCGCAGGGGGATGAATATACCCCAACCCCTGCCGTTTCCCACGCGATTCTCACATACAATCGCGGGCGCAAGACAGGACTTGCCGACGGCATCGTCATCACCCCCTCACACAATCCGCCACATGACGGCGGGTTCAAATACAATCCCCCAAACGGCGGGCCGGCGGAATCCGCCGTCACCGCCTGGATCGAGGCGAAGGCAAACGAGTTTCTCGAGAATGGCCTTCGGGGTTTAAAAAGGATTCCGTTCGAGAAAGCTCTTCGCGCCCCCACGACCCACCGGCACGACTATCTCAATGCTTACATTACCGATCTTGCCAATGTGATCGACATGGATGCCATTCGCGCCGCGAAGATCAGTATGGGAGTCGATCCGCTCGGCGGTGCCGGGGTCCACTACTGGGGCCCGATTGCCGAGCGTTACGGGTTGAACCTTACGGTCGTGAACGAGGCCGTCGATCCCACCTTCCGTTTCATGACAGTGGATTGGGACGGTCAGATCCGCATGGACCCATCCTCACCTTATGCGATGCAGAGGCTAATCGGCCTGAAGGATCGCTTCGAGATCGCCTTTGCCTGCGACACGGACCATGACCGGCACGGAATTGTCACTCGAAGCGCGGGATTGCTTCCACCCAATCACTACCTTTCAGTCGCTATCTTCTACCTCTTCCAACACCGGCCGAAGTGGCCCAAGGCAGCAGCGGTTGGCAAAACGCTGGTGAGCAGCCAGATGATCGATCGCGTCACCGCAAAGCTTGGACGCAAGGTTTACGAGGTGCCGGTAGGTTTCAAGTGGTTCGTCGATGGCCTGCTCGACGGCTCGCTTGGCTTCGGGGGCGAAGAGAGTGCAGGCGCGGCATTTGTTCGTCTGGATGGAAGCGTCTGGACGACGGACAAAGACGGAATCATCCCGGCTTTGCTCGCGGCGGAGATCACAGCGCGGATGGACCGCGACCCTGGCGAGATCTATCAAGAACTCACACGCGAGTTCGGTGAGCCGGTTTACGACCGCGTTGAGGCGCCGGCCACCCCGGAGCAAAAGGAATTGCTGGAAAAACTCTCGCCGCAGCAGGTTCGGCTCACAGAATTGGCCGGCGAAAAAATCCAGACTATTCTTACCCGCGCACCGGGCAATGACGCCCCTATCGGCGGATTGAAGGTGGTGACGGAGAGCGGATGGTTCGCGGCGCGTCCGTCCGGAACGGAAGACATCTACAAGATCTACGCGGAGAGTTTTCTGGGAGCGGATCATCTGCGCCGTATCCTGGAGGAAGCACAGACAATCGTCAACGACGCTCTTGCGGCGTCTCCGAAGCGGACGGAGATTCAATCCAAGACAAGTTGAAGGAGATTCCATGAGCAAACACACCCGCGTCAGCCATCCGATCTATAACCTTCTACCGGCGGAAATCGAGGGGTTCAATACTCTTGCAGAGCTGGCCTTGAATATGCGCTGGTCGTGGAATCATGCTACCGACGAAGTGTGGCGGCAACTTGATCCAGAACTGTGGGAAATTACGCATAACCCCTGGGTCGTCCTGCAGACGGTCTCGCGCGACCGGATCGAGCGCGTGATGGCCGATCCCGTTTTCCGCAATAACGTCGATGGCCTGGTGCATACCCGGCGGCATGTGCTGGAGGCGCCCGCGTGGTTTCAGCAGAATCATTCGCAGGCTCCCCTGACCTGCGCTGCTTATTTCAGCATGGAATTTATGTTGAGCGAAGCTTTGCCCATCTACTCGGGCGGCCTTGGCAATGTAGCCGGCGATCAGCTCAAAGCCGCCAGCGATCTGGGTGTGCCGGTAGTTGGCGTAGGACTGCTGTACCAGCAAGGCTATTTTCGCCAGGAGATCGACAAGGACGGAACGCAACAGGCCCTCTTCCCGTATAACGACCCCGGACAGTTGCCGATCGCGCCTTTGCGCCAAGCGGACGGGGAGTGGTTGCGGTTGGAGATTGCACTACCCGGTTACTCGGTCTGGCTGCGCGCCTGGCAGGTCCAGGTCGGCAGAGTGAAGCTTTATCTGCTGGACAGCAATGATGCGGCGAACTTCCCCATTCATCGAGGGATTACCAGCGAGCTGTATGGCGGCGGGCCGGAGCTGCGCCTCAAGCAAGAAATGCTTCTCGGGATCGGCGGATGGCGGCTGCTCTGCGCGCTCGGCATCCAGCCGGAAGTCTGTCATCTGAATGAAGGGCATGCGGCCTTCGCCGTGTTGGAACGGGCCCGGAGCTTCATGGAAGCAACCGGGCAGCCCTTCGAAGTCGCGCTGGCCGTCACTCGAACGGGTAACCTCTTCACAACCCACACAGCAGTGGCTGCCGGCTTCGATCGTTTTGCTCCGGCTCTCATCGAACAATACCTTGGGCGGTATGCCGAGCAGAAGCTTGGCATACCGCTTCACGATTTGCTGGCCCTGGGCCGCCAGAACCCGAACGACTTGTCGGAAAGTTTCAACATGGCATATCTGGCAGTGCGGGGGAGCGGGGCGGTCAATGGCGTGAGTCGCTTGCACGAGAAGGTGAGCCGGCACATCTTTCTGCCTCTCTTTCCGCACTGGCCGCAGGACGAAATCCCAATCGGACATGTGACTAACGGAGTTCATATGTCGACCTGGGACTCGGCCCCGGCCGATGATCTTTGGACGGAAGCCTGTGGAAAGGATCGCTGGCTGGGGACGACGAAAACTCTGGGGCAGGACATTCGCTGCGTCTCCGACGCCAAGCTCTGGCAATTTCGCACCGCCGCCAGCAAGTCTCTTGTTGAATATGCCCGCGAACGATTGTCCCGGCAACTGACCTCCTCAGGCGCGTCGCCCGGGGAGATCGATCTTGCGAAGCAGCTGTTTAATCCCAACGCATTGACACTGGGCTTTGCGCGCCGCTTCGCGACCTACAAGAGACCGAATCTGCTGCTGCACAATCCGGCGCGGTTGCTGCGCCTTTTGGCCAATCCTGAGCGCCCGGTGCAACTGATCATCGCCGGCAAAGCCCACCCTGAGGACCGGGCGGGGCAGGCCTTGATCCATGAATGGATAAATTTCATCCGCCAGCCAGAGGTCCAACCCCACATCGTCTTCCTGAGCGACTACGACATGCTGTTAACGGAGCACCTGGTGCAGGGAGTGGACGTCTGGATCAACACGCCACGACGGCCATGGGAGGCGAGCGGAACGAGCGGCATGAAGGTGCTTGTGAATGGAGGCATCAATTTGTCGGAGTTGGATGGCTGGTGGGCGGAAGCATACACGCCGGAGGTTGGATGGGCGTTGGGAGACGGCCAGGAACATGGCGACGACCCGGCCTGCGACGCTGCCGAAGCCGACGCGCTCTACGGCCTGCTTGAGCGGGAAGTGATCCCGGAGTTTTATACCCGGGACGAGAGCGGCATTCCCACCGCATGGATCAAGCGGATGCGGGAAAGCATGGCGCGGTTGACGCCGCGCTTCTCCGCCGACCGCACGGTGCGCGAATACACCGAGCAACATTACCTCCCGGCTGCGGCCGCCTACCGTGAACGCGCTGCTGATAAGGGCAAAGTGGGGAGGCAAATGGTCGATTGGCGGCACCCCCTGGAACAGAAATGGGCCACGCTGCACTTCGGTGAAGTGCAGATCGCAACGGACTCGGAGCGGCACGTTTTTAAGGTTGAAGTCTATCTGAACGATCTCGACCCGAATGCGGTACGCGTCGAGATCTATGCTGATGGAATGGACGGCGGCGCTCCGGTGCGGCAGGAGATGAAGCGCGGCCAACAACTGGACGGCGCGTCAGGCGGCTACCTATACAGCGCGGCCGTGTCTGCGGCCCGCCCGCCAGCGGACTATACGGCGCGAGTGATACCGCACTTCGACGGCGTTGCAATCCCCCTGGAAGACGCACGCATCCTGTGGCAGCGATGATTTAACCTGAGCCCTCGATCCAGCGCCATACTTCTGGCTCGATGAACGAACTGTCAAAGGTGGCAGACGGCATTGACGGAGGCCCAATGAAAAAAACGATCCCGGTCACGACGTTGTTTCTGGATATCGGCGGAGTCCTGCTCACCAACGGGTGGGACCATCATGCCCGCAAACGGGCGGCGACGACCTTCAAGCTGGAGTGGGCCGAGATGGAGGATCGGCATAGCCTGAACTTCGACACCTACGAGGAGGGAAAGCTCACTCTGGAGGAATATTTGGGCCGGGTGGTCTTCCACCAAAAACGGTCGTTCACCCGGGCTCAGTTCAGGCGCTTCATGTTCGCGCAATCGAAACCTTACCCCGAGATGATCGAGCTGGTCACTCAGCTCAAAATCCGGCACGGGCTGAAGATCGTCGTGGTCAGCAACGAAAGCCGCGAACTAAATGCGCATCGGATTCGCAAGTTCAAGCTGGACGGTTTTGTGGATGCTTTTATTTCCTCCTGCTTCGTCCACCTTCGCAAGCCTGATGCGGACATCTTTGGGCTTGCGCTGGACATCGCCCAGGCGCCGGCCCGGCAGGTCCTCTATATCGAAAACACACCGATGTTCGTCCAGATCGCGGAAGGTTTGGGGATTCGAAGCATTCTGCACACGGATTACAGCTCCACGCGCGCGAAACTGGCTTCGTTCGGATTGCAGAATGACGAAGGAGTCATCCATGAAACCCGCTAACCCACACATTCTGACGATCAATGGCGGCTCGTCGAGCATCAAGTTCGCGTTGTATCAGACGGGCGAACCGCTGAAGCGAAAGCTTTATGGGAAGGTTGACCGAATCGGCCTGAGCGGGACAAATCTAACATTTCACGACCCGGATGGAAAGCCGCAGGCCAGTCGCAGCCTCGCCGCCGCCGATCACAAATCGGCAGCAAGTTTCCTGATTGATTGGTTCGAAGCGCAGAACGGCTTCGCTTCGGTCAAGGCTGTGGGACACCGAGTGGTTCATGGCTTGACGCATTCCGAGCCGGAGCAGGTCACGCCGGAGTTGATTGATGAATTGCGTCGTATCACGCCGTATGACCCGGATCATTTGCCGCGCGAGATCGAATTGATCGAAGCGTTCCGAGAGCGCCATCCGAATCTGCCGCAAGTGGCCTGCTTTGACACGGCATTTCACCGCACTATGCCGCGTGTCGCCAAGATGCTTCCGATTCCGCGGCGCTACGAGGCAAAGGGAGTTCAACGCTATGGTTTCCACGGTTTGTCCTATAGCTATCTGATGGAAGAACTCGCGCGCCTTGAGGACCCGGCAGCAACGAAGGGCCGTGTGATCCTCGCGCATCTCGGCAACGGGGCAAGTCTGGCCGCCGTGCTCCATGGCAAAAGCATCGACACCAGCATGGGCTTCACGCCCGCAGCGGGTCTGGTGATGAGCACACGCTCCGGTGATTTGGACCCGGGACTGGTTTCGTTTATGGCGCGAAGAGAGCAGATGACGCCATCGCAATTTGACCGGATGGTCAACCACGAGTCGGGGCTGCTCGGAGTTTCGGAGACCAGTTCCGACCTGCGCGACTTGCTCGCGCATGAAGCCGATGATGTGCGGGCAGCGGAAGCTGTGGCGCTGTTTTGCTATCAGGCGAAAAAGTGGATCGGCTCCTTCGCCGCGGTGCTGGGTGGATTGGATACGCTCGTCTTCGCAGGAGGCATCGGCGAAAATGCATCACTCGTCCGCGCGCGCATCTGCGATGGACTGGGCTTCCTCGGCATCGAACTGAACAATGCTAGGAACGCCAACAATGCGGGGGTGATTTCCACGGATGCCAGCCGGGTTGCGGTCCGCCTTATTCGCACGGACGAAGAATGCATGATCGCCCGCTCAGTGTGCCGCGCGCTCGGACTTGGCATGGCCAGTGGAAAAGGTAATTCCGACCATGCGCCATAATACATCTCCCGGCTGGATCCGTTTTCGGCGAGCAGTGTCCCCCCATAGCAAAGCCGCCCCCGCCGGCGCAATAGAAGTGTTGGAACCTTGTAGATCGCGGCGGAATCGATTTCTCAAACACGCTAGCACACGGGCGACAACAGCGAACAATAACGAAACTCAAAGAACGAAAGGACTACTACTGTGCTAAACAAAGCTAAAACACTAGAAGGTTACAAATTGCACAGCCTCGATGGGGAAATAGGGAAGGTCAAGGAATTTTACTTTGATGACCAGCACTGGGCGATCCGCTATCTTGTCGCCGACACAGGAGACTGGCTTACGGGCAGGCAGGTGTTGATCTCCCCATATGCGCTCGTCGCCGTGAATAGAGAAGAGCAACACATCGCCATCGATTTGACCAAAAAGCAGATTGAGGACAGTCCGTCCTTGGACAGTGACAAGCCCGTCTCGCGACAATTCGAGGAGGTCTACTACGGGTATTACGGATGGCCAAACTATTGGGCCGGCCCATACATGTGGGGACCTTATCCCTACATTATGCGTGACCGCATAAAGTGGAGTGAATCCGCCCAAGGCGAGAAAGCGTGGGATCCCCATTTGCGCAGCACTCATGATGTGCGTGGCCATCACGTCCAGGCAGTGGATGGCGAGATTGGCCACGTCGAGGATTTTATCATCGATGACGAGATGTGGGCGATTCGTTATCTGATCATCGATACACAGAACTGGTGGCCGGGGAAAAAGGTCCTGATTTCACCGCAATGGATCGAGCGTGTTAGCTGGCGCAAGTCGAAGGTCTTCGTCAATCTTATCCGCGAGACCATCCGGCAGTCACCGGAATACACCGAGGAGTCCCTGCTAAATCGGGATTACGAGACGGGGCTGCATCGACATTACAATCGCCTGGGATATTGGGTCGATGAACCGGATGCCAAGAAGCATCCCCGTTGATACTGCTTCCTCCGCTCACGGCTGGAAGGGGTGGCACAGGAAGTGGAGGACACGATTGGTAAACCTCGATTCCGCAATTGGGGTATGGATGCAAGGTGCCGCACCTTCGGCGCTCATTTTTGTGCTAACGATATTCCCCGGCCTTACGGCCGGGGCTACTCTCTGCCGGCGCTTCGCGCCTGGTGATGTAATTTGCAGCGTATGGGGCGAGATCAGGACTCATGGTTCATCCGATGTGAAGCCTCGAAGAGGCGACAGAAAATAGCCCCGGCCGTAAGGCCGGGGTAAGGAGTTTATACATTTTGAGGCCCGAAGGGCCGGAAGTGGCTAGGCCCGGCCGTAAGGCCGGGATAAGGATTGATCCATGAATCGAGCGCCGAAGGTGCGGCACAAAATCCAACTTCGTCGAAATTGGATTTTCCATGGTTAATTTATTGAATATGAAGAACAAGGACTTATTTCAAATATTCCCAATTTCGGAATCGGGGTTAAGATTATGCGCACCGACGAAAAACTCATGATAGTCAGGACGGTTTGCGCGTTCTCGGCCTTGGCTGTAAAACGGAGACTTGAACCATGAAGACAAAAACTCTTTCCCCGGAACTGCTCCACAAGATGGATGCCTACTGGCGCGCCGCTAATTATCTGTCTGTTGGGCAGATTTATCTCTACGACAATCCGCTGATGAAGCGGCCGCTGACGCTCGCGGATGTGAAACACATGCTGCTGGGACACTGGGGCACGACGCCAGGACAGAACTTCATTTACATGCACTTGAACCGGGTCATCAAAAAATACGACCTTGATATGATTTACGTCTCCGGCCCCGGCCACGGCGGCCCTGCCGTCGTGGGCAACACTTATCTCGAAGGCACATACAGCGAAATCTATCCCAACGTCAGCCGGGACGAGGCCGGGCTGAGGAAACTCTTTATTCAGTTTTCGTTTCCCGGAGGAATTCCCAGCCATGCATCGCCGGAGTGCCCGGGCTCGATCCACGAGGGGGGCGAGCTGGGCTATTCCCTCAGCCATTCGTTTGGGGCGGTGTTTGATAATCCCGATCTGATCGTGGCCTGCGTCGTCGGCGACGGCGAAGCCGAAACCGGTCCGCTGGCCACCGCGTGGCATTCGAACAAGTTCCTCGATCCCGTAACCGACGGCGCGGTGCTGCCGATACTGCATCTCAATGGCTACAAAATTTCCAACCCGACTATCCTCGCCCGCATCGAGCATGAGGAATTGGAGCAGTTGCTCCGCGGCTACGGCTGGACGCCCTACTTCGTCGAAGGTCACGAGCCCGCGCTGATGCATGAGGCCATGGCCGCGACACTCGATACGGCAGTGGAGCGGATCAAAAAAATCCAGCAGGACGCCCGCGTCCACGGCAACTTCGCGCGTCCGCGCTGGCCGATGATCGTCCTCAATTCACCCAAGGGCTGGACGGGGCCGAAGATGGTCGATGGTTTGCAGGTTGAAGGCACTTTCCGGGCGCACCAGGTGCCGCTCTCCGACCCGGCCACTCATCCCGAACATCTCAAGCTGTTGGAAGACTGGCTGAGGAGCTACCGGCCGGAGGAACTTTTCGATGAGCAGGGCCGCCTCAAACCGGAACTGGCCGAACTTGCGCCCAAGGGCGAACGACGCATGGGTGCGAATCCCCATGCAAACGGCGGCATTCTGCTCCGCGACCTGCGGATGCCGGATTTTCGCGACTACGCGGAGAACGTGCCCGAGCCGGGTGCGGCCGGCATCGGTGACGTGCATGTGCTTGGGCCTTTCCTGCGCGATGTGGCGAAGCTGAACGGTGAGCAGCGGAATTTCCGGGTCTTTGGACCCGACGAGACGCTCTCCAACGGGCTGGAAGCCCTCTTTGAAGTGACCCAACGCCAGTGGGACGCTGCAACCCTGCCGAACGACGAATTTCTCGCGCCCAGTGGGCGCGTGATGGAAATGCTCAGCGAACACCAATGTGAAGGTTGGCTGGAAGGCTACCTGCTCACCGGGCGGCATGGACTCTTCAACTGCTACGAGGCGTTCATTCACATCGTCGATTCGATGTTCAACCAGCACGCCAAGTGGCTGAAGGTCACCTCGCACCTGCCGTGGCGGCGAAAGATCGCTTCGTTAAACTACCTGCTGGCCTCGCATGTCTGGCGCCAGGACCACAACGGCTTTACACACCAGGATCCCGGCTTTATCGACCACGTCGTGAACAAGAAGGCTGAGATCGTGCGTGTGTACCTTCCGCCGGATGCAAACTGCCTATTGTCGGTGATGGACCACTGCCTGCGCAGCCGCCATTACGTCAACGTCGTGATCGCGGGGAAGCACCCCGCGCCGCAGTGGCTGACAATGAACGCTGCCGTCAAGCATTGCACCGAGGGCATCGGCATCTGGCAGTGGGCCAGCAACGACCAGGGTGTTGCACCCGACGTGGTCATGGCCTGCTGCGGCGACGTGCCTACCCTGGAGACGCTCGCCGCCGTCTCCATTATGCGCGAGCATCTGCCCGACCTGAAAATCCGGGTGGTCAACGTCGTCGACCTTATGAAGCTGCAGCCGCAAACCGAGCACCCGCACGGGTTGAGCGACACGGATTTTGACGAACTCTTCACCAAGGACAAGCCGGTCATCTTCGCCTTCCATGCCTACCCGTGGTTGATCCACCGGCTGACCTACCGCCGCACCAACCATGACAACATCCACGTCCGTGGCTACAAGGAGGAGGGCACTATCACCACTCCCTTCGACATGACGGTGCTGAACGATCTGGACCGCTTCCACCTTGTGATGGACACCATCGACCGCCTGCCACGGACCGGAGACAAAGGCATTTACCTGAAGCAGCAGCTCAAGGACAAGCTGATCGAGCACAAGCAGTACATCGACAAGCATGGGCAAGACATGCCGGAGATTCGTAACTGGAAGTGGAGCAACCCCAAATGAACGCACAAGAGCTTATAGACACCGCGAAAACGCTGGTCGCCGGCGACAAGGGCCTGCTGGCGATGGATGAAAGCAATCCAACCTGCAACAAACGATTCGCCAGGCTGGGGATTCCCCAGACCGAGGAGGCCCGGCGCGCCTATCGGGAGTTGATCGTGACCACGCCTGGTCTCGGTGAGTGCATTAGTGGCGCGATCCTCTATGACGAGACGATCCGCCAACAGATGAAGGATGGCACTCCCTTTGTCAAAGCCATCACTGATGCGGGGATCATTCCCGGCATCAAAGTCGACACAGGTGCCAAGGATATGGCAGGTCATCCCGGAGAGAAAATAACCGAAGGTCTGGACGGATTGCGCAACCGCCTGGCTGAATACTCTCAAATGGGTGCCCGCTTTGCCAAGTGGCGCGCGGTGATTGCCGTGGGCGACGGCATTCCCAGCCGGGGTTGCATCGAGGCCAACGCGCAGGCGTTGGCTCGCTATGCCGCATTGTGCCAGGAAGCTGGACTGGTCCCCGTCGTCGAGCCGGAAGTGCTCATGGATGGCGGGCACACCCTGGAGCGGTGCGGCGAGGTGACGGAGGAAGTCCTGCGAACAGTATTCAACCAGCTTTACACGCAACGGGTGATGCTGGAAGGCATGATCCTGAAGCCCAACATGGTGCTTCCTGGATTAACCTGCCCACCACAAGAAAAGGTGTCCGAGGTGGGGGTTGGAGAACAGCAATATCAAGTGAGATTGATTGACCGCCAACAAGAAGATGTGTCCGAAGTGGACAAGGCGGCCGATGCCACGGTGAAATGTCTCTTGAAAGCCGTCCCCGCTGCCGTTCCGGGGATTGCGTTTCTGTCGGGCGGCCAATCTGCCGAACTGGCCTCGACCCGCTTGAATGCCATGAACGTCAGATTCAAGTCGCGACTGCCTTGGGCATTGGCGTTTTCGTTTGCCCGCGCCATCCAACAACCGGCTTTGGAGATCTGGCAGGGCAAGGAGGCCAACGTGCCGGCGGCGCAGAAAGCTCTGTATTATCGGGCCGGATGCAATCGTGCTGCGCGCCGTGGCGAATACAATGCCACAATGGAAAGCGAATGAGCTTGACTCCGCAACCCACCAAACTTGAGACCGGAACCGAATGCCGACTCAAGCACGATAGCTCAACCAACACCCTGGTCAGGCGCTACAGGAGATTCAAGGAGCTATTGCATGAGCGATAAATCCGGTCCCTCGAACGTCGGCTCAGTGGTCTCGGTGCGCGGCAGTGTCGTAGATATACGGTTCGATGCACATTTGCCGCCTATCTACTCGTTGCTGCACGCGAAGGAGGGGGAAATAGCCATCGAGGTTTTAGCTCAACTCGACGCGCATCGAGTGCGTGGAATCGCGCTGACCCCCACCCAAGGCCTCGCCCGCGGTATCGCGGTCGAAGACACGGGCGGGCCGTTGAAGGCGCCCGTCGGCAAGGGAATTCTCTCGCGAATGTTCGACGTGTTCGGGAACGCCATCGACCGCCAAGCAGCGCCGACAGATGTCCAATGGCGCACAGTCCATCGAGCCCCGCCGGGGTTAGCACGGCGTTCCACCAAGTCGGAAATCTTTGAAACAGGCATCAAGGTCATCGATGTGCTGGTGCCGCTCGAGCGCGGCGGCAAAGCGGGACTTTTCGGCGGGGCGGGCGTGGGTAAGACGGTATTGCTCACCGAAATGATTCACAACATGATCGGGCACCAGAAGGGCGTAAGCATTTTTTGCGGGATCGGCGAACGGTGTCGTGAAGGGGAGGAACTCTATCGTGACATGAAGGCGGCAGGCGTGCTGCCTAACATGGTGATGGTGTTTGGGCAGATGAACGAGCCGCCGGGCAGCCGGTTCCGCGTGGGCCATGCGGCGCTGACGATGGCCGAGTATTTCCGTGACGACGAGCATCGCGACGTGCTGCTGCTGATCGATAATATTTTCCGCTTCCTTCAGGCCGGCATGGAAGTGTCCGGCTTAATGGGCCAGATGCCTTCGCGCCTGGGCTACCAGCCGACTATGGGAACGGAGTTGTCGCGGCTGGAGGAACGCATCGCCAACACCGATACCGGCGCTATCACGTCCATCCAGGCGGTGTATGTACCGGCGGATGATTTGACCGACCCGGCGGCGGTGCATACGTTTTCGCACCTCTCGGCATCCATCGTGCTTTCGCGCAAACGGGCGAGTGAAGGACTTTACCCGGCCATCGACCTGCTGCAATCCAGCTCCAAGATGGCCACGCCCGGCATCGTCGGCAAAAGACATTATCTCCTGGCGCAGGAAATCAGGCGGACGCTTGCGCAATATCAAGATCTCAAGGACGTCATCGCCATGCTCGGCCTGGAGCAACTGTCACCGGACGATCGCAAGGTGGTTGCCCGCGCCCGGCGGCTGGAGCGATTCCTCACCCAGCCGTTTTTCGCCACCGAGCAGTTTAGCGGCATCAAGGGAAAACTCGTCAGCCTCAAAGACTCGCTCGATGGCTGCGAACGAATCCTGCGCGATGAATTCAAAGACTACCCGGAGAGCGCGCTCTACATGATCGGGGCGATTGACGAGGCGAAGAAAAAGGCCCCGCCCGACAAACCAGAAGCCAAGGCCGAACCCGGTGCCAAGCCTGCAGCGAAGGCCGACTCGAAGACTGCCGCCGATTCCAAGTCCAAAGCCAAGTCCGAACCGCAGCCAAAACCTAAACCGGAGGGGGAACATGCAGCCGACACTCATGAATCTTAAGGTGCTCCTTCCGTTCCAAATCTTCGCCGAGAAAACCGGCGTTTCGCGCATCGTTGCGGAGACCCGCGAGGGCTCGTTCGGACTCTTGCCTCACCGACTGGACTGTGTGGCGGCCCTCGCGCCCGGGATTCTGATCTACCAAATCGAAACGGAAGGGGAGGTTTACGTGGCGGTCGACGAAGGGGTGCTGGTTAAGACCGGCCTGGACGTGCTCGTCTCCGTGCGCAACGCAATTGGCGGAACAGACCTCGGCCAACTGCGTGAAGCCGTTGAGCGGGAGTTTCTGAACCTGAACGAACGGGAGCAGAACGTCCGCTCGGTGATGGCGAAGATGGAGAGCGGCTTCCTCCGCCGATTAGCGGAGTTTCATCATGAGTGAAAAATCGGGAAATGGGAGCGCGAAAGACCGGACTGCCTTCAGTGGGGAGGTCGGCGCGAAGGCGGCGCGCAAGCTCAAGGCGCGGCGTAACTCCACACAGGTCGTCTGGTTTGGCTTGGGCATGATGGGGCTTATCGGCTGGTCGGTGGTGGTTCCCACACTGCTCGGCGCCGCGCTCGGTATCTGGCTGGACAATCGCCATCCCGGAAGCCATTCCTGGACCCTGATGCTGCTGGTCATCGGCCTGATCATCGGCTGTTTGAATGCCTGGCATTGGGTGGACAAGGAAGACAAGGAAATGCGAGACGAACAGGAGAACAATGATGAATGAAACCTTGACTCTGGTGTTGGCTTTCGTGACGGGCGTCTTGCTCGGTGCGATGTTCTTCGGCGGCCTTTGGTGGACCGTTCGCAAGGGCGTTTCGGCCAAACAGCCGGCGCTTTGGTTCTTCGGCAGCATGCTGCTGCGAACAAGCGCTGCCCTGGCTGTTTTCTATATTATCGCGCGCGGTCATTGGGAGAGGCTGCTGGTGTGTCTCCTTGGGTTTATCATTGCGCGCCTTATCGTGACGCGGCTCACCCGAGCGGCGGAAAAGCCAGCTTGCCTGGCACGGGAGGCCAGCCATGCACCTTAGTCCCGACGAGATTATCTATTGGCAACACGGGTTTCTTAAACTCAACGCCACGATTGTGATTACGTGGGGACTGATGCTCGTGCTGGCCGTCGGTTCAAAACTCATCACGCGAAAGCTTTCCACGGGTCTGGAACGTTCGCGCTGGCAGAACCTTCTGGAAATCGTCGTTACCGGCATCATGAAACAAATTGAAGAGGTAGGCCTGAGTGAGCCGCAGAAATATCTCGGCTTTCTGGGCACGCTCTTCCTGTTTGTCGCTGCAGCCAGTCTCTGTACCATCGTTCCCGGCTACGAGCCGCCGACTGGCTCGCTCTCGACCACGGCTGCGCTCGCGCTGTGCGTGTTTGTGGCCGTGCCGTTCTTCGGCATCGAGGAGCAGGGGATAGGCGAATACCTCAAGTCCTATATGAAGCCTACGATCATCATGCTGCCGTTTAACGTCATCAGTGAACTTTCGCGCACGCTGGCCCTGGCCGTCCGTTTGTTCGGCAACATGATGAGCGGGGCGATGATTATCGCGATCCTACTCACGATTACGCCCTTCATCTTCCCGATCATCATGACGATGCTGGGTCTGCTCACCGGCATGGTGCAGGCCTATATCTTCAGCATCCTGGCCGCGGTTTACATCGCGGCCGCCACGCGAGTCCGTAAACCAAAGCCTGAACCGTTGCAAAGCGTTGAAGCATGAACTACGACAATAAGAGGAGAATACTATGGATAACATGACTATTATCGCGGTGGCATCCATTGTCATCGCCGGCATCACCACCGGTTTCGGCACCATGGGGCCTGCGCTGGCGGAAGGAAGGGCGGTCGCCTCGGCGCTGAGTTCACTTGCCCAGCAGCCTGATGCCTCCGCTACCATCACCCGGACCTTGTTCGTGGGCCTGGCGATGATCGAGTCCACGGCCATCTACTGCTTTGTGGTCTCGATGATTCTCATCTTCGCCAACCCGTTCTGGAATCACGTCATCGCCAAAGCCACAGGAAAGTAAAGCTATGTTAATCGATTGGTTCACGGTCGGAGCACAGGCGCTCAACTTTCTCATCCTGGTGTGGTTGATGAAGCGCTTTCTTTACAAACCTATCCTCCATGCCATCGATGAGCGCGAGAAGCGGGTCGCTACAGAACTCGCGAACGCCGACAAGAAAAAGGCCGAAGCCCAAAAAGAAAGCGACGAGTTCAAGCACAAAAACGAGGAGTTTGACCAACAGCGCGCCGCGCTTTTGAGCAAAGCGACGGACGAGGCGAAAGCCGAACGACAGCGGCTCCTCGACGAAGCGCGGCAGGCGGCCGACGCCTTGAGTGCCAAGCGACAGGAAACGCTGAGAAACGACGCCCATAACCTAAATCAAGCCATCGCTCGCCGGACCCAGCAGGAAGTGTTTGCCATCGCGCGAAAGGCTCTGACGGATCTCGCCACGACGAGTTTGGAAGAACGCCTGGGCGAGATGTTCACTCGCCGCTTGCGAGAGATGGACGGCCACGCGAAAGAAGGCCTCGGCAAGGCTCTCAAGACTGCGTCTGACCCCGCGCTCGTGCGCAGCGCGTTTGACCTGCCTGCGGAGCAACGCGCGGCGATACAAAATGCGCTCAACGAAACCTTCTCGGCTGAAATCCACATTCGGTTCGAGACCGCGCCAGACCTGATCAGCGGCATTGAACTCACCACGAACGGACAAAAGGTGGCGTGGAGCATCGCGGATTATCTGGTGTCGCTGGAAAAGGGCGTCTACGAACTTCTGAAAGAGAAGGACAAACCTGAAGCAAAAGCAGAGCCCAAACCCGAAGCCAAAGCCGAGCCTAAACCTGAAGCCAAGGCCGAGCCTAAACCCGAAGTCAAGGCCGAGCCTAAACCCGAAGCCAAAGCCGAGCCTAAACCCGAAGCCAAAGCCGAGCCTAAACCTGAAGCCAAAGCCGAGCCTAAACCTGAAGCCAAAGCCGAGCCTAAACCCGAAGCCAAAGCCGAGCCTAAACCCGAAGTCAAGGCCGAGCCTAAACCCGAAGAACCTAAGCCCGAAACAAAGAGCCAATGAACATGGAACCTGAGAGCCTTCAGAACGTTTTCGACGGCGCGTTTGCTGGAATTAGCCAGGTGCGGGAAGCATTCACGCCGCAACTAATGCCACGGGAGGTGGGCACGATCACCAGTGTCGCAACCGGCATCGCCAAGGTGTCGGGTCTCCCCGGTGTGGGTTTTGATGAATTGGTGACGTTTCCCGGCGATGTGCTTGGCATTGCGTTCAACGTGGACGCGGACGAAATTGGCGTCGTTCTGCTCGGCGAATACTGGCATCTCCACGCGGGAGATGAAGTCCAGCGCACAGGCCGGGTTATGGACGTGGGCGTGGGCGATGAATTGCTGGGGCGCGTCATCGACCCGCTCGGTCGGCCACTCGATGGCAAGGGGCCGGTGGCCTCCAGCAAGCGCCTGCCCGTTGAACGCCCCTCCGCGGCTATCATGGACCGTGCGCCCGTCACGGTGCCTCTCCAGACCGGCCTGAAAGCGATCGATGCGCTCATTCCCGTTGGGCGCGGCCAGCGCGAGTTGATTCTCGGAGACCGCCAGACAGGTAAAACCGCCATTGCGATCGACACCATCCTCAACCAGCGCGACCAGAATGTCCTGTGCGTTTATTGTGCAATCGGTCAGCGCGCGTCCGCCGTCGCGAAGGCCGTGGCAACCTTGAGGGAAAAGGGCGCAATGGATTACAGTGTCGTCGTCGTGACCGAGGGCAACGACCCGCCGGGTCTCGCTTACATCGCTCCTTACGCCGCGACCGGCATTGCGGAGTCTTTCATGGAAGCGGGCCGAGATGTGCTGATCGTTTACGATGACCTCACCCATCACGCGCGCGCCTACCGTGAACTCTCTCTCTTGCTGCGCCGTCCCCCCGGTCGCGAAGCGTTTCCCGGCGACATCTTTTATATCCACTCGCGGCTGCTCGAACGTGCGACGCACTTGCGCAAGGAACTCAGCGGCGGTTCCCTCACGGCATTGCCCATCATCGAAACCGAAGCGCAGGACATTTCCGCCTATATTCCGACCAACTTGATTTCCATCACGGATGGGCAGATCTACCTCTCGCCGTCGCTGTTCGAATTGGGCGTGCTGCCTGCGGTCGATGTCGGAAAATCCGTTTCGCGCGTCGGCGGTCAAGCGCAACGCGCTGCCTACCGTGCGGTGGCGGGCGACCTCAAGCTCGCCTACGCGCAGTTTGAGGAACTCGAAACCTTTTCCCGGTTCGGAGCACGCCTGGATGAAGACACCCGCAAGATCATCGAGCACGGACGGCGAATTCGCGCCTGCCTCAAACAGCCGGAATTCGCCCCGGTGTCCGTGCCCGCGCAAATTGCCGTGCTGCTGGCGTTGACCGCGGAACTCTTCGACCGCGTGCCGCTTGACCAGATGACGGACGCCGAGCACGCCCTGCGTGAGGCGGCGACGGATATCCCGGCGGAGGTGAGCGAGCGATTGAATACTGCCGAAAAATTGAGCGACGAGGATCGCAAGACGATTATCGAAATCGCCCGCAAATCGCTCGCCCGCTTCCAGCCCAAGCCGGAACCCAAGCCTAAGGCCGAAGTCCAAACGGACGCCAAGCCTAAGCATGGTTCTTCAGCAGAATTTGTGGGTATAAACCCGTGAACTCCAAGCCTATGGGAAAGTGGAAAAGCCCCGCAAAAGGCAGCGGGACTTTTCCACTTTCCCACAGGCTCTGGTGAGTTATCTCT
>Ga0187874_10000695_pt1 | contig 38500 bp, 40 predicted proteins | sample June2016WEW_16_1_3_FD_132993 | JGI IMG/M metagenome (GOLD analysis project Ga0187874, IMG submission 132993) | Peatland microbial communities from SPRUCE experiment site at the Marcell Experimental Forest, Minnesota, USA - June2016WEW_16_150 | ecosystem: Environmental > Terrestrial > Soil >... | reverse complement strand
AGAGGCCAATAGCGTAGTTTTCAACGGTGACGTTTGAAGGCGACTGCCCGAAACTGTAAAGCTCGTTCACGACACTTATTGGTGAAGCGCCAAGTGAGGATGCAAGGCTTGATGGAATGCTTGAAGCCATGTTTGTAATCGTCAAATTCTCAATTGCTGCAGGCTGATTCCAAGTTTCAAAGTTTAAACTTGAAGTAACGAGACTCACCATTTGACTTGTTTGGGCATCAATCTGCGAATTTCCCAGAAACCCAGCGACTGCTTGCCCAATCGCGTAAGCCTCCCGATTAGACACTGACGTGCTGGCTGGAAGTGTCAAGTAGCTTGCATTCCATGCTTTAAAGAAAGCCGTGAAGTAACCGATAGATTCGGCGGCGCCTCCGAAATTGCCTGTTACGCTGAAGGTAGTTGAATTAGCTTGCGCATTAGCGTCAAAGGGGTTTGTGTCGTCGTATCCGCTGAGCTGCTGTGACACGCCTTGCCAAACATTAACGAACGCCGCTGGAACTCCCCATACAAGTTGTGCTGTTTGGTTAATGCCGTCCTGCATCTGGAACAGGTTTTCGCTAAGCGAGGAAAGATTCCCCGTGAAAGAATACAATCCTTGGTTGATTACAAGTATGCTTGCTTGAAGCATCGCTGTTTGATTGATGATCGCTGGCAAGGAACCGTTAAGGACATTGGCTTCACTCGCGTAAAGGCTCTGCTCACCTGTGTAATTGCCGACGTTTGAACTCTCAAACAACGTTTGATTAAGGGCCAAAACAACCTGCCTTAGAGCATCCGAATACACTGAGGCGTTCTGAACGACAACAAGAATGCTGGTGTCACTGCTGTTCCTCGCAGGAAACTGTGCTCGAATTATACTAGCGGCTCTATCCGACATCGTGTTGGAAGGAGCCCCAAACCCACCCGTCAGATCATAGGAGACAGACGAGAAAAAGCTTGGGATGAGAAAAAGCGAGAGCACCACTGCAATTACCCAAGCTGCTATAACCCACCTGTAACGTCTTCGAATGAAATGATTCAGTGAATCAAAGAAAGACCTTGCCATTCAACCCAGCCCTAAACAAACCGCTCGAAACTACATTTCATGGATAATCATAGCATTTGCCGTCTGCGTCGCCTTTCTTAAGGATTTCCCACAATATGTCCCTAAACCAACAAGAGACAGCTCCCAAAGCAAAGGTAGCAGAAACTTAAAGTTTGGATTATTCAAAGTAGAAATGCAACAATGCAAAGATGCTTGTTGTTCTTCTAAGTCTGAGTTGCTCAATGAGCTGCCAAGTGTTGAAAAGGGCACGCATGAAAATTCTAAGCTATTACTCAAAGGCGGCAATGACTAACAAGGCCTAGAACGTGTTTGTACCTCTGAAGATCTCAGGTTTTTTAGAAAGCGAAAACAGACTTGTCTTGGGCTTATCCAAAAATGACGAACGAGTGCCGAGGGCAGGGTTTGAACCTGCGACGACTCGGTCTTCAGCCGAGCGCTCTCCCAGGCTGAGCTACCTCGGCATATTTTGGGCAACCTTGGGATATTGGAGAGCCTAATCATTTACGTTTCCTCAGAAATATTAAGTTATCTTTTTGGCAGAATGACTAAAAATCGAACAAGAAGAGCCGCTTCCGTTTAGTTTTTCAAAACTTTACGCCGACGTGAGGTTGAATCATTCTGGAGCTAAGATCTTACTTTTGGTTGTTAACTTCAAGGAATGAAGCTCATGAAATGCATCAAGAAGTAACCTATAAGTCCGCTCGTTAGGAAACATACAAAGATTAGAGTTCCTTCATGTTCATCAACGAGGTCATTTAACTTTCTTTTCAAGCGTTTGGCACCTGCTAAATGATTGTTTTCTTGAGAGGAAAGGTTTTATGAAGGGAGAATACGTAGTTTGAATTCAGCTTACGTCTGTGGGCCGTTAGTCTAGCTGGCTAGGACGTCGCCCTCACGCGGCGAAGATCACCGGTTCAAATCCGGTACGGCCCACCAATCTATAATTCCGTCCGAAAAGGGAGCCAAGCAACCGTCTAATAATAAACCGCGATTTTTTTTGAATCTGTTCTCAAACATGTAGTAAATTGGTTCGCCGCCGACAAGCAATGAGCCCACCAAGCAGCCTGCGCCCAGCCCGCGGTACATGATCATTGTCAAGAGGACTACGTAAAGAAGCGGCATGTGAAAAGCGTACGAAAACAAGAATCCGCCTACCGCGTAGATTACAAGTTCATCTGGGGTTGGAAGCATAATATACAACTATACAGGTAGCAAAAAGGCTGAAACCCCGACTCTTCTTAAAGTCATACTAATCTATGCTGATGTCGTTTTGCCTAATAGAAATTTTCCAAATCACTCGCGCCTTCAAGAACGTGATGCTGAGATCAAACCAACTTACTTCTTAACACTTATTACCTTGAACAATAATTGTAATTATGGGATTTTTATGCATAGAAAACGTGTTTTCACAATCGCAGCAGTCTTTCTTGTTATAGCCATAGTTGTGCCTCCAGTCATCGTTATCTTAGAAGCGAATAATTCAATATACAAATACATAATTCCAGGCACCACCCCCACCCAAGGATCACCAACCATTCAAATTACACTCACCAATCAAGAACGCGCAAACTTCAACACAGCAATAATCATCGCAGCCACCATCGAAGTCATTTTCTTAGCTCTGTTCATAATAACGCTTTACAACGGCATAAACCACACACACCCAGAACACTAAGCACAAAAACGTGTTTTAGCAACTTTTTCCAAACCAAATCGAAGAGGCTGCGATGGTGCAATTTCAGAGCCTTAGTAAAGCCTATGCTCGAGAAACCCTGCTGAACATACAAAGCTGCTTCCTGTTAGCTTTGCCTTTAGAAGAAGGCGCCATCTTTTGCTGCTGTGGCTGCACAACCACAAATTTTTAAAAGCAGTTAACGCTCAATGCCTTTAGCACTACCCTACTGTTTTTTGGGAGGTGTAATTTATGCCTGAAACATCCATTAACATAACCGAAAAACTACAGAAGATTGGTCAAACAGCCCAGGAATATAAAGATGCCATTGTTAATCAATTCAAGGATATGGAAGTCGACGTGAAAGATTGGAATTTTGCCGTTGGAAAAGCAGACAAGGAATACACGGTTGAAGTTAACGTTAAGCTCGGAATTCGGCCAAAAAAAACTTAAGCAAGAGTGCTTGCCTAAGCAAAACCCCCTTTCTTTAAGAGGCATTCTGCCTACATCTTACGGGTGGCGATTTCCCGACCAAAACAGATAAAAACGTGACTTTGCATCCTCAAAGCTACTGTAGAGGAAAAGCGTATGCCAACCGAAATTACTGATGTCGATAAGTTTGTAGCAATGAGCGCCAAAGCAAAGTACTGTTCAGTGCAAAGGCTCAAAGACAAGGTTAAACTGAAACTGCGCACGCCGCGACAACTTTACACGCTTAAGATTGAGCCTATGAGAGTCGACGAAATCATAAAGAAGCTCCAATGCGAAATCCAAGAAAAAGAAAAATAAGACAATTTAACCAAAACTGTAACCTTTCTATTTCTAATCCTCCTTAAAGATCAAAATACTCATCTTTCACTATCTTTGCGTTCTCCGTATACAAAAGCATCACCAAAACCCAGTTTTCCAACTCCCAACACGGTTTTTAACTTCAAGAATGCTAGAACCTTTCGAAAACGAACGAACCTTAAATATACATGGAAACTGAAAAACCGAAAGGGGAAAAGAATGGCACTAAAAGGTTGCAAATCGACCTTTTCATATTTGAAATCAAACACTAGAGTCAAAAAAGCATGGGAAACTGGACCTTAAGAGTTGCCAAAGTTAGCATTTCGGGGCACGTCAGAATTTTTTTGGGGGCAGGCAATGGCTTAGCTCGGTCCTCTGTTTGATCAAATCTATTAATTATGTTCGTCCAAGCTTTTTTTCATGACCGAAAATTAAACGAATAATCATTTTTTACATAATAAAGTTTAAAAAACTTCTTAGGCGCTTGTGAAATAAACAATAATTAATCAATCACTCCATACACGTATTCCTGCTTTACGATTCGTACGGCGAAGGTTGGTTTGATTGGAGTTTGGCAAAGATAAAGAAGGTATTTCAGTCAGGCAGGATAATTCTGCAGCAATGTAAATAGGGAGAAAACTTGAATTTGAGCGGTCAAGGAGTTGGTGTGTTTGAGGCGCTGGAAGTTGATGCGTGGTCGGAAAGTGAAAGTTGATGATGCTTCGTATCCAATTTAAAAAATGCGCAAGTGCTTCAGCTGTTCTAGGCAATTCACTTTTTTACCTATTTGATGCCAATTGTGTTAGGGGTTAGCTATGAGTGTTGAGCGTAATCTGATAATTTCTCTCCTAAAATTGACAAAAGAAGGGCCTGTTTTAACTGAACTTGTCAAAAGAGAAGCACACTTGCCTTCAACCGTCACGATAAAATTGCTAGGTAAACTCCAAAACGAAGGCCTCGTTTATCTGAAACAGGGCAGCGTTGAACCCGAACTCGGCAGCAGGCTTAAAATGGCAGTCAAAGCCCTCTCTCTAGGTGCAGATGTTGAGGATATCAGCAACCTGCTTTGTTGGCAAGAATTCGAAGAAATTGCATGTTACGCGTTAAAGAAGAACGGGTACACCGTTTCAAATAACGTTCATTTCAAAGGTTCAGGTCGAAGATGGGAAATGGACGTCGTAGGCTGCAAGAAACCCTTGGTAGTCTGCATCGACTGCAAACATTGGCAACACGCAATCGCGACTTCGGCTCTGAAGAGAATCGTTGATTTGCAGATTGATCGCACCCGCGCGTTGGCAGATTCATTGCCTAACCCCGCGTTGAAACTTGAATGTGGACGTTGGAGCGAAGCAAAATTTATGCCTGCGGTCTTGTCGCTTGTGCTTAGCGCATTCAAATTTTACTATGACGTCCCGATAATTCCCATATTGCAGCTGCAAAACTTCCTAAACCAACTATCCGCATACACAGAAAACGTCAAGCTCTTCCACAGAACCTTCCAAAAGCTAGGTGATAATCTTCAAAACTGAGGCTCTCGCCAACTTAAACGCCGGGTAAAGGCTCAAGAGCAGGATTCCTGCCAGCGCGACGAAAAGTAGTCCGGCTATTTCCAGGATCGTGAAACTTGTGACTATGGGCTGCTGTATCAAAATAAGCATAGTTATGATAGTTCCAAGAGATATTCCAATTCCGAAGCTTGAAAGAAGCAAGACTGCACTTTGAAGCGCCAAAACCGACACAACGAAGCGTGGTTTGGCACCGACAGCCCGTAAAACTCCGAATTCTTGGTGTTGTTCATCTGCGGCAAGCATCATGTAGCTTACCATGCAGAGCGCTGCCGCACCCAAAGCAAAGAACGGCATGATCATTATTGTTTGCCAATTTGAAGCAAGAAAATTCGTGTCTTTTTCTACAATATTACTTAACTGAAAGACACCCAAGCTCGGATCTGCATTTTGAAGTAGACTTTTAATTTGCGCAACGGCGGCTGCCTGGTCAGCTGAGTTCTTAAAAGTAACTAGGAGCAGGTTTGGGCTTGAAATCCCAGATGAGTTTTCAAGGGTTTGAATGGGCACAAAGGTTACGAAGCCGTTGTTTAAAGGGTCAACGCAGACTCCAACAATGTTAAATGAGGAGTTTTCGAAGATCATGTCTTCAACAAGCGGGTTTGCATCCGATATTCCCTGGCCCGGATCAGGCGAGTAGATTGTTTGGGCGACCGAATCGCCGACGACAGCTTGGTATTGGTCCCCGCTGTTCAGGAATCGGCCAATAAGGTTCCATTTGCCTGCAAGCTCTGCGCTGTTTATGCCAACAACTAACGCCTTTGTTGTCCTGTTTCCGCCTAAGTAACTGATTGAACCCGTGTCGCTATAACTGAAGTTAGCAACCTCCTGAATCTGTCCGCTCAAAACTAAGCGGGAGTCAACCAGAGTTACGCTTGGCAAAGCACTTAATTGGGTTATGATTGAGCTGAGAATCGCTAGATTTGGGTTTGAATAGTCAAAGCTGCCTTTACTTGAGGTTCCTGAAAACTGTGACAGAAGCTTGAGATATTGGTTTCCCATGTTGTTTGAGGCGATGGCGATTGTGTTTTTGCCGACGCTGTCTTGAACCCATGTTGTGGTTGTGTTGCTTGCGATGATGCCTCCGCCGATGCAAACCGTTAGTAGGATGAAGGCTATTGAAAGCAAAATCACTATCCGAAAAGTTGCTGATTGCCTTCGAAGTAGACTTCTGCTGGCGATGCTCCAGGTTATTCCCGACTTTGAAAGCGGAGTGTGTTTGGCGGTTGTGGTTAAGCCATGGTAGGTAACGGATGAAAGAGCCTTTATGGGTGACATTTTGGAGGCTTTAAGAAGAGGCCAAATGCCGAAAAAGAGCGCCAAAACTAGGAAAACCACGAAAACTATGGGTCCCGACCATAAATTGGGCAGCTTGTAGGATGAAAAAACATAGTTTGAAACTCCAAAATCCATTAAGAAACCTGCAAGTATGCCTAAGCCGCATCCTGCCACCGTTGTGACTAATAGTTCTGTCATGAAGTATCCTGCGACGAGGCTGTTTGGGCACCCTGCAGCCTTTATCAACCCGAAATCTCGTGTTCTTTGAGCCATCATGAAGAAGGCGATGAAAGAAGTCAACATTGCACCCACGGCAAAAATGAGAATGCCGATGAAAAGAATGAATTGTGAAAATAACACGCCTATTCCCATAGTAAAAACGTCGTTTGCAGACGTCAAACCGCCTAAGCGGCTACTGAAAAGCAGCAGAAACATGGTGGAAGCAACGCTTAACGCTAAAGTTGCAATCGTCAAGCCTGTTTGAAGCCGTCTACGGAGCAAATCGTTTATAGGAAAAGCGGCGCTACTCATTTTTTCTCGCCAAAACGCCTTCTTCAAGGCATAAAACTTGGTCCGCAAGCTGTTTTATCTGAATATCATGCGTCGCCACAATGACCGTTTTCCCTTTTTCCTTCAGCAACTGGAGCACCTGCACGATTTTCTGAGCGTTTTTATCATCCAAATTGCCGGTCGGCTCGTCTGCAAGGATCAACTGAGGGTCATTTGCTAGCGCTCTGGCGAAGGCGACGCGTTGCTGCTCACCACCGCTTAGCTGGGCTGGAAAATGGTTTGATCTGCTAGCTAATCCCACTGTTTCAAGTAGCTCAGAGATGCGTTTTTCTATGTCTTCTTGTGGTTTTGCAGTCCACTCCATCGGAAAGGCAATGTTTTCGGCAACAGTTAATGTTGAAACCAAGTTGTATGCTTGAAATACAAAGCCGACGCTGTTGCAACGGTAATCTGAGAGGGAGTCTTCGCTTTGGCTTGTTAGGTCCTGGCCGTTGACGAAGATTTTCCCTGTTGTGGGTTTGTCAAGTCCTCCGATGATGTTGAGCAGGGTTGTTTTTCCTGAACCTGAAGCGCCGCTGAGCACAACAAATTGGGCTTTGTGAATGGAAAATGTGATGTCTTTTAACACGTCAAGTTTTTCGTTGCCTATCTCGTAAGATTTTCCCAGAGCCTCTGCATAAACGGCAACGTCTTCTTGGGTTTGCATTCCTCTCTTTGCCTCTTCCGAATGAAAAAAGGTGTGCGTGGTAAATAATAACGTTGAGGTACAGTTGCTTCCCAACTTCAGGGGTATGTCTTGTCCAGATTTAGGTTTCCTCGGTCGCGTTTGAGAATGCGTATTTTTTCCGGTAGTTTGTCTTTCTCCCAATCTGCCCAGGGGACCTCTTTGAAAAGCCATCTTTTGCCTAAGTGCGCGGCGACGACTGCATGTTTGTAGGAATTCTCTGAGGGGATGAATTGGTTGAGGAACCTGAAGAGTTTATCAACTTGCTGTTTGGGAAAGTAGGCATAGTACGTGGCGTTTTTCACTTCAAAAGCATACGTGTGAAGATCCCGTCTAGCCATTATGTCCGGCAGCGGATTGAGGCTGGGGTTGCTGACGGGAACCCGAACGGCGTAGTAGCCCTTCTTCTGCAGCAACTTCACCAAAACGGTTTCACTATAGAAGCCTCTTTTGCGCCAGCGACGAAGTCTCACCCTGTCAATTTCTTTACTCAAGCGGCTTTTTCTCCGCGTTTGCTGTTTTATCTGCTCTCAGAGGATAAAAATTGTTGCCTTAGAGACACTGGAAAATGGGTTGGGTGATGCTTTTGTATACGCTTGCCTTAAGCGGTGGCACCCTGGCGCATGCTGGTGATGGACACCAACAAACGTGATACGTACGGCACCAAAACAACCATACACGGAATCTGCGTCATCTACGCGCCAAAGATATTGCCAGTTTAGACTACATTAAGCGCTACAGAGTTAGCGCTGGCCCCAAAAACGATGGGGACACAACATCTACAGTAAACGGAAAATTGCCAAGAAAGCACCTGGTGAACATAGAAAAACACTTCTCTTTCAGAAAACCTCAAGAAGGGCCAAACCGATTTGAGAAAACCGCGAAACAGAAAACTGAAAAAACGAGCAGCTTCTGATTTTTTTCTAGCAACCGAGACTCTGATTTACCTCCAGAACCGGACTAAAATTTTTTATGACGCTTAACTTCAAAACCGGGAAATTATCCCAACCCAGGACGAAAGCTATTTGCAAAAGAGCGTACTGCGTGAAAAAATTGGTTCTAAAATTTTTTGTCAAAAATAAGCAAAGTTTCACCCACACCCAAAAAAACCGGGGGAAAGCTCGAACATAGTTCGAAAAATCATGGGTTTGCTTCGCATGGAGATTTTCGGGGGTACTTATATGAGGCCACGATATTCCCCATGCGAGGCTCCTAGGGAGCAGGTAAAAAAGGCTGGAATAAGGTTTTTTTGGCATTTTGCGGTTGAATTAGGCTTTTCGGTTATCGGTTTAGGGTAAAAAACTCTTGTAATTTTTCGAATACTTCTTTTCGAACAAAAACAGCAACGTCGGACAGGAATATTGGTAAAATAAGCCATAAAATTAGCTATTTTAGTAAAAAAACCAAAACGCTAAACCGATTTTTCCAGTCACTGAAGCGCGGTTTTTTTGGAAGCCACGAGTGAAAATTTTGAACCTAAGCAAGTAAAGCTGTGCGAGCCAAAATCAAGCTCCCTAAAATGTGTCAATTAAAAATCTGCTGGGCCGACAGAAAAGAAGGTCGCATAAAAATCTTATTCGACAATGAAGAGTATCGGGTTGTCTACTACCAAAGCTGACGTTGGCAAAAACTGGAACTCGGTCTGACTCTAGTAAAATAGAGCAAGAAGAAACATGATCGGGCCAAAAATGTAATAAAGCTGGTGAGGGGAAGATTGGCTCGCCTAATTGTTTCCAGCATACACCACGCTTCTTGCCACAGAGAAGAATTTAGAGTTCTGGAAATTTGTTCCCAGAAATGGGCCAAGAACATGTCTATGCCGCGGCCTCCTTGAATTGCACAGAATTGCTAAAATGCGATGCCGCAAGAAAACGCCACGGTCTTTTTGACCGTGTCAAAAACCCAGAAAGACAGGGACATTTTCAAGGGATCAAAGATGAAGCCGTTGAACAGGCATCTGAAATTTTAAGCTGTAGAGTGCAGTCATATTTTTGAGTCTGCGCGGCAAACGCTCACTCGTTGATTGTGCCTTTTTGCCAACTCTCTTAGTTCACTCAACTATTCAAGTTAACTGATGGGAGATGCATTATTGCAATTCTTGCTAACGCTTTCTTCTCAATTTATCCTTGGCCCATAGAAACGTAATTTCAGCAGATTCCCTCCAGGTTACTACGCACAATAAGCAAGCGTAAACGGCACTATATCGCAGCGATTGCTTGGCCGGTAAATATGGTTGTGTGAATATAGTGTTGTTAGTATTACTCTGTTAGGTAACCGTCACAGACCCTAACCAGCCAAACAATTAGCGCAAAAAACCGTCAGAACAAATGGAAAGTGGAGGTTTCCAGCGAAAAATTAGCTCAGGGAACAGAACTATCAGGGCATAGAAACTGACTATCTAATAGTCAACAAGATTCAATCGCATTAAAAAAATGTAGTTATTTTTAGCGCAGAAATAATGATTTTACAAGCCATTTTGCAATCATGCACTGCTTATCGCCAACTTCGAAAAAAGCGCGGCAAAATCTTCAGTTTAGATCTCATCTGACCAGATAAGCTGTCGCATAGCTATCAAATTATGTGTGACGGTGAAACTCACACAGATGGTCCGATTTTTTCTATCATGTTTCAAGTTGCGTCTTACAGTGCCAGTAAGAAAAGGCAAGCTAATTTTTTTGACATTCAAAAACTCTAACACGCGAAGATTTCTATTTGCACCAAGAATAAACTCCGGGTTTCAGTAATTATCCCTGAAAAAATTCACAATAAGGTACCGAGGAACAACATATGGGTTTGTATACAAAAGCATCAACAGAACCAATTTCTAAATCCAGCTACATCTGGTTCTGTTAAGTCTGTGTCTAGTGGTTTCCTCTGTGAAAAAACGTCTAGAGTTTCATCATTACTTTCAACAAAAGGTTCTGTAATTCCTCCGAGGAATTACTCTCCATGTAGACTTTCGAGGGAAAAGTCATCAAAAGTGTTCAACTTTATCATGGACAACTACCCACTCGCCTTTTTCGCTTTTTTCTTCTACAAGATGATGCTTGATTCTGTTTTTTTTGTCTATTTCTAATCGTATTCTTGCTATTTTACCATTCTTGCCTATTCTTTCTCCAGCTTGCATAAAGCCGTCGTATTTATGGTGACTTTTAACATTCTGTTTAACCGTTAACATCTCAAAAACTTTTGCTTCATCAGCTACTGCAACAGAACGATCTAAACTTCCACAGTTAGGACATGAATTAGAGGCATTTTCAACTGCTATTTCAATACCACAATTAAGACATTTCATTATCGCTAACGTACTTCACCTTTCAATGACTTAACTTGAATTGTTGCAGTTCAAATATTTGTTTTTTTCTATTAACGAAAAAATGCTTGAAAACAAATTTAAGGCGTTAATCAAAGAGGGCGCTAGACGATTTTTCACATGAACCACTGAATAGACAGAGACTTCACAGAACCCTACATCTGTTTTTTGACATTTTTTAAGCATTAAGGCTTCGAACACAAACGAACCTTAAATATACATATTCAACCTTGAGCAACATTCTAAAAGGCGACACCAGTCAGGAGGAATATCATTCTTAAGTTGAAAAATAAGCTGGAAAAACTTGAAAACCGAGTCGACGGCACTAAAACCTGCAGTTCTTAATGCAAAACCCTAACTATTATTATGTTGGAAGCTGACTTTCAGAGTTTTGACAAAAAATGGCCTAAAATACGCAAAGCCTCGTTTAACGAATAATGCCCTGAATGAACATTTTTTACAAATAAAAGTCAAATTGGTTATTATTGCTATCTAAAATATAACAGTTTCTTTATAATTACGGGTAGTCGACACGATTTTTGATGACCTTGGATAACGAACAGGTCCGTTTTGTCAGTTACTCCAACTCAGAACCAAGTATTCGAGTAAGCGCCTGACCGCTCAAAGCCATTGTTTTCCTCGAAATGTTTTTCTGCGAAGCAGCAATAAAAGTCAAGGGGAGCATGTCAAACTTTAAGGTCGTAAATAATAGTTTCAGCTTCACTACAAAGGGTGAAATCGACTTCATAGATTTATCCGACAAAGTCCAAGGAGAGGTCTCAGCTTCAGGCGTAAGAAACGGGGTGGTCCACGTGTTTGCCCCGCACGCGACAGGCATCCTCATATTAACTGAAAACGACGACGACCTGATGAACGACATCAAGGCATTCCTTGAAGAGATTGCGCCAAAACATGCAACGTACCAGCACCCATCTAACGCCCATTCACATCTGCGTTCAATGCTTCTCCCGCCTGACAAAACCTTGCCAATCGTTAACGGGAAGGTCACCTTTGGAACCTGGCAATCACTCTTCTTTGTGGAAACAGACGTTTATCCGCGTAAACGAACCGTAATCATTCAAGTAATAGGCGAACAATAGATGCAAAAAGGATGGCTTCCAACACGTTTTAGTTATTGTTAAAGTTTCTTTCTTCGCTTACTGCCGCTGCAGAAAGAAAGCCAGAGTCCATGCAGTTTTAATGATTTAATTGCAATTTAGAGTACTTTAGCTCAATTATTTAACTATTTATTGTAAAGATTATTCATTCGAGACTTTTTCGCATGGGTTGGAGGCTGCAAAGGTATTTAGAGGAGTGTACAATAGTGAAAAGACATTTGCAACCTGCCAAAACCAACATAAATAGGGAGCTGTAGAAACTTTTTCTAGAACTTTGAATGCTTTTTCGGGTTGAAATAAATTAAGATTAACTGTTTTCCCGATTAAACTCTTTGGCTATGTTTCATTTGACGTTATTTGCAAACTTCAGAATCATGGTTATATAAGGTTCGCTGGACTTCGAAGGAAATCAGCCCTTACGTTCAGTCGGAAGCCTCTTTGAGGATCCACGAGGTCGCATTCGAGCCTTCTTCTTCACATTAGCTCGTTCAGCCGGTTTATCTTCCAATACGTCTGCTTCAGCTTCGTCCACAGACAAGACATCAACTGCCTCTGGAAAATCAGCGGTTGACGCCTGCAAAGCACCACGTTTTAGCATTGATTCAACTGCCTGATCAACGTCGCCAGGCTTAACGTTAATGCCCCGTATTGCATCCATGAGAACCATGGTTTCAAAGCCATGTTTACGTGCGTCAAGAACAGTGTTCAAAACGCAGTAGTCAGTTGCTAATCCGCCTACGAAAAGCCGTTGTATATTGCGCTCTTTGAGTTCTTTCAAGAAGTTAGTTCCGTCAAAAACTGAATAGCTCTCCCGCATCGGATCCGTAGCTTTAAAGACAACTACTGCATCTTTGGGCAGTCTAAGCTTGGGGCTGAATTCGGCGCCTTTGGTGTCTTGAACGCAATGCGGGGACCAAAAACCGCCCTGCTGTTTGAAGGAGCAATGATTCGGAGGGTGCCAATCCTTGGAAGCAAAAACGTGCGCTTTAGCGTCCTTGAAGATTCGTGCATACTCATTCAGAACTGGGATAATTTCGTCGCCGCCGGCGATAGGCAGTTCTCCGCCGGGCAGGAAATCGTTTTGGATGTCAGTTATCAAAATGGCATCTGAGCTTGTTAGGTTGTAGATTTTGTTCAAACGGATACCTCATAAAATTGCTGTTCAGATTAACCTATTTTAGAATTCAAAATATCTAGCGTTACACTATTGGATAAACCTTTTGCGGACTTCGTTGGCTTGAAGAATAGGGAAGGAGACGCATTGGCATTAAATTGATTGATTTTTAATGTGTTTTGGTGATGCTTTTGTATACCGTTAGCAAGGCTTATCTCTTAACCCGCACTCAATAAAATGCAAGGCGTTAGAATGAAAACCAGAAACAAACCAATGACAAGCAGGGAAATGCGCGCCCTGGAAGCCAACGCTGAATACTTTGGCATAAGCTTTCTTCAGTTAATGGAGAACGCTGGAAGCAGCGTTGCCCAGGAAGTAATTAGACGATTTCCCGAAAGCAAAAAGATCGTTGTTTTCTCCGGCTTAGGCGGAAACGGAGGCGACGGCTTTGTCGTAGCTAGGCACCTGTTAGGAGCTGGTTACGAAGTTACGGTAATACTAGCCGGTAGGAGTCGGGACATCAGTCATGACTCAGCGCTGAAAAACTGGGCTATTCTTCAATCTATCAAAGACAAAATTCCGTTGGTTGAGTTAACGGACAGCTCAACTATTCCCGAGGTATCTACTGACGTAATAATCGATGCCTTATTAGGAACCGGTACCAAAGGGCAAATTAAGCCGCCTATAAGGCAGTTAGTCGAATGCATCACCAATTCGGATTCTTTCAAAATCGCTGTGGACGTGCCTACGGGCATAGATTCGGACACGGGCGAGGTCTTGGGCACGGCAGTAAAAGCTGACTTGACCGTCACTTTCCACAGGTCAAAGGCAGGCTTAGAAAAAGCCAAAAAATACGTCGGCGAACTCGTCGTGAAAGACATTGGGTTGCCCGTGGAAATTGAACGGTACACAGGTCCAGGCGACGTTTGTCTTGCAAAAGTTCCGCGTGGTCCATCAGCCCACAAAGGTGATTTCGGGCGATTGCTCGTCATCGGCGGAAGCGAAGTTTACTCTGGAGCACCCACGCTGGTTTCGCTGGGCGCCATGCGGACAGGCGTTGACATTGTTTATGTTGCTGCGCCCTCGAAAACCGCGTACGCGATTTCTTCTATATCCCCTGATTTGATAACTATAAAGCTTGACGGAAACAACCTGAAGCCCCGCAACATGGAAACGCTGAAGCCGTACTTGGACATGGTTACCGCGGTTGCGGTGGGCCCGGGTTTGGGTTTGAACCCCGAAACTATCGACTTCGTAAAGCTTTGCGTTGAAGAGGTTGAACATGCGGGGAAACCTTTGCTTTTGGACGCCGATGGACTTAAGGCCTTTGCTAATTTTAAAAGACCCCTGAAGGTGCCGCTTGTTCTCACGCCTCACGCTGGCGAGTACGCGATACTTACAGGTGAAACTTTGCCTGAAAACCAGGAAGAAAGAGTTATGGCAATACAAAAAACCGCCAAAAAACTCGGCGCCGTTGTTCTAGTAAAGGGCAAGGTTGACTACATTTGCAGTCCAGAACGTTTTAAGTTGAATTTTACTGGGAACCCAGGCATGACTGTCGGCGGCACTGGAGATGTCCTCAGTGGTATAGTTGGGGGTTTAATGGCTCAGAACGTTGATCCGTTTGAAGCTGCCGTTGCTGGAGCGTTTGTTAACGGTGCAGCTGGCGATTTTGTTGCAAGCGAACTAGGTTTCCACATGGTTGCAACGGACATTATTGATTGGATTCCAAGGGTTTTTGATAATCCGATGAGTCATTTGAAGGTGCGCAAAACAAGTGGAAGCTAACTCCGAAGGTGTAAAACCAGCTTTTCCAGTGAGGATTTCCATTTATCATGCGGCTCAAGATGACCCCAAAAAAAATACTGCTCTAAGACTAAAACGTCGAGGGCTAGCGAGAATAGTTACCAAGGTAAGGTTTTTGCCAAAGAGAGCCATCGTGCTGAACCCTTTTGGCGAAATCGCATTTTCTCCAGCAGACAGGGACCGGCTTTTGCATTTTGGTTTGGCGGCGTTGGATTGCAGTTGGGAACAAGCCCAAAAAGTTATGAGTGAACACGTTAAAGGAACCAGTCGCTGCCTCCCCATCCTTATCGCAGGCAACCCAGTGAACTTTGGAAAACTTACAAAACTGACCACCGCTGAAGCCATAGCCGCTTCTCTGTATATTGCTGGTTTTAAGAAGGAGGCGGAAGAGCTTTTGTCGATTTTTACGTGGGGACACACGTTTTTCGAGTTAAACGGTGAGTTGCTTGACAATTATGCAATGGCAAAAGACAGCAGTGAGATAGTGGAGATGCAGACGAGGCTTATTAAAATGAAAAGATGCAGTGAAAACTGAGTTTTGGTGATGCTTTCGTATACGGCAGGTAAAACATGCTAATTAGCAACGAATGCTTAAACAAACACTAATCGGTCATATTGGCCGTTTGAAGGAAAACCGCATGCAGAAAAGCCAGGAAAACGCTGACGTTGAACATTTCAACCGCAGAGCAGCAACCTATGAGACTGCAAGTAGTCAGGGCTACTTCTTTGACAGAGTTCAGAGAAGAGTTATACAGTTGGCTAAAGACCAAAGTAACCCAGAAGTTGTTATGGATGTTGGCTGCGGCACAGGCCGATTGCTTAGAAAAGCCAAGAAGCAGTGGCCAAACGCAAGGTTAGTGAGTTTTGACGCAGCTAAGAAAATGATAGATCAGGCAACGCAACTTTTTCCAGAAGCAGAATTTCATGTTGCTATGGCTGAAGCTTTGCCTCCGCCCGAAGCCTCTGTTGACCTTGCCTTCAGCACTCTTTCATTCCATCATTGGACAAATCAAACCAAAGGAATCAATGAAGTTGCTCGTGTTTTGCGACCGCATGGAAGGTTTGTGCTGGCCGATATTGTTATACCGCACTGGCTGTCATTTTTTGTAAGAAACTTCAGACATAACAGCCCAGCAAGGATACGAGACATGTTTACGCAAGCAGGTTTAGCTGTAGAACTTCAACAGCAGCCCTGGCGATGGTCACGGGTTCTCCTAATAACCGTTGGAAGGAAACTCTAAAACCATGGCTTTCATCACTAACGAATACCTGTTCTTTGCCTCAGTCTTGGTAATTTCTCTGTCAGGTGTACTTATGCCAGGACCCTTATTCGCAGCAACTATTCAGCAAGCGACAAAACGCAAGTCCGCCGGAATATTAATTGCCGTGGGACATGCAGTTGTCGAGTTTCCACTTATGTTTCTAATCTATTTCATCCTCACCCAATTTAGCATTCCCAGTGATGCCCAGTTTGCTGTGGGACTGATTGGCGGGCTCTTGATGGTTTTCATGGGCATTCAAACGTTAAGAAACAAGAATAAAACCCAAGAAAACCAGGTTTCACAAAAAAGAGACTCATTGTTTGCTGGAATTTACACTACAGCGATGAACGCTGGCTTTATTCTTTGGTGGCTTACGATTGGAACCACCCTTATACTCAATGCTCAACTTTTTGGGCTAATTGGCTTCTCCATTTTTGCAGGCATTCATTGGCTATGCGACCTTTCCTGGTACACCGTTACTGCACTTGTAGTCTTCGGGTCTCAACGTTTCTGGACAGCGCGCACCCGTTCAGGGATCACGCTTTTCTGCGCCGCCGTCTTCATCGGCTTCGGAGCATACTTTGCGGGTTCAGCGTTATGGTTGATATTAGCATAGTTAAATAGCGTTTAGCAGTAAGTGGTAGATATGGAATTTCAAGTTGGAAAAACCGTTTTGCAAATAATCAGGGGAGACATAACGGATGTTGACGCAGAAGCGATTGTGAATGCCGCAAATTCCTCGCTGATGGGGGGCGGCGGAGTTGACGGCGCAATACATCGCAAGGGCGGACCCAAAATCGATGAGGAGTGCAGGCGAATAAGGGAGACAGAGTGGCCTGATGGTCTTCCGACGGGGAAAGCCGTTATTACGTCAGGCGGCAACTTAAAGGCGAAGCATGTGATTCACACGGTCGGGCCTGTTTGGCTCGGCGGTTTCCATGTTGAGGCCGAACTTCTTAAGCAAGCGTACAGAAACTCGTTGAAGCTTGCCGCTGCCAAAGGGCTCAAAGTAATCGCTTTTCCTTCAATCAGTACAGGAGCGTACGGTTACCCGATTGAAGAAGCTAGCCGTATAGCTATGAAAACGGTGAAGGATTTTTTGGAAAAAGAAGACAAGCTGGATAGGGTTATCTTGGTTTTATTTTCTGAAAGCGACTTCCAAGTTTACGAGGAAACTGCTAAGTCGATTTTGGTGGATTAGCTAATACGGCATTTTATAAACTGTTGGCGGTCGTCAAGGCGTTTTTCTGTTGTAGGTTTGTCGCGGTCACATATCGATGATTTGTTTTGTTCAACAGTAAGGCTTGGATCTGATTCACTGAAAACGCTTAAATATTGAATATTACGATATGCTGTATTGGATCTCTTTACAATAAGGAAGATGATAAGATGGGTCAGTATGAAATATCATTAGATCCTTCTGCTGGAATTTCATTGACGAATTGGCATGCGGAAGAATGTTTTGAAGATGCAGTTGGGCAGGCGATAAATGCCATTCTTTCTAGCTTAGGAGAAAACACTAAACAAGCCATTTATAGCCACCTGGAAAACGCCTACGGGATAAACAAAGATGATATTCCAGGCAAAATTGAAGTTTTCGCGAAAGCTATTGAGGAAACTTTCGGTTTAGTTGGCAAACTGATTGAGATAAAAATAATTGAAAAGCTGCACTCCCAATACGTGGATTTCCACTTCGCCCCGAAAAATGGAGAACTAGATTTCGTTGAATACATTACTCATCTGCAAAACAGTTTAGAGCTAAAAATCTAAAATCTGCAGAAACTGAAGCTTGCTTTTGGCAAAGCTGCACGAGTTTTCTTTTCAGCTGTTTGTGGTTTGCATTTGGATCAGCGAGTACATGTCGTATTTGCCGTCTATTAGTTTTCTTCCTTCCAGATAGCAGAGCTCAATCAAGAAACCTAAGCCCACGACTTCGCCGCCAAGTTTTTCGACTAGATCAATGTTTGCCTTCATGGTTCCGCCGGTTGCTAGTAAGTCATCGATAAGCAAGATTTTCTGTCCCTTTTCAATAGCGTCTTCATGGATCTCGATTACGTCAGATTCGTATTCTTTCTTGTACAAAAGTTCGACGCATCTGGAGGGCAACTTGCCTTTTTTCCTTATAGGCACGAAGCCGACGCCCAACTCATAGGCTACAGCCGCGCCGATGATGAAGCCTCTTGCCTCGTTTGAAACAACCAAATCGACGTGTTCTTTCCTGAAATGATCGGCTAACTGCTTTACGCTTTCATGCAGCGAATCCGTGTCTTTTAAGAGCGGCGTTATATCCCAGAATACCACGCCTTTAAACTGTGATATCCTTCTAACTTTAGATTTTAAGTCCATTTTCTTGTCGGGTTTACTCACGTTCGGGTCCTCCTTTCAGACGAATGCTCCTTTCAAGGCTTCTCCACATGTGCAGCTGGATTCGTTCGGCAGTTTGGTAACGGTTTCGGCGATTATGTGCTTTACATTTTCGATGTTTGTTTTCATTACTTTGATAACCTCGTCGACGCAGACTGGGTGGTCCTTCCAGACATCGTAGTCTGTCACGGTTGATATGGATGCGTAGCATATTTCTGCTTCTCTTGCAAGCACGCATTCAGGAACCAAGGTCATGCCGACAACGTCTGCACCCCATTGTTGATACATTTTTGATTCAGCCTTGGTGGAGAAACGTGACCCTTCAATGCAGACATAAGTCCCTGTGGGATGCATTTTTACTCCCAGCGTTTTGGCGACTGAGATCATGTTTTTTCTCAATTCTGGGCACATTGGCTCGGCGACGGTTATGTGGCAAACTCTGTCTTGGGTGTAAAATGATTCTTCACGTCTTGTTGTACGGTCTATGAATTGGTCGCAGAAAACGATTTCTCCTGGATGATACGCTTCCCGAAGAGACCCTACAGTGGAAGGAGCTAAGATGCGTCTTACTCCGAGTTTCTTTAATGCGAAAATGTTGGCTCTGACGTTGATGTCAGTTGGCCTGATTGTATGCCTTTTGCCGTGTCTGGGTAAGAAAGCCACGCATTTGCCGCCTAACTCTCCCACGGTTATAGAATCCGAGGGGTTGCCATACGGCGTTTCCACCGTTACTTCTTGAATATTCCTAAGAAGTTTAGGGTCATAAAGACCAGTGCCGCCGATTATCCCGATTTCTGCTTGCATGCCCATTTACATTCAAACGTTGAACTTAAGAATAGCGATTTTTTTGCCTGAGAAATTTGTTTTGATTCTGTCTATGTTTGCTTGCGATTTATTTTGTAGTCTGTTGCAAGTTGTGAGCATATTTCTTTAGTTGCAAATGAACCCGAGATGAAGTGGGCCAAAAAATAACACAAATGCTTATCTTTAATGAACTGTAATTTTTGATAGGGCGCGCGAAATCATGGACGAGATGGAAGATTTTTTCCCAGCCTTAGAAGAGAAAGAGCTCAAAGAAGGCACAATGAAGCTAGTTTCGGTTGAAGACACGCCAATCTTACTCATTAAGCAGTTCGGTCAAATTTTCGCGATTGATAACCGGTGTCCACACCAAGGCTGCGGTTTCTCCGGAGGAAACTTGGATGGCACGGTAATTGTTTGTCCTTGCCATGATTGGCGTTTTGATCTTAGAACAGCGGAATACGAAAAAGAACCCATGATGAAGCTGATGAAGTACGAGTGGATAATAAAAGAAGGCAAAATCTGGGTAAGGATTGAAGAATAAAATTGTGCCTATTTGGCGATGGCTTAATATTAGTTTTTTTAATTAACGTTATTAAAGAAATTGAGGCAAAACAACTTGGCAACATTCACTCTGATAATTTATGAGGCGCCTTATGCAAAAGAAAGAGCTCTCTCTGCGCTTCGATTCGCGTGGACCTGCGACGTAGAAGGGCACGAAATAAGAATCTGGCTGTTTGAAAATGGCGTTTACCTAGCCAAGAAAGGACAAAAACCCGCCCAAGGCTTAACCAACTATGGGCAAATGTTAGAGGACCTGATGAAAGGTGGGGCGGAAGTCAAAGCCTGCGTCGTCTGCTGCGAAGCACGCGGTCTAACCCAAGGTGACCTTATTGAGGGAGTAAAAATCGCAACCGTACATGAGCTTGTCGAGTGGACCGTGAACAGCGATAAAGTAATCACCTTTTAGTGACCTTCCTTGGCAATTGAAAAGTTAGATGTCAGAGGAAAAATGTGCCCTATGCCAGTGGCTTTTACAAAACGCAAACTGGCAAGTATGGCTTCTGGACAAATACTCGAGGTTGTTGGAGAAGGAGAGTTGGAGTTTAATAACATTCAACATTGGGTTAAGAATAACGGAAACGAAGTTATAGAAGCCTCTAAATCTGAAACCGAGTTTAAGATTTTGATTCGAAAACGCTGAGTGTTAGGGAGGAAAATTTGATTGGGCTATCGATTAACAAAAGTCGTTTCAGTTCATGGTTGCAGCTGTAAGCTTCCTCAGTACCAACTTGGCAGACTACTTGATAACGCGGGTTTATCAGGTGATTTCGACGAAGCGGTGCTAGCAGGTCCATGGGAAAACTCCAGTGTCGTAGAAATAGCCAAAGGAATTGCAGTTTTGAACACTTTGGATTTCTTCACCCCGATTGTTGATGAACCAGAGATTCAAGGCAGAATTGCAGGAAGCAACGTGACCAGCGACATTTACGCCATGGCCGTAACCCACATAGTTAGTGTCTTGTCGATTATGGCGTTTCCGGAAAATATGCCTGACGAGTTAGCCGTGGGAATGCTAAAAGGGTTTGGTGACTTCTGCCGCGAGATGGGAGCTCCGGTGGTTGGCGGGCACACGATTAGGAATCCATGGCCCATTATCGGTGGCGCAGCAACTGGAGTCGGCGATCCAAATAAGATTGTGTACACCCGCGGTGCAAAGGTCGGCGACAGACTATTTTTGACTAAGCCACTTGGGATAGCTCCCGCGATGGCTGCCTACAGGCTTAGAAAAGAATCTGAAGGACGAGAACTGCTAAAAGAAATCCCCGAAGAGATGGTCGAAGAGGCAGTTAATGAAGCCGTTGAAGGAATGATCAGTTCGAATAAGCCTGTTGCGGAAGCCATGCAGAAGGTTCCAGTTCACGCAGCCACCGATGTCACAGGCTTCGGGCTCAAAGGTCACGCCGAGAACATGGCACTTCTCGGAAAAGTGGACATTGTTATTGACCATTTGGCTGTGATTCGTGGGACACCTCGTTTGGCGGAACTTTTCGGTTACCCATTGTTGACTGGTGAAGCAAAGGAAACTGCAGGTGGAATGCTCATTGCCGTTGCAATAGAAGACGAAGATGCCCTGATGAGCGAGTTGGATAAACGGAAAGTTAGGCATTTTGACGTTGGCTATGTGACAAAAGGCAATGGCAACGTGAACGTTCTAAAAGACACGAAAGTCACTGAAGCATAAAGCAATCGCTAACCTTAATTCTGTTTATCCAATAGTTAAGAGAGGCGGCTAACAATGAAAAAGTTGGACTATGCAGTTAAACTTTGGATGGTCAACGATAAGGGCGAATCAGTTTTCGGCGACGGCTTAGCTGAACTTCTGGAAGAGATAGACAGGTGCCATTCAATGTTGAAAGCTGCTGAAAATTTGGAAATGTCTTACCGATATGCATTGCATCGGATTACATTGGCAGAAGACCGGCTTGGGCAGTTGTTGGTTATACGGCTTCGAGGTGGGGCGAAGGGCGGAGGATCGTCGGCGGTTACAGATTTCGGTAAAGATTTGGTTAAAAGATACCGGAGTGCTCAAGCAGAGCTTGGCAGGGAACTGAAAGAAATGCCGTGAGCGACGCTAAGTTTAACCTTTTGCATAAGCCCTGATGTGATATCTCGTTATTTTTGTTTGTAGCAACGTATGTTTCAAAGAAATGTTTATAGGGCGACTTTACTGACTGATAACATCGAGTATATGGAACATGAATAATAAGTATGTCGCAGTAGCGTTGGTAGTCATAATAATAATGGCCTCAGCAATAGGTTATTTGGCGTACAAAGGCACATTCTCAGCCAGCTCCAACACTTCTTCTACACCTGCTCCAACGACAACTGCATCCCCTTCACCCACGCCTGTTCCAATACCTACGACCAAACTCTCGCCCACAGCATCACCCACAACAACGGCCACACCCACCCCAACAGGGTCTCCGACGCCTCAGCCAACACCCACTCCTCAACCTGTAACTCTAACAATATTCGCCGCATCAAGTTTAACCAACGTTATTGCAAACATGACAGCAGCATTTGACAAAGAATACAACTGCAACATAGTAGTCAACCCTGGCTCATCCAGCACACTTGAAGCGCAAATTGCTGCAGGCTCCCCATGCGATGTCTTCATGTCCGCAGACATCAAATGGACCAACACATTGAACATCTCCACCCTCATTTACAACAACCTTTACACTAATTTCACCACAAACAGCCTCTGCGTAATTCTGGCGCAGGGCAACCCGAAAAACATTACATCACTAGCAGATCTAGCTTCCACCGCTACAGGCGCTAATAAAATACATCTCGTAATAGCGCAAACATCAGTACCTGTTGGCTCATACACAAACCAAACACTGACAAAAATCAATAACACATGGGGCAACCCGAGTTCTCCAAGCTACATCAACAACGGTTCTTACCTGAACTATTACACGAATTTCCAAAACAACGTCATCAATACGCTGCAAACCGATGAACAAGTCGTTGGCGCAGTTAACCTCAACGTAGGAGTCGCCGACGCGGGCATCGTGTTCTATTCTGATGAGGTTTACGCTAACATGATCGGAACAACAGTGCAATTCCTTTCGATACCTTCCTCAGTAAACACTGCTGGCACCTATGGCATCTGCATACCTAGCGAAACGGCTCAACCGACTGTAGCACAAGAATTTTACAATTACTGGCTTTCAAGCCAAGGACAAGCCTTACTGACAGAATTCGGGTTTGGGTTTTAAAAGTGATATTAAGCACACTCACACCCTTTTTTAACCAATCAACCGGTGCGCAACATTGAATCATGGCTTCGCAAATTCCCTGTCGAATAAAATCATAATTTTAATTATGGGTCTCATAGTACTAACATATCTTCTTTTCGTTACTTTGCCCATTTTAGCGGTTTTTCTAAAAATAGAACCAAGCCAGGTCAGCGCTCAACTTCGTAATGCTGGGATTATAGAAGCAATAAAACTAAGCTTAATTACATCAGCCTCAGCGACTTTGATTGCTTTTGTCTTAGCAGTACCATCTGCCTATTTCATGGTGACAAGGAATTTTCCTGGAAAAACAATCCTTGACACTCTAATGGATTTACCGATAGTGTTACCGCCTGCCGTAGCGGGCGTCGCACTGCTATACACATTTGCGCCCAAAGGACTATTGGGCCCCTTCTTCAACAAACCTGGATTCATCATACCAGGGAGCACGATAGCGGTAGTAATTGCAGAAACTTTTGTAGCGTCCCCATTTCTATTTAGATCCGCCAAAATTGGATTTGAAAACATGGATAGAGACGTAATTAACAGTGCCAAAATGCTGTCAGGTTCTCGCCTTAAAGTATTTTTGACAATCACCTTCCCCCTATCAATACGTGCCATAATTTCCGGAACCATGATGACGTGGGCCAGAGCTATGGGCGAGTTTGGCGCAACCCTAATGTTCGCGGGAAACATTGCGGGCATAACACAGACAATGCCCCTGGCGATCTACATGTTTCTGTATTCTGATCCTTTAGCGGGAATCATGTTATCTATCATTTTAATCATTATTTCATTTTCGATTCTTATAATCGTTAAGCTTCTTGATCAAAAAAAGTTTGGAGCTAAAAAATGATCAAAGCTGATTCAATCACCAAGTCATTTGACGATAAAAAAGTACTAGAAAATCTAAGCCTAGAAGTAAAAAACGGAGAAATCTTATCTTTGCTTGGACCGAATGGTTGCGGAAAATCAACTTTGCTAAACATAGTTTCGGGCTTAATAATGCAAAATGAAGGCCAAATTTACGTCAATGATGTTTTAGTTAGTGGAAAAGTGGGCGCAAAAAAAGTTTACATCAAGCCTTCTGAGCGCAAAATCGGGTATGTCTTTCAAACAGTATCTCTTTTTCCTCACCTTCGGATTCAAGATAACGTTGCATACGGCTTAAAGTCGCTTCACTTACCTAGACAAGAAGTCAAAAAAAGAGCAAGTAATTTGCTTGAATTTGTGGGTCTTCTTGAATACGCAAAGTATTATCCACATCAGCTTAGCGGCGGTCAAAAGCAACGCGTTGCCTTAGCAAGGTCTTTAGCTACTGACCCGCAAGTTCTGCTTTTGGATGAGCCTGTGTCCGCTGTAGATCCTCAATTGAGGGAATCTTTCAGGCTGGAACTTAAAAACTACCTGCAGGCGCTGAAAATCACGGTGGTGTATGTTACTCACAATTTGTCTGAAGCGTTCGTAATGTCAGACAGGATAGCTGTGATGGGTAATGGGCGTATTGAGCAAGTGGGCAGCAGAACGGATATTTTTGATAAGCCCAGTTCATCATACGTTGCCAAGTTCCTTGGAATAAATACTTTCAAAGGCAAAGCTATTGAAACCCGCGGCGGCCTCTTAGAAATTGAAGTAAATGGAATGCTATTGTTGGCACCTCAAGCGCCTAATTTAGTCGGAAAAAGTGTTATTGCAACAATTAAGCCCGAAGACATAATGCTTTCAAAATCAGCTGATTTCAATCAAGTTGGTGTTTCACGCAATTCTGTCGAAGGCGTCATTACTGAGATGGTTCAAATGAGATCAAACGCTCAAGTTACAATAGATGCAGGATTCTTGGTAAAGACACGAGTTCCTTTAAGCGATATAAAGAATTTGGGACTCAACTTAGGAGACAAAGTATACCTGCGTTTCAATGCTGACGCATTAAACGTATTTGAAGACAACAGCCGTAACTAAAATTTTGGTAATCTGGGTCTTCAAAGAAATTGTTGGGATTTGAATTCTGCTGGGGATGGCCAGAAATATTTTAGATTCGGCACTTTTCACTCGATCAAAAGGTCAAAAGAAAATGTTAAAGGCGACGCGCCGACAGCGCCCAGATATCAAATGTTGCCTTCACAGTGGCAGTGGTTGTGCTCTTCTGGATCTTCAGGTACAGCGAATAAACCGAACAAAGTAAAATGTTTATACTTGTTTCTCTTTTTGGGCATCCTAACCCCAATTAGAACCTAATGCAATGAATGATATAAACGTAGTTTTAGATTCTACGCGAAGGGAGACTTAGGGATCCCCGCATGTTACGGCTTCCTTCACCACTAAATCGGCAATTTCTCTAGTTTGTGTTAAAATCCTAAACACAGGAACGCTGAACGCTGTTGCTTTCTTTGTTTCTACACCTGACTCCGTTATCAGACCTGAAACTGCAATGACAGATTCATCCAAGTAGCTTTTCACTTCGTCAGCCGTTTTCGCAGCGATAATCTTGGGAAGTGTCTGCTCACGCTCGAAATCTTCTAAAACCACGTAATCCAACCCGGCGAGAAATGGCAAAATCTCCCTTACATTGAGTCGTTTTTTGATAAATACGACAGTTTCTTCGCGTGGAACCGCCACTATGACTTCTGCTCCGGCGTTGCGGTATCTTTCGGTTTCGGTGGCAGGGGTATCCAAAGTCGGGATACGAACCATCTCTTTGATTGCCCCAACAGTGTAACTACGGCTCTTTAGTTCCGTGATTAAGTGCTCAATTATTGTGGTTTTTCCGGAGTGCTTCCCGCCGATAACTGCAATCATTTTTGGCAAACCTTGACACCTACCACCCTTAGACATAAGAGTCATATATTATTTTTAGCAGAACAAATTTCGGGTTGGCAGCCACTTGATTCGATTTACGAATTGTTGTGAAGGGCGTACAGTGCTGCGTCTAAGATTAATCCGTTTGTGTTGCAGCCTGTGCCTGGTATGATTTGTCCGCTGCTGTTTGCTCCGTCGCAGTACCCGTTTGCGGTTGGATTAGGAAGCATGCTTTGTAAATAAACAACCAAGTTTTGGGCGAAGGTCGAGTTATACAGTGCCAGGAAGCTGTAAGTGACTTTGGTGTAGATGATGGGGTTCACGTTGACGTAGGAGTTTGCGGTATTGGTTATTTTCCATGTCTCGCCGTTCGGGGCGACTATCCATTCGTAGAGGTATTGGCTAGTTAAAGAATTTCCTTCGCTGAATGCAACATGCTTACCTGTAGCCGCATAATATGCTTTGTGGGCAAGGTAAACCTGATGAGTTAAACTGCTTAGTTCAGTGTTGCTGTTGTTGAGTTCGAATATTGCGCAGAGCAGAGGTTCACTGGTGAGTGCGGTATTTGGTAATGAAACTCCATAGGTTGTAACATTCTGCGTTTCACCTAAATTATTCATTACTTCATTTGGGACGCCGCTGACTTCGGGCCAAAAGCTTGCGAAGCCGCTGTCAATGTAGTAGGAATAAACGTTGTTTGACGCCGCGTCTTTTTCTACGCCGGAAAGCAAAGAGGCGTAGTCGCTCTGGTTGTAAACGATGTTATCTATTTCAGGCGTAAAGCTGCTGTTGTAGTTTCTAAGATTATTAAGTGCGACAAACAGTCTTCCTGTGTCAGCTCCGTCAACGACACCTGTTGCCTTATCCGACATTGCATGATAGTCTTGTCCGTTTGTCGCATCGTAATACCAGTACGGAAAACCAGTTTTTGGATTCAAAGGCCGATTTTCAAGAAAACTCATAACTTTCTCCAATCTTACGCTGGAGCTCCAAGAACCTCCTTCACTCACTACCCCGAGTCTCTGCGCGTCAAGGATAGCTTGGATATAAACTCCTAAATCCCAAGCAGTAAAGGCTTCGAAATTTGTGCCTGAAGCGTACGGAAGCCCAGTTTTTGCGTCAACACCTATGCCGGGTTGAAAGTAAGCCCAGGCGTTTGCTGCTATGCCGAGCCAAACTGAACTGTTAACAGGTTGACCCGAGACAACCAAGCCAGAACCGCCATTTTGAGGAGCCAAGGGGACATAGTCAATACCAAGGCAACGTTGCAACTGCGAGATTGAACTGGAAATGGCAACAAAAAAAGAAATTAGCACCATAGCAGCAATGACAATTGCCACGGCATATCTTGTTTTCCTGCTAAAACTTCCATGGCTCCGTTTTGAAGAGTCTTTTTTTCCGCCAGCTAAGAACAAAGGCAGTTTGACAAAGTTTATGAACTTAAATGCAATTTTCTTGTTGAGCAGATTGCAGATCATCAAATCCAGCTTGGGAATTGGATATCATGAGGTTTATTTAAAACTAATGCATAAAGAAAGGTTTTCAGCGATTGCCCAGCAGGAACCAGAGGACAGGCCTTCAACCGAAGTTGACTTGATCCAAGGCTAAATAATATTTAAAATTCCAGAACCTAGGCGCAATTTATAAAAAGAGAGTAATTATCTTTCCAACTGGAGCGCGAACTCGTATGGTTTTGGTTGTTGCCGCGGTCGGCGTGAGTGGTTCAGGAAAAACGGTTACGTTAGAATACTTGATTTCTCGCCTATCAGAGGAAGGCTACAAAATTGGGTCAATTAAGCATGTTCACCATAAAGGTTTCACGATGGATAAAGAAGGCACCAACACTTGGCGTTATGCTAAGGCAGGTTCAAAAGTAATCGTTGCAATCTCTCCAGAAGAGATAGACGTCATAAAGAAAACCCAAATGGCGCTTAACAACTTAGACCAAATAACAGCACTGCTCGAAGGTGAGAAACTTGACTTGGTTTTCATCGAAGGCTTTCACAGCTTAATCGCAAAAAGGGTGGATGTGCCCAAAATTGTCACGGCAAAAGATGAGGAAGGACTTAAGCAAACGTTGGAGGGCACCGTTGATCCGATCATTGCTATTGCAGGTGTGGTAGCTGCAAAATCAGCGAGCAATGAATACCGTAACATACCAATAGTCAAAGTCCCCAAAGATGGGCAAAAACTCGTTGATTTAATCAAAAAGCAGCTAGTCCAAAGCAAACCTTGCTCAGAAGCAACTGAATGAGGGAGAAGCTACTTGACCAAATTGGCAGCGCTAATTTTGGCAGGTGGAAAAGCTCGACGATTCCAGGTTAAAAGCGGAGGAGTGTGGGAGGACAAGGCGCTTGCCACTCTTTCGGGTAAGCCTTTGCTGATCCGCGCTGTTGAAAATGTGCAGGGGATCGTCGACGACGTTGCAGTAAGTGTGAACGATGAGCAACGTAGGGTAAAGTACGCTAGAATCCTCAAAGAACACTCGTTAGAATCCGTACGGGTTGTGATTGATGAAAAAACAGATATCAGCGGACCCACTGTCGCGATTATGTCAGGGCTCAGCCGTGTTCAGGCTGATTATTGTCTCACTTTGCCCGTTGACATGCCCTTTCTGCAACCAAAAGTTGCGGATTACCTGTTTAAGCAAGCAGTGGGGTTCGAGGTCGCTACTCCAATGTGGCCTAACGGAAGGCTTGAAACCCTGTTAACTGTGCTGGATCGGGAAATCGGGTTAGAAATCACTAAGACCTTATGCGCGCTTAAACGTCCACGTTCAGACGACATTCAACGTGGCGCCAGCAAAGCCCTGCTTGTATCTGCCGTGAACGAAATTAAGGTGCTTGACCCTGAACTGAAAAGCTTCATCAACATCAACTCCAAAGAAGACCTTAACCTGCTGCAAACCCGTCGAGCTCACGGTCCAGTCAAACAAAATGTAAGCTTGATTTTGGGAACTACCCCCGTTTCTGATTTAAATCATCTCAGAAAAGGAGCCAAAATGATCCAGCAGGCTAAACTTACAGAAGCACAGGGCGTTTTTTCTTCATGTATCAAGAGTTTTGAGGACAAAGAGTTGAGTTTTTGGGCTGGAGTAAGCGGCGAAAATCAGGGTGAAACCTTGCTGAAACTTGGCGGACAGCAACAGGAACATAAAACGGCTGTCGAGCTGGATTTTGAAGGTAAAGAGGCTTTCTTGAGATCGGCGAACAATTACCGAATTGAAGCAGAGCGGTATGAAGAACATGGTTGCCGACTACTAGCTGAGCGTGGGTTGGCTGATAAGGCATGGTGCGAGTCATGGGCCATGGGAAAAACCGCACATGGGCACAGGTACTCGTCAAAAGTTGCTTAAACACCAAACGAAGCTATTTCTTGTTTGCCGAATAAGGTGACTTCCACTTCGCTCCTTTTTGCCAAGGCGGTATGTGGCGGCACAATCGTGTAGCCATTAGATTTTACGATGGTTGTTAAGGCACTTGAGCCGCCTTCTGCCGGCTCGGCTAAGAACTTGCCTTTACCGTGGATTATTCGTAATAGCAAAAACTTGAATTGCGGGCCAGAATCCAAAGCCTTAGTTAACTCTGCAGTCAAACGCGGCTGCATCCCCGTTTCATCTAAGCCAGTGAAAAGGCTAATTAAGGGTGCAGCGAAAAGGTAGAAACCGGCGATGCATGACCCGATGTGCCCAGGCAACATGACGATCGGTTTGCCTTTGACAAGACCGAAGCCTGAAACCGCGCCAGGTCTTAGCAGGATCCCTTGAACAACAACGCCTGGTTTTCCGAGCGAGTTTACCGCATCTGGGACAAAATCTTTCACCCCGACCGAGGAGCCGCCTATAGTGAGGACAATATCCGAATGCGCCAATGCTTCACTGATTTTAGCTTGCACCTTATCCATGGAATCAGGCATGATTCCTAGCGTTGAAGTTGACGCACCGAGTTCAGATGCTAAGCCTGAGACGACAAGTGCGTAGTTGTTGGCGATTTTTTCGGGGCTTTTTTGGCATTGCCTAATTAACTCGTCTCCCCCCGACAAAATGGCGACCGTTGGCTTCCTGAATACTTCAGCCCTCGTTAACCCGATAGAGGCGAGCAACCCAATGTCTTGCGGCCTCAAAACCTGGCGTTTCCGTAGAATCAAAGCGCCCTTTTTCACATCATCGCCTTGCGGTATTATACCTTCGCCGGGCTTGATTGACCTGAGAACTTGAATTTGGTCGCCACTTAGCCTGGTTTCCTCCACTTTTACGGTTGAAGATGCACCTTTTGGGATTGGGGCTCCACAGGCAACGTAAACGGCTTCTCCGTTCCCAACACTTACAGCAGTTGGGTAGTCAACTGGGAACAGCTTTCCAACAACCTTGAAAGTGGCGGGCTTGTTGACTGATGCGCTTTTGGTCAGAGCGGGGTTGATTGCGTAGCCGTCAATGAAGGTTTTATCGTAGCCTGGGATGTTAACGTCCGAAATTGCACCTTTTGCTAAGACTCTGCCTAAAGCTTCCGTTAGTGGAATAATCTCACTATGTAGCTTGGTTGCGTGTGCGGCTTCAAGGAGCTGTTTTTGCGCGTCGAGAGGGTTTGCACGTTTGGGTAGCCTCTTAATGTCGGGTCTAATCACTTGGGGCACCTACAGGATTATTCTTTCGGCTCCTGTGTAAATGTTCATTCGGGTCCCGCGGACGAAGCCTATAAGGGCAATGTTTGCTTTCTCTGCCGACGAGATGCCTGAGTTCAAAACCGCTGCCACAGAAGCAATAATGGGCAAGCCGACTTTCGCGGCTTTGTAAATCATGTCGCCGGGAACTCGCCCAGTTATAATCATGAAGCACTCGCTGAAATCCACTTTGTCTAGCGAAGCTTCTCCTATGACTTTGTCAACTGTGTTATGTCTGCCAACGTCTTCGGAAAAAGCGACCATTGTGCCGTCTGCCTTGAAAATACCTGAGTCATGGAGGCCCCCAGTTTCTTTGAAGCCTTTAGCACGGCTGTTCATTTGTTTTATGCAGTCAAGGATAACTTGCGCCTTCACCTTCAGCGGCGACTTCACCAAAGGTATTTTCTCATCATGCTGGTACGGGGATGCGCTGGACTTAATCAACGGTATGATTCGGGTGCTGCGGCGTGAGTGCTTCATGCGCTCATCCAAGTCCACTGTTGCCTTCAGCTTGATCTGGCACCTGTTCTCAGTTTCGCTGGTAAGTAGCGACTCGATTTCGTCGACCCTCCGCAAAATGTCCTCCGCAAGCAAATATCCGACTGCAAGCTCTTTGAATTGGGAGGGAGAGCACCAAATCACAAAAGTGTAAACGTCGTTAAGTGAGATTTGGAGAGGAACCTCCTCGGCGACACAATCCACCCTCTTTTCAGCTTTCCCCGTTGATAAGTCAAGCCTCAGCATGTCAACTTGCCGCATAACTCTATCCTCGCGCATCGTTGTGTTTTCAACTCAGCGCCTTTGATAAGTCATTCGGCTGGAGCAAGAGATGGCTAAAAACTATTTAACATGCGAGGATACCTACAGAACCTATACCTCTTTTATTTTAAATAGTTCCATACATATAGAGAATAAAGAGGATTGCATTTGAACTCAAGAATGATTGGGCTAATTCGGGGCGCAATAATTATCGTTATAGCATTAATAGTCGGAGGAATACAGATTTTGCACGTGTACAACATTTACGGGGCTGCGCATGTAAACAAATGGATTTTCTACGGTGTAGTGGCAATAGTCGGAATCATTGGCATTATACAAGTAGCGTACAGCGCATTAAAAGAAAAACCAAAACGGGTTGGTCCAATAGCAAACACGTAGATTATAACAGACCTTTTTCGAGAGACAGAATTACGGCCCGATTCTTAACAGCTTCAGCCATCACCTACAAAGTTAACAGAACCCGAGGGATGATTCGCAAAACAGTGGTCATTAGAGGTAGTGCTCTAAGTCAATTAGCAAGTAGAAGAAGAAGTGTGCTTGCTAGGTTAAATCATCTTCTTTTGAAGTAAAATAGGAAAAGAGTTGACTTCAGATGATCAACCAAAAACGGAAGTTAGAGATATTTTTCGTAGAATTTCATTTGTGGGTTGTTGGCTTTGTTGACGAAGATCTTGCCTGTGCCATGCTCTGATAGGTCGCCGAGGAACACGTAGAAGGGCCCTGCCACGCTTTGAGTATCGTCAATTTTGACTTTGGGCTTGACGCCATCAATTGTGAATGTGGGCATGACTTCCTCGATTGTGCCTGTTATGACGATTTTTCCGCCTGTCATGCATGCGCCAGCGCGAGTTTCACATTCCTTGTCAACGAGGATTGCGCCATCACTCATATGATAGCCTAGGAATCGGCCAGCTCCACCTTTGATTTTTAGAACTCCGCCGCGCAGATAACAGCCTACGTCGCTGCCGACTTTGCCGTCAACAGTGATCAAACCGCCTTTCATGCCTGTGCTGCTGCTTCCGCGGTATGGGGAAGCCAAGTAATCGCCAGCGTCGCCGTGAATTTCGATTGTTCCAGCTTTCATTTCGTTGCCTGTCCATCCGCCTACGTTGCCGTTTACAATTATTTTGCCGCCAAGCATTTTTTCGCCCGTGTGCATTCCGCAGTCGCCGTTGATGACTATTTCGCCACTTGTCATGCATGAACCTACGCGTTTAACTTTGCCGGCGTCGCCGTTGATGGTTATGGCTGGAGTTTCAGCGCTATCTTCAGTTATTTCAAAGAGGTCGCATAGTTTCAGCGGTTGGTTGCCTTCGGTTACTGGCAGGTTTGCTATTTCAGTGGCGGTTTTGCCTTTGAACACGTCCGGGCTGATGCATGCTGCCTGAACAGGTACCTCAAACTTTCTCAGTGGCCTAAGAGTTATCATTTTTACACCGTCGCCTTTATTGTCAATTTTTCTGGAACCCGCAGGTAGTGATCAAACACCGGGTAATTATCATACTCAACGGTCCAATACTGCCTGAACTTTCGCTTCATCTCTTCGTCGATAATGCACGGCTCTTTCGTTTGGACATCAAGCCACATGGTTCTGCCACTGGCTTCGCCCACGACTTTGCCGTTTTTAACCACGATTTTCCCGTCCTTAACAGTGTAAGCTGCATGCTTGAACGCCCTACGCACAGTCTTGTAGGTGGCGGCTATGTCGGTTGTCTCAGGATTAATGTTGTATATTGCAACGTCCGCGTCTGCGCCAACGCCAAGATGCCCCTTGTTTTTGAGCCCTAATGCTTTGGCTTGCCCCGCACGAGTCATAATTGCAAGCTCGTAAAGCGTCAGTTCCCTATCGATTGATGGTAGCAAACTCTTTTTCTGTGCTTTCTTATGACAATGATTTAATGTTGCCGTCCGCGCTTGCTTGCTCATTAGCCAAGCGAGGATTCGCGGGTAAGCAAAGAAGGGCCCAGCGTTGGGGTGGTCCGTTGTCAGGAAGATTTTCCAGGGGTCCTTAATCAGCAACGCTAACTCTAAACCGATTGACCACTGTGTAGCGTTAACAGCGTTGTTTTTCTTGTAATGAAACGGAATAATTCCGCCGCTTGTCTCAGTTTCAATGTCGCTGTTAACCCACTTGTGTCCGCTTAACTCATAGAGCGTGAACTCAAATGGTCCGTCAGCCGTCATGGTTGTGGTATCTGTGAATATGATCTGTCCCATGTCGACGGTCATGTGATTATGTGCATTGAGATAACCTGCAATTTCTTCCGCTCCCGATGTAAAGTGGCTCCAACTGTCGCCGCCGAAACTGCTGAACTGCAAATGAGTTATGTGTGCCACAGGTTTGCCGTCTGTGGATAAGTCTTCAAGCGCTCTCATTGTGTCCAATGTTGTCGTGTAGTTTCCCGGCAGCCCAAGATTGTTTGTGTGAAGATGAATTGAGTGAGGAAGATTCAGCAGTTTGTTAACTTTAGCTAAACCCCTAATTATCTCGCGTGGAGTAATGCAAAAGTTTGGAACCTGGTCATCTATGCTATGGACGTTGTGCCCGAAACCCCAAGATTCCAAGCCTCCTGGGTTAACGATTTTTATTGCGTAACCTTTGGTCGTATCCAGCATCCATGCGACGTGGCGCGCGCATTCTTCAATATTGCCTTTTGCGAGGTTTTCAAGTACAAACCACCAGTCGCCCAGAAGCGGGTAGGTGGCTTTGTCAACGAGTGGAATATCGTTTAATTCTTCATGAGTGTGCTTCGCTTCCAAGGGCGCCATTGATGGATTCATGATTGTTGTGTAACCCATACGTGAATAACGGTAGCCAGTCGTGAAAGTGGATGGAATCGAATAGCCGGTGCCTGAACGTGTTAATCGGGTTTTGCGCTCCACATCCTTAACGTGGTCTTCGGGACGAATAATTCTGCCAGTATTAACCTCTCCGCCTGCAACGTGGGTGTGAATATCAACACCACCCGGCATGACTGTTAAGCCAGTGGCGTCTATCACGTGAGCTTTGCGCGTGACTTTTCCAACGATTTTGCCGTTCTTGATAGCTACATCCATTTTTTCGCCGTTAATCCCGTTTATGGGGTCAAAGACGAAGCCGTTTTTTATTAGTAACTCAGTCATTTGCATGCCACCTCAATTTTAGGCTCTTTCTTTGCTTTTTGTGCCTTAATCACTCGGACTTCCTTAAGAATTCTCTTTAGAAGCTGCTCGTCGTTTAGGATCCCTGGCGGAGGTTCAACCACCTTGCGCAGCATTATTGGCACGTGATCCATGCGGTAAGCTGAGCCTTCGTATTCTATTCCGCACCACTGGGTTGGAAACACTACGTCGCCTAGCCTTGAGATGGCGTTCATGTCTGGGTTAATGGTGATTAACGGGTGCTTCATCATATTTTGCATGGCTGACTTAGGAAAGTTCGCACCTGGATCTGATGAAATAACTAACGTTGCATCATTGTCGCCGCGTCTCAACAGGTCGATGGTTGTGAATTCCCCCGGGTTGTATTGTGGGTACCCTTGTGAGAAGTCGAGGGCATATGGGTAACCTGTGGACCAAGCGAAAACCACGTTTGCACCCGTGACGTTGAAGTGTCCTCGCATCGGAGAGATTACGAACTTGGTTCTCCTGTTCAGGTCCCTTGTCAACGCGATTGCTATTTCGATATTTCTGAATCTGCCTGCACTTTGAGTTAAGCCGAGACCGAAGAAGATGACGCCGAAATTGCAGTTCACCATTGCGTCGGTTACTTCTTTGAGGTATTCAACTTGGACACCGCCAACTTGTTCAACATCCAGTTCTTGATCTACGACTAAACATCTCATGGCGTCTAGTATTTCATAGTCCTTGTTTGGTTGAACTTGAATAAAGTAATCAGCTGCCTCGGCAGTCATGGTTTTTCTAACGTCGACAACAATCAGTTTACGCCCCGCCTTGTTAATTGCCTGTGGCGGTCGGTCTACAGTGCATGCTTGTGGGGCAATTGGAGGATTATAACTATTTAATATTCGCCTTGAGGCTGCTTCTACTTTTTTCTTGCTTTGGGTACCTTTTAATTTTTCTAGGTAACTTTTCCATTCGCTACCCTCAAAGCGTCCATCAGTGAAACTGGTATATCTTTCAAGATGCCTTGGATGTGAAGACCAGGGGTCGCATGCCCAGTAAACTATTAGATCTGCACGATGTCTGATTTGCCCAAGAGTGCATGCGGGGATACCGATTTCTTGTGTAGCCATAACTGATGGACCGTGGCAAACACTGCAGCAATTATCTAATGCTGAGCCTAATTCTTCAGCTAACTGAACGCCGATTCTCTGAGCTTCACAGGTTGAACTACTCCAACCGAACAACAGAGGATACTTCGCGTTTGTGAGAATCTGGGCTGCTTTGTGTACTGCTTCATCCATCGGCACAGGAACTAACTTACCGTCCTTTCGTATAAGCGGTTTTAGAATTCGCTCATCGCTCTTGTACCCGTGAACCATTTTAGCTTCACATTGGGCACAGCCGTTCTTCATCTTAACAATCTCGTTGTTTTCCACTGTTACTTCTAGGTCATCACACAAGCAGCCGCAAATTGGACAAACAACTGATTTTATAGTTTCCGTCATCAAGATTACCTTCCATACTCCTCTTTCAAAAGTTCATCAAGCGTTAAGACGACTTGGTTTGGGGCAGGTTCAACTTCAACCGCAAAACCCTTAAACAGAGGCATACCCATTCCGAAGGTTTCATCTCCGCAGATGGCATTGGCCCATAGACCGCAAGGGATGAAAACCAACCCGGGATTGGAACCGTAGGGGTTTTTAACCGCTTTAACTATGACTGAACCGTACTTTGAAGTGACCTTAACGTTTGTTCGGCTTTTTATGCCCATTTTTTTCATGTCAGCTTCATCTATAATGCAGATGGCGGAGCCGTCAAAGTACTCTTTTGAGCCTTTTCCCATCTCTTTTCCAACACCTTGATCGATTGTTCTACCAGTAATTAGAATTACGCTTAGCTTTTGCTCTACCATCGTCTAAGACCTTACCCAATAGAAATTTATAGAGTCATATTTAAAATTAAGTTAAATAAAAATATAAAATTCACCTTTAACTCGGTAGATTACAACGCTTCAATGTCCATCTCACCATCACTTTATTTGTTTGCCACGAAAATCAAAAAGGCAACTTTGCAAAAGCTTCCCTGAAGTCTGTGTATATGTGTCATAGTGTGTATGTGATAGATTGTGGTTGATGGAGTAAGGGAGGTTTGGTTGGATTAAAATTTAATCTTTTTTCCCCCAAAAAATGCACCAGGCATCACGGATGGAGTAATCCGCTAATGTCCCTAAAAAGTCCCCTAAGAAAGCGGAGTCAATGGAGCACTAACATTTCGCTTTTTTTTCATTAACGCAATCTTCTTTCGCCGTTTAATATTTGTCTTTGTTCGAAAAATGCTTCCATGAGTGTTTTGGTAAAACTTGTTTCCTTTATTTCTCAAGATATTTTCAACCCTTTGATTTACTGATTATAACCTCCTTATTTGAGTATACCTATAGGTTTCTTCAGTTTCTTCATGAAGTTACAATTATTGAGAGAGCGCTTAAAATTTTTTAGTCCTATTCTGCATAAATGTGTTCCTCAACAGCTACGGCTAAAGCGTCAAAGAGAGTGTTGACTATATCAACCATTGTATCTACCTTGTATCCTTTAGGCAAACCTTTTGGAAGAGGTAATTCAATGCCAAATTTCTCTTTAATTGCTTTACTGATTATTTCCTTGTTAGTTTCTATGCGGATTCTTTTGGTCTCTAATTGAGCAAGGATACTGTTGTTTTCGCTCATTCTTTTCACCTCAGTTCTATTTCTGAGCTATGCAGATTTAAGACTTATCAAGAAGACATGAAAGTCTTTGGAAGTTATTTTAGAGATAGAAGTGAGTTTAGGGAAAACTTTGCTCGTTTAGTTTCTTTTGCTTTAGTTTCATTCTCTTGGCTATCTTAGCTTCACATCTTTTCCTAACGCAACTTGTCCTGCACTTGTTCGAATGGTGCACTTTTTCTGGGTCATAGGTTTTGAATACGATACCACAGGGGCAGGTTCTAATAAGAACTACATTACTTAATCTTTCAAAGTTTCCCATATCGCTCTACCCAACAATTCTTACATTCAAGAAACTTATGAACACTCATACCCGCTCAGTATACTCAGCGATTAAGATAATAAGTCCTTCTTTTCTATTTATTCGCTATTTTTTTAGACTCGTTGTTCATATCTCTATCCCATTAGGATCTAACTAAAAACAAACTTAAAGAAAACAACGCCATTTTCTTGTAATTATCTAGAACCTGCCTTGTGCTTACCTGCCTTATACGTCCCCATGCCACAATCAAGACACTTAACGATATCTTCATCTTTTTCAAGGCGAGTGCTACCACAATAAGGACACGTTGAACATAAATCGTCATTCAAGTTTTCACAGGTTGTTTATTTACCTTATTTGTATCTTAGTTACCTTATTTTAGTGTTTGGCTATTTCTCCTTGCTATTTTTTGGCTAGTGCCACGCGATAGTTTGCGTATATTTCTGTTTGGGTTAGTCCATAAAACTCTGCATATCCCTGTGTCGGTGTTTTCTTGTTTTCAAGACATTCAGAATTAATACAGATGTACTCACCACATACCCCTTCAATTCGTTTAAGAGTTTGACCACAAGCAGGACATTTCATAATCAGTCAATTCACTTTCTACGGATGCAGATTTAACACTTATCATCATTCCTCTACCCTTCCTTTTTTGTTGTGTTGGGTCGTGTCGTTGTGGTGCGGTGTGGTGTGGAGTGCGGTTTGCGGTGCGGTGGTTGTAGGTGTTAAGAGTAGGGGGGTGTAGGTGGTAGGTTAGGTTGGATTTGGTCAGGTTGGAGTTGGTTAGTAGTTGTAGGGAGGGAAGGGAGTGGTGGGGTAAGGAGAGAGAAAATTTAAATTGTATCCACAAAAAATACTGGTTTACAAATTTAGTTTAAACTTGCTAATACACATGCAGGATGTATTCACGCTTGCAGGAAGTTTAGTAATCTTCATCATACGGAATTTGGTTGATTGTCTTTTT
>Ga0187874_10000689_pt1 | contig 38758 bp, 38 predicted proteins | sample June2016WEW_16_1_3_FD_132993 | JGI IMG/M metagenome (GOLD analysis project Ga0187874, IMG submission 132993) | Peatland microbial communities from SPRUCE experiment site at the Marcell Experimental Forest, Minnesota, USA - June2016WEW_16_150 | ecosystem: Environmental > Terrestrial > Soil >... | reverse complement strand
TGTCGAGTTCGGCCATGCCGCGCAAGGTGCCCTTTTGCCGGAGCAAACGCATCACGACCGCTTCGCCGTGCAGCATGGGAATGATGGAAACACGGATGTCCACCTCGGCGTCTTCGATGCGCACCCTGATGCGCCCGTCCTGCGGCAGGCGTTTTTCCGCGATGTTGAGGTGGCTCAAAATTTTGACGCGCGAAACGATGGCCGGTTGAAAACGCTTGAGTTGCGCCGGCACGGAGATGTCCTGCAACACACCGTCAATGCGGTAGCGGATGCGGAATTCGTCCTCGAATGGTTCCAGGTGAATGTCGGACGCGCGCAGTTCGATGGCGTCCTTCAACACCTGGTTCACGAAACGGATAATGGACGCTTCATCTTCAGCCGCGGCGGAGAGGTCGGTGTCTTCGGCGTTTTCGTCAACGACCTGGAACGATTTGTCCTCGTCGAGCGTGCCAATAGTGTCGGCGCCGACACCAAGGCGCTTTTTAATTTCGCGCTGGATGGCTTCGCTGGAGGCGAGCACCGGCCTGAGATTCAAGCCGGTCATGGTTTTCAGCGCGTCGAGTCCCTGCGTGGCGAAGAGGCGGCTGGTGGCGACTTCGACCGTGCCGTTGAGACGCCTGAGTGGAAGCAATTCCTCCTTCAGCAAAAGACGCGCGGGAAAAAGAGAGAGAAGCTGGCGATCCGGTTCGACGTCGTCCAGCGTCGTGTAAGCGAGGCCGTATTCCTTGGCCAGCCAGCGGAGAACGTCTTCCTCGTTTTGCACGGTGGTTTTGGCGTGGATCAAGGACGCGGCGTCCGTCGCGGACAATTGCTTGGCGCCAACCATGCGCTCAAGCAACTGTTTCAGCGGGGAATCCTGGGTGACGGTTTCGTTCATGTTCAAACGTCAGCTTCTCTCGGGTGTGTTTGAATTCGTTACTGGAGCAATCCCAGCAGCGTGGCTTGCGCTTCCTGTTTTACCGTCAGCACTTTGCGGAGGGCTTCCTGTGCCTGGACCAGCTTGGCCTGTTTGGCTTTCTGCGAAGCCTGGTATTTGGCCAGCGCGGCTTTGATCTGCGGGACGGGTGAGTTGTCATCAATCGCCTTTTGCAAGGCCTCGGCTTCCGGACTGGGTTGCGGGCCGAAGCCGCCACGACGACCGCCGCCATTGGTATTGTCGCCGTTGTTGCCGCCGCGGTTGCGGCCGAACATGCGGCCCATTCCGCCGCCGAAACCGATATCGCGGCGCGCGTCCGTCACTTTTTGAATCAGTGGCTGGACGGCGTTCCAGTCGGTGTCGTTGGTAAAGCCGAGTTGTTCCCGGTAGTTGTCCATCATACGTTGCTGGAACTGGGCGGGATCAAAATTCCCCCGGCCAAAGCCGCCCGGTCCGCCGCCGGGACCGTTGTTGTCATTTTGCGCGGAGACAGTGCCGGCACTCAACATCAGTGCGGCGGCGACCCCGCAGATCATTAACAGTTGATTCAATTTCATCGAACGTTCTCCTCTCGTGGGTGGTTTGTGTTTTGGTCGTTTCATCGGCGGACGATACCTCATGCCGCCTATTAATGGCATGTTGAGCACACGCAAAGAACGTGCCACCGCGAAAAATCGGCGGTTTCCGGGGAAAACGGGGGGACGGCTGCGCAATTGTTGCTCAACTCGCTGCGCGCCACGCAGATTTTGCGCGGTTGAGATTTACGTTGCCACACGCGGGCGGCGTTCAAATGAAATTTGCGTCGTTCATTTTCGGTTCGACGTTGCTGATACTGGTCAGGGCCTCGGCGCAGGTCAGCGTGAAAGTCGTGCTGGCGCAAGCACTGCAAAATGGCCTGACGTTCGATTTCTGCCAGCCGTTCCATCTTGGCGGTTTCCGGGCGGCGACGTGCTGGCAAGGTGGTTAAGGAAACACTGGCGCTCTTGCCCGATCAAGGTTTCCAGAAACCGGAATAAAGGGGTCAGTCCCGCATATTGCATTATTCTACTTTCTCATCGCATCCGTAGAGAGTTCGCAGCGTACCCCGCTGTACCCAAGTGTAAATGGTTTGCTATCCATGCCCACGTCATCGTCGTTTCGGAACGGAGGCGTTGTGCGATCTCGAGCTTCTCCCAATCTGCTTTTCGCCGCCGAGCCAGTTCTTCATCATTCCAACCCCGCTGGTGCAATTCCTCGCTCAATAACCGTTCGGCTTTCGCCGTCGCTGTCTCCTGCCGCTCGCCACCGCCGTGCTGCATCCCGATTTTCCCGCTCATCTGTTCCAGCAGTTCGACCCGGAAGGACTCCTCACCAAAACACCAACCCCGACGCAACACTTTCCATTCTTCTGGATCCTCTGCCCGTCGCCGTTCTTCCATCAGGCGTCCAAATTGTCTGCGTCCGGCGGCGCTGTCCTTGGGAATTCTCATCTCGCCCAGCAGCCGATCCACACGCAACCACCCGGGTCGCTGGCTTGGCCGTTTAAGGTATTCAGCATAGCTGCTCCACCGATAAGCCTGCAACCGCTGTTCCGGCCTGAGCAAATTCGCCCGCACAGGATTCAGGTGCACGTAATCGCAGACGGTATGCAAATAGCCATTGCTGCTGCAATCCACGAGCAAGGCCTTGTATCGTCCACTGAACAAATGGCCGCAGAGTTTATGCCGGCGGTTGAACCGGGAGGTGTAGGTGCCCAGAAACCATTTCATGCCAGCCACCAGATTGCCTTGGGGTGTTTCAACTACCAGATGAAAATGATTGGGCATCAAACAATAGGCATGCACCTGCCAGTCTGTTTTCGTGCATGCTTCTCCAAGGGTTTCCAGAAAGCATACCCGATCCTGATCATCTAGAAATATCGGTTCGCGGCGGTCGCCGCGATTCATGACATGATAAATCGCACCGGGATACTGCAACCTCAATCTTCTGGCCATGCACGCGAGCATGTCTCCGCAATCACAATCGTCAATCCCAAAATCCATCAATATGCGGGACTGACCCCTCTGCCTATCGGCGATTCGTTTTGACGCTGCGCGTTTTATCGCGTAGCGTGTTGGTTCTATTTTTAACTGATAATTTGGGTTTACTGTGAATTTTTTGAAATGGATTTTCGGGTCGAAGAATGACCGCGAAGTGAGAAAGCTCCGGCCGCTCGTTCAGCGGATTAATGAGCTTGAGGCTGGCCTGCAAACGCTTTCCGACGATGAGTTGCGCGCCAAGACCACCGAGTTCAAAACGCGCATCGAAGAGGCCCGCAAAACGCGCGGTTATTATGAACTGATGGCCGAGGTCCGCAAACTGGAGTCGGAACTCCGCAGCGACGAGGCCAAAACCCAGCGCCGCAAGGCGTTTGAGGTCGAACAGGAAATCCTCAACGAAATCCTGCCTGAAGCGTTTGCCGTGGTGAAAAACGCCTGCCGCCGCCTCTGCGGGCAGGAAATCATCGTCCGCGACCACCCGATCAAGTGGGAAATGATCCCGTTCGACGTGCAACTCATCGGCGGCATCGGGCTGCATCGCGGGTTTATTGCGGAAATGGCGACCGGCGAAGGCAAAACGCTCGTGGCGACGATGCCGGTTTATCTCAACGCCCTCGCCGGCCACGGCGCGCACCTTGTGACGGTCAACGATTACCTCGCCGCGCGCGACTCGGAATGGATGGGTGCGATTTACAAATTCCTCGGCCTGACCGTCGGCTGCATTCTGCACGACCAGCCGCCGCGCGTCCGCCGCGAGCAATACAACTGCGACGTCACCTACGGCACGAACGCCGAGTTCGGGTTTGATTATCTCCGCGACAACGGCATGGCCTTGCGCAAGGAGGACCAGGTCCAGCGCGGGCATTACTTTGCCATCGTGGACGAGGTGGACTCGATCCTCATTGACGAAGCGCGCACGCCGCTCATCATCAGCGGCCCGTCGCTGCACACCTTCGACGAGCAATTCGCGCAATGGAAACCGCCGGTCGAATCGCTGGTGCGCGCCCAGGAGCGGTTATGCAACCGATTCCTGTCCGAGGCCGAGGAGTTGATCAAAAAATTGAACCCCGCCGACGGCGCGAATGTGGAAGACGCCGCCGGACTCGAACACCAAATCGGTCTGTTGCTGTTCCGCGTCAAGACCGGTCAGCCGAAGTCCGAGGGCTTGATGAAACTTTTGGAGAATCCGGAAAATACCCGGTTGATGAACCAGGCCGAACTGGAACTGCACAAGGACCAGAAGAAGGTGGACCTTTACCGCGAAAAAGAGGAATTGCTTTTTGCCATTGACGAAAAGAGCTACGATGCCGACCTCACAGAAAAGGGACGCAATTTCATCAGCCCAAAAGACCCGGACGCCTTCGTGTTGCCGGATTTGACAACGATATTGCACGATATTGACGTCGGCCCGGAAGCCGACGCGCGCAAGCGGATGGAGTTGAAAACGAAGGTGCAGGCCGATTTCGAGGCCAAGGCGCAAAAAATTCACGCCATCTCGACCTTGCTCAAGGCCTACAGTCTTTACCAACTCGACGTGGAATACGTCATTCAGGACAACAAAGTCATCATCGTGGATCAACACACGGGCCGGCTCATGCCCGGACGCCGTTGGAGCGACGGCCTGCACCAGGCCGTTGAAGCCAAGGAAGGCGTCGAGATCGAGCGCGAAACGCAGACGCTCGCCACCATCACGATTCAAAACTATTTCCGCCTTTACCAAAAACTCGCGGGCATGACCGGCACGGCGGAAACCGAAGCCTCCGAATTTTTCGACATCTACAAACTTGGCGTGCTGGTCATCCCGACCAACCGGCCCGTGGCGCGCAAAGACGGGCATGATTCAGTTTATAAAACCAAGCGGGAAAAGTTCACCGCCGTCGTCAAGGAAATCAAAGACCTGCACGCGCAAGGCCGGCCGGTGCTCGTGGGCACCATCAGCGTCGAAACCAGTGAAATGCTCTCGCGGATGCTGAAACGCGAAGGTCTGATTCACTCCGTCCTCAACGCGAAATACCACCAGCAGGAAGCGGAAATTGTCGCGCGCGCCGGCCAGCGCGGCACGGTGACCATTGCGACGAACATGGCGGGCCGCGGCACCGACATCAAACTCGGCCCCGGCGTGCTTTGGAACGTGGAATATCATCCCCATCCGGAAGGCAAGGGACACCGGCACAAACTGACGGAGGCGTCCACGGGAGAGGTCCGCGAAATTGATTCAGACAGTCCGGCTGCCGGCGTTTTCAACCTCACGCCGCAGTCCAAGGTTGCCGGCGGCCTGCACGTGCTCGGCACGGAGCGCCACGAGGCGCGGCGCATTGACCGGCAGTTGCGCGGACGCTGCGCGCGCCAGGGCGACCCCGGTTCATCGCACTTTTTCATCTCGCTCGAAGACGATTTGATGCGGCTGTTCGGGTCCGACCGCATTGTGAAATACATGGAGAAGATGGGCCTGGAGGAGGGCCAAGAGTTGACCCATCCGTTGTTGAACCGTTCCATCCAGCAGGCGCAAAAACGCGTCGAGCAGCATAACTACCAAATCCGCAAACGCACGCTCGAATATGACGACGTGATGAACAAGCAGCGCGAAGTCATTTACGGCTTCCGCAACGAAATCATCGAGGGCGAAGATGTCCGGGACCGTCTTATGGACATCATCGAGGAGGTCGTCATCCTGAAAGTGGAGGAATTTACCACCGCCGAATTTGACGCGAACGAATGGAAAATCCGCCAGTTGGCCGATTGGGTGAACTTGAATTTCCCGCTCGGCATGCCGGAAGCGGAAATTGCCAAGGCCGCCGAGTCCGGCAAGGAACAGCCGGTGTCCGGCTCGGTTTTCGACGGCCTCAGCCCGGCGCAATTCGCCGTCTGCAACTTCATCAGCGACAAGATCCGTCAGTCGTATGAGTTGAAAATCAGCTTTGAAGACCCCGAAAAACTCGCGACGGTCGAGTGCTACACGATTTTGAGCGCGATTGACAAGCTGTGGCAGGAACACCTCTACGAAATGGACAGCCTGCGTTACAGCATCGGCCTGCGTGGTTACGGCCAGCGCGACCCGCTCATCGAATACAAGGCCGAGGCCTATAAAATTTTCGACGAACTGATGGTCAGCGTGAAGACCGAGATCTGCCACAATGTTTTCCGCAGTGCTTCGTCCATGATGGCCTTCGAGAATTTTCTGCGCAACGTCCCGCAACAAACCCTGCATCAATCCACGAGCGCCTTTGGCGGCGGCACGACCACCGCCACTTCCGGCGGCGGCGCGCAGGGCAAACCCAGCGACGTCGTCAGCGAAGCCGCGGCGGCGGCGGTCGCGGAAAAGGCCAAACCGGTCCGCACCGGCCCGAAAGTGGGCCGCAACGATCCCTGCCCCTGCGGCAGCGGCAAGAAATACAAGCATTGTTGCGGACAATAAAGTAGCGCAGGCGTCCCGCCTGCCCGCACCCTTCGAACGTCGCGGAAACAAGTAATGGAGCGCTGGCTTCGGTCCGCTTCACTACCCACCGACGCGGAACGTGCGAAAATCCATGCCCCTCGCTTGCGTCTGGGTGATGAAGTGGTGTAAACGCGCTCCGATTTCCTTTTCGCACCGTAACCAGCTTGCACGGAATTCAACGTTGTACTCGTCGAGCAGGCGGGACGCCTGCGCTACCCTGTTTCAAAACAAAAACTTGCCGCCGGCACGGCATCTGTTAAATTGCAAATGATTTGCAATTGCCAATGAGCGCGGACACCGATTCCATTTTGGTCCAAATTTTCCTGGCGTTTGGCATCGCCGTGGTCGGCGGCGGGTTGAGCGTGACGTTCGCGCGGACGCACAAACAGCTCTGTGCCTTCATCAGCCTCGGCGCGGGCACGCTGCTCGGCGTCGCGCTTTGTGGCATTGCCCCGGAGTGCTGGGACGAACTGCGCTGGTGGTTTTTGCCGGCGGCGGCTTCGGGTTACCTCCTTTTCGCGATCATCACCAGATACATCTATCACGTTTGTCCGGCGTGCGCAGCGAGCCATTTTGATGAAGCCACGACGTATCGGCTGGCCGAATTCGCCACGGCGATGATGATTGCGCTGGGCATTCATTGCACGGTGGACGGCCTGGCGCTGGCAGCCGGACTGGAGGAAAGCGAGCCGATCAAACTGTCCATCACGTTCGCCATTTGCGTTCATAAATTTCCCGAAGGTTTGGCGCTGGGCGCGTTGCTGCTGGGCGGCGGCGTTCAGCGCGCCAAAATGTTGTGGCTGGTGGCGGCAGTGGAAGCCATGACCATTGTCGGCGGTTTGCTCGGCTGGTTTGTTTTGCGCAACGTTCCGCATCATGCACTGGCGTTGACACTGGCGCTGATGCTCGCCAACGCCTGCGGCGGATTTCTGTATCTGGCCATTCACGCGGTGCTGGGCGAAATCTTCAAACATCACAAGGCTCTGGTGCTGGGGAACTTTGCCGCCGGTTTTGGTTTGATTGCTGCTCTAATCCTGTTTTTTCATTTAAGAGCCTGATGCCACACACAAAACGTCAGTCCGTTCGTTTCGGCAAATCGGCCCTGGCCGCCTTGCTGATTGGTTTGGTGTTGCTGCTGGACGCGATGGCGGCATCGCCGGCGTTGCCTGAACTGATTCACCGGGATGCCGACAAATCAGTAAACCTTCCGCAAATTTGAGGGCAGGATATTGAGTTCGCCGCGGTATTTGGCGACGGTGCGGCGGGCGATGGTGATGCCCTTGTCGCCAAGCATTTTTACGACTTCCTGGTCGGACAGGGGCTTGGTCGGGTCTTCATTTCGGAAAATTTCGGCGATCATGTCCTTCACGCTGGTGTTGGAAACGCCGTCACCGCTCGCGGTTTGCAGCCCGGCGGTGAAGAAAAATTTCATTTCAAAAACGCCCTGCGGTGTCTGCATGTATTTGGCGGACACCGCGCGGCTCACGGTCGTTTCATGAACGCCCACCGCCTCCGCCACCTGCGCCATCGTCATCGGTTTCAAATGCGCGACGCCCTGCTCCATGAATTCGCGCTGGCGCTTCACGATTTCCTTTCCGATGTTCAAAATCGTCTGCTGCCGCTGGTGCAGGCTCTTGATGAGAAATTTTCCGGCGCGGATTTTTTCGCGGATGTAATTTTTGACCTCGGCGGAATTTTCACCCTGCGCCATCAGGTCCTTGTAGATATTGCTGATGCGCAGGTGCGGAATGTGTTCGTCGTTGGTCGTCACGGTGAAATCGCTGCCGGCCTTCTGGACAAACACTTCGGGCAGAACGTATTGATCCGTGTCGGGCAAAAAGGCGCGGCCGGGGCGCGGCTCCAAACGCGCAATCCGGCCCAGCGCGTTTTGCACGTCCTCAATGGTCCGGCCGGTGCCGCGCGCCATTTCCGGGATGCGCCGCTTGCCCAGCGCGTCCATGAAATCCCGGACGAGGCGGTATTCGAGCGTGTCCTGTTGGCCGGCGCGTTCCAGTTGCAGCAGCAGACATTCGCGCAAATTGCTGGCTCCGACTCCGGGCGGGTCAAACGTCTGAATCACTTTCAACACCTCGGCAATTTTTTCGGCGGGCAAACTCGTCGAGACGGCCATTTCTTCGACCGTGGCCTTGAGATAGCCGTAATCGTCAATGTTGCCGATGATCAAATCGGCGATGCCGCGCTGTTCCTCGGACAAATCGGTGTCGTGCAACTGTTCCAGGAGTGTTTGCGCCAGCGACGTTCCGGCCACGAGCGAGTCGAGCATGAATTGCCGCCGCTCCACCTCCTCGGCGGATTGACGGATCGGAATGTTCGTTTGTGAAAAATGGTCACGCCACTCCTGATCCAGCTGCACCAGCCGGTCAAATTCCACTTGAAAATCATCCACCGGCGCATCGACACTTTTTTCCTGGGCTGCATCGAACGCCGTGTCTGCCGGCGGTTCAGCGGGATCGGCAGGATCAGCCGCTGCAGACGTGTCACTCTCGCCCGCGACTGGCTGATCGCTCGAATCAGGTTCCGGCGAGGCCACTTCTTCGAGCACGGGGTTTTGCTGCAACTCCTGCTCGACCAGCGCCTTGAGTTCCAGCGTCGGCGCTTGCAGCAGGGCCAGCGACTGCTGGAGTTGCGGCGCCAGTATCAGCGTTTGCGTCAAACGCTGCGAAAGTTGCAAACTCTGAACCATTTCTGCTTAGAGCTTAACCCAATTTTGGTTAATGACAAGCAAAATTGCAAAATTTGGCACGAAATTAGCTTCTGCCCACGAAGTTAATTGGAAACCGGCCATCCGCACGACTTTAACTGGATTTTGTTGCCCGCCGGCTGCATCTTGTGCCCATGAAGTTGATTCTTACGACGCACAACTTGACGCTGACCAAAGCCATTGAAGATCACCTCTTGGACCGGTTGCAAAAGCTCGATCACTTCGCCCAGCGCGCCGTTGACGCGCGCGTCACCCTCGAACATGACCACACGCGCGTCCCGGAAAGACAATTCAGTTGCTCCATCCGGCTGGCGGTCCGGGGTCCTGACCTCTTTGCCGAGGATGTTGAAAGCGATTTATACGCGGCCATTGATCGCGTCACCAAAAAAATCGAACAGCAAATCCGCAAGCGCCACAACAAATGGAAGGCGCGCAAACACAAAGTGGCCGCGCGCAGCAAACTCAGGCGCCAGGAGACGGCCATTTGATGTGGTGCGTGACCCGTGTGACGGGTGAGATGATTCCAGTCCGGCGTTTTCCTGTCACCGTCACCGGTCTTTCTTCATGATTCTACGCGCCCGTGTGGTTGTGCCGGTTTCGCAGCCGCCGATTGAGAACGGCGCGGTGGTCATCTCCCATGACCGCATTCGCGCCGTCGGTTTGTGGCCGGACTTGTGGCCCCGCCAGACCGGGGAAATGGTTGACTTTGGCGAAGTCATGCTGGTGCCGGGCCTCGTCAACGCGCATTGCCATCTGGATTACACCGACATGGCCGGGCTGTTGCCGCCGCCAAAAACGTTCACCGATTGGATTCATCTGATGATAGCGGCCAAGGCGCAGTGGGAATACCCGGATTACGCGCGGTCCTGGCTGAACGGCGCGCGCATGCTGCTGCAAACGGGGACCACCACCGTGGCCGACATCGAGGCGGTGCCCGATCTCCTGCCGGAGGTTTGGAACGCAACGCCACTTCGCGTTTTCTCATTTCTTGAGATGACCGGTATTCGCGCCCGGCGCGAGCCGCGTGCCGTGCTTCGCGAAGCCGTTGAAAGAATTGAATCACTCGCGCACCCGCGCTGCCGCGCCTCGCTTTCACCTCATGCGCCTTACTCCACCCTGCCTGAGCTGTTGCGCCTCAGCGCCCGCGAAGCGCGCAAAAACAGGTGGCGCATCACTACGCACGTCGCCGAATCCGCGCAGGAATATGAAATGTTCGTCCACAAGCGTGGCGCGATGTATGACTGGTTGAAGCGGAACGAACGCGACATGAGCGATTGTGGCCTCGGTTCGCCGGTCGAGCATCTGGCGCGAAACCGGATGCTCGGTGCCAATCTCCTGGCCGTGCACGCCAATTACCTCGGCAGACGAGACGCCGTGTTGCTGGCGGAGCGCAAAGTCAGTGTCGTCCACTGTCCGCGCAGCCATTTTTATTTCAAGCACCGGCCGTTTCCGCTGGGAAAATTGCTGAAGGCCGGAGTGAACGTCTGTCTCGGCACGGACAGCCTGGCCACGGTTTATAAAACGCCGCGCGAAAAGCCGGAGTTGAACTTGTTTGGAGAAATGCGCGCGCTGGCCAGGGCGCATCCGAAACTCCAACCCCAAAAAATTCTGCAAATGGCCACCGTCAACGGCGCCAAAGCGCTCGGCCTGACCGGCCGCATCGGCGAACTTTCAAAAAACGCCTTCGCCGACCTCATTGCCATTCCATTCGCCGGGAAAAGGGCTGAAGCATTCGAAGCCGCCGTGAATTTTACCGGCCACGTTCGCGCTTCGATGATGGGTGGCCAATGGGCAATCATGCCGGACTAATTTTCAATTTGCGATTGACGCACCGGTTGCCTTTTTGCTCGTAAAGCGTAAATCGCAAATCGTAAATTTCACGCGTGAATTCATTCGACGCCGAATTAAACCAGTGTCTGGCCACCTTGCAGGAACAGAATCTGTTCCGCGAGATCCGTCGTGTGGATTCGCCGCAATCGCCGCGCATCAAAATCAGCGGCGTGACGCTCCTCAATTTTTCGTCGAACGATTACCTCGGTCTGGCCAATGACCCGATTTTGAAGGAAGCCGCGATCAAGGCGGTTGAAAAATTCGGCGCCGGAGCCGGCGCGTCACGGCTGATTTGCGGTTCGCTCGCGCCGTTCCAAGAACTGGAGGAAGCGCTCGCCGGCTTCAAAAAAACCGAAGCCGCGCTGAGTTTTTCATCCGGTTACGCGACGGCCATCGGCACCATCTGCGCCCTGGTCGGCAAGGGCGATGTGGTCGTGCTCGACAAGCTGGTTCACGCCTGCATCGTGGATGCCGCGCGGCTCTCCGGCGCAAAAATCCGCGTGTTTGCCCACAATGACCTCGACGATTTGGAGAAAATTTTGAAATGGGCAAATCGGAAGGACGAGCTACGCGAGTCCCAATTCAAATCAGGGACTCGTGTAACTCGTCCCTCCGAAAAAGGACGCCACGTGCTGATCGTCACTGAATCCATCTTCAGCATGGACGGCGATGCCGCGCCGTTGCGCGAGATAGTTGCGCTCAAGGAAAAACACGGTGCGTGGCTGATGGTGGACGAGGCGCATGCGACCGGCATCTGCGGCATACACGGGCGCGGTCTGGCGGACGAACTGGGTGTGGGGCATCGCATCGAAATACAGATGGGCACACTCGGCAAGGCGCTCGGCGCGAGCGGCGGATTTATTTGCGGTTCGCGCGCGTTGATTGATCTTCTTGTCAACCGCGCCCGCAGTTTCATTTTTTCCACCGCGCCGGTTCCCGCCGCGGCCGCCGCGGCCCGTGCGGCGGTTGAGTTCGTCCAATCCGCCGACGGCGAAGCCCGGCGAAAAACACTTTGGGCGAGGATTGGCGAATTTCAATCGTCAATCGCCAATCGCCAATCGCCAATTCCCGGCGCCATTATTCCCCTCATGATCGGCGACGAAAGGGAAGCCGTTGAAGCCGCCACGACGTTGCGCGAAAAGGGCATTTTTGTTCCGGCAATTCGCTATCCTGCCGTTGCGCGCGGCAAAGCGCGTTTGCGGGTGACACTTTCGGCAGCGCACACAGCCGCCGACGTGACCGAACTTGTTACTGCCTTGAACCAGATCGTAAATCATAAATCGTAAATCAAAAATCAGAATGCACAAACTCGCCGCGCTCGACCACCGATTCATCTGGCATCCGTTCACGCAGATGCGCGATTGGTTGCGGCGCGAGCCGATCGTCATCGTTTCCGGCAAAGGCGCGGTGTTGCGCGACGCGAATGGCCGCGAATATCTCGACGCCAATTCATCCATCTGGACCAATCTTCACGGCCATAATCATCCGAAGATCAATGCGGCGATTCAGCGGCAACTCAAGAAAATCGCACACTCCTCGGCATTAGGACTGGCAAATGAACCGGCGTCATTACTCGCCGAAAAACTGGTAGAGGCAGCGAACCGGCCCATTGACGATTTACAATTGACGATCGACGCAGCTAAAACCAACCCGACGCGTAAATCGAATATCGTAAATCGTAAATTATCGAAGGTTTTTTTCTCCGATGACGGTTCAACGGCACTCGAAGTCGCGCTCAAACTCGCCTATGAATTCACGCGACGCACTCGCGGCAAATCGGTGGGGCGAGCGCCAGTCGGGCCGAAGCTTCTGAGCAAAGGCCGGTCCTCACGAGCCATACAGCCGAAATTTCTTTCACTGGAAGGAGCGTATCACGGCGACACGGTGGGCGCGGTCGCGCTCGGCCACATCGATTTGTTCCACCAAAGTTATTCCGGCCTGCTTTTCAAAACGGACAAGGTCATGTCGCCGTATTGCTACCGCTGCCCGTTCAACCGCGCGCCGCCGGAGCGCGCCGATGCGCGCGACTATCGCCAATGCAACTGGGAATGTGTCGGGAAAGTTGAACAGAAGTTTTCCGCGCAGAAAAAAACGGGAAACCCATACGCGGCGTTCGTGTTCGAGCCGCTGATTCAAGGCGCAGCGGGCATGATTCCGCAACCGGGGGGCTGGCTGAAGCGCGTCACGGAAATCGCGCGCAGCCACGGCGCGTTGCTTGTTGCCGACGAAGTGATGACGGGATTTGGCAGAGTGGGACAGGCATCTTGCCTGTCTCAAGCTTCAGGAAAGGGCAAAGACCGGCTGGAAGCCTGTCCCACTTTTTTTGCGTGTCACCACGAAGGCGTGCAGCCGGATTTTCTTTGTCTGGCCAAGGGGATGACCGGCGGTTATCTGCCGATGGCGGCAACGCTCACGACGCAAAAGGTTTTTGACGCTTTCCTCGGTGAATACGATGAGTTCAAAGCCTTTTTCCACGGGCACAGTTTCACGGCCAATCAACTCGGTGCGGCGGCCTCACTTGCCAGCCTGGAAATTTTGCACAGCGCCGGTTCCGTTTGCGCCCGCGTGAAACTGGAGCGGGCGTTGCGCAGCGAACTTCAAACCTTTTGGACTCTGCCGAACGTCGGCGACATCCGGCAGGTGGGGTTGATCGCCGGAATTGAACTGGTGAAAAACTGGCACACGCGTGAACCGTTCGACTTGCGCGAACGCGCGGGCGTCCGTGTCTGCGGGGCCATGGCCAGACACGGCGTGCTCACGCGGCCCGTCGGGAACGTGATTGTCCTGATGCCGCCGTATGGCACGACGCCGGCGCAATTGAAAAAAATTATCGCCGTAACGCGTGAGAGCATTGCGGCGACGCTGGGAGATTGAGCGTGATTATTTTTTCACCGGGCCGAGCGGCCAGACAATTTTGCCGAAAAGTTCGTTCAAGATTTGGGCAAGGCCGGTGTAAATCGCGGAGAAGCCGCAGATAATGCCTTCGTAGCCGGTAAAATGTTTGAAGCCCGCGCTTGCGCCGGTGTAATCGCCGATAGCGAGCAGGAAGAACAGCACTGCCAGTGAAAGGAAGACAAATTGCAGGGCGCGGTTCAGCCGGAGCGTGCCGAGGAACATGACGGCGGTGAACAACCCCCACATGGCGAGATAAGCGGCCATCGCGGTTTCATCTGACGCCGCGCCCAATCCGAGTTTCGCCAACACAATCAAAGCCACGAGCGACAGCCAGAAAAGGCCGTACGAAATGAATGCGGTGGTGGCAAAGGTATTGCCCTTCTTCCATTCCATGATGCCCGCGATGATTTGCGCGAGACCGCCATAGCAGATGCCCATTGCGAGAATCATGCTGTTAAGGTCGTAAACGCCGGCGTTGTGCAGATTGAGCAATACAGTGGTCATCCCGAAGCCGAGTAAGCCGAGCGGTGCGGGGTTGCCTGTGGTATCTTTGATTTGTGTGATGGTTGGTTCTGTCATGTTTGGTTCCAGGTTGTCGTTTTTATCCGGGTCGGATGAGACAATCACATTTTCAGCCCGGTCCAGTCAAGTCGCGCCAACGGATTGCGAACAAGCTAAAAATGCTGGAGTGCCGCCCATTTTGTCCGGAAATTGCCAGCGCACAAAGCGAAAAAAGGCATTTGACTGTCCGGCATTTCGGTTATGTTATACGTTGCTTGAACGGACGCATTGAAAGCCAGACAGGGACACGGACGGTGAGCACGTCGAAACCGCGCGACATGCGGCTGGACACGCTGCGTGGTTTGTTTCTCATCACCATGGCAGGGGTGCATGCGCCCACGCCGGTGTCGCATGCGTTGCAGGACCCGTTGGGCTACAACGGCGCGGCTGAAGGTTTTATCTTCCTGAGCGCCTGCCTGGCCGGCATTGTTTACGGACGGACCTACACGCAGGCGGATTGGACAGTGATGTCACGCCGCGTCTGGAAACGCACCCGGCAAATTTACGTCGTCCATTTATCGGTGTTGGTGCCCATCGTGTTGATCGCGTGGGGGCTGGCGAACTCGCTTCCGCCGCTGGCAAATCATTTCCACGATTTTCTCGCCCACCCGTGGGGCAGCCTGGCACTCATGCCGCTGTTGCTGCATCAACCGCCGCTCTTTGACATCCTGCCGCTCTACGTGATTTTTTTGGGTGCCATGCCGTGGTTGCTGGCGATCGCGCGCCGGTATGGTTGGGGGATTGTGCTGACGGTTTCCGCCCTGGGCTGGCTGGCGGCGCAATGCAAACTGGATGCGCGCCTCGTCGGTGATCCCACCCGGCTGCTGCCTTTGCGCTGGGGTTCGTTTGATCTTCTGGCCTGGCAATTTCTTTGGGTTTGCGGCCTGGCGCTTGGGGAAACTTCACTTCGACGACCGATCATTAAACCGCGACTTCGTCTTTGGCTGGCGATACCGGCTCTCACAATTGTGCTAGTCGGGCTGCTGTCGCGTCGCGGTTTCTGGCCGCAAGCCTGGTGGCATCCTGATATTTTTCTCTGGATGGACAAATGGACGCTGGGACCGTTGCGGCTGCTGAACTTTGCTGCGTGGACCGTTTTCCTGCTGGCATGGAATCCGCGGCCGCCCACGCGATTAATGGCGCCAACCGCGTTGCTGGGGCGGAATTCATTGTCCGTGTTTGCCTGCCATCTGCCGCTGGTCATCATGGTGGGTGTCATCGTTCAGCAGTTCGCACCATCCGATGCGGTGCAAACGGCCCTCGGCCTTCTGGTGATCGTCCTGCTTTTTGTGTGGGCGGCCCGGTGGGAGCATCACAAACGCCGGCGGGTTGAAGCCAACATGGCTGCTGGCCTGCCAGCCGTTAAATCTTCGTCTCCGCTAACTCCAGCAAACGCGTGAACTGTCCGGCCGTAACGGGCATCACCGACAAACGCGACTGCCGAACCAATGCCATTGATTTGAGGATTTTGTCGGTCTTAATCACCGCCAGCGTCACCGGCCTGGCCAGCGTTTTGACCGGCGCAAGGTCAACCGCCGACCAATCTCCCTCGTCCGCGGTCGGATCGGGATAAAATTCACGGACGACGCGCGCGAGGCCGACGACGGATTTTTCGTCGCCGCTGTGATAGAAGAAAACCTGGTCACCGGCTTTCATGGCCCGAAGATTTTTCCGCGCCGGGAAACTGCGGACGCCGGTCCATGCCGTTTCGCCATCCTTCAAACAGTCGGACCACGAATACGCTTCGGGTTCGGATTTCACGAGCCAGTAGTTCATTTACGATTTACAATTTACGATTTACGATGGTGCCATGAACCTCGCCGAAAATCTTGAAAAAATCCAGCAACGGATTCACGCGGCGTGCGAACGCGCGGGACGCGATCCGGGCTCCGTTACCTTGTTGGTAGTTACAAAAAGCCAGCCGCCTGAGGTCGTGGCGGCGGCGGCGCAACTCGGTCTGAGTTTGTTCGGCGAAAACAAGGTGCAGGAAGCCAGGGCGAAAATTCCATTGTGTCCGGCCAAATTGCGCTGGCATTTCATCGGCCACCTGCAATCGAACAAATGCCGCGACGCGGTCGAGCTGTTTGAAATGATTCAGAGCGTGGACAGCCTGTCGCTGGCGCGGGAAATCGCCAAACGCGCGGAGCAGGCGGCCAGGACCATGCCGGTTTTGCTGGAGGTTAATGTCGCCGGTGAAGCCAGCAAGTTTGGGTACCAGCCGGAGCGTTTGCTGGCGGAGTTGAAGGAAATCAACGCGCTACCGCGAATCGAAGTCCACGGTTTGATGACCGTGCCGCCGTGGTCAGCCGAACCGGAAAAGGTGCGACCGCATTTTCTGCGGTTGCGCGAGTTAAAGGAGCGCGCCGAGCAGGTGCTCGCCGCGCCAATACCACAGTTGAGCATGGGTATGAGCGGCGATTTCGAGGTGGCGATTGAGGAAGGCGCAACGATCGTTCGCATCGGCACGGCGCTGTTCGGCCCGCGAACCAGCTCCAAGACGGGCGCGGCAGCTGATTGAATTTTGACAGGGTGTTTAATTTGCGGTTGTGTACGTTGCTTGTCGCGCCGCAGCCACACGAAGGCTGATCCTCGGAGCACTATCGGCTGAGACAGCCGACGCTACAATTCAAGCCGACCTGTTACTCGATTTTTGCTGCATTATGCGCCGGATGAATTACGTTGGAGCCATGACAATTGAGACGTTCAAACGCGAAATCGCCGCCGCCGTGAAGGCTTACGAGCGATACATCGTGTGCGTTGACAAAACGCCGGAGGATTTTGAAGTGTCGCTGGTCTCGCTGATGGACAAGGCCATCAAGGCTTACAAAAACCGTGGCGTGGGTTTGCGCCACGGCATCGCGCTGGACAAACAGGTCACCATCATTTTGAGCGAAAGCGACGAACCACGTCCGCTGTGCGGCATTTATTTCAATCTCCATTCGCCCTACCAAAAAAACGCCCTGCCCGGGACGGTCAAGCCGCTCGTGGAGAAAATGCCCAAGGCCAAGGAATAATACCTCGGAAGGACGAGTTATACGAGTCGTTGATTATTGAAATCCGAAGTCAAAATGGGACTCGCACAGTTCGTACCTCCGGTGGTTACTGGTCGCGCACTTCATCGCCGACCTGGGCGTCGCCGCTGACCAGATCGGCCACAATGTTGTTATCACGTTGCGGCCCGGAGACTTTGACTTCGGCAACCTTCAAACCGCTGCGGTAGAGGAAAAGCGTTTGATCCAGCTTCGGCATCCGGCCGACGGGAAAATTCAACACCACGAATCGGCCGGCGGCATTGTAAGCGGCGACCTTGGCCGTGAGTGAATTGTCCGGCGCGACAATGGTCTGCGACGTCCGCGGCGCGGGTGCGCCAGCCTTCTTTGCCTTGTGGGAAACACAGCCGGCGGCCAGCATTCCGGCGAGCAACAGCAACGTCAACCGCATGAACAACTTCATACCAACAGTTAAACGCCTGGCGATACCGAGGTCAATTCATGATTCGGTCAGGTTGGTGGGGCGAGTGTCCCCGCGAGCTGAATATTTTGGAGTGCGCGGACGTGCCCGCGCTTTCAAAGCGGCGACATGTCGCCGCAGTCCAGAGACCCAAACCGGCTCGCCCGTAATCCCGCCCCCACCAATTTGGTCAAACGGTTTCAGTGAGCACGGTGTCGTCATGTTCGTAGGCCGGCGCGCAACAGCACAGCAATCGCAGCGTTTCCGCGCCGGTGTTCCAAAGCTTGTGCCGGCGCCCCGGCGGAATCGCGATGGCGTCGCCGGCGCGGACGTCGCGAGTTTCGCCTTCAATGCGGATTTTGCCCGTGCCGTGCGTGAAGTAATAAATTTCCTCGCTCCTCACGTGATAATGCTCCTGCGTGCTGCCGCCGACCGGCACGCGCGCCTCAGCCAGACTCTGGTTGCGGATGACGGAATTGCGGTGCGCCAGCAATTCGCGGATTTCCGAGCCGTCCTTGGTGATGGAGGACGGAACTTCGCCAAGATTTTTGATGTCCATAATTCTTTAGTTGTCGTTCTCGTCCTCCTCGTCCTCGTCCTCGAATTTTCGAATTAACTCGATGACCGAATGAGGACGACGAGGACGATTTTATGTCAAAAACTTTCCGGGGTTTCCGGCACTTTCGGCCAGTTGGTCTGCCCGAGCACGACGCCGGCGACAATCAAAATCATCGCCGCCGCGAACGTGGAGGTGACCGGCTCGCCCAGAAAGCAATGCGCCCACGCCATCGTGCTCAACGGAATGAGATTGTTGAACAGCACCACCCGGCTGGTGCGCCAGTGGCGGAGAGCATTGTTCCAAAGCGCGTAGGGAATCACGCTGCCGAACAAAATGCAGAATCCCTGCACGCCCAGACAACGGGCGTTGACGGCCAGACCACGCACGGCAATCTCGCCCAACCCGAACGGCAACAGCAAAAATCCCGACATCCACATCGTTTGCGCCGCGACTTCCGCCCCGCTCAAGTCCGCGCTGAGAATGCGCATTTGATGACTGAAATTTGCCCAGAGGATGCTCGAGACCAAACCGAACAGTTCTCCGAGCACGCTGGCGTTTCCCGTTTGTAAAGCCGGCCAGAACAGGACCATCACGCCGGCCACGGCCAGCAACGCCGCTCCGTAACGCCGCACGCTTGCCCAGGTCTGCTGCGGACGTTCCTCCCACAACAAAGTCCAGACCGGCGATGCGCCGATATACAACGCCACGTGCGACGCGGACGTCAGACGCAAGGCCCAGTTGTAAATGGCAATGTAAACGGCAAGGCACAGACCGCCGCGCAGCCACAATTGCCGGCGCTGTTGCGGAGTCACCGCGCGATACTCTCCGAGCCACGAAGTGAACCGCAACACCGTGAGCAACAGCAGACCGGCACAGAACAGGCGCATGCCGCCGGTCCAAATCGGCGGCCAGGTGGCGACCAGCCATTTGGTCCCGGTATTGTTGCCGCCCCACAGAAAAGCCACAAACAACAGGCTGCCGGCGATGGCGGTGTGATTTTTTTGCGGCGACACGAGTGGAGTAAGCCAACACGCGCGCTGGTTGCCAATGAAATTTGCGCATTTGCGTAGGACAGGCATCTTGCCTGTCTCCATATTCCTGTTTTTACATTCACTCACTTCAAATTGGAAACCATCGCCTCAAGGCGGAAAATCAGAATGGAGACAAGCGGGACGCTTGTCCTACGATTTGGTTCCGGCTAAGTTCAGCGCATGGATCATTCGCCCGGTTTTCTAAAACTTGTGAACGACGCCAAAACGCGCGTCCGCGAAATATCAATTGAACAGGCCCGCGCCCGCCTCGCGCAAAATCCCAAGGCCGTTTTACTGGACGTACGCGAAGACCACGAATGGCAAAAGGGGCACGTCGTCGAGGCTGCGCATCTCGGCAAGGGAATTCTGGAACGCGACCTGGAGAAAATGTTTCCCGATCCGAAGACGGAAATCATTATGTATTGCGGGGGCGGATTCCGGTCGGCGCTCACCTGCGATGCGGCGCAAAAAATGGGTTATCGCAACGTCCACTCGCTCATCGGCGGCTACAAAGGAATGGTGACGGCCGGCTGGCCGATGAAAAGCGACTAATCTCCCCAATCACATAAAATTGAAGGCTCAGTGGCCTTTGGCTCCAGTGCAGAAAACATTGTGAATAATCTTCACAATAAGCCGCCAAACGACCATAAGCGATGCAAAAATAAATCCGCCGAGCAAGCTGTTCACGACCACGCAAATCAAGCCAGCCACCGCTTCACTCACCACAGCACCGCCGAAAAGAAAAAATGCTGGCATACCAGCGAGCGCGCGGATGTAATCAATGATGCTGAACTTACCACCCTGCTGCTGCCCCCAGAAATGAGAGCAAAGACAAGCTAAAACTATGAACGCTCCAAATAACAATACCCCCCACAATGCCGCTCTCACCGCGACGTGAAATCTCGTTTTTGTCGGGAGATTTGTCATGTCACCTAACCTGTTATTAAACCACAAAACTGTGGTCTGATTTTTATTTCGCCGCCACGACCGCCGGAGCCGGGGACGAGACATGCCGACGGGAGCAGACCCGGTTCAGCGCGTTTGCTACGGAGACGACTTTTTCATACGTGCATTCGCCCATAAGACAGATTTGAATCCAGTTTTTCTGGCGCAGATAGCCGCTGTTGTAGCTCAACAGATAGCCGGCTTCCTGCATCGCTTCGCCGATTTTCACCGAGTTCATTTCCGGCGGCAGCGCAATCGTGACGACTGCCGGCGATGTTTTCGCGCCATTGCCAATCAAATCAAAGCCGGTTTCCACCAGCCGCGAACGCAGCCACGCCGACCATTCGTTGATTTCCGCAAAACGTTTTTCCCAATTTACCCGTTTCACCGCCGCGTGCAGCGCGTGGAGCAGGTTCGACGAAAACGTGAACGGCGTGCCGCGTTCCTCCGCGTAATAACCGAGGTCGAGATAACGTGGCAGCTTGTCCGGCGCGGGTGCGATTTCATGGTGGTAAAAAACCATCGAGATGCCCGGATAGGCGCGCAGGCCCTTGCCGCTGGCGCAGGACGCCAGATAAACACCGCGCAAATTCACCGGCATCGTGCCAATGGCGCTGACAGCATCGAGACACAATTTCACGCCGCGTTTGGCGCACATGGCTTTCAGCGCCTCGACATCGGCCAAAATGCCCGTGGACGTTTCACAATACGTGCACCAGAGCCAAGTGATTGCCGATTGGCGATTGGCGATTGCCGATTTTTCAGAACGACCGGACTTGAATCCGCCGCCGCGGAGTTTTTTTTCGACAGCTTTCAAATCCAGCGGCCGGCCCCAGTCGAAAGCGAGCGCGTCGAATTTCAGCTTGAACCGCCGCGCCTGGTCCACGAGGCGTTCGCCAAATTCGCCGTTGTTCAAAATCAATCCGCGGCCCTTGAGCAGCGACAATTGCCCGGCGACGACGTCGTTGGCCAGAGTACCGGAACCGACGAACAGTTGGACGTTTTTGGCGCAAACCAGTTCGCAGAGGATCTGCCGGGCGGACTGAAAATCCTTTTTGAAACTTTCGCCGCGGTGCGATTCGGGCGCCTGCTCGAATGCGCGGCGCACTTCGCGCCGGATGGCCACCGGGCCGGGCAGAAAATTCACTGCACTGGGATGAAACGAGCGCGCGGGCGACGAGCGCAGGAATTCGCGCGCGGTCACCTCGAACGTTTCGAGCGTGACGTACATCGGCTGGAATTGGGCGTCGCCGCTGCCGACGAGCGGGCCGAACGGCACGAAACCGAGGTGCTGATACAATCTTTGCTGCCGCGTGGTGCCGGAAATGATAGCGAGGTCGTAGCCCTTTTCGACGCCGTGCTGCCAGAGCAGCGCGAGAATGCCTTGCAACACCTGTGCGCCGCGGAATTTTTTCTCGATAGCCAGCAGCCGGATTTCGCACACCGTCCGGCCCGTCGGCAAGAAGGCGTCGAGGTTCGGCAGTTTCTGGTCGAGCGAAAACGGCCGGTGACCACGCACGGCGAGCATCCCGACGAGTTTTTGGTTGCTCAGGCAGATGAGATAGGTGTTTTCGGCGTGGAACTTGTCCACGAGCCGCTGGTTCGGGGACGCCTGATGTTGCGGGATTTCCTCGACGAAGGTCCTGTAATTGAGCCGGTGAATCTGCTCGAATTCCCAGTCCTCGCTCGCGAATTTGAACACCAACGATTCCTGTGCGCTCATAATTCAGTGTGTTCCGGTTTGGGCGCGGCGTCGCGCCGCGCCATAAACACCGCCATTTCTTCTGCGAAATTCCTCCGATGCGCAAACAAAATAATTGCGGCCACGCCGGTCATGAGGGTGGCCGTCAACCCGGCGCGATGAAACCACCCGTCCGCCAACGGCAGGCATACGTAGGCGAACATGGCCGGGAACAGGCTCTTCCGCGTGACGGCATAGCCGGCCAGAAACACAACGAGAATCGTCAGCGCGACCCGGTAATCAAACATCAACAACGCCGCGAACGAGGTAGCTACGCCCTTGCCGCCGCGAAAGTGCAGTTGCGCCGGCCAGACATGCCCGACGACCACGGCCAGCACCGCCAGCGCCATGATCAGCCGGTTGTGGTTACTGAATTCCGCCGCGAACCAGACGGCCAACGCGCCCTTGGCCATATCACCCAGCATGGTGAACAGATAGCCGGATTTTCCCAGAACACGGCCCGCGTTGCGCGCGCCGATGCTGCCGCTTTCGATTTCGCGGAGGTCGTGGCCAGTGCGGGCGCGGACGAGGTAATAGCCGGTGGCGAAGCAGCCGAGCGCATAAGCGGCCAGCGCGCAGCCGGTTGCCCGGAGCCAGTGTGCGGACTGCAATTGTTCGATCCACATCATGCAGGCACTCGCTTTCTGACGATCCCGCCGCCAGCTTAATCCAAAGCGCGCCGGGGTGTGAATTAAAAATTTCAATCGGCGCACTTTTTTTTCGATGCGCCGGACGTAACCTGACACCCCCCAGAACGCCGAACACCAATTCGGCCCGGTCGTGGTTTTCACACGGTTGGTGCCGATACGGCGATCGGCGCTCCCTTCTCACCGTGCAAACGTGGCGGTGGTGTCAAGTTGTACCGGATGCGCCGTAAGGGTTCAGCCGAAGCTTGACATATGGCGTGGAAACCGGAAGCAGTATCTCATGCGCGCAGCAAAAAAAACTCTCCTGGTGGGCGTTGACCTCGGTGGCACAAATGTCCGTGCTGGCCTGGTCCAAAGCGGCCGGATCATCGCGTTCGCGATGCGACCGCATCCGCCCAAAGCGGACGCAGAAACCATCATTGACGCAATTTGTGAAACCATCGCGAAGGTCATGAGGCCGGGCGTGAGCGGCATTGGCGTCGGCGTACCCACCCTGGTGAACAAGGGAATTGTCTATTCGCCCAACAACATCCCGTCCTGGAAAGTCGTTCCGCTCCAAAAAATTCTCGAACGCCGGTTTCACATTCCCGTGGTTTTAAACAACGATGCCAAATGTTTTGCCTTGGGCGAACTGCACTATGGCGCCGGACGCGGTAATCGGAATCTGGTGGGCTTGATTGTCGGCACCGGGCTGGGCGCGGGCGTAATCATTGACGGCCGGCTTTATTCCGGTGGCAGCGGCGGCGCGGGCGAAATCGGCTCGATTGCCTACAAAGAAAAGAATTTCGAGCATTATTGCAGCGGGCGATTTTTTCAGCGCGAATTCGGCCTCGACGGCGGGACGCTTTTTGAGCGCGCGAAAAACGGCGACCGCAAGGCGCAGGCGATGTTCGCCGCGTTCGGCGACGATTTCGCCAACGTCATCATGGCCCTGCTCTACGCCTACGACCCGGAAATCATCGTGCTCGGCGGTTCGGTCAGCAAGGCGTATCCGTATTTCGAGAAGCGGATGCGGGAAGGAATGAAGGCGTTTCATTTCCAGAACTCATTGAAGCGCCTGAAGATTGTCCTAAGCAAAAAGGCCAACATCGCCGTGCTGGCCGCGGCCTCGCTTTGTCTCGACAGACCGTGAAAGCTGCGGCACATTTCCTCCGCCAGGGCCCATGGAATGTGGACTTACGAACCCCGCCAGGGCCGGAAGGCAGCAACGGTAGTTTGCTCGACATCTGCCGTGGTCACCCTGGCCTGGTTATTTTCGATTGACGATTGCATTGCCAAACCCGCGCGTAAATCGTAAATCGTAATTTGCAAATGCCTTACGAAGTCATAGCCCGGAAATACCGGCCCCAGCGTTTCGCCGAGGTCATCGGCCAGGAACACGTCACGCAGACGCTCGCCAATGCCATCGAGCAAAAGCGCATTGCGCACGCCTACCTGTTTTGCGGCCCGCGCGGCACCGGCAAGACCACCATCGCCCGCATTTTCGCCAAATGCCTGAATTGTGAAGGCGGCCCGAAAATCGCCTTCGACGACAAGGATCCACGCTGCCTTGAGATCACCGAAGGCCGGTCGCTCGACGTTCTGGAAATTGATGGCGCCAGCAATAATGGCGTCGAACAGGTCCGCGAGCTCCGTGAGACCTGCAAATACGCGCCCGCCAATTCGAAGTTCAAGATCTACATCATTGACGAAGTCCACATGCTCTCGACGGCGGCGTTCAACGCGCTGCTCAAGACGCTGGAAGAGCCGCCGGCGCACGTGAAGTTCATGTTTGCGACGACCGACCCGGAAAAGGTCCTGCCGACCATCCTCTCACGCTGCCAGCGGTTTGATTTGCGCCGGATTCCGAGCGCGCTCATCACCAAACACCTCGCTTACATCGCGAAGTTGGAGAAGGTGAAAATTGGCGAAACCGCGCTCCAGGCTATCGCCCGCGGTGCGGATGGCGCCATGCGCGACGCCGAATCCGCCCTCGACCAGCTTATCAGCTTTTGCGGTGACAAAATCGAGGAGGCGGACGTGCTTTCCATGTTCGGCCTCGCCGCTCAAAGTCAGGTCCTGGGCCTGAGCCGGGCCGTCCTCGCCGGTGAAATTCAAACCGCGCTGGCCGAATTGAATGGACTGGCGCGAAACGGGAAAGACCTTGGACGGCTGCTCTCCGATTTGCTGAATCATTTCCGGAACCTGCTCATCTTTCAGGTTTCGCGCGGCGACTTGAACCTGTTCGAAGTCTCCGAAGCCGAAGTGGCGGCACTCAAGGAACAATCTTCGCTGGCCAACGCCGAATCGCTCATGCGGATCCTCGAAGTGCTGACGGATTCCGAACTGCGCCTGCGCGACGCCGCGTCCAAAAAAATCCTGTTGGAAGTTACCCTGCTCAAGGCCATTGAAGCGCGCAACGTCATCAGCCTGGATTCGGTCTTGAAACAACTCAACCAAATGCGCGGTGGCGGAGGTGGCGCAGGCGTCCTTGCCGCGCGATTCCCGACATCCGATGTCGGGGCGGGGCGAAGCGAAGGCGGGCTGTCTGCGGCTCCAACCGCAAATTCACCTGTCGCCGCGCCCGCTGCCCGCCCGGTCCCCAAAACCCAGGCGGTTCATCAAACGGCTGCCGCTGCACCCGCCGTGTCTGCCGAACCAACACCGGTTTCCGCCGACCTGGCCGGGTTGTGGGCAAAACTGGTTGAAGCCGTTGGCCGCGTCAGCCCGTTCACGCGCAGTTATCTCGTGGATGCCAATCCGGTTTCGTTTGAAAAAAACATCCTGACCATTGGTTTCGATCCCGAATTTGAAGATCACCTTGGCCTCGTGGACAACGCACGCAATCACACGTTGCTCCAGACCAAACTTGCCGAACTCGGCCACGCAAACGCGCAAATCCGATTTGTCAAAACCGAGGCATCTGCCGCCTGCGTGCCACCACTGGCAAAAACCGCGTCGCCTGCTCTGGCCGCGCCGAAGCCAGGCGAAGGCGGGTCCGCTGCGCCGGTGGCAAAGGCGAAACCGGCCCCCGTTGCCTTCGACCAAAACGATTTCAAGAACGACCCGTTGATTCAAAAGGCGCTGGAAATTTTCAAAGGCCAGATCATCGAAGTCCGCGCCTGACCCGCAACTTTCAACCTTCAACTTTCAACCAACAAATGTCGAGCATTGGAAAATTGATGAAACAGGCTGCGCGGATGCAGCAGCAGATGGAACAGGTGCAGGCGCAACTCGCCGCGCGCGCTGTGGAGGCGACCAGCGGCGGCGGCGCGGTCAAGGTCGTGGCCAAGTGCGACGGCAGCATCGCGTCCATCAAAATTGACCCGCAGGCGCTCAATCCGTCCGACGCTCAGTTGCTCGAAGACATGATTTTGACCGCGGCGAACCAGGCGCTTGCCCAAGCCAGGGAGATTTCCAATGCCGAAATGGGCAAGGTCACGTCGGGCTTGAGCCTGCCGGGGTTCTGAAGAAATGACTAATGACGAAACCATAATGACTAGCGAATGCCCAATGCCGAATCCCAAAATCCCAACGACTGCCGGAAAAAATTTGCGATTGAATTTTAGTCATTCTTTCGTCATTAGGACTTAGGCATTTGTCATTCCATGTCGGCGCTTCCCGATTCCATCACCGCTCTGATTGCCGCCCTGCACAAGTTGCCCGGCGTGGGGCCGCGCTCTGCCGAACGCATCGCGTTGCATCTCGTGCAAGCGGATTCAACAGTGGTGAGGCAACTCGCCGACGCGATGCTTCATGCCCGGGAGAAAATCCAATTTTGCACGACCTGCGGCGCGTTGACCGAGAAATCCCCATGCTCCATTTGCGCCGACGCCCGGCGCGACGCCTCGCTCGTGTGCGTGGTCGAACGCGCGGTGGACATTTTGAGCATTGAAAAATCCGGTACGTATCGCGGCATGTTTCATGTCCTCGGCGGGAAAATTTCCCCGCTCGATGGTGTCGAACCGGAAGACCTGCGCATAGCCGCACTGGAAAAACGGCTGAAGCAGGAGCCGATCCGGGAAATTGTCATCGCCCTGGGCACGGACGTGGAAGGCGACGCGACGAGCCATTACCTCGCCAAACGGCTCGCGCGCAAAGGACTGAAAATTTCCCGCATCGCCTACGGCTTGCCGGCCGGCAGCGGACTGGAATTCGCCGACGAACTGACGTTGAGCCGCGCGCTGGAAGGGCGGAGGGAGATGAGTTGATGCGTGCGTCGGATTTATGTTCACGCATCACGCAACACGCACCACGTTTCCGCCGTTTTTTGCGTGCTGCGTGGTGCGTCAAGTAGCAACGCTATGCACTCATCACCCATCGTCGTCTTCGATCTCGGCAAGGTATTGGTGGATTTCGATTATGCGATTGCCGCGCGCAAAATCGCCGCCCGCAGCACGATGCCACTCGACGGGATTAACGGTTTCATCGGGAGTTCCGATATTACCATCAAATACGAGGTGGGTTTGGTTACCCGGCGCGAATTTTTTGAGCAGGCGCGGCAGGCCATCGGGTTTGGCGGGACGTTTGAGGAGTTCGGCGAATTTTTCGCGGATATTTTCACGGAGATTCCGCCCATGATCGAGCTTCAGGCCGGGTTGCGCCGGCGTGGTGTTCCCACCTACATTTTCTCGAACACCAACGATCTGGCCGTCGAGCACATCCGCCGGAACTTCCCGTTTTTCAGGAATTTTGACGGTTATGTTTATTCCTATGAAATCGGCGCCATGAAGCCCGACGCCAAAATTTACGAGGCGTTGGAAAAATTGGCCGGGCGGAGGGGCGCGGAAATTTTATATCTTGACGACCGGCCGGAAAATGTGGCCGCGGGCGCGGCGCGCGGTTGGCGGACGATCCTGCATGAAACGCCGGAAAAGACGCGCGTCGCGATGGAAAAACTTCAGTGGTAGTGCCGGCGCTGTGCGCCGCTCCCTCCGAGCCATCCGCCTTCGCGGCGCGGCAAAGCGCCGCTACGGCGCGATGACGGCAGGCTCGACGCTACAGCCAATTAGTTCGAGCGCGGCTTGACCGGTTTAAGGCCGACTTCGCGGGCGATATCGTCAAATTCCTCGTGGCTAACGGTTTCGAGTTGTTTGCCGCGCGCTTTGAGCTTTTCGTTGATCTTGACGGCCTTTTCAGTCATCGCCGCGTGTGTTTCCTCTGTGCCGCCAACGAGCGCGAAATTCGGGCCGGTGGTGAGCCGTTTGTGGCCGTCGGAATCCAGCCCCATACCCAACATCACTGCTTTGCGTCGTTTTTTGCCACCGGCGTTCGCCATTAATTCAAGCTAAATGCGGCCTATCACCCGGTCAAGTCACGGCAATTGGGCATCTGCTGCTTTGTGCGCGGTTGATGGAGCAACCTTGGTTTCTTGATGGTAAGGCCGGCCGGACTTATACAGTTCCAGCAACTGTTCATCTCGCGCCGCAAGTTCCTTCGGCCCCTGTGCCAAAACCATCGCCAGGGCCTTCCGGGCGGTGGCAACGGCGTCGCCGAAACGTCCGGCTTCGGCATAGGCCGCAGCGAGAGTTCTGATTGGAACAATCTCTTTATACTGAGTTTGTTGACAGGCCCGTTCGGCCAAGCGCACCGCCTCGGGGCCGTTGCGCAAGCTGGGGTCGGGGGCCGTGGCCCGCAACCAGGCAAGATTGTTCAGGGCCGGGGCTGAATTCGTGTCCGACGCAAGCGCCCGTTGAAAATGATCGATGGCCTCTGCGAACTGATGTCTCTCTGCAGAAACGTTGGCCTGTTTCAATTCGGCATAGGCATACGCCTTTTGTAAAAATTCTGAACTAAGCTCTATGGATTCGAGCTTATATTTGCCGAGTTCAGACTGCGGCTGGCGGAGGTCCTCAAAGATGACGTAATACTGCCTGGCTGCAACCCCGGTGGACAGCACAATCAGTATGATGGTCATCGGCAGTAGAACCGGAAACGTTTCGCGCACCGCCCAGGCCGCGGCCGGCTCGGCCGACAACTGGCCGGCTGCGTCTGACTTTGCATGTTCCTGCCACCGCTCGCTCAACAGAATCAGGCTCAACGGCAGGATTTGCATGAAAACGCGAACTTCACTGATGCCCGGCGGCTTCAGCGGAAGCAGAACCAACCCGGCAAGGAACGCCACGATCACCGTCATGTAGGGCAGGAAACGCCTCCGCCAGCCCAGCACCAGCACCGCCGCCAAGGTCCCCGCGTTGGCGAAAATGACACTGTTGAGCGTCGGCGAAAACAGCACCTTGAGATTCGCGACGAGGTTTTCCATGGGGACCGAAGGACTAAGCCACCCGCGCAAATTCATCGCATCCCCCATGGACAGCATGGCTGCTTGGAGATGCAACTGGCTCAATAGTAATTTTTTTCCGAGCACATACACCGCAATGATGCCGGCAAAGGTCAGAATCCGCTTTCCCCATTGCCAGTGACTGGCGAACAGCACCAGCAGGGCGCAGACCAGGACTGTCTCCTTGAAAAAACAGCCCACACAGGTCGCCACCGCCATCAGCCACATCTGGCGGCGCTCGAAGAGGAGGACGGCCAATGTGAAAAACAGCGTGGCCGGCATGTCCCACGGATAAAAATACGGACCGGAAACGGGCGAAAAATTATAGATCGATCCTGCGAAGATGCCCAGGTTGATGACCAGCGAATGGCGCAGGGCGAAAATGACGGTGACGAACAATACCAACAGCCAGAAGGTATGGTAGAGCCCGAAAACATTGCTGAATCGCTCTTTAAGTCCTGGGGTGAAACTGTGTTCGTCGAGTGAAGAATCAATCAGTGTGCCGGACAATAATAGTCCCGCCAGACGACCATTCCAGTGCGCACCCATTATTGGTTGATCCAGCCGATAACACTTTTCTGAACCGGCCATGAAAATGTAGCGGTTCATCGGATCGCCAGTGACAACATAGTTCCTGACCAAAAAAAAGTAGGAAACACTCAGTGACAGCGCCACGAACAACTCGAAAAACAGTAGCCGCCAATTTGTCCCACCCTGTCGCACGCCAAAGGTGCGGCCCAGCGCATCCCGGCAATCCAGAAGCCATGTCCTAAAGAAATTGAGTCTGGAGGTTATCAATCAGGTTTCACCCTTTGCGCGAGTTCATGGCCGTCGAAGTCCAGCCCTGCGCCCGGCTTCATCGCATTGCCCGCTTTTGCTGCTGACATTGGCCATGAATTCAGGCTATACGCGGCCCATCACCCGGTCAAGTCACGGCAATTGGGCATCGGCTGCTTTGCGCGTGGTTTATGGAACCTCGCCGGCTTTTTGATGGTAAGCCCGTCCGGACATATACATTTCCAATACCTGTTCATCTCGCGCCGCAAGTTCCTTCGGCCCTTGTGCCAGATCCATCGTGCACACCTTCCGGGCGGTGGCAACGGCGTCGTCGAAACGTCCGGCTTCGGCATAGGCTGCAGCGAGAGTTCTGATTGGAACAATCGCTTTGTACTGAGTTTGTTGACAGGCCCGTTCGGCCAGACGCACCGCTTCGTTGCCGTTGCGCAAGCCGGGGTCGAAGGCAGCGGCCCGCAAAAAGGCAAGATTGTTCAGGGCAGGGACTGAGTTTGAATCCAACTCAAGCACCCGTTGGAAATGATTGATTGCGTCCGAAAACTGGTGTCCGGCAACGGCCATGCCGGCCAAGTTCAATTCGGTTTCAACATACCTGCTCCGGAAGAATTGACAATGAGCTTCTATTGCATCGCAAATTTGCTGGTCGTTCGTTCGGGTCATGGCCAAGTTCAATTCGTCTTCGTTATACTTGGTTTGGAAGAATTGACTCGCGGCCTTTAAATCGCTGATATTCGGTTCCTTTTTGAAAAGGGATTTGCCAAGTTCATCCTGAATTTGACGGACGGGCTTAAGCACTTTAACGATCTTATAATAGTGCCAAGCGGCAACACCCGTGGACAATCCCATCACCACAATGACCAGCGGAACCAACACCGGAAACGTTTCGCGCATCGCCCAAGCCGGAACCGACCCGCCGGACGACTTGCCGGCGGCACCCGACCCCGCATAATCCTGCCACCGCTCGCTCAACAGGATCAGGCTCAAGGGCAGGATTTGCATAAAGATGTGAAATTCAGTGAACCCGCCATACATCAACTGCCCCCCAAGAAATACCAGGATCACCGTCATGTAAGGGAGGAACCGCCGCCGCCAACCCAGCACCAGCACCGCCACCAACGTCCCGGCGTTGGCGAATACCGTATGGTTGAGGGTAGGCGAAAAAAAGTTCCTTAAATTCTCGAGCAGAATTCTGGAGTGTAACAACCCCCCAAAATTCGTTGCGTTGTCCATGGAGAACGCGGCCGCCTGAAAGTGCAACTGGCTCAACAGCAATTTCTTCCCCACCACATACACTGCGACAATCCCGGCCAAAGTCAGAATCCGCTTCCACCATTTCCAGTGACCGGCGAACAGGGCCAGCAGGGCGCAGACCAGGACCGTCTCCTTGAAAAAACAGCCCACGCACGTCGCCGCTACCATCAGCCACATCTGCCGCCGCTCGAAAAACAGGACGGCCAACGTGAAGAACAGCGTGGCGGGCAGGTCCCACGGATAAAAATACATGCCGGAGGCGGGTGAAAAGTTATACATCAACCCGGCGAAGATACCGAGGTTGATGAACAGCGAGTGACGCAAGGCGAAAATGACGGTCAAAAACAGGAACAACAACCATATGCCTTGATACATCGCGAAAAGGCATTCATAGTGTTCGACTCCGAAGCTGTAGTTCTTGGCCAGGAAATCAAACAACCAGCCGGACAACAACAAACCCCACAACCGTCCCTTCCAGACGTCGCCGAGTTGCTGCAAATGAAAAGCCGGAATGGAGCACGAGGTGGATACCCAACTGTTGGTAGTGTTGTAGGGACTGCCAACGGCAAAATTTTCGACGAGGAAGTAGTAGGTCACGCTCAGTGAAACCGCCACGAACAACTCGAAAACCAGTAGCCGCCAATTTGTCCCGCCCCGTCGTACACGAAAGGCGCCGCCCATCGCTTCCCGGTAATCCAGAAGCCATTTCCTAAAGAAATTGGGTTTGGGGGTTGTCAATCAGGTTTCACCCTTTGCACGAGTTCACGGTCATCTGAATCCAGCCCTGCGCGCGGCTTCATCGCGTTGCCTTTTTTTTGCTGCTGGCATTGGCCATGAATTCAGGCTATATGTGGCCAATCTCCCGGTCAAGTCGTGTTGCACCTTCGCAACCCAGCTTTTGAATTTGCCTTTTCCCGCTTTGAAGATTTACTTGCAGGCAAACCATGCGTCCGCGCAAACCCAACCTGGTCCGTTCGACAACCCTCGCCATGTGTTTTTTGTGCTTTTGCGTGCAATCTCTTTGCCGGGCGCAAACAGCGACCAATCTGTGGAAATTTCCCCTGCCTGCCTGGGAATTCGACCGGGCGGCCACCTCGTCTGCGGCCATCGCTCCCGACGGCACGATTTTTCAAGCGACCTTTGAAGGCGTGCTGTTCGCCCTCACGCCGCGGGGCAGGGTGAAATGGAAGTTCCATGCCGGTCGTGAAATTAAATCGTCGCCGGCAATTGCCGACGACGGCACGATTTATTTGGGTTCGCGCGACCGGAAGTTTTACGCCGTCTCGCCGGCCGGCAGACTCAAGTGGACTTTCGAGACAGGCGCCTGGGTGGATTCATCACCGGCGATCGGCAAGGACGGGACAATTTACTTCGGTTCGTGGGATAAAAAATTTTACGCACTGAACCCTGATGGTTCTCAAAAATGGGTTTTGACGACGAGCAACGTTGTTGTTTCTTCGCCGGCAATTGGCGCAGACGGCACAATTTATTTCGGCTCGCATGACAAAAATTTTTATGCGCTGAAGCCGGACGGAACGGTCCGCTGGACGTTTTTGACCGGGGGTGAGATCATTTCCTCACCCGCCATCGCTGCCGACGGCACGATTTATTTCACTTCGACGGACGGGAACCTGTATGCGCTCCGTCCGGACGGGACGGAACGCTGGCGTATGCACACCGGCGGCGCGACTGAATCGTCGCCGGTCCTCGACGAAAACGGCAACATCTATTGCGCGGTGAATCAGTGCCCCTGTTCGTTCACCAGCGATGGGAAAAGAACGTGGCGGTGGTGTTCGGCAATTAATGTGGATCAGACCGCTGCCATTGCAGCGAACGGCTCGATTTACTTTCCGGCGCCGTGGCGAAGATTGGTGGCCCTTAATCAAAGCGGCGCTGAACTGTGGCACGCCGATTCAGAATCGAATGTCTCCAACTCGCCGGTCATCGGCAACGACGGGGTGGTTTACATGTGTGCCGGCCGATGGTTGTATGCCGTCATCCCGAAGGATGGTCTGGCGCCACCGGCGAAAAGTTCCTGGCCGATGTTCCGCGCCAATCCGCGCCACACCGGCCGCGTGCTGACCGCGAATTGACCCGGTGCCGGAAACTTTCACAACCGCTCGCGTCCGGCAAAACCTGAGTCGAGGTCGTGCCAGAATTCGATGTCATCCTTCTCCTGTTCCCAGCAGAGAAAGGCCTCCTTGCCGCCGACGATGGCCGGAAAATCCACCAGCCCACGCGCCAAATCCTTGATGAAAATCCGGCGGCGTTGAAACTCGGCGAGAATCCCCTGCATTTCCGCAAGCGTGCGAATCCAACGGTTCACCGTTTCGCCGCCGACATCGTTCCTTTGCCCCGTCAAGCCGCTCAAACGCTTGTCGAAACGCTCCAGATCCTGCCGCAACCGATGGAGCTGCTCCAGCCATTGGCGAACCTGCGGCAACAACGCGCGCGCTTCGTCGCGGGTATAATGTTTGTCGAAACGATGTTCCATCAGCAAAAAAATTGCCACGCATCGAAGAAACAACCCCTCCCCGTGCCTGCCTCAATGCAAGCGCGCGAACGAACGAAAGAACTCGCCCGGCAGATTACTTCTGCCACGTGCGCTTCTTGTGCCGGTGCAGACGGAGCTTCTTGCGCCGTTTGTGCCGGTTGATTTTTGCCTTGCGGCGTTTTTTGAGTGAACCCATGCACGGACGAAATAAGCGAAAACGAGAGGAAAGCCAATCTGATTTTTTGATCCAACCGCCTTTTCGCCTTGCATTTTTGACGGACACCATTGCCCGAAGGATCAAAACCCCGTACCACACTCAATCAAAACTAGTCCGGCATAAAGCTCCATCCGATGCTCTCGAAAACGTCGAAAATAATGCAGGCAAATTCCACGTCATAATCCGTCTCCTCCGGCATGGTGGCGGTCAGGGGACGCCCAGAGGCGTTCACGGTGAAAACCAGATTGGATTTGCGGTTCTCGAAAACAATCCGCACTCGATCTTGATGACGCTCGGCCTTGCAGGGCAAACCCGCGTCCGCGAATCGTTGGCAAATCTCCGCTACTGTGACCGTTGAAGGGTGCTCCTTCGGCTCGGCGAAAAAGTTGTCTTCGACTATCATTACGTCATTGTCGTTGAGTGGTTGGGAGCAAAAATAGTGCCGCTCACGACCTCAAAACGGCGAGGAAAGGCCGGGACTATTTAAATGTGGCAACCCCTGGCATGGCGGATGCCACCTGTTTTCAAGAAACGATTCCGGGGCAGGCCCGCCCGGCGGGGTTGCCTCACTGTCACGCCATGCGGGAGCAGCTTTCACTTGTCCGCCTTCGCTAAAGCAGCGGCGGGACAGGTTATCCCGAACGCCTCAACTCCAAAAGCCTTCGCCAGCCGACACACGGGCAACTCCAGCAATTCCAATGCGACGATTTCGGCTGTGGCCGGACCCTCGCCATCAACAGCATGGATGTCGCTTTAGATGGGCCTGGCCAGGCCCTCCCCGCCCAGCGTTATCGGCAGGAAAGTTGCCTGCTTCAAAGCGGCATTCACCGCGCAAAATGGTTTCGCTGCTGAACGATTTGCATTATGTTTGGTCGAAGTTGTGCAATTCATCATGCGCCATTTGAAATTAAAAAACATCGGGCCGGTCGCGCTCGCGGCGGTGTGCTGTTTTCTCATCGTTGCCGGTTGCGTTACCACCAGGAAAACTCCACCGCCGGCACCTCCCGCCCCGCCGGCTCCCGTCGGGCTGAAGCCCGGCCCGAATGACGGCCACATTGCTTATTGGACGGCGCGGTTTCTGGAGGAATATCATTACTTGCAGCAACCGTTGGACGCGAAGATGTCCGGGAAATTTTTCGATGGCTACGTGGAAGCGCTTGACCCGCGCTGTGAAAATTTCCTGCAATCGGACCTCGCCGAATTCGCACACTACCGGACCAATCTCAACACGCTCACAATCGGCCGCCATGACACCGCTGATTTGACACCCGCCTTCGTCATTTTCCGGCGGTTCGTCGAGCGTTTTGAGCAGCACACGGCCTATGTGGACGAACTGCTCAAACAGGACAAATTCAAATTCAACACCGACGAACGTTTTCCGTTCGATCGCCGTCATGCGCCTTATCCCAAGGACCTCAACGAGGCCCGGCAGCTCTGGCGGCAGCGTCTGCGTTATGAATATTTGCAGGAAAAACTCAGCCGTGAAATCTCGCCGACCAATGCCAGCGTGATTTTGACCCTGCCGAAAACCGCCACCGAGGAAATCGCCGACATGCTCGCACGGCATTACGGCTGGAACTTGCACATAGTCACGAACTGGGACAGCGACAATGTCCTGCAAACCTATCTCAACGCCCTCACCCACGCCTACGATCCGCACTCGGATTATCTCAACAACGAGCACGCGCAGGATTTTTCCATCAACATGAGCCTCTCGCTTTTCGGCGTCGGCGCGCAACTGAGCGAGGACGACGGCTATTGCACCATCAACCAGCTCATCCGTGGTGGCCCCGCTTATAAGAACAAACAGCTCAAGGAAAAAGACCGCATCGTCGCCGTCGCCCAGAGCAACCAGCCGCCCGTGAACGTCGTGGACATGGAACTCACCAAGGTTGTCCAGCTCATTCGCGGCCCCAAAGGCACCGAAGTCCGGCTGACTATCAGCCCGGTGGATGACCGTGCCGCGCGCCGTGTTGTGTCCCTGATCCGCGACGAAATCAGGCTTGAGGACCACGCGGCCAAGGCTCAGTTGATTGATTTGCCGGACGGTCACGGCAGCACCAACTGCATTGGCGTCATTGATCTGCCGTCGTTTTATGCCACGGTGGATGTGCCCGGCAATTCCGGGCACTCGGAAAGAAGCACCACCGCCGACGTCACGCGCCTCATCAAGAAACTCGAACAGGAAAAGGTCGCCGGCCTCATTCTTGATTTGCGCGGCAATCCCGGTGGCTCACTGGACGAAGCCGTCAAATTTACCGGCCTGTTCATCAAGGATGGCCCCATCGTGCTGGCGCGCAATTCAGACGGTCGTGTCGCCGTTGATTCAGACACCGACCCCGGCGTGCTTTATGACGGCCCGCTGGTGGTGCTGGTCAACCGTTTCAGCGCGTCCGCTTCAGAAATTGTCGCCGCCGCGTTGCAGGATTACGGACGCGCCCTCGTCGTCGGCGACACTTCCACGTTCGGCAAAGGCACGGTGCAAAACCTGAGTCCGTTGCGACCGTTCATCTGGCCGGCCACCGCGTCCGCGACCAACGACCCCGGCACACTCAAAATCACCATCCGCAAGTTTTACCGCGTCACTGGCGCTTCAACGCAACTGCGGGGTGTGACCCCGGACATCATTCTGCCGGACACGCTCAGTTACCAGACGGACGTGGGCAGTGAACGCACGTTGGAAAACGCCCTGCCGTGGGACACCATCCAACCGGTGAATTACAGCCAACTGAATCTGGTGCAACCCTATCTCAACCTGTTGCGCCAGCGCTCGGACGCGCGTGTCGCCACCAATCAGGAATTCGTTTATATCCGGCAGGACATTGACGAACTTCAAAAAGTGCCGGGCGGTAAAACAATGCCAACGCCACGGCCATCGCCGCCGTTCATTGACAAATCCCAAAAACCACAGGGCGACAACATTGACGAACTCCAAAAACAGGAGGGCGACAAGACCGCCGCGCTCAATGAACGCGAAGCGTTGAAGGAACGCGAAAAAATCGCCGCGCAAAACAAGGCACGCGACGAAGAACGCGCCGCGCGCAAAGCGCCCGACGAAAAAATTTATGAACTGACCGTCGAGGACTGCGAGCAACCCGGTTTGCCTCCGCCGCTGGGACAAACGAATGAAATCGCCGTGGCCGGTTCGACTAATGCGGTCACAAAGGCAACCGGGGAAAAACCGCCGCCACCGAATGATCCGATGCTCTACGAGACCGGGAACATCCTTGAGGATTACATTGCGTTGCTGTCCAAAAGCAACGTTTTGATAGCGAACCATCTCAACTTATGAAAACGCTCATCCCATGCTTCTGCGCGTTGTTCGTGGCCAATAACGTCCTTGCCGATCCTTATTCGGCGGCGATCAGGCAGGCCAAAGACGTCTCCGCCAGGGTAACCCAGGCGGAGCAGGGGAACCCGCCGCAAGCCGCGCCGGCGCCTGCTGCCCCGCCGCAACCCAATCCGCAAACCAATCCGGCGCTCGAAGCCACGCTGCTGAACATTGCCAGTTTGCGCGCCGATTTCGCCGCCCTCGGCAATTTGGCCGGCACCAACTCCGCCGACGCGCAAAAACAGTCGCTGGTGAACGACTTGGCGGCGGCGGCCCAGGGCGCGAAACCGTCGCCCGCTTCCGTTTCCAAGCTGGCCGATGACCTGACAACGGCCACTGCCGGGAAGGTGAAATCAGACGCAACGCATCAGAAACTGGGCCAGGACGTTCACGCCATTTTCAACAGCTCGCATCTCTCGCCGGCGCAACAACAGATGATTTTTGACAACGTGCAAAAAATCTTGCAGAGCAGCGGAGCATCACTGGATGATGCCACCAATGTTGTCAACGACATCAAAACGATTGCCACGGAAACCAGGTGAGCGCATTCGCCGGATAAAATGTCCGGTTTGCAAAAAATCCGGAGACTGGTTTGCGGGCAAATACGGACCGTTCTGCTCGCGTCGGTGCCGGTTGATTGACCTCGGCAAATGGCTCGGTGAGGAACATGTGATCTCCGAATCGCTGCGCCCGGATTATTTGAACAAAACGGAGGCGGCTTAAAAGCAGGCACGCGTCGCGTCTTCCCTGCCGGCATTTTACAAGAGGGATACCTGTGCTACCTTCGGGAACTGAAAAAAAATGAGGTTGCCAATTTATCTATTGCTGGCCGCAGGCGCGCTGAATTCAGCCGCCCAGGCGCAATCCACCCATCCTATGAACGCGACCAATAAAACTGAAACCGCCACGCTCGGCGGCGGCTGCTTCTGGTGCATGGAAGCCGTTTACGAACGATTGCCCGGCATCATCTCCGTCACCAGCGGTTTCGCGGGTGGCCACACGGCCAATCCGACCTATCAACAGGTTTGCAACGGCGATACCGGCCATGCCGAGGTCACGCAGATTGTGTTCGATCCCGCGAAAATTTCCTACGCGAAGCTGCTCGACGTGTTCTGGCAGGCGCACGACCCGACCACGCTGAACCGCCAGGGCGCCGATGAGGGTACGCAATACCGCTCCATCATTCTTTACCACAACGAAGCGCAAAAGCTGGCGGCGGAAAAATCAAAGGCCGAAGCGCAGAAAAATTTCAAGCACCCCATCGTGACCGAAATCGTCCCGTTCACGAAATTTTACAAGGCCGAGGACTACCACCAGGAATATTACGACAACAATCTTCATGCACCTTACTGCCAGATTGTTATCGCCCCGAAACTAAAAAAACTGGAGAAGGAAAAGGTTATCCAGGAGCAGCCGCAGCTCGGTAAATAAAATCCCCTGAAGTGACGCCACACCTCCAGGCAAATTCGCTGTTCGGATTTCACACGCCGCCGAACCGCCGATGGCGGCGGGTGTATTCCTCCAGCGCGGCGTAAAATTGCGGCTTGCGAAAGTCCGGCCAGAGCGTCGGCGTGATGGCCAGTTCGGCGTAGCTGATTTGCCACAGGAGAAAATTGCTCACCCGCATTTCGCCGCTGGTGCGGATGAGCAGGTCGGGATC
>Ga0187874_10000688_pt1 | contig 38765 bp, 48 predicted proteins | sample June2016WEW_16_1_3_FD_132993 | JGI IMG/M metagenome (GOLD analysis project Ga0187874, IMG submission 132993) | Peatland microbial communities from SPRUCE experiment site at the Marcell Experimental Forest, Minnesota, USA - June2016WEW_16_150 | ecosystem: Environmental > Terrestrial > Soil >... | reverse complement strand
TTTGAGGAGCTTGGCGACGATGACGTACACCCTGCAATACAAATAGCGGCAACCAGCAATGCCACCATCACCCCGACAATAATGTTGCGGTTCATATAAATTCCCCCGATTCACATATTCTCAGTACTGTAAAGTCCGCGACGGATAAACTTTGTCATTTGCTCTTAGATTGGCCCAACGACCGAGCTGCCGGACATGTCTGCCAAGAGGGATGACGAGCGGTCTTAAAACTGCTAAGGCTGCGCTATCTTTCTTTCACATCTAACGGGGCAAGGGAGCCATTACAAGCACGCGAGACCTGAGCCGGTTTATGATATTTACATGAAGTACTGGGCAGACGTGAGCTTAAAAACCTGAGCTAGGTGCGCTCATCCGGCTCGTGCACCGTGGGATGAATCGCAAAAGGCGTCTGATTGGAATAAAGAAAGGACGACGAACCCGGTGTCGTATGGATGGCGCTGAAAAAATGAAAGTAAAATTAAATCAGAGTGCGGATGTATTCCCAAGCGCTCAGGATGGACACTCGGTTCTTTCGTATCCAGTCCTCACCATAAGGGGGGGTCGTGATCGAGATAGTAACTCTCCATCTCCAAGAACGCTTTTTGAGAGTAAGGGTTTTCTTCGACATCCTTCGGGAGTTCGCCGAGCAATTCTCGCGCCTTTTCAATGGTAAGACTCATCAGTTAAACTATGGCACTTATCTGGAATATAGTTTGGTATAACAAATGACACAGGCGATCTTACGGAACCATTACGGCGAGAATCAGATAGATAACCCGCTGCTTGAGCAGGACTCGGTGCCTGAAAATGGATTTCCTAACGGCATCACCGTAACGCCGACCGGAACCCTTGAGTACGAATACACATGGGAGCCGACGGACTGGTTCAGCGGCACACCTATTCAGATAGACATTCATTCGCTCGACGACGACGGCTACGTTGAGGTTGCCACAAAGAAATACACGCTAGAGGGCGTGTGCTTGAAGGCACTTCCACGCGTCCCACCTTTGATGCGGACGCGGTACAGCGTGAGCTTGAGATCATAAAGCACGATTTGCACTGTAACGCCGTCAGGATCTGTGGCCTCGATATCAATCGGTTGATGACAACTGCTGAGGCCGCTCTAAAACTAGGGCTGGAGGCATGGCTCTCGCCAGAGATTTTCGAACAGAGCAAGCAAGAAACGTTCGACTATATCGTGAAATGTGCTAAGGCGAGCGAAACGTTGCGGGAGTCTTGGCCTCAGCAGCTGGTGCTTAGCATCGGCTCGGAGTTGACGCTCTTTATGCAGGGCATAGTACCGGGCACTAATCTCATGGAGCGGATAAGTAATCTCTCCTTTTGGGAGAATATCAAGGCAGGGGTGCACAATAAGCCGCTCAATGAATTCTTGACCGTAGCGAACGGGGCTGTCAGGCAAGTCTTTCACGGCAAAGTCACGTACATGTCAGCCCCACTTGAAATAGTCACTTGGAGTCTCTTTGATTTCGTGTGCGTTGACATGTTCCGAGAAGCACGTATCAAAGATTCTTATGGTGACCTGATCAAGCGGTATCTAGCCCACAAAAAGCCAGTCATCATCGGTGAGTTCGGCTGTTGCACCTACAAAGGCGCCGAAGACGCAGGCGGCTGGGGGTAGGCAATTGTTGAGTTTGATCAAGCGAGATCCCAACTCCAACTTGCTGGTGATTATGTGCGTGACGAGAGCGTGCAGGCACGTGAACTCACCGATGTGCTAAGTATTCTCGAAGGTGTAGGCGTCGAGGGCGCGTTCGTGCTCACTTTTGTCACACCTACTTTATCCTACAGTGAAGACTCAAAGCACGATCTCGACATGGCTAGCTACAGTCTAGTAAAAAGCTATGTGGAAGGAAAACACGGGACAACCTATCCAGACAATCCGTGGGAACCAAAAGAGTCGTTCAGAGCGGTGGCCGAGTACTTCGCCAAACAATAGTCTATCGGATTGCTTGCTCGCCACATTTAGATGAAGATCACTCGCAATTGCCAAATCGAATACGTGAGCCTCGATGATTAGCAGGTTTAATAATATCTATGTCTCTTCTCTTTGCGAAGCTGCAGACTCAATTAGCTAGAAAAATAGGTGCCGTCTTGCGGTGGATCGATAGTGACGATGTATTATGCGACTTTTACATCTTTAGACAAATACTACACCCAAATTTACAATTGACTTTTTTTCTTTGCGGAAATATCGTGCCAATCGTTACATCGCAATTCTAAGCATTCTAAGCTTTCTAGGCTACATCTCTTGGGAAATCGCTCCTTTCGAGTGACGATAAAAGTTATTATCGTTACAACCGCTTCTCTTGCAAAATCGTAGGTCGTTTGCTCAAAACAAAGCATCAGTCATAGTTACGCCACGGCTGAGCGCCGTATTCCAGTTCATCTGATTTGTTGTAGCGGTAGAACTCAGCGCCCAAATCATTTAGTCTATTCGCCGTTACAACGGTCTATAATTTCTAAGAGGGTTGGAAAGCTTTCAATTTCATAATCTGCTTTGGCCTGCTGCATCTGTCCATATTTTGCTAGGCAGGTCTTCATACCTGCTAGTCTCCCACCATGCACATCTCGTTCAGGCCAGTCTCCAAGCATCAGACATTCCTCTGGTTTCACTCCTAGCTTCTCGCAGGAAGCAAAAAAGGCTCTTTTGCTGGTTTTCTCTTTCCCGTATCGTCGTACGTCACAACCGCGTCAAAGTACCTGTCTAAACCTGCTCCGTTTAACCGCATCCACGCTTTCAACCTGATACCGTCGCTCACGACGCCGAGCTTAAATCCCTGTTGTTTCAGCTCACGAAGGGTCTTCACCACCCCGGGATATGGCTTGAGATGAACATACTTTTCCTTTAGATACGCGTTCACAGCGGCAGCGAGAATTCGATAGTCAACTGCTTTGTACTCTTGTAAGAGGTACTCCTCGAATGCATCATCTGATTCGATTCCGTGATCAAGGTAAAACGAAAAAAGCGTATCAGCTAGGTCTTCCGGATAATCTTTGAGCCCTGCTGTAATCATGGCTTTAGCAGCAGCCGTGGAAGCCGCCTTTTTCATGCTCATGAAGTCGATCAGCGTATTGTCGAGATCAAAGATGATTGCCTTTATCATACCTGCATGTGATAGCTCTTTTTGAGAATAACAATAACGATTTGTGATTGCTGATCAAAGATCGGACACGAGGGTCAAATGGGACGAACGGCTTGCGCCAAAGAATTGGAATTATAAAGAGGATGATGGGCCAGACGTGGTCTATGTGGAGCTAAAATGAAGAACGGCGATAAAAATGATAACACTTGAGAAGGCCCAAGAGTTGCTAGGACGAAAGGACATTCCAAATGACCCGGAACACCTAGAACTGCTAGAGATGACTGTTGAAAACAATGGTGAAGCATGGGTCAAAGAGCACGCGGAATTGCTGCTCGCTCAGTGGGAATACATCTCAACGTGGTAAACAAAATGGCAACAAATCAAGATCAGAACCGTTTTGCATGGGGTGGTGACGGAATCGTTGTTCCAGCGTGCAACACTTGTGCGAACTTACTACCCAGTATCTCTTCGTGCAAAGCCTTTAGGCTGATTCCGCGAGAGATGCTCATAGGGAACAACGATCACACGAAGCCCTATCCCGGCGATCACGGCATACGATACGAGGAAAAGAAATGACGAGTATAATCCCTCAGTGCTGGAACTGCAAGCACTTCAATGGCATTACCAGCAGGGGCATTGACGTGTGCGACGCCTTCCCAAAAGACGGCATCCCAAAAGATATTTTCGAGAACAAATTTATGCACACGAAACCTTACGAAGGCGACCACGGTATCCAGTTCGAGCAATCAGAAGAGTCAAAATAAAATGGCAGCACTAGACTTCTTGGAACACAGAATACTACAAATATTGAAGGACTTACTCAAACGACGAACCACCACAACGGCAGAATCGATCCGGTTAACTTAGAAGAGACAACATCGCTTTCAGTTAGTCATTGCCCTTTAGATCGATTAACTTTACTGAAGACTTGCAATGCCGAAACGTACATTCGCTTTGCCTAAGATAGCATTAGATCTTAATCGCAACCCCTTTCTCTGGAAGAATCACATTGTCGTGGAAGTTTTTGAAGACTTCAGGGTGCTGCGTGTGCACTGGAATCAGCGTTTTCGGTTGCACAGTCTGAACCACGTCTCGGATCTCGTCGTAGTTCAAGTGACCTGACGCATGGATGTGGGTGTAAGGATAGAGGCCAAAATGTGCCAACCAGTTCTCCACTTTCTTCAAATCTAACTCCATCTCCAGATCGAATGGTTCACATGCGCTCCGGATGTAACTGCTGCCTGCTTCTGGCTTGACATCGATCAGCTCTTTAAGTTCGAAAAAGTCACAGCGGAAGATGTATTCGTCTTGATTCTCGCTGATATCTCTGGCTGTCACGGCGTTGGCGTGATCGAGAAACTCACGTTCCCAATAGTCGTAATCCTCTCGCTGGATTTTATCTGAGAACCGGTCATCCTTGTAAACGCCCCACGTTTTCCGAGGAATGTACACTCGGATGTGATCGTCATCAATTCGCGGTGTTCCAATGCCAGACTCCCTGAAGAGTTCGAGCAGATACGCCTGCTTGGGGTTGATCACCAGCGCCCTGTCGGTTTGTTGTGCGACCTGATAGAAGCTCTGCATGCGGTCGGTGTCTCTCACAGGGAAATTCACAACAACAAGACCGCGGGTCTTTTCTACGCGCTCTTTGGCAACTTCCTTGACGTGCTCTTCGCTGTCTACTTGCGTTGAATTGACGCGCGTACCCTCACAGATCATGGCAACCGGCTCCACTTCTGCCGCTCGTTCGACGAACCGTCTCGTCTCATCCCCCTTGTAGCCGTGGAACCGAAAGTCGCCGGTGTACACGACAGGCCCAGCAGTCGTATGTAAGATGTAGGCAGTTGCGCCTTCGAGCGAGTGACTGACAGGCAGAGCCTCTGCATCAAGCTCTCCGACAGTGAACCGGTTCTCGACGATGTTGTAAGGTCGCGGTTTCTTCGTCTTCTCGCCGTATAGCTTCGATTCGTCGCCTTTCTTGTTCACGTAGGTTTTAAACGACTCTTTCAGCGCGATTAACTCACATGTGCCTGTCGAACCCGTCTCATCTAGGGCTTGCATGATGTCTTTGGCACCCTGCGTGCAATACAGCGGGATATCGTCCCTGAGATAATGGATGTACGAGCAGTGATCCATATGGGCGTGGCTCAGGAGGACGCCGTCGAAGCTGGGCTCTGGATCGGGCGGCAAGTTGCAATGAGACTGATAATCGCAGCGATATAGTCCGTTTAAATCAGGAAGTAAGCCGAATTCGAGGAGATCGAGAATGCCATTGCACTTGCGGGGCTGCATAAACTCGTCAAAATACTGGTTGGCGAGACTGAAGCTCATGCCGAAGTCGAGAAACACGCGTGTAAGCTGATCTTCGAGCAGTACCTTGTTGCCACCGATCTCGTTAACTCCTCCGTAGAACGTGAGGGAGGTCATATGAGTGTAACGTAAGCCCGATTTGACTAAAAGCGTTTCGGGTTGAGCCTCTTAGAAAGATTCGGTCAAAACATAAGCATTAATTATAGACAACAGCATTATTGCGGCTTAGATGACGCCAGAGCAAGAGGCGCGGCAAGATATTGATAAACAGCTAGAAGCTGCAGGATGGGCAGTTCAAGACTATAAACGGCTGAATCTTGGCGCTTCGTTAGGCGTTGCAATTCGCGAGTTTCCACTTAAGAAGACTGGATTTGCAGATTATCTCCTTTTCGTCGACAGAAAAGCCGTTGGCGTGATTGAAGCAAAACCTTATGGAACGACGTTAAGCGGGGTCGAGCTTCAAACAAAAAAGTATGCAACAAGCGTTCAAGAAGAAGATTTACCGCAAGTTCGGCCGCTTAGGTTTGTCTACGAAAGCACCGGCCTCGAAACGCACTTTGCTGATACTTTAGATCCAGATTATCGCTCGCGCCGCGTATTTGCTTTTCATCAGCCAGAAACGTTCAAAGACTGGCTTGGTCAAGAAAACACGTTGAGAGCGCGACTAAGAGTGATGCCAACGCTTTCCACCCTTGGGCTGAGGGGGTGTCAAATTGATGCGATCACGAACCTTGAGAGGTCATTTGCAGGCGCACGACCTCGTGCTCTCATTCAGATGGCCACAGGAAGCGGAAAAACATTCACCGCCGTGAGCTTCGTGTATCGATTGATCAAGTTCGCAAACGCAAAGCGGGTGCTTTTCCTCGTCGACAGAAGCAATTTAGGACGACAGACACTCAAGGAATTTCAGCAATATGTGACGCCGGACGACGGCAGGAAATTCACAGAGCTTTACAACGTTCAACATCTGACTTCAAACACACTCGATCCAGTAAATCGTGTTTGCATAACTACCATCCAACGGCTCTATTCTATGCTGAGTGGCGAACCGGAACTTGATTTGAGTACGGAGGAGATATCTGCTTGGGAGCGGCCCCCAGAAGGGCCTGCAAGGGGGGTCTCTTATAATCCCAATATACCGATCGAGACGTTTGATATCATCATTACGGATGAATGCCATCGTTCGATCTATAACCTGTGGCGGCAGGTGTTAGAGTACTTCGATGCGTTTATTATTGGATTGACAGCGACGCCTTCAAAACAGACACTCGGATTCTTTGAGCAAAATTTGGTGATGGAGTATCCTCACGACAGGGCAGTAGCTGACGGCGTGAATGTTGGCTTTGAGATTTATCGTATAAAAACGAAGATAACCGAGGAAGGAGGCGTGGTTCCGCCGGGCGTTTATATTCCAAAGCGAGATAAGCTCACCCGCAAGCAACAGTGGGAAGAACTTGACGAAGAGTTGCACTACTCCCCAAACGAGCTTGATCGCAGCGTTGTCGCCATCGATCAGATACGTACCATTCTTAGGACGTTTCACGACAAGCTATTCACTGAGATATTTCCTAGTAGAAAAGAAGTACCGAAAACGCTCATCTTTGCTAAAAACGACAGCCACGCCGAGGATATCGTGCATATCGCGCGGGAGGAATTTGAAAAAGGGAACGAGTTTTGCAGAAAAATCACTTACAAGACAACTGGTGAGAGTGTGGAAGCGCTTCTTGCGAGCTTCCGCAATTCCTACAACCCACGTATTGCCGTTACTGTAGACATGATCTCGACGGGGACAGACATCAAGCCACTTGAGTGCCTGCTCTTTATGCGGGATGTGAAATCTCGCGTTTATTACGAACAGATGCTTGGCCGTGGGACGCGTACAATCTCACCGACTGATTTTAACGCTGTTACTCGCGATGCTCCGTTCAAGACGCATTTTGTCGTGGTGGATGCTGTGGGGGTCACCGAAACTGCAAAGATTGATCCGAAGCCTCTCGATCGAACGCCTAGTGCTTCATTTGAAATGCTGCTGCAATCCATTGCGAGGGGAAGCCGAAATGATGATACGATTAGCTCTTTCGTTAGTAGGCTGACGAAACTGGACGAGATTATTGATGAAACGAATCGTCAGGACATTGAAACTGGTGCTGGGGGCCGCACATTCAAAGAAATTATTAACGCATTGCTAGACGCCATAGATCCTGATAAGCACGAAGAAAAAGCGCAGGCACTATTTGAAACGAAAGAGCCGAGTGAAGAGCAGCTATCGTCGTGCCTGACAACGTCCTTTTTGAGGGTGGCGCCGGAGAGACGGTAAGGAGACGTTTGTTGTCCGATTATGACGTGCATACCCTCTTGAGATTGCCCACGGGATTGTTTTATGCCCAAGGCGTGAAAGCCAACGTCCTTTTCTTCGATCGGAAGCCTGCCAGCGAAAACCCGTGGACTGAAAAGTTGTGGGTCTACGATCTAAGAACAAACCCACTTCACTCTTAAAACCAATCCACTTAGGCTTGAGGATCTCGATGATTTTGTCAAATGTTACAATCCAGAGAACCGACACGACAGGAATGAAAGCGAGAGATTCAAGCCGTTCACTTACGATGAGTTAGTGCAGCGTGATAAAGTGAATCTCGACATTCTCTGGTTGAAAGACGAAAGCCTTGAAGATTCAGAGAACTTACCTGACCCACAAGTGCTTGTGGTTGAGATAGTTGAAAATTTGGAGGCCGCATTAGAAGAGTTCCGCAGCGTTCAAGAAGACCTAGCAGAGGATAATACGAGAGTCTGATTTGCTTGTGAGCAGTTATGCTGCGCTCGCCAAGTTGCTAAAAAGGCGTCTTATCGTACAATTCCTTGATATCCTGATCGTTGAACTGCAGATACATCCGTCACGTTCAAACTCGAATGCCCGAGCACCTGCTGCAGCCGTCGTATATCCCAGCCGTTTCGCACACAGTGGATCGCATACGAGTGGCGAAAGGTATGCGGGTGGACGTCTTTGCCAATGACTGAACCATAACGCTTGACGATGTTGCGTACCTGTCGCTGTTTGAGGGCAAATATAGGCCGATCATCTGGGAGTTGTTGTGCCGAAACGTAGTCGGAGAGCATTTTGATCGTCTCTGCGTCTAAATGCACCCTCCGCTGCTTCCCTCCTTTCGCCTTTGTGACGTTGACCACGCTGTTGTTTGGTTCGACGTCGCGTGGCGTGATGGTGAGCAACTCATTGACCCGTACGCCGGTGCGCCATAGCATCCGCAGCATGAGGTAGTCGCGCTGACTACACTGGTGCGCGGCCGCGAGCACCTGATCGACCTGCTCTTTCTCGAGGTAGTCGGTGATGTTCTTCATGCGCAGTGCCGAAAAGGCTTCTTATCGGCAATAACGGTTGTTATTTTGAGCTCAATTTGTCGCGCTTTGGCAATGCGCCAAAATCAGTGTACAAACCGACAAAAAATCAACCGCCTGCGGCTAAAAAGCAGGGGAGAGCAGGAAGCCTGGATCCGGCTACTATGACCTAAGCAGTTTGCTACACCATGCACGCAGAACTTGTCACAGTTGCTGGCCGAAAATGAAAGGAATTTCACTTATAAGTTAGCCGCGCTTTTTAGTAAGCTTTTGGAGCATTTCATTAGCATGATCAATTTGAGATTGATATTGTGCTTGAGATTGATATTGTGCTGGATCTGCTAACTCTATGAAGCGTTTATATGATTTTTTGGCCTCCTCCTCTCGATCGGGATCAGATTCGGAGAGGTCAAATTCGCAGTCAGCTTTGTTAATCCATACTGCAGCGAATAAGGGGTTTATTTGAATAACCCAATCATAACACTCTAAAGCATGGATATCCTCTCTAAAAGTGCTGTACAAATTTCCCCAGTTAAACCACGCTTGTAAGTTATTAAAATCAAATACGGTCGCATTATAAAAAGCAAGACACGCTTTATCACGGTATTCATATGCAGCCTCTGTGCGGCCCTCGTGAGCAGCGACGGATGCGAGAACATGATAGCATATACCCTTTCCACCCCACGCATCAGCTAATATAAGGCAATCTTCTGGGCAATCTTTCAAAGCTTTGTCAAAATCAAGTAAGGCATCATCACAATGTTTTAGATGGATGCGACTGCGCCCTTTATTGTTCCACTCCCAAAATTCCATCTCCCTTAAAATAGGAGTGGCGATTATCTCGCCCGTTCTTGATTTGAGAAGATCTTCGAGGTTACTTCGCAACTCGTCGAAGGTCTGATATCTCTCATTTGGACTCTTTTCGAGACAACATTCTATTATCGGAAAGAGAGGCGACGCGATTTGCGGGATTGGAGCGTATCTATGAAGAGCCTCGCATTCTTCATCAGTATGACCGACAAAGGGCGGATCTCCCTTATTGATCATCTGAAAAAGGGTGATTCCAAAACTGTAAATGTCCAACCTTTGATTGCACATAGACTTATCGGACCACCATTCAGGCGGCATGTGACTTCGATAACCCCAACTTTGCAAACCGTTGGTTTTGGGTTTAATTTGTGGCTTGGTTAAGTCTTCAATGGTTATTTTTTGCTCAATTTCTGGTTTAGCCGCTCCTAACGAGTCCCCCAAGCCAAAGTCCGTTATTTGTACATCTCCGTCTGGGCCAATCAAGATATTCGTGGGCTTAATATCTTGGTGACATGTTATGCCCTTTGAATAGGCATACGCCATCGCGTAGCAAAACTGAATCGCCCATCGAAGGGTCTGGGCGATATCGGGAGGGCTATTTCTCAAGTAGTCGTCGAGCGATATGAAGCCAGCTTCATTCTTTGGGAGGCACTCCATAACGATGCATAATCGTCCGGCAATCTCGTCTACCCAATACACGTGTACAAAATAAGGGTGCTTGCCTAACTCTATCCAAATATTCGCTTCTTTGCGAAACGACTCTTGGCCATCGATATCATCACGAAAGTTTTTATTAAGCATTTTAAGCGCAAAGAAACGCCTGTGCTTTCGTGAATATACGCGGTAAACTATGCCAAACCAACCTCCCCCCAATATACCGCGGAATTCATATTCATCTGGGGTATTCTCGAGAGCTTGGCGAATTGATTCATCTATTGATTCATCTGGTGGGATTGATTCCGCCATGACAACCACCAGCCCATCATGGATTCTTACTCTTATAAGGCGTTGTGGCTCAGGAAGGCAAATCTTGGCAGAAATATGGCAGTGGGGGCCCCGCTACAGAGGGGATAGGAGACTGATACGTTTCTCAATCAACCAAGTTTTCAAGTGCATCCAACAACGCCTTCGGCTCTACTGAGTCCGTCGGGGAGATGCAGAAGTCCACGCCGCGGCCCCTCCCGCGCCCTTTCCGTTCAACTTCGACGTAGCCATACAATTCCAACTCAGCTACCAGTTCTGAGAGAGTGTTTTATGTGAAATTTGCTCGCGACCGACGCACAATATTATTGAACTCACGAGCCATTTTTTGGACGCGTTCGTTCTGATGTTCTGAGAGTGATATTCGCGTTGGGACTGGTTAGTTTCCCACCGCGCGGATATGTCTCTTTACGCAGCCGCTCACGAAATGCAAATATGATGAACTGCCAGCGGTGCGAAAAGTACGCCCATTGTAAGCTGCGTGGCGATAGAGAGCACGTTTCGTATTGCGAGGAGTACCGACGACCGCGCTATATCAGAGACTAGCCCAACGTCCATTTACCTAGTGAAGTTTACTTAACGCTCTTCACGGTGAATAACGGGCATTTAGAGGCTAATATTGCCATCAGAAAAAAGCGATCACACTATAATGGCATGTGTTCATGTAAAAAACACCGACCAAGGAGGGAGAAAATGATCGAAAATGGGCTAATCTTAACGGGCAGCGACGCGGAGTTATTGAGCCGTGCGCTTTCAGAAGTCAAAACAAAATTCTATGTGGAGTCCGAGACGAGTCTAGATAATACCCAAGCACTCGACGCGCTCGTTTCGTGTTTCAGAACTGCGGAGACGGAAGAGCCGGAGAAAGAAAGACGTCACGCGTATTTTAGCTCCTTGGGGAAACGCCTTTTCCTGGGCACGCTTCTCGATAGGCCTGGCAGCGCGGACAGTCATTCGAGCAGATTGCGGCAGGGCTGAACTACACCACCCTTTTATTTTTAATTTTGAGAATATGAGCTAGGAGCTACAGAGAGGCAAAAATGAGCACGTGAGGCAATAGTAAACAACCAACCCTTAAACAATATCGCAAGACGACGAATACGAGGAGGCACGCATCGCAGCAAGACGGCGAGACAATCAAGAGCTCCCTGGTGTGTGGGTCAGTACAGAATAGCGATCAGCGGCAACGTGTTAATGTCGCTCGCAGCGGTCTACGTGGCCGCTCGACTCTTTTTATTTGTCTCTCAAATAAAGCCAGCTTGCGTTTTATGAAAAGGAATTTGTACAATGAAGCAATAGACGACGCCCGATCAGCCATAATTATAGCGCACTTCTTCAAGTGGCTTAAAAACACACATTTAAGCGCTGTGGGGCCACTATTTGAGACTACTATGGGTAAAAATGACACGGAGCCTGAACGTAAAGACGCCACAGTAACGCCTGAGGTGATAACAATGGAAGCTAGTGCCATAGCCCCAACTGTAACCCTGGATCAGGTCTCAATTGTTATAAATCGCATAGACAAACTCGTTATAGAGACTCGGAATGGGGTAGTTCTCGCTATCGCAGCCACCTTCTTAACCGCCTTCGCAATTGGTTTAGAGACGTGGATAGGGCCAGTTGGCGTTATCATGGCTATCATCTTGATTGGTGTGATTGTTACTGTAAGTCTGTATCTTCTGTGGTTGCGGCCGAAGGCAGGTGCTACGCCATCATAGCCCCGCTCGCGCGTGTGCAGGCCTTAAACAAGAATAAAGAGTATATCGGAGAGCGCAGGCCTCACACACTCCCTCGCTCGGCCGCCCCGATCTCCAAGCGGGTATAAGGTTAAGGTTTCAAAGCCTCCTCAATATGTGCGGAGGTGATAAATGTGAAAGAAAACGAACCAAACTATTTCAAAGAAATCATGGACGATTTTGAGAAAACTGGCGATCTTGAAGGTACTGTCATAAAAGCTGCGATATTTGGGGCAACAGACAGAGAACTAATCAAAAGAATCTTGAACTTGCTAAAAATAAAAAACGTTTTTACAGAGAATGAAATAGACGGGATAGTTTCAGAAGCCGCAGACACAGTACTGCTAATGCAGGAAGCTTTTTTTAAGGAATACAACAAGCAACACCCTTAATATCACACGCGCGGCTCTGCATCGGCTGTAAAAAAGACAAGGAGCTGATAAAATGGAAATTGATGACCGAGAACAAAAAGAGCGAGAACGATTACAAAAAGAAGCGGATCAAGAGATGGAGAAAATTAACTTTGAAAAAATCGCGACCTTTGATGAAGAGCTTAACCCGTATGATCCCAAAACGAGACTGATCGGCAAAAGCTCAACATCGTTTTTTGAGTGGAGTAGACCTGAAGAAGTTAGAGGCAAAAAGGGGCACGAATACACGCTGTATTGGAGAAAGAAGAACGGAAACTACTTCAAATTCACCGTCAATGCGGGGACGTTTTTTGAAAATATTGACGCAAAAGCAGTTCACGATCTAATGAACAAGAGGGCGGGTTTTCAGTGGTTCTTGACCGACGCTCAAAAGAAGGAGCTCCAAGAGCAAGACGAGAGCAAAGAATGAGTGGGTGAGACGGGTCAAACGTTTCACTCAATGACCCGGCGGTCGCAGCTTCTCTATCATTCTCCAGGCCCACGCTCAACTACATATGGTCTGTTTCAAATCGCCAAAAAGACCCCGCAGCACGCTCTTTTTTCTAGCCGACACTTGACATTGGAGATACGGACAATAGAGTAATTATAAAAATCATTGAATGATGATTGTTGAACTAGCCGATCATTGCCGTTGAGGTTGCCGGATTGTAGAACGAGGTCGACCGGTCAACCGTTGATTCTATCCTAATCCGACAACCTGGCGCCTCACTACAGCTTCTGTTGGTGAGGTTATGACAAAAATAGAGGTTATATTCTCATATATGACTGTTTGATCTGAATAAGGCCGTCAAGACGTTATTTAGTATACAAAACCTGCCTTTTGTTTAATGAGGCCCCACCACGCCCTCGGTTATTTCCCAATTCGTATATTTTGGGAAATCTTGGCATAGGTTAGCATGAAGCTGTAAGCGATTCTCGCCTAAAGAACTCAGAGTCTCTCAGAGCTATCCTCTGCAAGACACTTTTCGTGCCGTTACTCTTTCGTGTTTTGGTTCGACTCCTGAACGGGCACCAAAAATCAAAGGAAATCGTGATTTCACAATCTCTCCTGTGCGCTGTCGGTGACTCAAAAGCGGCACGCTGCACCGGTTGCATCCACGACCACAGGCATAGAATAGTCCAACAATAGCAAAGGTCCGCGGCTATGTATAATCGCCAGCCACGCAGGGCTAGAGTTTGCGGGCCTCTCTATACCTTCTAAGGGCTTCGGCTGATTTGTTTCTGAGTTCTTCGTCGGATGCAATGACATAGCCAATACCTACTTCCTGAGTCGTTGCCGTGTAGTCGCTTTCTATCTGCTCTTGTGTCCTTTTGCGGTACTCCTTCAAGCGGGGATGCCTGTCAGCTAAGAACTTTGCCGCAGCTAAGTCGCCATTCTGTGCACTTTTTATCTGGGGGTGGTATATCGAATGATTGAATAAAGCGTCAGCTTCGTTGAATTTGTACGAAAACTCGTGGAAAATGCCGCGTGTCTCTTCTTCCCCGCGACGTATCCAGCCCGTCCACGTACTCCTAGGCACTCCGATTCGCTGCCTGATCTCTAAGTCGGAAAAGCCTTCCCAAACGAAGTCAACAACCGTTTTAATGAGCACCCTGTCAAGTTTGCTTCTACCTCTCATGGTTATAGGCTTAGGGTTTTCAGCTTCGTTGTCGGTCATCTGCAGTCTTCTGTGTACGAATGCTGGTGAAGAACTTCTGGTTTTTACCTTTCATTGTACATCAAAGAAGCTGTAGCGTATATAATGCTTATCATTATTAGCATTACTTAAATTCAAAGCACTAGAAATATGAACAAGCGCGTGTGCATGAACACCTACATGAAGCCCGAAAACAAGACGACCATCACAGTGAGTAAAGACACAAAGCAACGTTTAGGGGAGTGCGGGACTGCGAACGAGACGTTCGAAGCCATTGTGGTGAAGCTAATCGCCTGCTATCATGAGTATTGCCGCGAGCAGCCTGTTTGGAAGAATTGAAAACCCTTTAGCGTTTTCCGGGAGGTGGAAACCTATCTATTTAACGATTGCCATGCACTTCTTTCTCAGCTTTGTGCACCGCTTCGCTACTAACATTGGGAATATATGTACGATATGTACGGTATTTTTGCCTACTCCTATATAGCTAACACCAAATTCTTTCTTTTTTATATTTCCGACTTTTAAAGAACTAGAAATATCGTGAATATCGACCAACCGTCCAAAAGAGTCAAATCACGGTTTAATTGCATTATTGGCCCCTGATTTGAGAATGATATTCCGACGATATCGTAACAAGATCGCCTTCTCACGTGAAAAGGAGTATCAGCAAGTTAGATGTATTTGACACAACAGCGCAAGCACCACAAAGCTGATAAGTCAACACTAACCCATTGACTACCGATCTCAAATAAAAAGCAGGGGCGGCCGGAAATTCAAGCTGAATGGTGGCCCCCAAGCTTATTTTAAGTTTTACTTATCTGAGATCAAGACGATCTGATCACATCTTGGCCGGCCTTATTTTATCAACTCTTTCGTAGATGTTGCCGTTGTTACCATCGACGTGAATTATCCACACTTCACACTGCTTGCTAATAAGGTTTTTCAAGTCGAATTTGCCAGTGGGCTCTCCGCCCAAGATACTGCTCACTGCTTCGCGTAACTTCTTGGTGTTAAGGTTCAGCACACCTGTCTCTCGGTGCGTGCAGTAGATCTTGTGGTTCAAGGAGACTTCGTCGACCTTAAGCCTCAGTGTTACTACATCGTTGTACTTACCGAATCCGCCCAGCTGATTCCATTCAACACTAACGTCTTCGACCGTTGCTGGATACTTGCCCTCATCAATACGGGGCTTGTAGGGCGTGCTTTCCGCCCAAATGGCCATGTTGGTCTGTTCACTTTGTTCTTCGTTCACTTTTAATCCCCCCTATCACATCGCCCACTTCGCGTTTTATTTAGCCCACGCGTCGGCTTTGGTGACTGTGACTTCGATCGGGACGCTTTCTAGCAGGCATTTCATGCCTTCTATCATACACGATTTTACGAATTCTGCGGCCCGATCGGCTTCAGCTTCTGGAACTTCCAGAACAATCTCATCGTGAATGACGTTAACGAGCTTCCACTCGTCAGGAAGTGAGTCAATAAGCAGCGCTAGTGCTTCCTTTAGCCCCTCTGCTCCTGCTGCCTGCACTGGGTAGTTGAGTCTGTGGCGCCACCCTGACTGTCTAGGCCTTGGTAGGTCTTTCCACGATCTCCCCCCAAGGGATGAGATCCTGTGACGGTTCACCTGCTCTTCGTGCCATCGACGGATACCCGGATACGATTCCAAAAATCGATTCCTGAACTGCTCACTTTCAGCGTTCGAGATATGTACCCCATAGCCTGTTTTCAAGGTGCGATGCAGCCCGAAGGCAGACATTCCGTAGACAAGGCCGAAGTTGATCCCCTTCGCGAGTTGCCGTTCCTCCTTTGAGATCGCGGCCTTCCGCAACACGAGCTGAGCCGTTTTGGTGTGCAAATCTTCGCCAGCGTGCAAAGCTTCAATCATTACTTTGTCACGGCTCAATTCGGCAGCGACTCGCAATTCGATCTGTGAATAATCAGCAATGACGAGCTTTCGTCCTCTAGGGGCTTTGAAATATTTCTTAAGCTCAGAAGGCACCTGTTGGACGTTGGGGCCGCTGCATGACATGCGGCCTGTGACCGTGCCGATCAGCCTGAAGTTAGGATAAATGCGCCCATCGTCATCAACCGTATCTAGCAATTTCTGTCCGTAGGTGGTGACGAGCTTATTGAGTTCTCGCCAGTCCCGCAACTTCTTGATCACCGGCTGCATCTTGGGAATTGTGTCTTCTATAAGAGCGAGCGTATTGTCGCTCGTGTCTTTGAGATCCGAATAGCCGCGATTTCTGAGACACTGGAGCAGCTGTTCGGGTGATGAGAGGTTGATGTCACTTACTAATAATGCCTTAATCTCGCGCTCAAGGGTTTCTCTTGCACGCAACCGCTCGGCAAGAGCTATACTCCAACTCTTGTAATCAAAGTAGAAGCCGTCGGTTTGAAGGCGAATCACCGAAGGTAGGGCTCGCATCTCCCTATCGCAGACGCCCTGCAGGTTCTGCTCGACGATAAGCTGCTTAAGAATGTGATAGAGGTCATAAGTGACAAGCGCGTCCGTAATCGCATACTCGCGGTGTGCTTCTGTGATTTCGGCTTTCCAACAGCGCGGGTCTTGATACGTCTTGTCAAGATCCTTGTGCAGGTGCTGCTTGGTCAGGTCTTTCAGCTTGTGGCTGCCGCTGTTGCTGTCCAGGATTTGGGCCATCACCATTGTGCAGGCATAATTGTTCACCACGTAGCCCTTAGCCGCCAAGAAGCACACATCGAAGGCGGCGTTGTGGAAGACCTTTAGTATGGAGGAATCTGCCAAGATGTGCTTGATAGGCTCAGGATTCGAGAACACGTTTCGCGAGTCGTCACTTACGCAGCTCACTAGGCGTATGTCTTCTTTGGATGGGTCGAGGCCAGTAGTTTCAATGTCAACCGCTACCGCGCCCGAGCTGATATCAGGCGGTGATTCAGGATCTAACTTAGATTCAGGTTCTGCATCTGAAGCAAGGGAGCGTTGAACGACCACGTCTTTCAGCGGAGTAGTCGCGGAAGTCTGCTCAATCTTTTCAAAAGAATCGGGGGCAATCGACGACGCTTTTCTTATGATGACGCTCTTTACACGATTCGTTCCTTCGCTTGTTCGATCCTCGTCGAAAACGATGCCAACGTCGTGAAGATTGCTTTTCAGCTCATTTAGGCGACGCATCAAGCTGTTAGGCGCTTTGGGCCAGACACGTTGCTTTGTATTGATCTTAAGTTCGACCGCCAGATCTTCAAGCTCTTCAAACAGTTCGGTGGCGGATCCCTGCCATTGCGCTCCTGTTTGCCGCTCAACCAAGGTCATCAAGCAACTAGCTACGGGGTGCCCCTCAATGACTTCGTAATTGACAAGATTTTGATTCTCGGCATATGCGTCTAAGAATTCATCCTTGGAGTATCCTAATGCCTGAGCAATCGCGCAGCCCCAAACCGTAAAATCGGCCATCCGGCCCAGTTCAGTCACGGCGATCGTAGGTTTCAGCGCCATCGCCTTGCTTAATGCGTTCAGTAACCCGCCGATCAGCTGGGGCCGCATCGCGTTAAACTGCCTGCGAATCTCGCGCTCCTCTCTTCTGCTAGCTTTGTCGAGGCGAGGCAACTTGATAATTAAAAGTCGATCTTGAAAGTCGGTGTACCCCGTCGCCAACCGATTGATGGCATTGATGATGATAGGCCTTAAAAACTTGATAATGAATGAGTCGTTATCAGTGTACTTTTTTCGGATATCGTCTCCTTCTCCGGTGCTTGCAGTGCAGCAGGCGCGGACAAACCAGGGTGGCATATAGTTGATGTTGTCGAAGAGCGGGAGCCAATGATTGTGCAGCTGGTGGCGCACCGTTTCCAAGTCTCTTGGCTCTCCTAAACTTTCGAGCGATGAGGGATCGATGGCCATTCGGATGAGCTTGGTGATTGTGCTCTTGCCTGAGCCTTTTTCGCCGTAGACATACAGAATGGGCATCGGGACGCCGGGGATTAGGCAGTAGACCATAAACACCTTAAGGAGCAGTTCCTGATGCGGGTCGGGAATGCGTATCAAGTCAAAGAAGCAGTCTAAGCTTCCCTCACGATCAGGGGGTGCTTGAGGCGCTTGGTGCTGGAATCGCTGGAATATTGGGTCTGGGTGGTGAATTATTTCCCATCTGTCCGGCGCAATGCGAACGATTGACCAGTCTTCATTCGTGAGATCATACAAGAATGCCCCATCATGCTCAGCAACTCGATTGTTTAGTTTGACGCATTTCCCGTGAAATCGAGCGAGGCCTTTCAGTTGAGCGATAACGGTTCTAATGACCTCTGAGTTTGGAATGCTCCCTGACGTTTCGAAAGCGAGCAGGTTGAGGTCCGCCTTGAATGCTTCCGAGCTAAGCGGGTATTGCTCGCAATGACCGTTAATCTCAAATTGAGCGTACAGCTTTCCCTCTTTGTCGTGAAAAAGGCTATATCGGGTCATTGCAGCTTTGAAAAGCTGCGTCGCTTTGTCGGTCGCAAGCTGCCGTTCTTCGCGTTGGCGTTCTAAGGCGATTGCCCTGATCTGCCCTCTTATTGCGGCCTTTGATATGCCGAACCTCCTAACTTTTTTGATGATCAGGTCAATGTGAGGCTCCTGCTCCGACTTTGGCAAACGGGCGAGCAGGCCTGCAATTTGCTTCACGCAATCAAGCGCCTCAAATTGATCTCCCACGCCATCCAATGCTTGAAGACGACTCTTCAATGGATTACGCGCGTGCTTTTTGAGTGCTTGCAGCTCAGAGACAAACTTTTCAGGCCCAACACGACAATATAGGGCGTTGGGATCATCTCCACGCGGCAACGTTGCTACTAGAGCTCGCGGGAAAAGTTCCAGCGCCAGCTTCTCAGCGGCCTGTTCCCCAGCGTCATCTCCATCAAAAAGAATAGTGACGTGCTCTAGCTTTCGCAGGAACTCCTTTTGTGTTTCTGTAATAATGCTTGAGAGACCCGATATGGCAGGCACGCCTGCTTGCTCGCACACCCAGAGGTCGAAGATCCCCTCAACCAATAGTGGATCGTTGCCAGTCGTGCCGACCATCGGGCGGGGCCAGTGCGCTGGAAAGACGTATTTCTTATCACTGTTGCCAAGATAGTCCCAACCAACCGCATAAACAAGTCTCTTATTTAAGTAGCAGGGTAGGACGATTCTGCCACCAAATTCATCGGTGATTCCTAATTCTGAAAAAGTGGCTGCGTCGATTTCATCGAATCCTTTCGGATGGAAACCGCACTTTCGTTCAGCTACGGCCTCTTCGGGGATCCCTCGTGCCTTGAGCGCGGTAATGTGTTCGTGCGTAATATGACCGTGTGTAATTTCAACATAGTGCTGCAGCGACGCGCACTGTTGGATTTCTGTCTCCTCATCGGGAGACAGCGGCGCGACATTGTACCGTTCCTTTAAGATCTTTAGGGCCTCGGCGTAAGTGATGCCACGCGCTCGCTTCGCAATCTCGACGCAATCAAAGGATTCACCTGTTCCCCAATCGTAGGCGGTATTTGTGTCAACGTAGATAGTGAAGCTTGGATGTGCATCGTCTCGAAAGGGGCTCTTTATGACAAGCTGTCGGCTCTTCGAGCTTGGGTCGAGATTTGACCCACAAAAGTCATTAAGTATTGAGACAATAGGTATATTGAACATATTACTTTGCCGTGTTCGTTTGCTCCCCCTGTTGCTTGAACAGCAGAGGGAGTGCTATTTTTACTGTACGACGCCTCCGTGAGCTCCCTTATTGTGACAAGTGACGGAACTGCAAGCCCGGGAGCACAGCACAACTTTCTGCGTGTTCATTTTCAACCGCCGTTATGGTTCTTCTCTTTCGGGTTTTGACTCTCACTGAGAGAGTAGAACAGAAAACCCCGGCGCCAGTCGCCCCGAACGATGTCGGCCCCAAGCATCTGGCAAAGCCTCCATCGTGTCGTTGATGTGGGCGCTCCTATGGCGCGAGCGACTTGAGGAGCCGTCATCAACACGCCCTGTTCCAGAGTTTTGAGTATCGCGGCTTCAAGTTCGTCACGAGCGAGATGTGGATTGTTGGCGTCCGCCGTGTTTCGACACATTTAAGCAACTATACGTTTGTCTGCTACATATTCTGGGCAAGTAGCTTCCAAAAATACTGACGGCCTTTGATTTCCATTTAAATTGATCTAGGTGCTTCTATACATGAACTCAAAAGAGCTTGGAAAACAGCTACTCTCGCAATACAACATAGGAAGCCGCGCAACTAGCAAGAACGGCGAGAGAAGGGAGATTAGCACAAAGACGCTTCGGACGTGGGCGAGTCAAGGCCTCATCTCCCGCACGTGGCTCCACGATGGTAAGAGGGGGCGCCCGCAGAGCGAGTTTCCGAAACGGGCCATAGCGGAGGCAGCCGCGTTGTGGGCCATCAAAAATATGAAACTCCTCAAACGTTATCCGACGAAGGAGGATTTCAATCGCTTCCTACACCAAGTGGGATTGGTGTATTCTCACTACAATACAGGCGCACGCTTGGCACTGCACGATGTGGAAACGAAAAAAGGCTTGGTATCTCTGTTCGTGCCGTTTAATGATGCAACCTTCAATGCGAGCCCTGTTCTCAACAAGCTGCTAGTCGCCAAGGTCGTCATAATTCTTGAAAAGGCGAAACGTCGGTGGCCACTTGATAAGGAGGCCAGAGTGGTATTTGACTGGCGTTTAGACTCCATTCCTCAGACTCACTCAATTATGGGTAAGGCGATTTTGGGGATCAAACCCCTTTTCACGCGCAAACGCATACGCCTAGAGGAGGCGAATCAGAATCAGCTTGTATATTACCTTCTTCCTTGTGATTGGTGGCCTTTCGGAAAAATCATGCTTACAGTCAGTGACGATGGTATCGTGATTGACCCCCCTCACCCCCTTTTAGAATGGCTCGAGCCATCGAAAAATAGGCAGAGTCGACAAAGGAGACATCGTTCCTTTTGGCGAAGGAAAGCTCGTCATTGGAGAGAAAGGCGTTGGAGAAGTTGGCGATGCGCAGATCAGTATTGGAGAGAAGGGCGTTGGAGAAGTTGGCGATGCATAGGCCGGCATTTGAGAGAAGGGGGTTGGAGAGTCTGGCGGAGAAAAGGTTGGCGTTGTGGAGGCCGGCTTTGTAGAGGTCGGCGTCGGAGAGGTTGGCCGCGTGAAGATCAGGCTTCACATCAGGACGCTCTTCGCGCTAATCGTTCGAAAGGCGTACGCAACTGATGTGATACGCAGTCAATTGATGATTCACTCCTCTCTCAGCTTCGTCTTTCCTCTGTAACGTTGATTAGAAGATCTTAGCTGCTGAAAACCTGATCGGCTTAGGCTGTCGCATAGCTGAGTTTGAGATGAGATGGCGTTTGAGTTTCGCTAGTTGTCAAGAAATATGAATTCAACGTCCTTCCAATATCGCATATAAACATCATAAACGTTCTCAGGCAGCGGATGTTTGTAAAACCGCCAATCCACCCCAGAAACGCCGTGGGTGAGAATATAGTTCTTGTTTGACTGATCCCATTGTAGTATGTCACCCATTTGCTCACAGAATTTCCTTAGATCACCGTTGACGATACGAGCATTGAGGTGCAAAAGTCGAACGTCGTTGTGCCTAAGCCATCGCTGAAACGACAGTTGCTCAAAAACACGCTCATCATCGAATCGACCTTCCAGCATAGGCAGCATTGCCTCAACAACTTGGGGGTGCAAGGGGCAGTAGTGCTGCATGCGAATTTTGTCTTGCTGTGGAAGTACTTCGATGATGGGTTTCTTCATCTTCACAGCTTCTTTAAGCTGCCCCACCGTTAGTCGGGCGATTGTCGCCAAAGGTCGTTGTCCAGTGAACGCGCCAAATAGCACCATGGCTTTGTAGTTGAGGTAGTGATAGTTGTCAACTCGCCCATAGTCATGTGCTTGTTCAATGGCTTTGAGCACATTTTCAACGTCCTCTTTAGTCACAATGCGACTTGTGACGTGCTTGCGCTCCTTAACCGCACGAGGCAGCTCCAAGAATAAGTCAAAGGCGGCATACCGCTCGTCAAACTTGCTTTTAGACAAGTAGCGCAGAAAGGCACGAGCAAACCCCAAGGTTTTGCGTTTCGCATAAATATCACGGTATTTTGAAAGGATGTTGTGGCGTAGAAGACTCATTGTGGAAACGCTAATAGCGCCTCTTGTTGCATTCCACAACAATTCTTCTGCTTTTTTCAGCCAAATAACAGTCTTGTGAGCTAGCCCTGTAGACCTTAATGCGAAATACACGTTCAGGTCGTCAAGTGCGAACTGAAGAGTAAGCGTTGACAAACCAGCCTTGCTGACTTGAGGTTTAAGTTTACACTCGAGTTTACACTCTTTTGCTTGCGCTGAGAGGCCTCGTTGGTCAAAAGAAAGCAAAAAAGGAGCGCCCGAGTCGGGATTTGAACCCGAGTCGGAGCCTCGACAGGGCTTATTTAGGCGTTTCAGCTAATTTACAGCCTTCTTGCGCCAACTCAAACTGCCAATGTTCGCCGAGCATCGCTTGCGACACACTTGAAACGCTCAAACTAACGTTCTCCAAAAAGGAGTTATCGAGTTATGCTGACAGCCGGGCAGTCGGGTTAAGCAGCAAAACAATCACCTCGCTAAAAAAAGCTGCGCGGATTCTTTGGAACTGCACAAAGGGACAGATAAGCAAAACGACTTTGGACACATTGCGCCAATACGTACTGGGCAAATACACGGATGTTTACTCCAAACGGAAAGTCATCAACTTCTCGAAGGCATTCTTCCAATATTTAGCAAAAACGCGGTTCGATGCGCGATACCAAGCGTTCGAACTATTCCTCGAAATGCCGAAAACGCTTCAAGAACGAAAGCACGTTACCGCTAGAATCGTTACGAAGCAAGATATCGAAAACCTGCTGTCCGCTATCGAGCAAGCTGCTCAAAGAGAAGAAATAGACGAGTATCATCGCATCAACTACCGTGCGATGGTGCTATTTGGTGCGTTCACTGGACAAAGACCACTAGCAACTATAGCGCAACTCATAGTCGGCCAATTCAAACAAGCTTTTAACGCGGATAAACCGGTACTCGATATCCCGCCTAAATGTGATAAAATCAGAATGCAGCATTATTGTCCGCTCCATCCCCAAGTCATTGACGCTGTTGCCCCGCTTCTCGACGGTCGAGATGATAACGAGCATATTTTTGAGCAATTGTCTTTTGAACGGTGGCTGCGGGAACACAAGATACCGCTGTCGCAATGCAACGCTCACTTCGTAATGGGTGACTTGAGAAAATTTGCCGAGCAGCACGGCGATACCATCGAATGGGAGCAGTCAAATCGAGCTTACGTTCTCACTCACGGCGTATCTGGGGTTGACTGGCGATTCTACAAGCATCCGCTTCCTGATTCGGTTTATGATATCTACATGAAGTACTGGGCAAGCGTCCTGTTGAAAACCTAAGCCGGGAGGCTTTGCCGAATAGGTCGGTGTCTAAAATCTAAAAAGGGATTCTTTGGCTAATCAAACTTGATGTTGTCTAAGAATCCCTTCATCCGCGCAACAGCCCTATCGCTGCTATGTTCTGGCGCAAACGTTTCGACGCTGACTGGACCTATCTGCGTCTTATCGCTGAAAGAATCGCGAATGTAAAAATATGAGTCTTGGAGTAACCTTAGATTTCTCAGGGGCAGCACCGTTCTTGAAACCGTTTGGTTAAAATGGGTGGCTGCGTCTGAGGGTCCCCCGCCGTAATATGTCAGGGCAAAAATGTCGTACGCATCCTTAAGCTTCTTTTCCTCGTCATCCCTATCCTTGAGGGATTGGCCCTTTAACGCAAAACAGCCCACCAAATCAATTACCTTGATTTTAGCATTTGAGTGACTTTCTAGTGGGAAGTTCGTTCCTATTTCAGGTTCATAGTTAAAGTCGAATGCAATCTCTAATCCGCGAAAAGGGCGCGCTTTAAGGCCCTCTTGCACTTCGCAGAGGCCGCTTCTCACTCCTGCGCCTTCTTCTTCACACAGTAAGTCTAATTCGACAGAATAAAGCCAATTATCGACGGGCGACCTCTCGCGTTTTTGAAATTGAAATTTGCCGACTCGAATGTAACCAATGCGCCTGAGGATGTCGCAGATACTCTCATCTTGACGAGGAATCTTTGTTTTGAGGACTAAGTCTATATCTTCGCTGCCACAATGATGGAAGCGGCCTTGCGTGATGTAGTAGGGCGCCCATCCACCAGCAATTACAATGTCCTCGTGATACTGCGTTAGGTTGCGTGCGAGTTTTGAAAGCGCCAGTTCTGAAGCTGCGGTTCGTGCCTTGTCATACATTTATTGAAGCGTCGGGTGCTTTCCAATTGTCCTGAATTACCTTATACAATTCGCTCGCTGCTTCTTTTCCTCGAGCAGGATAATTGAATATATCCGCATAAAGTTGAAATGGTGAAACGACATTGACACCTTTGGCCTTCATTGCGCCGTAAAAGACCCCTCTGCTTTTAGCAATAGCAAACTTTACATTTCCATTAGCTTCAATCGGCATCAGGCCAAGCAAATTTGCCAATTCCTTGGCGTCATTTTCCGAATTGACATATATGTGGACGCTCGTTGGTCGCACAAACGGAGCTACAAGCAATGCACCAGACAAACCAGTGAGTGCATATTCCGGGGCATTTAGTCCGGTGAGTTTAGCAAAGAGCTTTGAAATGTCCTCTTCAGGCGAATAGTATTCAATAAATTTTGTATTTGCTACGAAATTATTTACTGTGGCCCATCTGCTAAGCAAAACTGACGGGGCCATCAGCTTAAGCCGATTTCGTCCTTCAGCATGAATTGCAATCCTGTCGCGAATTAGCGCTTTTGACACGTTGTACACCTGTCCTAGCGAAACGTGGGATGCTGTAGCTAAGTTTCGCAAGTCAAAAGTCTGGGGATAGTTGACTAGTAGGACCCTATCAACATCTACAGCTTTTCCTGTATACAAATCTGTCATGATTTTAATTATGTTCATACCTGTTTATATATGTTCACTTTTTATGAACATATATAAAGACTAGTGAACATATTTAAAGCTTGTTACCATAACATTCTCCATCAGCTTCCCAGCACCCGCCGATTATTTACTCCTGCTGGCTCCCAACTCCTGCAACCTCGCCTGCCTTCATCCTTAGACACTGGTCAAGAAATGTAGGGGCGAGAACTTATTCCAGATATAACATGATAGTATCGGCAATAAGTCGCTCCCTGTTTACCCACGTGTCACACAAAACTTTCAATTTCTCAAGTGCTGCAAGAGTAATCGCGCTAAATCGCGTGCCGATATTGAAGGAATTGATGAGGACAAAATAGCACCTGTCGGCGCGTGAGCGCACGCCAGCATAACGCGTTTAGCACTTTGCAGGTAGTAACCATCTCAACCTCCTAACTTGCAACAATCGAAAAGTTAGGCGCGGGATGGTTAACCGAGCTTTCTAATTTAGCTTAACGTTACAATACAACTATTTTCGCTCGTGCGGCGTTTTCTTCACTAACGTAAATTCTTGTCTTACCCCTTCATTATTAGGTGGAACTGTATTCCCTTCCACAAAGGTAACGTCACCACGTCCACCGGAGGGATGATAGATTCCGGAAGTTGGCACTTTTTGGCCTGTTTTTACTGTAACTTTTTCTTTCATTACTTATCACCACCTTTATTTACTTGCTTTTATCGCGATGGCACCGGCTTAACCGGCTTAACCGGCGGTACATGCCAGGCAAGGTCATCGGCGAACTGCTCGCCAACCTTGACCCTGTCACCTGTGGTAAAGGCATCGTATAGGCGCTTGAATATATTGACGTTAGGATGCTCGGACATTATTTACTTCCTTTCTGATGTTTGTATTTAAACTATGTTGTCTCAAAGCTCGTTTTCAACTTTAGCATTACGATACGTGGTGTATCATAATCGAGAGGATTCCAGGCGCAGACAATACTGTGATGGTTCCGTATACTCTGTCTGAGGCTCCGCCGGATGAATGGAAGCATTACTTCAGCAGCAGAGCTCCTAACGAGGCCGAAGCAAGGATTGATGGCGACAGAGCCCTCTACAAATGCCCCAAAAACAGAGAGGTAATAAAAGGAGAATACCAGAACAAGGTCGCCAAGCTTGTCGAAGCCGCAAACCTGCATTGTCGTGAAATCAATGCAGAGCACGAGCGAATGCAGGCCAAAGAACAAGAAGAGCAGCGCCGGAAGGAGCAAGAACAAAGAGATTTTGAGGAATGGAAACGTAATTGGTGAAAACGCGGCGGTCAATGGCAGCCTACAACGGTGCGAAACATCATCGTGCGTGCGTAGCTCCTTAAGTCGGCGTGCATGAGGCCGTCTGCACAAAAGCGTTCTCTTGTTTACAATCCTGCTTAACGATTAGGTTTTTTATGCCGAGATTCGCTCCACTCTTATAGATTCGCTGAGAGATTTTCCAGTGTTGGAAAGACTAGCCCGGATAACCAGCTTGTCTATTGTAGCTCTTCGCGGCGGTGTAGCTCCATACAATGCTTATAATCCAAAAGATGGGTGCTGCAAGACCGGCGGTAAAAACCGAAACTATAACTCCAACGATTATGAGAAGTATCCCGTATCCCCATTTGCCGACGTAGAAAAGGCCGAGGCCGAGAAAGATAAGACCTAATAACGCTGCGAGCCAGGGTTTTTTGGGTTCGACGCGCATGTAGCCCTGCATTGGCTGCTGCGGCTGTTGTTGCGCATTCGCCTGCGCTGGCTGCTGCGGTGGTTGTATTGGCTGCTCCGGCTGGGTTGGTGGTGTTTCTGCCATTTATTTCACCTCCTATGAATTTAGCCGCTTATTAGGCTGTATAAGAGAGCTTAAAGGTGGTGTTTTGAATTTTTGAATTCGGCAGCTAACCGCATTAGTCATCTTTTTTCTTTGATAGGCTGATAATCATTTTACGGCGGCTCCCGCCAGCGGCACATTCTGAACAGCCCCTCTTTCACAGAGACTTCGAAGTTTTGCGATATAACACCGTTATACCCCATTTTCACGGCCTTAGACGGCAGCGTTTTCGCATTACTCGCCGCTGCTGGCCGCTTGCTAGGGGTACATCGAACCTTATATTAATTTAGGCATTACAATATTTACATAATGCATACGAAAATACCAAGAGGTGGGGCCGCCATGCTGCGCGTTTCGCCGGATGTAAAGGCTGAAGTTGCGCGGCTCAAGGGTGAATATGAAACAGCCAGCGGACAAATTCTTAGCATAAACGACGCCTTGGAAATACTACTCCAGGAGCGCAAGCACCGCGCTCCGTTTAAAGAGGACACGTTAAGGCGCTAAATGGTCACTACTCACGCGTGGATACGAACCGAGAAAAAGGGCGCCGAGATACGGCGGCCGTTTGATTATAAGAAATATCAGAAATGGCACCGGCTGCCTAAAGCGATGGCTCAAGAATGAAAATTAAAAAAATGAAGGCGTGAGTGTGTTTCAGCGAACACACCGACGCGCGCAAACGCGTAATACAACGCGACTTAAACGAGGTATTACATGGTTCAGTCTGTTCGTTTTTACATAAATAGCTTATTATTAATCTCAGTGCCAAGCACGCGCTCAGCGAGGAGCAGGCGGGCTTTCAGAGGAAAGGCAACGGCGGCCCATCTTCCGGCCGCCAGGGGATTTTTTTGCGTGAAGAGCGCATGCTATGGTTTTTTTGGTAGTTATAAAAAGAGACGAGGCGATTAGAATGATAGAAGAAGGGGGTGAGGACGGTATGCGTGGTATGCGCCGCCCTCAATATGAACAAGAAGAGATAAACGGCAAAATACTTATAGATTCTGATATAGGGCGCGAGAGCGCGAGCGGGCGCGAGACGGCGATTGATGTTTTGGCGCTCAGGTTGAGGGGCGTCTATGAGGACGTTAAGGGGTTTCTAAGTGTGCGTGACGACGCGCACGATGAGACTCATAAGCGTTTGTATTTCACTGCTAGCGCGTTAGGGACGCTGATTAGTTATCTCGATGAGCACGAGCGCGAGAGAGAGGCGGCGACGTGACGCCCGAAGATATCTTATATTACGTTGACGCGGGCGATAGCGTTTTCACGGTCGCCGACGGCACGCAATACGGTTACGACAAGATGCGCGGCCAGCGCATACACTTTCGAGAGAACGGCGGCGAGTGGAAGGAGATAGACTTTAACGACGCGCCCGAAAAATTCAAGCGCGAGCTAGAAGAGCGAGCGCTGCGGCGCGCTGCTTCGGCACCCGTTGACGCCGCCCTTAAGTCGATTAACGCGACGCTATACCCTAAGACCGTAAGCGAAGAGCAGCACGCAGACTATTTGACGGCGTGGCGCTATTTGCATACGCCCGATAACGCTTTTCTCACCTATTGCGCTCGTCTTATATTTGATTATCACGCGCTCGACCGTGAACTTATGCAAGCCGTCCTACTCGGCATGACGAGGGCGCGGTATCTTAGCCCGTCCTCGGCGCTCTTGCATTATGATTGTACGGGGGCGAGCGGCGCGGGCAAGAATGACCTCGTGAACCGTATAACCGCGCTTATATCCCCCGCGTATCTCGCGCTCTACTCAACGGTTTCGCCTACAGCGCTTCAATATGACACAATAGAGCGGGTGCGCGACGAAAAGGGCCGCGTCATTGAAGTTAAAACGAATAAGGATGCCTTCAGCGGTAAGATAATAGCCATTACCGAAGTGGCCGATGCGGCGGGATTTAGTGCGTTAAAGGCCCTCGCCGAGACTGACGAGAATGCCGAATACACGCACATGGCGACGGTCAACGGTCAGAGCATTAAGATGACGATACGGGGGCCTCGGTGCGTGATAATCACCAGCGTCGAAGGGGTCAACGACGAGCAGATTAAGCGGCGCTTTATTCATGGAAGTGTCAGCGAGGACAGCGCCGAAAACAAGGAAGCGAAACTTAAGCTTATAGAAAAGCTGCTCAGCGAACGCAAAGACATAAACGACGACCCACGGCTCGCGGTTGCGCGCGCGGGCATTGACCTTATTTTTGCTACGCAAGACGTCGTTTTTGAAAAACCCGACTTCGAGGCATGGGAACTAGTCAAGGAGCTTAACGCCCTATTTCTTGAAGCGGGCTATGGGCTGACGAGCATAAAGCAGTTTTATACGCTGTGCGAGTGCTTGGCGCTCTGGAAGCGATACGAGCGCGGCTATACGCGGGTCGAACCGGAGGACGTGCAAGAGGCATGGTTCTTGCTTGCGACCTTCGAGCGTGAGACAATAACCAAGACGTCGAGGCAAGGTATAGCAGTTCTTAAAGCAATGAAAACCCTCTGCGATGATTACGACGCGCTGCTTGAGTCAAACCCACAAAGCGAACAGCACGAAGCCCTAAGACCCACGCGCCGCGACGTAATTAAAGAGTCGGACGTCTCGCAAGCGCACGCATATCGCTTACTGAGTACGCGCGAAAATGAGCAAGGCCGCCTCGGAGAGCTTATAGAACTCGGTTACGTCCGAGACTGTGAGAGCAACGGGCAGCGGGCCGTAGAGCTTACAAAACTCGGCAAAACGGTATTGGGAGCTGTACCGAATTACGCGATAGTCAATGCGAGCGAGTACGAGCCGAAAGAACCGATAATATCTAGTGACGAATTGGACTTAGCGCCGCTGCTCGTTGGCCTAGACAACATACTAGAGAAAACGAAAAGGCGAACGGAAGACGCACAAGATAAAAAGTTATCGCTGTAAAACGTGATAAAATGAGAATTATTCTGTTTAATCGTGCTAAAGTTTGTCCGGTTTCTCATGATTCTCATGGATTCTCATGGGCATGAGAATTTCGAGCAAAAAAAATGAGACTTAAAATGAAGCCCTTTGAACGATTTAGCGGCTCTATTAGGATGTTAATAATGCACAATTATGTACATTCTCATATTCTCGTAAAAAAGGGTAGAGCCTCGCGCGCGGGGGTATACACCTTAGAATCGTGATAATATGAGAATTTATTTAGAAATCGGCGGCGACGCTATCATATTGAGAAAAGGAGCGCGAAGCGCGGTTTTAAAATTCTCATTGACATGAGAATGAATGATAATGAGACACAAAAAGGAAAATTGATATGGCGAAATTTCACGACGAATTTTTCAAACAAAAAGACCCAGAGCATGATGCGTTAGTTGCTGACGTTCTTGAGAACATCGAGGCGGTTGTTGAACTGGTCTATCCGATACGCTTTGATGCGGAGAGGCAAATTCAAAACCTTGAAACAGAAAGGATGATTACCGGAAAAAACGGCTTCATCATCGGATATGTCGACGTTATCGCTCACGTCTACGACTATTCAAAAGACACAAGGCATGAGTATCCATACTTAATAATAGACGCGAAGCCGAAACTAAACGATTTTGGGGCTGTAACACGGCAGATAAAGACGTATCAAAACTTATTATATCAACAAACCCATCGGCAAGCCGGTTATGGGGGTAGTGATTATCAAGAGGTTAGTAGGGAATACTTAGATAAATACTCTCAAAAGGTTATCATCACGCACTCCGAACCAACACGCGCCGCCCTCGTGTTGGCGAAAAACGAAAATATATTTTTAATCGTTCACGATAAAGAAACGGGGCGTTTTTTGCGCGCCGATGATATGACACACCGGTGTTCGCTGTGCTGCCATCAAAGCGGCGAGATGGCTACTGGTGATGATTATTATTGCACTCGCCTAAAGCAGTCGACGCATGAAATGATTGGATGTCCCTTCTGGGGCGCACTGTAACGCTTTGAATCTCAAATTGCACAAATTCGGCTAGTGCATCCCACGAATACACACGGAGAAAATAAAATGCAAGAACTACCGCCCGCGATTATCCAATTCACGGACGCACAGAAACGAATTTTAAAAATTGTTGACAAGCTAGGCCCCGACTGTGTGCCAGGGCATATCATCAAGACCCTGGCGCGGCTGCCGAAAGGTGAGAGCATCGAAGCGCACACCGGACCGCTGATAGCGGCAGGTTTATTGCGCCGATGTCCGGACGGGTTCAGCTTGATTTAGAGATTTAGAGGCTAAACGACGGCACGAAAAAGCGGCGATAAAAGCGCTAAAGGCGCTAACAGCGATAAAAAGGCGTGTACGTGGACCATGTGTCCGCTGTTCCATCTTTCACGCTGTGTTGAGGGCGTTGAGACGTGCCAGCATTATGAGGATTATCGAGCGAGACATAAAAATGACAAGGTGAAAAATGAACAAATCGCGACAGAAGAAAAAGGTTCTGGAGTGGAATTATTTTAACGATACAGAAAAACCTACTTGGGACGATTTTGCGGCTATTTTTGAAAACGAAGAGCTAGACGAGCCCGAAGAGGATAAAAAGGAGAAATGATATTATGCAATATTCTGAACGATTCAATTATTGGTTGAAGCCGGAAGAGGCAAAGGCGCTAGAGGCCGAGGAAAAGGGCCGCGAAATGGTCAGCTTTAAAATCGCAGACTTGGCCGATGCTATAAACGATGCCATAAAAAAAGCGACGGGGGTAGAATCAGCACCGTTTCACAATCCGGCGACAGGCATACCGTATAACGTAGCGCATCCAACGCCGCCACCTCTAGCGGGTCCGAAAGAACCGTACGACGCTATAAGAGCCAGAACAGCCGCGCATGGGGATTCTGAAGCCCTCTTGGCGGTTCATGCCGCATACCTGGGCGAAACTCCACAGGACGCGAAAAACAAGGCGAAATTCGAGCTGCCGCACCATGACGGTGTACCGCCGTTCAAATGTTACCCGAAAGCGGTAATGAAGTGCGCTAAGCAGCTCGGCATTAAAGTGCGCTCTGATGGCGGCGTGGTCCCGACGGCACATCCGGAAGCATATGGGAATACCGTCGCAAAAGAGCACATTATACAACACCTCGACGAAATCAAAGCGCAAAATGACGCGTTGACACAAAAGGCTCGCCGTGAAGTAGCACGCTTAATGAAGCAAGCGCTTAACGAACACGGGGCTGATACGTACGGGTCACCTGTCGGCCACGGCGCGATTAGCTACGACGAAGCGCACCCGAATGGGACGCCGACCGCGCCGGAAGGGACTGTATTTGATGCAAAGGCCGAGGTAGCAAAAGCAGAGGCTAAGGGATGGCAAGCGCTTCAGAAAATGCACGCGTATTACAACGGCGGTGCGGACCCGAATGACTCTAAAAACTACCTATATCCTCATCATTTGGGGAGCGGTGCTCAGGCGCTTGTACCGAGCGCTGTTCGCGCATTAGCGGCAAAATTCAATATTAGCACCGTGCCAGGTGAAGGCGCAATTCCAACACAAACCAAACAAGAAACGCAGTTCGCTGACGCGGGCGTTCAAGGGCATGTCGTACGCCACCTCCAGCAAATGGGCGAGTTGTCGACTGCTGGTTTCGACACGACTTAAATTGTTCTTTGCGGGGCTTTGCACGGCGCAAGTAGTTCATGGCGGTCCCAGTTTCTTCCATAGCACGAGTTGAATACTAGAATAATTGAGCAAGAGGAAAAAATAAAATGGCATTGACAAAAGAAAAGCTGGCACTTCAGCGAGCGTATAGAGCAAACGGTAACGACAAAACAGCCCTTAAGCGAGACGTGGAGCTACACGCCGCTGGAAGCGCGAAAGCGGACGCTCAGCGAAATATAGAAATAGCCACCGAGGCACGCGACAAGATACTAAAAGAGCTTGAAAAAGTTCAAAGGGAGCTTAGCAAGCTTGATAGAAGTGCTTTTGGCGGCCGTTTCAAAGATATGCAACTTCAGGGTAAGATAGTACAAATAGAAACACGCCTTGAACGCGCACGTAACGACTATGAAAACGCCGCCGCAGCTCTTGAGCGTATCGAGGCCGAAGCGAAGGCCGCAAGGATTCAATTTTGGAAGCACAAAACGGGCGCCGAATACCTGGAGAGCTTAGGCCGCCGCAAGCGCATAGAGCAAGCCTTACTCAAGTTAGAGCCGCTCCAGGATGACCCCGAAATAAAGCCGTTAATCATCGAGAAAGAGGCACAGCTCCGCGGCATTGATAACCTACATATTGCGGCGCTTCAGGAGTGGCGAGACACGTATATGCTTCTGACAGGCTGCGATATTGAAAGCGAGGGCGTGCCGTCCGAGGACGAGCTAAACCCGAAACCAGTAAACCAGAATCTTCACGGGCGGCCGCGGGCAAGCCGACGGTTAATCAAAGAGTATCAATGAGGTGATGAGCGTTGCCGTACAAGAATCCCGAGGACAACCGCCGTTATCAGCGGAACTGGCAGCGACTCAAGCGGTCCGCAGAGAAGGCAGTAGAGCACGCCGATGCGGCAATAAACAAGGCTTCGGCGGCCTCAGCGTCGGACCATTCACCCACGGTTGAACCTAACCCAACGGGACGCCTTGAACCCATTGAGCCCCAGGTCATACCCTCACCCCTTATCGTAGAGGTAGAGGCAGAACCCTGGGAAGCCCGGGAGATAGAAGACCCGGGAGACTTGCTGCTTGCCGTCAGCCACGAGATAAACCGGCTGCTTGCCTACCCGTCGATGGATGAGGCAATCCGGGCCCGAAGTCTTGCCCCGCTGCTCAACGTCGCGGTCACCATTATGGACAAGACCAAGATAGGCAAGGAACTCGAGGAGCTGCGCGAGATAGCGGCAGCACGTGAGAGAGAGGACGCGGCACACCAGGCCGATAAGATTTGATTTCCACAAGTCACGAGCAGGTCACGAGCAGGAGCAGGCCGCGGCAATGAACGAATCAATCAATCGATAAGCATAAGCAAGCAAGCAAGCCTTAGCCATCGGCCTCGCCTTGCCGCCGCTAGGATTTCTGGGAAATTTTCTAAAAAAATAAAGAGAAAAGCAAGCAGCGGCAACCAATTAGAAAAAGAACGCCGCTGGCCGGGGCATCCCAAAAAGCCGCATTTCAAGTCGGCCAAAACACAGGGCTGCCCGATTTTGGCAGCGCCTTATAATCTGAATGTGCGGTCGAACCGATGGATGCTAGAAGAACATGGAAGTAAACACGAAGCTTAAACGATTGCGCGAGCAGCTAACGGGGGCGCCGCCGGTTGAGGTGCCCAAGTCAGCCTCGGCCTTTTCCCGCCTGATAGATTGGCAGGCGGATAGCTGGCAGTTGGACCTCCTCAACGCTGCTCTGGCTAAGGACAAGCCATATATCAAAATCGCAGCCCTGTGCGCACGCCAGACCGGCAAAAGCAGCGTGTGCGGGGTTCTCGCGTGCGCGTTTGCTATGATGAATCCTGGCTCCCAGGTGTGCGTGGTGAGTCCTACCTTGAGGCAATCCTCGCTAATATTCAAAAAGGTGCTCGCGACGTGGAAAAGGACAAACAAGCTCATACCCGGGCGCGAGACGGCGCTGAGTTTGCGGTTGCAAAATGGAAGCTCGATTATCGCACTCCCGGGCGGCAATCCGGCTGGCCTCCGAGGGCACACGGCTGACCTCTTGATTTTCGACGAGGCAAATTTTACTAGCCGAGAACTCTATGGGGCCTGTCTCGCGTTTCAGGCGGCTGTAGCGTCCCCTGTCTTGGTGATGATTTCGACCCCGGGGCCGTCCTTTGGGGATTTTTTCGACGAGTGGCAGCACGGCGTCGGCTACACGCGATTCAAAATCACAGGGGATATGTGCCCCCGAATTTCAAAGGAATTTCTGCTCAGTCAAAAACAGAGATTGCCGGAAGCGGTGTACCGCGCTGAATATGAGTGTGAATTTTCTGACCGCGAATATTCGGTATTTTCCCGGGAGATGATTGACCGCTGCGTGGACCCCGAGCTCGAAACTTTGGATGATATCCTGGACGCAGCCATCGGCGATGTGCCACCTACGCATACGCCCCTGCCGCGTGAGTTAGAATCTGACGATTCAGATGACGGAATTTCGATAGATGAATTGGGGTTTGAATTTGAAGATGATTAGACTAGAAAAAGAAGGATTTGATTTACATGCGATTATCACGCGACAATGATAATGATTTCACCCAAGACCCGCAGCCTTCGCGAGGCCTCTATGTTTGGGGCATGGAAAAAACCGTGCTCCCCGAAGAAATGGATGGCCGCCGCGTGCGCTCAAAGGAAGAGATAGCGGAGATGGTGCCGCCCGAAGAGGGCGCGCACTACCAATATAGTATCGGAATCGACCCATCCGGAGGGCGGAAAGACCCCGTTGGTTTAGCGGTGTTGCTCGTAACGTATAAAGGCGACGAGGTTTTCTGTGCGACGAAATACCTGAAGCGGTTGCAACCTGGCCTGTTTTCGGACGCGGTAAAAAAGATACACCGCTTGTATAACAGCCTCAAAGCATCGTCGATTCAAAAGGGCGGCACGTTCGATGCCGATTTGTGGGTCGATGGAACCGGCGTCGGCCTCCCAGTTGTACAAAGCCTGCAGCAAGAAATCCCGGAGGCCTCGATATTTCCGGTAATTATTACGGGGGGATACAACTCGCGTTTCGATGCGGCCACGCGGACCTATTATATCAGCAAACAGACGCTCGTCTCGACCCTATTGAGTAAGCTCCAGACGCAGCACCTACGGATAGCAAAGCGAAGCAGAGAATTTGATACGGTCGTTTCAGAATTGCAGAACTTCGGCATGAAGGTGACCGACTCAATGAACGAGGTGTACTCAGGAATGGGAACTAGCCATGATGACCTCGCCGTCGCGCTTATGCTCGCATGTACGGGCTCAGATTTGGTAGGTGGTCCGATTCAGCTCTGGTGAGGGTATAGCGCGTGTAGCGTGTAGCGTTTAAAAAAGCGACGGCCAAGACGATGCGAAAGCACGCGAGTGAAAACCAAAACGATGAGTTGCGCGCAACGCGCATGGCAAAATTGCTCCGCCTTTCATGGCTCATCATCTCCTTCGCTCGCGTGCCGCCATCTTTTACGCTTTGCAACAGACTTCAGACTTTTGCAACACGCACATTTTTTCGGCTTTTCTAAAGCGGTTGCCGCGAGAGAGGGGAGCTTTTCCACGGATTTCAGATTTTTTTCATTTTTTCGACTATACGGGAGGTGACAAAATGAAAATCTGTATCGAACTGGACGAAGAAATGCAAAAAGAGTGGATGTGGGCTAAAGAGGATTTGGACGCAATGCTGAGGCTTTTCAAAAAGGGACATACCGAAATCACAGATACTGTTGTGCTTCAATGTCTTCTTCACGTTTATATGAGGGATAGAAATCAGCCACGATTTTGCAACTCCGGAGAAAAAAATTATGTATTATGAATCAGATTTAATGTCGAATGACATTAACGGTGGCATTGTCGGTCAAAGATGGAATGGTTTTCGCAACTGACAGCCGGGGAACCATAGGTGACCCAAGGGGAGTAACTGCACAGAATGATACTATAAAGAAGATGTACGTCGTGGGTAAGCAAACGGTTCTCCAGATGTCGGGGGCAAACGAAATAGGTAGTAACATAATTGATGAGATTTTGCAAACCGACAATCCTCAGACATTGAGTTCGACAACCGAGGTCATGGACAGGGCAAGAACGTTGTTAAAAACCAGATATGACGAGTGGTTTAAAGGGATGCCAATAAGCCCGATTCCGAATTCGGGAATCCCCGAAAGACCAAGTTTAAATTTTACGATAGCCGGGTTTGATAATACGAATATACACCGTATTTATTCGCTTAATAGTTCTATGAACTTTGCCCCGCTCTTATTTAATACGGGGATGTGTCTTTCGGGAGTACTTCAGTATGCTATCTATCTTTTAAATCGATTATTTTCGCAAGAAATGGATATAGAAGATGCCTTAGCGCTTGCCGCTTATGTTATTACTGAAACCGCAACACAAGATGGCAAAGTAGGTGGGCCGTTACAGCTGATGTCTCTTAAAGACGGTGGAATTGTCGCTGAACTTACAGCAGACAAAATTCTCGAAATCGTTAACGAAAATACGGAAAGGTCTAGTAAATTAAAAGAATTATTCTTTTCAAAGAGTGATGCACAATGAAGACTGAAATAATAAATGGTGTCAAAGTACAAGTCATTGAGAATGAGCAGGATATGCTGCAACATATCAAAACGGTTCCAATGACATTTAATATTAAGTGTGATGACAAAATCATTACGAGCGTAACCGATTTTGACTCGTGTTAAAACTAAGGCTGCCGCCATCTAATTTTTAAGAAGAAAAAAAGTTGGGTTGAATCCCCAACTCAAACATCTCCTGAATAACCACGCACATGTTGTGACACAGCACTTTTAGCAGCACTTCATTAACCTGAGCAACCTCGGCACGCGTCATTCCGTCGAACCGCTGATGCGGCCTAAGTAAGCCTTAATGCACGTCGAACTAAAAAAACCCTCGCGCCCATAGCCCCCAAGCGACCCATTTTGCTGCGGTTATTTTCAGAATTGCTGGCCGTCACCGCGTTGATTTGTGGGTATCCTTAAATACCTATGAATATGCGGGTCGTCAACCATCATTCTTAAAAAAAAGAGAAGAAAAAGAGACGCCGGAGTGTGACCGAGGAGGCGTTATGCGCCCCCTGCTATTACCTCACGACGCAAGCGTGACAGCGACGCCGCCAACATATCTAACGGACAGCGCGCGTTTTGCGTGTTGCACGCATTGAACAAAATCTGTTTTTCACAGTCCGCGCAAATCCCGCCTACGGTGTCAAACCATGTCTTGTCAATGGCTCCGATGTGCTCTTCACTTGCGTCAACATCCATGACCGTTGGGTTAACTGGTCTTAGCAAATCGTTCATTTTTTTACCTCCCTTAGCGGCCGACTGTCCGGGCCGGGTTGCATAGAACGTCTATCCTAAACTATATAATGATTATCATTCTATACATTACTAGCATACTACTAAACCAAATCATTAACTAAATGAGGAAAAGAATGAACTCCGAAACGATGAAAAAGGAAGATAAGTCGAGCGTGCCCGTATCGCACGGGACGCGGGAAAGGCTGAACATTCTAAAATACGATTGTCAAGCGAAACACAAGCGCGAGTTTAACTTGGATGATATTGTCCGGTTTTTGTTGGACTCGTACGAAGAGCACACAAGCTAAATCCCGGGCGTCGTCATACACACCGACGCATACAAGACGCATACACCATGTCAAAGATGGTCCGCCTTGATGAAGACGTTTATTTTGCCTTAAAAGCCTGTGCCTTACGTGAAGATAAAACATTGAGCGAGGTAGTAATTACACTGATGCATACAGCGGATTACCACGCCGCTACAGAAAAACGCCTAGCCTCTTTGGAATCAAAGATAAACGCGCTGACACACTATTTTAGTGGAACAGCCAGTTCTGCGCCTTCTATATCAAAAAAGGAGCGCCCGAGTCGGGATTTGAACCCGAGTCGGAGCCTCGACAGGGCTCCATGATAGGCCGCTACACTACCCGGGCTTGCGCACGCAAAGCGACTGCCTGACGCAGCACAGCTTAC
>Ga0187874_10000681_pt1 | contig 39156 bp, 32 predicted proteins | sample June2016WEW_16_1_3_FD_132993 | JGI IMG/M metagenome (GOLD analysis project Ga0187874, IMG submission 132993) | Peatland microbial communities from SPRUCE experiment site at the Marcell Experimental Forest, Minnesota, USA - June2016WEW_16_150 | ecosystem: Environmental > Terrestrial > Soil >... | reverse complement strand
GGGGGCGGGCGGCATGGTCGGACCATGAACCACCGCTAGACCGTCCCAGGGGGCGGGCGGCATGGTCGGACCATGAACCACCGCTAGACCGTCCCAGGGGGCGGGCGGCATGGTCGGACCATGGGAGATGGAAACGATGTTGATCGTCGCCGTCATAGCAGACCGTGTCGGGGTCCCTGCGCTCAGCGCGAAGGCAAACACGAACAAAGAAAGAACCGCAACCTGCGCGAATTTGTTTTCCAAGAAGTTCCTCATTTCAAAACCATCCTATTCAAATGTTTTCCGGACCCCAGGAGGGCCTTGCATCTGCACTCGACCCCTGCTGGCTTTACCGCTATCCGAAAGCTCAAAGCGGCCACCGCTCGATCAACCACTTCGCTCAAGTCGTAAACGAATATGTGCCGACAGATGGGACCTACTAGTACTATGAACGGCAATTGTACCAGTGCGTATAGGGTAAACACCCTAGGGCGTTGCTAGAATTCCCAATTGCAAGGGGAAAGTCAGTCTATCCGGTAGGGGATTTGGGAGTCTTGGGCGAGGTCTTCGGCATAGGCCGGAGAGCTTTCCAGGGGCCGTTCGGAGGGGTAATCGAGGCGCAAATCAGCCGAGATTTCGTCGAGCATTTCCATGGTGGCGACCTTGGTTTCCATGGCGAAGCAAGTGAGCAGAAGGTTGTCGCAAACGGCGTTGATCAGTCTTGGAATTCCTTGAGAACGGAATTGAATTTCTTCCATGAGTGGACCGGAAAAGATAGCCTGATCTTTGAGACCGGCGCGTGCCATGCGGGAATTCATGTAGGCGACGGAGTCCGCAAGGTCGAGGCCCCGGAGCAGACAACGCAGGGCGACGCGCTGTTTGAGCTGGCGGAACTCCGGGGCTTCCAGCTTGCGGTCGAGTTCCGGCTGGCCCGCGATGATGATCTGGAGCAGCTTTCCGCGGCGGTTTTCGAGGTTGCCGAGGAGGCGAATCTCTTCCAGAACGTCCCAATTGAGGTTATGGGCCTCATCGACAATCAGCACGGTGGTGCGGCCAACGGAGGCGCGCTCCAGCAGCATGTTGTTGAGGGAGAGAAGCACTTCGGTCTTCGAATGGCGGTCGCAGCGCAGTTCCAGATCGTAAGAGAGGAGCTCGAAAAACTGCTCCACGGAAAGGCGCGAGTTGAAAAGCGATGCGAAGGCGATCTGCTGGGCGTTGAGGAAATCCCGCAGGCATTCGAGCATGGTGGTCTTGCCGGTGCCGACCTCGCCGGTGAGGACGATAAAGCCCTTGCGGCTCTGCACGCCATAGATGAGATTGGCCAAGGCTTCTTCGTGCTGCGAACTCCGGAACAGAAACGACGGGTCCGGGCTCATGTTAAACGGATTCTGGGTGAAGCCGAAGAAGGCGTTATACATAACTGGCTGCGGCTCGGAAGGACTCCTCGCATCTTAGCATGCAGCCGCGCAAGCGGCCAAACCCCGTAAGTACTGGCACTGTGAGCTTCCCGGCCTCAGGATTGGGGCAAAGGCGGCGGCGGTGGTGGCGCGGGAGGTTTGGGCGGCTTCTCGCCGGCCGGCTTGCCGGCGGCCTTAACCGGGCTGATCAGGATGTGAGCATTGCGGCCTTCCATGCGCGGCTGGCCTTCCACGGAACCGTGCGCCGCCAGGTCGCCCGCGAAACGCAGCAACAACTTCTTGCCGAGATCGGCGTGCGCGATTTCGCGGCCACGGAACTGTACCACCGCTTTGACGCGGTTGCCCTCGCCCAGAAAGCGGATGGCGTGGTTCATTTTGAAGTCGTAGTCGTGATCGTCGGTGTTGGGACGGAACTTGAGTTCCTTGACTTGGACCACGTGCTGCTTCTTCTTGGCGTCGTGCTGCTTCTTCTTCTGCTCGTACTGATAGTGGCCGTAGTCGATGGCCTTGGCGACGGGTGGAACCGCCGTGGGAGCGATCAATACGAGATCGAGCCCCAGTTCCTGGGCCTTCCGCAGAGCTGCGGCGGTGGGCATGATTTCCGAGGTGCCGTCGGGGAACACCGCGCGCACTTCCCGTGCACGGATGGACTCATTTACGTTCTCTCTGCGATTCTGCCTGCGAGGAGGAAAGTTTCTGCCTGGATACATGTTATGCGATGGGTTGCGGATTGCGGTAGCGACGAGACAAGGGCGGGACGCCCTGGAAAGCTTTCTGGCCGAGCGGTATGGTGCGAGTGAAGGACAAGCGCAATTACGTCAGTTTTAGTGTACACCAGATCGCGGCGCGGAAGTCAAACGCTCTTTTCGACTACGCCCGGGCGTACGCCTGCGCGCCGCCATTGATTTACCGCTCGCACTGGCTAAGCTTTCCCATTAGCGCTAACGTATAGTGTGAACAAATCGGACGGCAAAAGAGAGGCATTATGCAAACCAGCCTGACCAGGCGGAACTGCCTGAAACTATCGCTGGCCGCCGCCGCAGCTTCGCGGCTGACAGCCGACTCCACCATGGACACCCACGGCTTCAAACTCGGCATCATCACCGACGAGCTGACCACCCAGTTGGACGAAGCCCTCGACTTCATCTCCAGCTACCACCTGCAATGGTGCGAGCTGCGCGAGATGTTTGGGAAGAACATCATGGTTTCCTCCCGGGAGGACCTGGATCGCGCCCGCGACTTGATCGGCAAGCACGGCATCCACGTGAGCGAGATCGGTTCCCCCATCTTCAAATGGAATTGCCCGCAGATGCCCGCCAAGGCCAACGAAAAGCGCGACGCCTTCAGCGCCGCCTTCACCGAGCAGGACGCCGACAAACTTCTCGACCAATCTTTCGAGCTGGCCCGATTCTTCGGCACGCGCATGGTGCGCATCTTCACCTACTGGCGCGTGGAGGATCCCGCCAAGGCCTACCCCTACGTTCGCGACCGCATGGCCAAAGCCGCCGAGGTAGCCGCCAAGGCCAAGATCGTTCTGAATGTTGAAAACGAGCATTCCTGCAACGTCGGCACTGGCAAGGAACTGGGCCGCTTGCTGAAGGAGGTCAATTCGCCCGGCCTGCGCGGCGTCTGGGACCCCGGCAACGCCACCATGCTGGGCGAAGTCCCTTATCCCGACGGCTACGAAGCCGTGAAGGGCCTGTTCCCGCACATGCACGTCAAGGATTCCCGCAAGAACGCCACAACCGGTAAGCTGGAGTGGGCGCCGGTGGGCGGCGGTATTATCGACTTCAAGGGCCAGTTTCAGGCGCTGCACCGCGACCGCTATGAGGGAACCATGTCGCTCGAAACGCACTACAGGCGGGCGGACGGCAACAAAGTCGAGAGCACGCGCGAATCATTGGAAGGTTTGTTCAAAGTCCTATAGAGAGGTGTGAAATGTCGTCGGAATTGAATCGCCGGGATATGCTGAAAGCCGCCGCCGGCGCGGCGCTGCTGGCTCCCCAACGTGTTTTGGGAGCGAACGATCGCGTACGCGTCGCCGTGGTCGGCCTGCGCGGCCGCGGCCTCGACCACATCAAGAAGGTGAAGGATACCCCCGGCGTGGAACTCGCCGCGGTTGTGGACATCGACGAGAACGTCATCGCCACTCGCCTTGGGGATATTGAAAAGCTCGGTCTCGGCAAGCCCAAGACCTTCGGGGATATCCGCAAGATGCTCGAGGACAAATCGATCGACGCCATCACCGTCGCCACCCCCAATCACTGGCATTCGCTGATGGGCATCTGGGCCTGCCAGGCCGGAAAGGACGCCTACGTGGAAAAGCCGCTTTCCCACAGTTGGTGGGAGGGCAAACAACTGGTGGCCGCGGCGAACAAGTACAATCGCGTCGTGCAGCACGGCACGCAGAGCCGGTCGAGCATCGGCGCCAAGGAAGCCATTCAAAAGCTGCGGGGCGGCCTGGTCGGCGATGTCTACCTCTCGCGCGGCCTCTGCTACAAGTGGCGCGATACCATCGGCCGCAAGCCGCGCCAGGCGGTGCCGGCCGGCGTCGACTATAATCTGTGGCTCGGCCCCGCGCCCGACCGCGGTTTCACCATGAACCGCTTTCATTACACCTGGCACTGGTTCTGGGATACCGGCAACGGCGACCTGGGGAATCAGGGCATTCACGAAGTCGATACGGCGCGCTGGGGCCTGGGCGTCACATTCCCCAACAAGGTTTCCGCGATGGGCGGCCACGTCATGTTCGATGACGACCAGGAAACGCCCAACGTGCTCAACTGCTGCTTCGAGTTCGATAGGCCGGATGGCAAACGCCGCCTGATGGAATTCGAAGTGCGCCACTGGATGACCAACCACGAAGCGGACATCGGCGTCTTCGGTGGCGGCAGCGTGTTGCCGGCCGCCGGCCTGACCACCACCGCCAAACCGGCCGCGCCCGCGGCCAAGGAAGCGGCCAGCCTTGGCCCCGCCAGCGGCAAGCCCGGCACCATCGGCAACATTTTTTACGGGCCGGGCGGTTACCTGGCGATCCAGGAATACGAGAGTTACAAATACTGGCTGGGCGAAAAGCAGGACCCCAGTCCGGTCAGCCGCGGCAAGGAAAACCACTTCGCCAATTTCATCGATTGCGTCCGCAGCCGTAAGAAGGAAGACCTCAACGCGCCGGTCGAAGAGGGGCACATTTCGTGCACCCTGGTGCACCTGGCCAATGTCTCATACCGGCTCGGCCGCACGTTGAACTTCGATCCCAAGACCGAGCAGATAACCGGCGACGACGAGGCCAACCGCATGCTCCGCGACGCCGACCGCGGCTACCGCCCCGGCTTCACAATTCCCGATCAGGTGTAAGAACCGCGAGCCAAGCGAGCCACCCCTCCACGCGCGCAGCTCTGATCGGAGCCGCGAACGTAAGAGAGCGGTCTTCGTGGAATACGAGAGTGTATTTATGAAACGGGCACTGAGATTAACAAAAAGGTAATAAAATGTTTCCATGCAGCTCCGAACCAGGCCAAGCGAAGGAGGGTTACTCCCGCTGATAGACCCGCACGTAGTCCACAACCATCGTTTGCGGGAAGGATGTGGTTGCGTCCGGATCGCCCGGCCAGTCGCCGCCCACTGCCAGGTTCAACAATAGATAGAATGGATGATCGTATACCCACTTGGTTCCGGCGGGCAAATTGGCCGGGCTGAGCGATTGATACATCTTGCCATCGACGTACCAGCGGATTGCGTTTGGTTCCCATTCAACCCCGTATACGTGAAAATCATCGGAGAATCGCTGCCCGGGAGGCAGAACGAAAGGCGCGCCGATCCCCTTCGACCCGGAATAGCCAGGGCCGTGGATTGTCCCGTGCACCGCGGAAGGTTCGCGGCCGATGTTCTCCATGATGTCGATTTCGCCGCGATCCGGCCACCTGGCGGCTTCCTCTCCCATCATCCAGAACGCCGGCCAGATCCCCTGTCCATACGGCAGCTTGATACGCGCTTCGAACTTGCCGTAGGCCTGCGAAAACTTGCCCCGCGTGTGAATCCGCGCCGAAGTGAAGCCGCGCTCCACGCCGTCCGCGCCGCGGTAATCCTCCCGGATGGCCCTGATCACCAGCATGCCGCCCTCGAGGTAGAGGTTCTGTGGACGGCCGGTGTAATACTCCAGCTCCTTGTTCCCGAAGCCGTCGCCTCCCACCACGTAGACCCACTTCGATGAGTCGAGCCGCGAGCCATCGAACTCGTCGTGCCAGACCATTTTCCAGGCGGTAGTCTGTGCAAACCCACCCGCTGCGCAAATCACCAGCGCGAAACACGCTCTCGATATCATGGGACGATTCTCGCACTCATTCGGGCTGCCGCGCCTCCGCGGCAAGGAAGTGATAATAGTCGCGCAAAACGTAAAACGCAGCCTTGCGCTCTCCGCGGTCGGAGTAGAGCCCTTTGCGATTGAAGAAGTCCTGAATCCCGGCCAGCGGGCGGCGCGGCGACCGGAAATCCATCAACACCCACGCTATCGTCCCGCTCAGGAACGGGATACGCTGGAACATCGCAACCTGCCGCCGGTAAACGTCCGCCTGGAACTCTTCGGTCCACACGGTCCCACCGTCGCCGTGGCGGCCGGCCTGCGCGTCGGCGCCGAACTCGCTAATCAGGAACGGCTTTTCGAAAGCGGTTTTCCACGCGGTGCGATCGATGTTCTCGGGCGGGCCGTCATACCACCCGATGTACTCGTTGCAGGAAACCACGTCCAGGTACTGGCCCAACGGGTCGTCCACCATGATCGTATCGGGATCGATACGGTGCGTCTCCAGCGCCGCGGTCACCAGGCGTGTCTGGTCGAGCTCGTGCGCCGCCGCGGCCAGCGCGGCAAGAAATCGCAATCGAGGCTCGCTTTGTGGCGTCTCGTTGCCCACCGACCAAAAAATCACCGAGCTTCTGTTCCTATCGCGCGCGATCATTTCCGCGAGCTGCTGCCTGGCATTTCGTAACGTCTCCGGGCTCTCCCACGCGATGGTCCAGTACACCGGTATTTCCGACCAGACCAGCAGCCCCATTTGGTCCGCCAGGCGGGTCATCGCTTCATCGTGGGGAAAGTGCGGCAAGCGGACGAAATTGCAGCCCAGGTCCTTGGCCCATTGCAGCAGCGTCGTGGCATCAGCCTCCGAAAACACCCGTCCGGAATGAATGGGTGCTTCCGCTTGGATCGAAACCCCGCGCAGATGCAAAGGCCGGCCGTTCAGCAGGATGGTTCGGCCGGACGCCGCAATCGAACGAAAGCCGATGCGCTCGGCGACCCGGTCGGTCTCCGTCTCGATCGCGACCTCATACAGCTTGGGGTTCTCCGGGGACCACAGCGCCAGACGCGCATCCAGCGTCAGTTGCGCATAGCCGTTCGGATCGGGCACGACGTCTTGCGAGACACCGGCTTCGGGAATTCTCAAGGTCACTCGCTGCTGTTTCCGCGGCCCGTTCAGGCGGACCCACGCGGCGATCCGGCTTTGCGAGCCCTTCTGCAGTTGCACGGAGTAGTCTTCTACGAAGGTTTCCGGGACGTCCACCAGCCTGACACCGCGGGTCAGCCCTCCGTAGTTCCACCAATCGGTCATCAAAGTGGGCACGGCCTCCCGTTGCCGCTGGTTATCCACTTTCACGATCAGAAAGTTTCCTTTCTCCCGCACGAGGTTCGTGATCTCGAACTGAAACGGCGTGAAGCCACCCACATGTTCGCCAAGCTTCGTCCCGTTCAGAAACACCATGGCCCGGTAGTTCGCTGCTCCGAACCACACGAACTGCCGGCGGCCGGGCTTGCGCGTGTAGTCGAAGTCCTTCTTGTACCAGATGCTCCCTTCATAGAACAGCATCTCCGGCCTTTGCGTGTTCCAATCGCCTGGCACCATCAGCTCGCCCGCGGCATCGAAGTCATATTCCACGAACTCGCCCGGTGATTTCGGCTTTTTGTTCGCCCCCATCCCGCCGTCTGCATACGGCCGGTAGCGATAGTCCAGATATCCGGCCTCGTAGGGATCGACAATCGCCCGCCACGGTCCGCACAGATCGATGGTCTGCCGGCCCGGAACGTTCTGAATGAGCGAGGGTTGCTCCGCCGCGGAAGAGACGGAGACAAGCCAGCCCACCGCCGCCAGAAGCCCGATGGTTTTCATCAGCAGTATTCTAAGCTCCGGCCGATCGCCGGAAAAGGGAATTCACAGTAATTCACGTTTAGCGCCCGCCAAGAGTCGATGGCGCTACCCGGATTGCCAATCACCACAATTACTTAAAGCGCGGTCTCCATTTGCGACGAACCTTGTAGGTGTCGAGATTCCGAAGGCAATCCATCCCCAGGAAGGTGTAAGAGCCGGCAGCGGCGCGAGCCACTTTATCCGGCCAGCCCCGCCATCACACCCTTCATATAGCCGAACGAATGCAGCATTCCCGGCACGGGATTGTCTTCGTTGATCTCATACTCCAGATTCACCGAGCCGCGATACCCGACCTTCTGCAACTGCTTGAAAATCTCGACCACTGGCATGACGCCGTCCCCCACGTCGCACTGGCTCTCCTTGACCTTGCCGTCCTTCAGGTCCTTGAAGTGCATGTCCAGCAGACGCGGTCCGGCGTTCACGATCTCTTGAACCACATCCGCGCCGCCGCGCATCGAGTGGCCCACATCCATGCACAACCCCATTCGCGGGTCCATGCCCTTCACCGCCTCCAGCACCACTTTGGGAGTCGGAAAATTCTTGTCCTCCGGACCATGCGTGTGAATCGCGATCTGAATGTCGAATTCCTGCGCGAGTTTCTCGATGGCGGGTAGGTTTTCGTGCAGCGGCGCCGTGACCAGCATCGGCATGCCGCACGCCTTCGCATACACGAAGAACTTCCTTAACTCGGCCGGATCGTTCGACTTCAAATCGGTGTTGCCGCCGCTCACAATCGTCAGCCCGGCCTTGTGGAACTCGTCTAGCGCTTTGGCAATCTCGGCCGGCGTCGAAGTATAGGGAAGGTGAAAATCCTTGACGCTGACGTTCGTAACGCCCAGTTGCTTGATCATCCGGATCGCCAGCCCGCGCTGGAACTCACGCAGGGAGTACGTGGCGACCCCGATACGGAAGCCCAACGGCGCAGCTTCGCTGGCCGCCGACGCCGCTCGCGACCTCGCTGCCGCCAGCACTCCGACGCTGGAAATCATTTCTCGACGTGTCATACTTCGCTCTTCCTTTCTAAGGTCACATAGTATTCCCATGCATCCCCCGGTACAAGCAATTCCTGCGGCGCGGACGGGTGCTATAATCCTGTCGTCTAACAGGGTGGCTTTGGTGAATCAGGCAGCGGGCAATGGAACGGTCGCGCCGGTTGGGTCGCACGAACTTTTACAGAGGGCGGCGGCCAGCCCGCAATTCCAAAAATCAAAGCGCCTCCGGGATCTCCTCCTGTATTTGGGGGAACGCGCGCTACACGACCCGAATTGCACTCTTCACGAGCAGGAGATCGGAGTGGACGTCCTGGGGCGTCCGCCCGATTATGATACCAGCCACGACACGCTGGTCCGGGTACTGGTATCGCAACTTCGCAAGAAGCTCCATGAGCACTTCGCCGGGGAGGGCCGCGACGAGCCCTTAATCATCGAGATCCCCAAGGGAAGCTACGTCCCGGTGTTCCGGCCGCGGCCGGAGGGTTTTCCGGGGATCGAGGCGGAGCTGCTGAAGCCGGCATTCGCCGCGCGGCCGCTGCTGGCGGGAATGCTGGCCGGAATGGCCTTGGTCGGACTGGCCTGGGGCACGTACAGCGCCGTGCAAGCGAAGAGACAACCGAGCGCCGGGGGGCGGCCCAATGTGGAAGCGTTCTGGGGGCAAATTCTGGGCAACGGGCAAGCCACGGATTTGGTGATGTCAGACGTCAACCTGCTGGAATTTGAGAATCTGATCGGGCACTCGGTACCGCTTCCCGAATACGAGGGGCACGAATTCGACCAACTGGCGGAACAATACCTTCGCAATCCGGATCAACGGGCGCTGGCGAAGAGGTTTATCAACCGGGCGCCGACTGCTCTTCCCGACGCTCTGATGGCGCGCGATCTGGGGGTGATTGCAGCGGCCAGGCATGTCCCGCTGAACGTGGTCAGCGCCCGCGATTTATCCTCTTCCGTGGCGGCGTCGCAGAATATCATCCTGCTGGGAAGCTTCCGCGGGAATCCGTGGGTTGGATTATTCGAGGACCAACTGGCTTTCCAGACGGATTACCAGGAAACCCCCGCCAGTGTGCGATTCATCAACCGGTCGCCGTTGCCGGGTGAGCAGCCCTGGTACCGGGCGGAATGGCGGCGGAGCGGATATTGCCGCGTGGCGTACCGGCCGAATCTCAAGCGCACCGGGATCACGATGCTGATTTCGGGGAGCGATGTGATTTCGACCGAAGCCGGGGCGAGGTTCTCTACCTCCGAGGAATGGATGCGGCAACTGCGGCAGAAACTGGGTTTGAAAGCGGGTGAGCCGTTTCCCTATTTTGAAGTGCTCTTGCACACAAAAATCGTCAACAATACCGTTCCGTCGTTCGATCTGGTGGCTTACCGGCCGCACAAGAACTGACGGGCGAGCCGGCCAATTCTCGGCCTCGAAGACCGAATTCTCCCAAATTACGGAGGCGGGTTGCTGTAGCGCTACAGCTCTTGGAATGTGGAGGTGTGAATGGTTGGGAGACTTGGTTGCTTAACGAGAATTACTGCGAATTTCCTTTTTTGCGTTTACAGACTGCAATAACCTTAATCGGATACAGATCAGGCGGCTGGGAAGTCTCACCCGGTCGTAATCGCGCAAAATGCAGAAAACAGGAAGGTTCTGTTGAACGTGCAACTCGGAGCCGCAGTGAGTGCTTCGGGTGTGTCTGAACGAAGGCTGAACTGGGCCTTGTATCTCATTGTAGAAAAAGGAGTTAATGACCATGTCTCGTCTACGTTTACTTGGGATCCTGTCGTTGTTGGTGGCTGCGACGGCCGCAGTGGGTTGGTCGCAGGCGGTGAATGCCACGTTGCTGGGGACTGTGACGGACTCCACCGGCGCCGTTGTGCCGAACGCTAAACTCGCCATAACGGAAACACAGACCGGTGTCACCCACGCATCGAAGTCGAACGAAAGTGGGAATTGGATTGTTCCCAACCTCCCGCCCGGCGTTTATGAGGTGGATGTCGAGGCCACGGGATTCAAGAAGGAGATCCGCAAGAACATCGCGTTGCTGGTGGACACCAGCACGCGCGTTGACGTCCAGTTGCAGCCCGGCAGCATCAGCGAGAGCGTCGAAGTAACCGGCGCGCCGCCGCTCCTGCAGACCGACAGCGCGTCGACGGGCCAGAAGATCGAAAGGGAGGTGCTCGCGAACATCCCGCTGGTCAGTTCGAACCGCAATTTCCAGAGCATTTTGAACCTGGCGCCGGGCGTGGCGCCGGTCCAGGAGCAGCACTCGCAGTTTTTCAACGCGTCGAGCTCGCTGCAAACTGAAGTGAACGGCCAGGCGCGACAGGGCAACAATTTTATGATCGAGGGCACCGACGATAATGAGCGCACCGGTCTGCTCCAGATCTACGTTCCCCCCATCGAAGCCATCCAGACCGTGGACGTTTCGTTGACCAATCACGACCCCGAGTTGGGGCGCGCCACCGGCGCCATCGTGAACGTCATAATGAGATCGGGCACCAACCAGATTCACGGCGCGGCCTACGAATTCCTGCAAAACAGCGATTTCAATGCCCGCTCGTTCTTCAACCCGACGGTGGGCCACCTGGCGTACAACTACGTGGGCGGCAACCTCGGGGGCCCGATCAAGAAGAACAAGCTGTTCCTCTTCGGCGATTACCTGCGGGTGATGGACCATGAAGGCAACACCAACCTGGTGACAATTCCCCCCAACCCATGGCGGACCGGCGATTTTAGCGCGGCCTCGACCACCATTTACGATCCGAACTCGGGCAACCCGCTGGACGGCACGGGGCGCACGCCATTCGCCGGCAACGTAGTTCCGCCCAGCCGCATCAATACGGTCTCGGCGAAGATTCTGGCTCTGCTGCCGCCTACCAACCAAAACTTCAATATTGCCAGCCCCACCAACAATTATTATGGGGTGCTGCCGTACACCAAGACCACCGACTCGCTCGACGAGAAGATGGATTACAACATCACCGACAAGGACCGCTTGAGCGAACGCTTCAGCTACTCGAAACCGGTGGTCTTTCAGGCTCCTCTATTCGGCATGGCCGGCGGCGACGGGCCCGGCGGCGCGTTCATGGGAACCGGCACGCAGACTACCTACAGCACCGGGCTGAACTACGACCGGATTTTCACGCCGACGCTGGTGTCGGAATTGCGGCTGGGAATCGCGTATTATCACAACCAGGCGGTGCCGTCCGACTACGGCAGCAACGACTCCACGAATCTGGGCATCCCGGGAGTGAACATCAGCCAGTTCACCAGCGGCATCGTGGGAATTCAGCTCAATGATGGCATTTCGCAGCCGATGATCGGCTACTCGGCCAGCCTGCCGTGGGTCCGTTCGGAAGTCAACGTGGACATCGTCAACACGTGGACCAAGACCAAGAGCAACCACACTTTCAAATGGGGCTTTGACCTGAAGCGCCTGCGCGACAATTTGCTCCAGGACCAGACCTACAGTCCGCGCGGAATTTATTATTTCGGCAATCAGCAGACCGCGTTGTGCACGCCGATCAGCGTCGGGTCCAACGGCTTGGCGAACAGTTGCACCTCTTCCAAGCTGGGAGTCGCCAACGATGTGGCCAGCCTCCTGCTCGACGTTCCCTATCAGCTTGGGCGCGATATCAACACGTATTTTCCGGCCCTCCGGGCCTGGGAGTTTTTCGCGTTCGGCGGAGACAAATGGCAGATCTCGCCGAAACTGACGATGGACATCGGAGTTCGCTGGGAATTCTATCCGCCGGCCACCCCGGCGTTCCCGGGCGGCTTCTCGAACTACGATCCCACCACCAACAACCTGGTGTTGGCGGGCATCGGCAGCAATCCATCGAACCTGGGGATGACGACGCGTTACAACTATTTTGCGCCGCGCCTTGGGCTGGCGTACCGGCTGACCGATAAGACCGTCATCCGCGCCGGCTTCGGCACCAGCTACACACCGTTTCCGGACAATACCTACGCATACAACTATCCCGTGCGTGCTAATAACTTCTACACCAACGTGGGCGACGGATTTGCCACCACGCTGCTTCCGAGCGGCCAGGCGGCGACATTCCAGCAAGGCTTCCCGCTGCCCGTGCCGGTCACCATTCCCTCCAACGGCATCCTTCCGGCCACCGGTTCGCTGCTCAGCAACAGCTTCGATGTGATCAACCGGAACTTCAAGAACCCGTACTCGGAGACCTGGAATCTGGCGGTGCAACGGGCGCTGCCGGGCCACTGGACCCTGGACCTGGCCTACGTTGGCCTGCACGGCGTGGACACAGCCACCTACTGGCAATTGAACGCGGCCACCACCATTGGCTGCGGCACCGCCTGCGAGCCGTTGAACATCCTCTATGGCAAGACTGCGAACGCGACTCTGCGCTGGCAGGGGTTCTCGTCCACTTATAACGCCTTGCAGGCGAAGATGGACCGGCGCTTCGGCGACCTGATCGTAACCACGGCTTTTGCCTGGCAGAAAGCCATGGATTTCCAGACGGGCGACGACGGCAACATGCTTTGGCAGATCAATGTGCCGCGCAACTACGCGCGCGCGGATTTCGACCGCACACTGAATTACACGCAGAGCTTCGTCTACCAGTTGCCCTGGGGCGTGGGCCGGCACTGGCTCAAGAACGGTCCGGCCGCGGTGATCCTGGGTAACTGGCAACTTGCCGGCGGTCTATCGCTGTTGACAGGAACTCCTTTCTATATCTCGGCCAGCGGCAGCAGCCTGAATACTCCCCAAGGCGAAACGCAAACCGCCAACCAGGTTGCGCCGGTGACTTTCCCGAAGGGAATCAACACTGGCAACCTGTGGTTTAGCACGTCCAGCTTCACGCAGCCGACGGGCGTGGTGTTCGGAACGTCGGGGCGCAACATCATGAGCGGGCCGGGGCTGTTTGCGTTGAATGTTTCGCTGGTCAAGAACTTCAAGATTCGCGAGCGCCTCAACGTGGAGCTGCGCTGCGAGACGTTCAACCTCACCAACACCCCGCAGTTCAGCAATCCGCAAGGTTCGCTGACCAGCTCGAGTTTCGGCTACGTGACCGGGACGCTCAGCAGCGGGACGGGCGTCAACGGCACCGGCGGCGGAAGGGCCGTGCAGTTGGGAGCGAAGGTATCGTTCTGATTCAGCGTTCGCTGAGACCCAGATCGACGGGGCCGGGTGTAACTTACCCGGCCCCTATTTTTTTTGGGCCTTCAGGCGCTCGATCATCCCGCGCACCTCGGCATCGGGCTGGATGCGCTCGGCCGCTTCGAGTTGAGCGATCGCCTCGGGCAGGCGGCCCGGCATCTGGGATAACGCCACTCCCAGGTTGATGTGCGCGTCGGCGTAATCCGGGTCGAGTTGCAGGGCGGCTTGGAAATGGGCAATCGCTTCGCTGAGGCGGCCGGGCGCCTGAGACAATACCACTCCCAGGTTATTGTGGGCCTCCGGATAATCGGGACGGAGGCGGAGCGCGGCTTCCAGGTGAGCGATAGCTTCAAACGCCCGGCCATCCGTTTTCGCCAGCGCGAATCCCAGGTTGTATTGCGCTTCCGCCAGGTTGTGGCGCGCGTCGGCATAATCCGGATCGATGCGCAGCGCGGCCCCATATTCGGAGACGGCCTCGTTCCAACGGCCCGCCTGAGCGAGGGCGTTGCCGAGGTTGTTGTGGGGGATGGCTAAATCCGGGTCGATGGCGAGGGCCGCGCGGAATTCGGCCATGGCGTCGGGCAAGCGGCCGGGCAGCCTGGCGAGCGCGCTTCCCAGGTCGGTGTGCGCGCGGGCGTAACCCGGCTTGATCCGCAGGGCGGCTTGATAATGGGCGATGGCTTCGTTCAAGCCGCCGGGCGTTTCGGCCAGCGCGGCACCCAGGTTGTGATGCGCCAGGTAGTTTCCGTCGGTCACGTCCACGGCGTGTTGGAAGAGCGTGCGGCTGTCGCGCCAGTATCCGGCTTGCACCCAGGTGAGCGCCGCACAACACGCGCACGTAGCGGTGGCCAGCGCGGCGATGGCTGGTTTGGCGCGCCGCACACGGCCGAGAAGATCCGCCGCGCCCCACGCCAGCATGATGGTCAGGCCGATCATGGGGATGTACGTATAGCGGTCCGCGCGCGCCTGCGCTCCCACCTGCACGAGGCCGATGACGGGCGCCAGCGTAACCAGGTACCAGAACCATCCCACCGCCAGATAAGGACGCTTTCGGACGGAGCGCGCCACCAGAATCGAGATAACCGCAATCGCCAGGGCGGCCGCGGCGGCCTGCCACGCAGGCACTTCCGAAGGATAGGGATAGAACACCGCTAACCGGGCGGGCCAGAACATTTTGGCTATATAGATGATGTAGGAGACCAACGCGTTCTCAAGGCGGAGCACAAGGGGAAAGGCATCGGACGACCTCACGGCGCCGCCGGCCTGTTGCACCAGGTAAGTGGCGCCAGCCGCCGCGGCGGCCAACGCGAAAAACGGAATTTTTTCGCGCAGCAGCCCGTTCCCGTGGCGCACGCACTCATGCGTGCCGCGTCGGCACTCGTGCCGACGCCCGGTCCTGGCGGGCTGGGCCCCATGCCGGTCACGCGGCCGAGCGGCCACACGTCCACCAGCAGCATCACGACAGGCAGGGTCACGAGCATGGGCTTGGCCATCAGGCCCAGAGCAAACGCCAGGACCACGAGTAAGTAGCGGCGCGTCGCCGGGCGCTCGACATAGCGCACGTAACTCCAGAGCGCCAGCAACCCGAAGAAAGCGCTGAGCGAATCCTTCCGCTCCGCCACCCAGGCAACCGATTCGACATGCAGCGGGTGCAGGGCGAACAGCAACGCCACCCACGCGCTGGGCCAGCGGCGCCCGGTGGAGCGATTCAGAAACGCGAAGAGCAGCAGCACGGCCAGCGCGTGCAACAGCACGTTGGTGAGATGGTGCCATCCGCTGCGCAGCCCGAACATCTGGCAATCGAGCATGTGCGAAAGGCGGGTGAGCGGAAACCAGTTGGCGGCTTCGCCGGAAGCGAATGCCCAAGCCACGTTCGCCGCGGTGATGCCGGTGCGCACGTGCGGGTTGGCGGTGACGTACTCGGGGTCGTCGAAATTGACGAAGTCAAAGTGGCGGACCTGCGCGTACACGGCGAACGTCGCCAGGAACAGGAACACATATATCCAGATAGTGTGGCGCGGGGGCGGCGACGGCCTAGCGGCAGGGATGGCCCGCGGCTTTCGCTGTCGATTCGACGGCCTGGGGCTGGGCTTCGCCATGAGACGCAACCATAATTATAGAGGGCGGATTATAGAGGGCGGCGTTACAATTCTGGTATGCTCCGATTGTTTCTCGGTTCGATTCTGGTGGCGGCCTGCGCCGCTGCGGCCACGCCAGAACAATTCCAGACTTCCGCCGGCACGCTCGAACTGACGCCCATCCAACACGCCAGCCTGATGATTCGGGCCGGCGGCAAAGTGCTGTACCTCGACCCGGCACAGGGAAAGTACGACAACTTGCCGAAGGCCGATTACATCCTCATCACCGACATCCACGGCGATCACATGGCGCCGGCTTTGGTGGAGCGGCTGAGCAAGCCGGGCACGGTGATTCTGGCGCCCGCCGCGGTGGCGAAAACCGTGACGGGCGCGACGGTGATCTCGAACGGAGAGGGTAAAACCATCGGGCCGTTCCTGGTGGAAGCGCTGCCGATGTACAACCTGAAACCCGCCGCCGATGGCACGCTCTACCATCCCAAGGGCCGGGGAAATGGGTACGTCGTGACGTACGGAGGCAAGCGCTTCTATTTTTCCGGCGACACCGAAGGCACGCCTGAAATGAAGGCGCTGCGCAACATCGACGTGGCCTTCGTGTGCATGAACCTGCCTTACACCATGTCGCCGGAAGCGGCCGCGGAAGCCGTTCGGGCGTTTCATCCGGCGGTGGTCTATCCCTACCACTACAGCCAGTCGGACTTGACGGTGTTTGCTAGAGCTTTGGCCGGCACCGGGATCGAAGTACGCGTTCGCGAATGGTACCCAAAGTGATATGCCATTTCTAAGAGCAGCCCTCTGCCTCCTTTTGGCCGCCGCCGCGTTGCCGGCGCAGCCCCGCCCTCAGCGTTCCGAACCATATGCCACCGCGCTCAGCCGGCTGGAGGCAATGACCAGCCTGCCGCTCAACAGGTGGCGCACGCACGCCGACATGCCACACGGCGAAGATCCCGCGCTGGACGATTCCACCTGGACGCCCGCAACCCTCTCCGGAGGCAGGGGCGGCGGCGCCGGCGGCGATGCCGCCTGGTATCGCGCCACCATCGAGATCCCCCTCGCCGCGGGGGCGCGCGATATCCGCGGCGCCCGCATCAGGCTGCAGGTGCGTTTTTCCAACGACGGCCGCGTCTTCTTCAATGGCGGCCTGGTGGCGCAGGGCGATGGCCGCACGCTCGATCCCATCCTGATCGCCGAAAAAGCCGTGCCCGGCCAGAAGGTCGTGGTCGCGGTCAAGGTTCCCTACCACGCGGAGAGCGGGCGCTTTCAGGGCGCGCAGTTGCTGGTCGATTACCCCGGCCAGCCCGATCCCGGCGTGCTGCGCAACGAGATCCTCGCCGCGGAAAACGTGCTCAGCGGCTTCCCCGGCGGCCAGGCGGAGCATCGGCAGCAGCTCGACGATGCCGTCAAGGCCATTGATTTCGCCGCCCTCGATCGCGGCGACCAGCCGGCTTTCACGCGCTCGCTGGAGGCCGCCGGCCGCGCCCTCCGGCCGATCAACGACTGGATGAAGCAGTTCACCGTTCGCGTCGTCGGCAATTCGCACATCGACATGGCCTGGCTGTGGCCCTGGACCGAAACCGTCGAGGTGGTGAAAGATACCTTCACCACCGTCTTGCAGCTCATGAAGGAATACCCCGATTTCACCTACGCGCAATCGAGCGTGCAGGATTTCGCCTGGCTGCAGGAAAAGTATCCCGCCATCTTCCGCGAGATCCAACAGCGCGTCCAGGAAGGCCGCTGGGAACTGGTGGGCGGCATGTGGATCGAGCCCGACCTGAACATGCCCGATGGCGAAGGCCTGGTCCGCCAGTTGCTGGTCGGCAAGCGCTGGTTCCAGCGCTATTTCAACGTGGACGTCAACATCGGCTGGAATCCCGATTCGTTCGGCTACACCTGGCAGCTCCCGCAAATCTACAAAAGGTCCGGCTTCGACACGTTCGTGACCCAGAAGATGTCGTGGAACGCGCAGGAATCCTCGTGGCGCGAGACGTTCACCTTCCCGTACAAGCTCTTCTGGTGGCAATCGCCCGATGGCAGCCGCGTCCTCACCTATTTCCCGCACGGTTACAGCGGCGGCATCAGCGCGGCCAGCCTGTCGCAGGACATTGCCGATTACGTCCCCAGCACGGGCTTTCCCGAGATCATGCACCTCTACGGCGTAGGCGACCATGGCGGCGGCCCCACGCGCCAGATGCTGGATGAAGCCGTCCGCCTCAAAGACCCCTCGGTGGTGTTTCCGAAGATCCAGTTCTCGACCGCCCGGGCCTTTTTCGACGACGCGGAAAAGGCCATCGCCGCTGGCAGCCTGAAGCCGCCGGTGTGGAACAATGAGCTCTACCTGGCTTATCACCGCGGCTGCTACACCACGCAATCCGAAACCAAGAAGCTCATCCGCCAGAACGAAGAGTTGCTGCAAAACGCCGAGAAGTTCGCGGCGCTTTCCTTTCTCACGGCGAATCGCCCGTACTCGAACAGCGACTTCGAAGACATCTGGAAGCGCGTCCTGTTCGATCATTTCCACGACATCATGCCCGGCTCCAGCATCGGCGTCAATTATGCGGATGCCGGCCGTAACCTCACCGACGCCTCGCTTCGCAGCCAAAAAATCTTAGACGGCGCTTTGGACTCTCTCAACGGTCTCATCGACACCCGCGGCGACGGCATCCCGGTCGTTGTGTACAATTCGCTCTCCTGGGATCGGACCGCTTCGGTCGGGATCGAGACCGTCGAGCCGCCCGCGGGCCAGCATCTGGAAGCTCGCGATTCCGCCGGCCAGCCGCTGCTCTCGCAGGTGGTCGCAAACGACGCGGCAGCCCGTCGAGTCACGCTCGATGTCGTGGTGAAAGGAGTGCCGGCGCTGGGCTACGAGGTGATCCACCTTGTGCCGGCAGCCAATCCACGTCCGCCGGCCTCTGCTCTAAAGATCGATGGTGCCAATATCGAGAACGAGTTTTTCCGCCTCAAAATCGATCCGCGCACCGGCTGCGTCTCGAGCCTGGTCGACAAAGCCAATGGCCAGGAAGCCGTGGCGCCGGGAGGTTGCGGCAACCTGCTGCAAGCCTTCAAGGACGTGCCGCGCACCCAGGACGCCTGGGAAATCCGCTTCGACGAAGACGTCTGGGATCTGAAGCAGCCGCGCTTCGTCGGCGTGATCGAGAGCGGTCCCGAGCGCGCGGTGGTCCGAATCCAGCACACTTTCCATGCGCCCACGCGCAAGGAGGGGCCGGATTCCACCATCCAACAGGACATCACCGTCTATTCCGGCGTGCCCCGCATCGACGTGAACACCCAAGTGGATTGGCACGAGCGGCACGTCCTCCTGAAAGCCGGATTCCCGGTGAACGTCCACAGCGACAAGGCGACTTTCGAGATTCCCTACGGCTCGATCGAGCGCCCTGCCACGCGCAATACGCCCGAGGAGCAGGGAATGTTCGAGGTCCCCGCCTTGCGCTGGGGCGACCTTTCCAATGCCACGCAGGGCTTCAGCCTGCTGAACTCGAGCAAGTACGGATACGATGCCAAGGGAAACGTGATTCGCCTCTCGCTGCTGCGCTCGCCGCAGATGCCCGCTCCCGACAACCACATCGCCGACCAGGGCTTCCACGAATTCACGTACTCGCTCTACGCGCACTCGGGCGACTGGAAAGCGGGTAACACCATGCGCCAGGGCTACGAGCTGAATTATCCCTTGATCCCGGTCATCTCGCAGCCTCACGCCGGACCCTGGAAAGCCAGGCTGGGCTTCGCGCGGATCGATTCCGGAAACGTAATTCTCACCGTCCTGAAAAAGGCGGAGGATGACGATGGGCTGATTTTCCGCTTTTACGAATTTGAGGGCAGGCCGGCCGACGTGCGCCTCGAACTGCCCCGCAGGGCCGCCGCTGCGGTGGAAACCAACCTGATGGAGAAGCGCGGCCAACCCGTCACCATCGCACCCTCCGGCCGCGAGCTGGTGATACCCACCGGGCCATACGAGATCAAGACCGTGGAGGTCACGTTTGCGGTCAACCAGTAGGGCGTCCGGAACGCGCGGGAGAAACGCTTGAGCCACGGTGTGCCGGGCCTGCGCTGGTGGATCGCCGGACTGATCTTTCTCGCTACCATCATCAACTTCGTCAACCGGCTTACCATTTCAGTCCTGGCCCCGGTGATCACCACCGAGCTCCACCTGACAGCCACTCAATTCGCCGGCGTCGCCAATGCATTTCTAATCGCCTACACCATCAGCCAGGGCCTCTCAGGCAAGCTTTACGACCGCATCGGCACCAAGCGCGGCTTCACCGTATCTGTCACCGTCTGGTCGCTGGCGTCGATGGCCCACATCTTCGCGCGTGGGCTGTTCAGCCTGGATTGTTTCCGCTTCGTGCTGGGGCTGGGCGAGGCGGGCAACTGGCCCGGCGCCGCCAAAGTGATCGCGCAATGGTTCCCGGTCCGCCAGCGCGCGCTCGGCATGGGTATCTTTAACAGCGGGACGTCCATCGGTTCGGTGGTAGCGACTCCGCTGATCGTGTGGATGCAACTGCGATTCGGCTGGCAGGCGACGTTTCTGGTGCTGGGCGCCGCGGGCTTCGTCTGGCTGGCCCTGTGGCTGAGCCTTTACGAGGTTCCCGAGCGGCACCCCAGGCTCACGCCCCAAGAATATGCGCTCATCCGGGAGGGCCGGCCCACAGAGACACAAAGGCCTGTGCCGCTCGCAACACTCCTCCGCCGTCGCGAAGCCTGGGCCATCGCCATCGCGCGCTTCTTCGCGGATCCGGTCTGGTGGCTGTACATCACGTGGCTGCCGCTCTACCTCTATAAGACCCACGGCTTCAGCCTGCAACAGATCGGCATGTTCGCCTGGCTGCCGTTTGTCGCGGCGGACGCCGGCAGCCTGGGCGGCGGCTGGCTCTCCGGCTTTCTCATCGCGCGCGGATGGAGCGTCGACCGCGCGCGCAAGGCCGTCATCATCGGCGGCATGCTCTCGATGTGCACGGGCATGCTGGCCGCGCGCGCCGGGAGCGCCGCGGCCGCGCTGGCCTTTATCGCGGTCGTGCTGTTTGGATTCCAAAGCTGGATCAATAACGTGCAGACCCTGCCCAGCGATTATTTCCCCGAGCAGGCGGTGGGCAGCGTCACCGGGATGGGCGGCGTGGCGGCGGGCATCGGAGCGATGCTGTCGATCCAGGCCACCGGGTTCGTGGTCGATCGCTGGCATACCTACAACCCGATCTTGTGGGTCGCCGGTCTGCTGCCGCTGGTGGCCACCGGAGCTCTATTCATACTGGGCGGCCCCATCCGGCGGCTGGCGTTGGAGAATGCGAGCTGAAGGATAGTAGGCCTGTCTTGACATTGTCTGGCAAAGACCGCTAAGCTTCTACCAGAAGGATCCGGAGCCCATGCCATCACGCGCTCTACGCAGCGAGAAGCTCGACCTCAGGCTTACCCGGCAGTCCAAACTGGCGTTGCAAGCGGCAGCGGCGGCGTCACGCCGTTCGGTGAGTGAGTTCGTGCTGGAGAGTGCCCTCGCCAGGGCTGATGAAGCGCTCGCGGACCGGCGGTCATTCGGCCTGAATGCCACGCAGTGGAAGGCGTTCCTGGCCGCTCTGGATGCTCCGCCGCGTCCCCTGCCCCGCCTGAAGCGTCTCCTCAAGGAACCCGGATTTTTCGATGCCGGACCGAATCGGTGACCGCTGACCGCCGTGTTGAGAAGCTACGGCGCGATCACACGATCGAAGGCTTCGATTGCGGACGCGAGGAACTGAACCGGTATTTGTCCCGCTATGCCTGGCAGAACCAGCAAGCAGGCGCATCCCAAACTTATGTTGGCATCGCAGGTGATGCCATTGCAGGCTTCTACACTCTCGCCGTGGGTCAGGTGACGCACGAGGAAGTGCCGGAACGGCTGACGAAGGGGCTTGCGAAGCGCCCGATACCCATCATGCTGCTCGCGCGTCTGGCAGTAGACCGCCGCTGGCACGGGCAGGGAGTCGGCAAGGCGCTCTTAAGGGACGCCATCGAGCGCACTTTGCAGGCGGCCGATATTGCCGGCATCCGCGCTCTTGCGGCTCATGCGAAAGACGAGGAAGCCAGGTGCTTCTATGAACATTTCGATTTCGTCCCTTCCCCAACCGATCTGCTGCATCTGTTCGTTCTGCTCAAGGACGTACGGCGGATGATGCCCCGGTAAACACGCGGTGTGGCTCGTCCTTAGCGTATACTGGCGGTCTCGATGCCCGATGCCGTACGCCTTCGCTTGTTCCTGTTGGACTACCGGCTGGCGGTCTGCCGCCTGGGGCCTCACCATGAAGTCCCGGAGTGGGCCGTCGGCGGTGCGTTCAGTTCGGTGACCCGCACCAGCACCGAGTTGTCGGTCGTCTGCCGGGAAGAGGCCGTGCCGGACGGCATCCGCCGCGAAAGCGGTTGGCGCATCTTCCAGGTGGAGGGTCCGCTCGATTTCGCGCTCACCGGCATCCTGGCTTCGATCGCCAGGCCGCTGGCCGAAGCGGGCGTGAGCCTCTTCGCGGTATCGACTTTCGATACGGATTACGTGATGGTGCGGGAGCGCGACGTGGAGGCGGCGGTGCGCGCACTCCGCGCCGTAGGCCATCGGGTATCCGCATCTCGCAGCGACGTTCGGTGATAATTGCGGCGCACGCACGCGTGCCTGCTGCGTCGGCACTCATGCCGACGCCCGGAGTTTGTACATTTTCAAGCTCCGCAAAAACCAACTGGTAGCGCCGGCGGTCTTTGCCGCCGGTGCTTGGAGAAGTCATTTCGCCCTACCGTCGCAGCTTTTCGATGGTCTCGCGGATCCTGGCGGCCGTGGGGTAGTCGGGATGGTGGGCCAGAAAGTCTTCCAGGACGGCGGCCGCGGCGGCGTTGTCACCGCGGCGGAGGTGGATTTCAGCCAGCATCAGTTGCGGGTGCGAAAAATGCGCGGGGTCGAGGTGACGAGCGATCTCCAGATACTTGACGGCCAGGTCGAACTCGCCCGCTGCGAAATAGGTCATACCCAACTGCGAATTGGCCAGCGGTTCGTTGGGACGCGCCAGCACGGCGCGCTGATTGTACACCAGGGCCTCATCCAGCTTGTTCAGGTTCAGCAGGACGCCTCCCAGATTGACCAGCGGTTCGAAGGCCGTGGGATCCTGCGCCATGGCTTCGCGAAAACACTGCTCGGCGCGTGGGTACCGGGCCGTCTGGTAAGCGATGGTTCCCAGATTGTTCCAGGCGGAGGCAAACTGGGGCGCGAGCTTCACGCTTTCCTCCAGATGCTTTTCGGCCGAGCCCGCGTCGTGTTTGCCCAGGTCCTTCTGCGCTTCCGCGTATTCGTGGAATGCCTTGGGCGGAATCGCCAATTGGCTGGTGGACACGGCGTGCCGGCGGCGCACGGAATCGGTGAATTCGAAATCGGTCTCCTTGAAATGGAGCACCAGGAAGACGCGCCGGTGAGCGTCGGCGGTGCCGGGTCCCACCTCGGCGCTCTGGCGGGCTTCTCCGCGTTTGGGCTGGTAGACCGCGACGATGTAGGCGCCGGCTTGCACCTTGCGAAAGCGGAAGCGGCCGCTGGGATCGCTCAGGGTAGTGGCTTCAAACGGTCTGACCGCGCCGTACACGGTGACGGCCGCGCGTGCGCCGGGTACGATCTGGCCCGCGAGATCGTAGAGTGGCTCGGCCGCAAAGGCCGGCGCCGCGAGCAACGCCGCCACGAGAAACACAGACATGCCCCGATTCGATTGTAGCGCCTCAAATTGTGGGGCAGCCAATCCTGGCTGCCGCCGGCTTTCAGCCGGCGCTTCCGGGCGAGAGAATTCGTGCGTGCCGGAGAGCCGCCTGAAGGCGGCTGCGGGCAGAGCTGGCCGCCCCACGCCGAACAATGGTAACCTCGATCCGTGCGCTGTTTCATACTCTTTCTCGCCCTATCTTCCTGCCTGCCCGCGCAGGATCGCCCCTTAACCACGCTGCCCTACACACCCAGCCTGGAGATCAAATTCCTGGACCGCTCGGCCGGCCCGTGCGTGGACTTTTACCAGTTCGCGTGCGGCAACTGGAACCGGCTCAACCCGATTCCGGCCGACCAGCCGCGTTGGGACGTGTATGGCAAGCTGCAGACGGACAACCTGCGCTACCTGTGGGCGATTCTGGAAGACGCGTCGAAGGCCGGCGCCGCGCGCACGCCTTCGCAGCAGAAGATCGGCGATTACTTTTTCGCCTGCATGGATGAAGCGGGCGTGGAGAAGGCCGGCGCCGCGCCGCTGAAGCCGAGGCTGGATGCCATCGCCGCGCTGGGTAAGGTGGCCGATCTCGCGCCCCTCCTGGCCCGGCTGCACCTGACAGCCGGCCAGGATAGTCCTCTGTTTGGCTTCGGCTCCGCCCAGGACTTCGCCGATTCCAGCCGCGTGATCGCCTTCGCCTCCGCCGGCGGCCTCGGCCTGCCGGACCGCGACTACTACGTCAAGACCGACGCCAAATCGCAGGAGATCCGCGGCCGCTATCTGGAGCACGTGGCCGCCATGTTCCAACTGCTGGGCGATGCGCCTGACGCCGCCCGCGCGGAAGCCCAGACGGTAATGGCGATCGAGACCGGTCTGGCCAAGGCGTCGCTGACCCGCGTGGACAAGCGCGACCCGTACAAGCTGTTCCACAAACTCACGCGAAGCCAACTGGCGGCGCTCGCGCCCTCGTTCGATTGGGCGGCGTATTGGCGCGGCATGGGCCTCGCGGCGCCGGCGCAACTCAACGTCACCGAGCCGGAATTCTTCAAGGAGGTGGAGCGCCAGTTGAAGACCCGCGGTCTGGCCGATTGGAAAGCTTACCTCAGGTGGCACCTGGCGCACGAGGAGTCGGCCTATCTCTCCGCGGCCTTTACAAAGGCCAATTTCGATTTCTACAGCAAGTACCTGCGCGGCGTCGAGGAGATGGCGCCGCGATGGAAGCGCTGCGTCCGCTACATCGACCGCGACCTGGGCGAAGCCCTGGGTGAAGTCTTCGTCTCCAAGAGCTTCACGCCGGATACGCGGAGCCGCGCGCTCGCCATGACCAGAGAGATCGAAAAAGCCATGGAGCAGGACATCCAACAGCTTACCTGGATGAGCCCCGCCACCAAACAGAAGGCCCTCATCAAGCTCGATGCCGTGGTCAACAAGATCGGCTATCCCGAAAAGTGGCGCGACTATTCGGCCGTGGAGATCTCGCGCGGCGATTTTCTGGGCGACGTGGACCGCGCGGTGGTTTTCGAAAACAAGCGCCAGTTGGCCAAGATCGGCAAGCCCGTGGATCGCGCCGAGTGGCAGATCACGCCCCCCACGGTGAACGCCTACTACGACCCGCAGATGAACGACATCAACTTTCCCGCCGGCGTGCTGCAACCGCCGCTCTACGATCCCAACATGGACGACGCACCCAACTACGGAAACACCGGCGCCACCATCGGGCATGAACTGACCCACGGTTTCGACGATCAGGGCCGGCAGTTCGACGCCAAAGGCAACCTGCGCGACTGGTGGACCAAACAGGACGCCGCCGAATTCGTCCAGCGCGCCGCCTGCGTTTCCGGCCAGTATTCGCAGTACACCGTGGTAGACGACATCAAGAACAACGGCAAGCTGACGTTGGGCGAAGACGTAGCCGACCTGGGCGGCACCATGCTGGCCTACGTGGCCTGGAAGGACGCCACCCAGGGCAAGGATCTGAAGCCGATCGACGGTTTCACGCCCGAGCAGCGCTTCTTCATCGGTATGGCGCAGTGGGCGTGCGGCTACGAGCGGCCGGAAAACAAGCGCCTCAACGCCATGACCAACGAGCATTCACCGGACGAATTCCGCATCAACGGAGTGGTCTCTGACATGCAGGAGTTTGCCAAGGCGTTCTCCTGCAAACCCGGACAGCCCATGGTGCGTGAGAAGGCTTGCCGCGTCTGGTAGCGCTGCCCCCGGGCCGGGAAGACCCGTCCCGTCCTGGGGCGTCCGTAGACATTTACCAAGCAGGTTCCGATTTTGAGAAACTTGAATCATACCGTGAAGAATATACAGATCCTAATCGCCCTAGCCGCAATCCTATGCCTGCCAGCCCTTTGCCCGGCGCAGACCATTCCGACGTACACCATTACCACCATCGCGGGAAACAATACCGCGGGTTACAGCGGCGATGCCGCGGCCGCCACCGCCGCCGAGCTCGATGGGCCGGTCGCCGTGTGGATCGATTCCAAGGGCAATCTGTACATCGCCGACCAGTTCAACAACCGCATCCGCCTGGTGACGGCATCCAGTGGCAATATCACCACTGTGGCCGGTAACGGCACACCGGGCTTTTTGGGCGACACCTGTGGCGCCAGTTGCGGCACCACCGTCGAGACCGCCGTCAACGCCGAAATCAATAGTCCCGACGGGTTGATTTTTGATTCTAAAGGCAACATGTATATTGCCGACACGGCCAACAACGTGGTGCGCATGGTGACGCCGAGCGGCGGCGCCATCTCGACGTATGCCGGCGAGAACTCGCTGGGGGCCGGATTCTCGGGCGATGGAGGGCTGGCCACCGTCGCACAACTGTTCGGGCCCGCAGGCCTGGCAATGGATTCGAGCGGCAACCTGTATATCTCTGACAACAAGAACAACCGCATCCGCAAAGTGACCACCGCCGGCATCATTTCGACGGTCGTCGACTCGACCGGCGACATCGGGTTCGCCGGCGATGGCGGCCTGGCCGTGCAGGCGCACGTAAACGGGCCGCGCGGCCTGTTCATCGATTCGAGCGGCGCGCTCTACATCGCCGATTCCGGCAGCAACATGATCCGCAAGGTGGTGGCCGGCACCATTACGCTGGTGGCCGGAAGCACCAGCGGCTCGTCCGGATTCTCGGGCGATGGCGGCCAGGCGACCGGTGCTTTGCTCAGCGATCCCACCAGCGTCGCTGTCGATACTTGCGGCAACGTGTACATCGCCGATAGCAGGAATAGCCGCATCCGCATGGTGACGCCCAACGGCATCATCAACACCATCGCCGGCGGCAACGGCGCCGCCTACTCGGGCGATGGCGGGCCGGCCCTCGGCGCGCAGTTGAATTTTCCCTCCGGCGTCGCGGTGGATTCCAAGGGAAACGTGTACGTGGCCGATACCCAAAACGCCGTCATCCGGCTGCTGACTCCCACTTCGGCGCCGCCTTGCGGCGGAGCGCTGCCCGTCATCACCGCGGGGGGCGTGGTCAGCGCGTCGGCGTTCGGGGAGTTCTCTTCCGTCGCGCCCGGCTCGTGGATCGAAATCTATGGCTCCAATCTGGCGGCCGATTCGCGTAGTTGGACCACGGCCGATTTCAGCAACAACGGCACGACCGCGCCCACAACGCTCGACCGCTCCGCCGTGACGATCGCCGGGCAATCGGCCTTCATCGACTACATCAGCCCGGGCCAGGTCAATGCCCAAGTGCCCGCCAACACCGGCACCGGCCCACTGCAACTGACCGTCTCGACGGCCGCGGGAACCAGCGCCGCCGCTACCGTGACCGTGAACACCGTGCAACCGGGATTGTGGGCGCCCGCGCAGTTCATTGTCGGCGGCAAGCAATACGTCGGCGCTACCCACGCCGACGGAACGTTTGTGGCTCCGCCCGGCGTGCTTCCTTCGCCCTACACCTCGTCGTATGCCAAACCGGGCGAGACCATCACTTTCTGGGGCGTCGGGTTCGGCACCGTGGGCCCCGGCAGTCCGCCAGGGCAGGTGGCGCCGCCGTTCACCACCTTGACACTGCCGATTCAGTTCACTTTTGGCGGGACCGGCGCCGCAGCGCCGGCGTATGACGGCCTGGCGCCCAACCTGGTCGGGTTGTACCAGTTTAACGTGGTGGTGCCGAGCGTCCCAAACAGCGATCTCGTTCCACTGACCTTCACGCTAGGCTCTGGCGCCAACGCGGTGACCGGCACCCAGACGCTGTACACGGCGGTACACAATTAGGCAGGCGGAAGCCGGCGGCTGGTGGATTTACCGTACGACGTCACTTGCGCCGTTGCCGCTCCTCCAGCTTCCGGATGGCGATCAAATCGTCCAGCCGTCCGGCCGCCCGTTTGGTAACAATCAGGTCGTCCAAGATGCCTTTCAGCGGCGCTCCGAAACGAGCCAGCGCGTCGGCGAAGCGCAAAAACCTCGTTCAACTCAAGCCGTCTCTAAAAACGATATCGCTGCGACTCCCGGTCTCCATGATCGAGGATCTCAAAGTACTGGCGAACCGGCGCGACGTTCCCTATCAATCTCTGCTCAAGGTGTTCCTGGCCGAGCGCCTGGCGCGCGAGCGGCAAACGCGGGCAGAATAGCGGCGCGCCGAACCGCACCACTCTTTGAACCGAGAGTTATACTTGCAAGCAGGAATGAGCAAAGTGCCTGCCGGCTGGCCGCTACTTACGCTCCTGTGCTGCACTGCCGCATTCGGACAGTTTAGCGGGCGCTTCTATTTTGAGAAGAACAGGTTCGCCGTTGGTGAACCGGTCTTTCTCTATTTTGAAGTGACCAACACCGGGACGGAACCACAAGATATCATCCGCGCCAACCCTTACACTCCCTGCGCCGGCTATGACATCAAACTGTCCAGTGATCCGAGCCTCGCATCATCATGCGCCATACTCCCACGTCCAGGCAGTTGTGCTTCTTCCTCGATGCCTCTAGAGCGGGGCGCCAAGCACACCGAGAGAGTCCTGCTGAACTATGAGCGTAAGTCCATCGATCCCGGATACCATGCCGTGGAAGCCGTCCGCCGCCTTGAACATGGGCCCCGCGGCACGGAACTGTTTCGCCTCCCAGAATCGGTTTTCGAGGTGCACAACCACCTGCATTTCTTTGTCGACCCGAACATCAAGTTCGCTTCCAAGGGCTTTCAAGTCTGGGTAGATCAGGTTCGACCTGCCGACGAGCTTCTAGTCTGGGTTATTCAGGACCGGTTTGCCGATGTCGAGAAGAGCGGGGAAGCCTCTCGTGTTCTTGCGAGCATGGCGCCACTCTCGCTTGAAGACACTCTGCTTGGCTTCGCGACGACCGGAGAACTCGGGGGTTACCTGCCGCTGGCGATGGCTCGCTTGAACACGCCTCGCAGCATGGCGGTTCTGGCGGAGATATTTCGAAGCGAAGCGCGCGGGAGCATCGAACATGAGGAAGCAGCGCATTTCTTGAGCTCGAGCGGCGATCCACAATGGTTTCCGCTGTTGTTGGAGTCAGCGCAGAAGCAACCGGACGGATTTGATATCCCTGAGGCCGCTCAGAGCGGCGGCGATCTGGCGATTCCATTCCTGATCGATTTCATTCATTCCAACACACAGTTGACACGCCAAGTGGCCATTAACGCACTGGGGGACACAGGCTCGCGTGCCGCCGTTCCTATCTTGTTGGAACTGCTGGGAGGTTCGGACGCCGACGCATCGGAACGCGCGATCTACGGGTTACAAGAGCTCACGCATCGGACTCTCAAGGGCATAGTGGACTCACCGCAATCGCAGTACCCGATCTGGCGAGAGTGGTGGTCCCGCCAGGGCGCGTACGCGCAGATCTACAAGCCAACAGACTGCGGCGAGTGGCTCCCCCTGAAGTAAACTCCGGCCCCGCCTTTTTCCTCTTGACATCCATCGCAATTTGCAATATAGTAATCACAGATTGCCATATGAGGCTCGGCGAAAAGCTCCGTTACCTCCGCGAAGTGGAAGGCACGCTCCGCGGACTCGACCGCGAACTCTCGCAACTCGAGATGGCCCGGCTGATCCAAAAGGAGCTCGGCAAATCCATCAGCCAGAGCTACCTCTCGCAGATCGAGAGCGGCGCGCGCCCGCACCTGACCAATTCCACGCGCATGCTGCTGGCGCGATTCTTCAAAGTGCATCCGGGCTACCTGGTGGACGATCCCGAAGGCTTTCAGAACGAGCTGATCTCCGACGTGGGCGCGCTCGAAGACAAGCTCGACTTGTGGCTGGTGAGCGGCGCGGAGCGTTTTCGCAAAGACCCGGAACTGCACCACGCCCTGCTGGCGGTGGCGCGCCATTCCGATTCGCGCATGTGCATCGTGCTGCTGGGCACGGTGCTCGAAAACCCGGGGCTGGCCGAGCGGTTGATCGAAGTGCTGAAGCCATCGCCATCGCCGCGTAAAACGAGGAGACGTTCATGACCTGGTCCGACTTCTACCTCATCTCGTTCCTGGTGGGCTTCGGCCTCAGCGCGCTGGCGCTGGTGGCCGGCACCACCCATCTGCATTTGCCGCACCTGCACCTGCATCACGGCATTCATCTTCCCGGCGGCGCGCGCGGCAGCCAGTTGCCGTGGTTCAATTTCGGCACCATCGCCGCGTTTCTGGCCTGGTTCGGCGGCACCGGTTATCTGCTGGAGCACTATTACCACGTCTGGGTGGTCGTTGCGATTGTGGTGGCCACCTTGAGCGGCCTGGGCGCCTCGTCGCTGGTCTTCCTTTTCCTGGTCAAGGTGCTGATGGCCGACGAGCGGCCGCTCGATCCGGCCGATTACGATATGGTCGGCGTGCTGGGCCGCACCTCCATTCCGATCCGTCCCGGCGGCACCGGAGAAGTGGTTTACACGCAGGGCGGCACGCGCCACGTGGCGGGGGCGCGCAGCGAAGATGGCGCGGCCATCGCCAAAGGCGCCGAAGTGATTGTCACACGCTACGAGAAGGGGCTGGCGTACGTGCGCCGCTGGGAGGACCCGGCGGAGGAACCGCAGCCCAAGAGTTAGAGGAGAGGCGTCACCTTTTATGGATTACACAACTCCCGTTATAATCGCCGGCATTTGCCTGCTGGCGCTGATGTTCATCATGGCGGTCTTCGCCAAGCTGTACCGCAAAGCCGGACCGCATGAAGCCCTGATCGTCTACGGTTTCGGCGGCACGCGCGTCATCAAGGGCCGCGGCACCGTCATCTATCCCATGGTGCAGTCGTGCCGTGGGCTGTCGCTCGAGCTGATGTCGTTCGACGTCGCGCCGAAGCAGGACCTCTACACCCGCCAGGGCGTAGCCGTCACGGTGGAAGCGGTAGCGCAGATCAAAGTGAAGTCCGATCCCGAGAGCATTCTCACGGCGGCCGAGCAGTTTCTCACCAAGCCGCCCGAGGAGCGCGAGGGTTTGATCCGCCTGGTGATGGAAGGCCACCTGCGCGGCATCATCGGCCAGCTCACGGTGGAAGAGATCGTCAAGCAGCCCGAGATGGTGGGCGACCGCATGCGCTCCACTTGCGCCGACGACATGAACAAGATGGGTCTGGAAGTAATTTCGTTCACCATCAAGGAAGTCCGCGACAAGAACGATTACATCAGCAACATGGGCCGCCCCGACGTGGCGCGCATCAAGCGCGACGCCGACGTGGCCACCGCGGAAGCCGATCGCGACACCGCCATCCGCCGCGCCGTGGCCTCCCGCGAAGCCGCCGTCGCCAAGGCCCAGGCCGACCAGGAACGGGTGCTCGCCGAGACGCTCTCGCAGGCCAAGCAGGCCGAGGCGCAGCGCGATCTGGAAGTCAAAAAGGCCGAGTACCTGGAGATGGTCAAGAAGCAGCAGGCCACCGCCGACAAGGCTTACGAAATCCAGGGCAACATCATGCAGCAGCAGGTGCGCGCCGAGGAAGTCACCATCCACCAGGTCGAGCGCGAGCACGAGGTCAAGGTGCAGGACGCCGAAATTCTGCGCCGCGACCGCGAGCTCACCGCCACCGTCTATAAAGCCGCCGAGTATGAGCGCAAGCGCATCGAAACCCTGGCGGCCGCCGAGAAGCAGCGGCTCACCACCGAGGCCGAAGGCCAGGCCGCGGCCATCCGCGCGCAGGGCGAAGCCGAAGCCGAGATCATTTTCAAGAAGGGCGATGCCGAAGCCAGGGCCATGAACGTCAAGGCCGAGGCCTACCAGCAGTTCAACCAGGCGGCTATCGTCGACAAGCTGATCAGCAACATGCCCGAGATCGTCAGGGCCCTGGCCTCCCCGCTCGCCAACGTGGACAAGATCACCATCGTCTCCACCGGCAGCGGCGATACCGCGGGTCTCCACAAGATCACGGGCGACATCACACAAATGGCGGCGCAGATCCCCGCACTGTTCGAGACGCTCTCGGGCATGCCCATGAGCGAACTCTTCGCGAAGGTGCGGATGATCGGCGACAAAACGCCCAAGCCCGGGGACACGGCACAGGGCACGCATACGAAACCATAACCCAAGGAGAATTCCATGGCACTCTTAGAGCGAGTCTCAACTTTGGTTCGGGCCAATATCAACGACCTGGTGGATAAGGCCGAAGACCCCGAAAAAATGATCAAGCAAGTCATCCTGGACATGCAGAACCAGTTGCTCCAGGTGAAGACCCAGGTGGCGATCTCGATTGCCGACCAGCACGTGCTCGACAAGAAACTGGCCGAAAGCGAAGAGAGCGCGCGCCAATGGATGCGCCGCGCGGAGCTGGCCGTCGACAAGAAAGACGACACGCTGGCGCGCGCGGCCGTGGAGCGGTCCATGAGCTACCAATCCACCGCCGAGAGTTTCAAGCAGCAGGTGGAAGACCAGAAGACCCAGGTGGAAAACCTCAAGGGCGCGCTGCTCAAGCTGCAACAGAAGCTGGTGGAGGCGCAATCCAAAAGCGACATGCTGATCGCCCAGCACCGCCGCTCGCGGGCCATGACCAAGGCCAGCGAGGCCGGCCTGAACATGGGTGAATCGTCGAATGCCGCGGCCTTCGACCGCATGAAGCACAAGGTGCAACACACCGAAGCCACCGCCCAGGCCAGGTCCGAGCTGCTGGCCGACAACGTGGACGACAAATTCGCCGCCATGGAAAAGCAGGATGAGATCGACCGCCTGCTGAACGACCTGAAGGCCAAGCGGAAGGCCGGGTAGGCCTGTGGAGGCTTCCCGCCGACTGGTAGCGCCGGCGGTCTCCACCGCCGGTTCGCTTATCCCAAAGAGCGATGATTGTGAAGCGCGACAAAGCACCGGCGGCAAAGACCGCCGGCGCTACCAGTAAGGAGTAGCGGCAGCCAGAATTGCCTGCCCCACGCGGAATTCCATGCAGAAGCTCTTCCACTTCGACTGCCCGCGGGAGGTGTACCGGGCCGACGCCTGCATCATCTCCTGCTTCGACGCCCGCTTCGACCTGGCCGTCCGCAAGTTCCTGAAGCGCCGCGCCATCCTCGCCTACGACCAGATCAAGATCCCCGGCTCCGCCAAAGCCCTGGCCGCTCCCGACGCCGAAGCCGACCGCGATTTCGTGCTCCGCATGGTGCGAACATCGATGCGCCTGCACCGCTCCGCGCGCGTATGGATGTTCGCCCACAGCGATTGCGGCGCCTACCCGGGCGCGCCGGTGGAAACGCAGACCGCCGACCTGCAAACTGCCGCGCAATTCCTGCGGGCTTCTGAGCCGGCCCTGGCCGTGGAGTGTTTCTTCGCCGATTTCGACGGCATCTACGGTGGGACAGACGATCGGGTTTTGTCGTCTGTCAGGCAGTTGGGGCTCAGAGAGACATGACAGACCACGAAACCCGATGGTCTGTCCGATTTACATCTCCAACGTCCCGACGATTTCCCTCACGTTCCCTATCCCCTCGCGCTCCAGAAACTCGCCCAATTCGCGCGCGATCCGCGCCGGCGATTGCGGGTCCCAGAACGTGGCTGTCCCCACTTGCACCGCGGAAGCCCCGGCGATCAGAAACTCGGCCGCATCCTCCCCGGTAGCGATGCCGCCGAGACCGATGACGGGAATCTTGACGCTCCGCGCCGCTTGGCACACCAGCCGCAACGCGATCGGTTTGATGGCCGGCCCCGACAGCCCGCCAAAACCCGCCCCGATGCGCGGCCGCCGCGTGTGCGCGTCAATCGCCAGCGCCACGAACGTATTCACCAGCGAGAGAGCGTCGGCGCCGCTCTCTTCCGCCGCGCGCGCCAGCGGCTCGATGGCGCCCACGTTGGGCGATAGCTTCACCATCAGCGGCCGGCGCGCCACCCGCTTTACCGCCGAGACCACTTCACCCAGCAGCCACGGGTCGCTGGAAAAGTAGATCCCGCCATGTTTGGTGTTGGGGCAGGAAACGTTGAGTTCGTACCCGGCCAGGCCCTCGTGGTCTTCCAGAACGCGCGCCACTTCAACGTAGTCTTCCGTCTGGTATCCGAAAACGTTGGCAAAGACCGCCGTCCGCAGTTTCGCCAGCGCGGGCAGTTTTTCGGCGACGAAGGCGCGCACTCCCACGTTTTGCAGGCCGATGGAATTGATCATGCCGGCCTCGGTTTCATAGAGGCGCGGCGCGGGGTTGCCTTCGATGGGCTCTCGCGACAGGCCCTTCACCACCAGGCCGCCCAACGAATCCAGATCCACCTGCTTCGCGAACTCCAGGCCATAGCCGAAGGTGCCGGAGGCCGCAATCACGGGGTTCCGCAGCGCGATGCCGCAGAAGGAAGTCGCGAGCCTGCTCATAGAGCCAGCGCCTCACCCAGCACGCGGCCGGCGGCGGTCGATGGCTCGGCGATCCCCATCACGCGCGCCAGCGTGGGCGCCACGTCCACGGCCTCCACCGGAGATTCGAACACGCCCGCGCGGAATTGTGGGCCATAAAAGCAAAGCGGCACGCGCGCGTCGTAGTTGTAAAGCGAGCCGTATGAGACGCCCCGCCCCGCCCCGAAATCCTCCACGTATTCCGGCCGGTAACTCAGCATCACGTCTCCCGACCGCTTCATGTGGAAGCTGTTGCGGAACCGTCGCTCCCACTCGTCGTGCGTGGAGCAGGCGCCGCGCGCGGTGTAGAAGCCGGCCACGGCGGGCTGTTCCATCGCGGCGCGCGCGGCCAGCAGACGAAAATTCTCCGGGTCGCCTTCGCCGCCTTTCAGATACAGGAACGGATACACGTACTTCTCGACGTGGCTGCCGGCGGCCTTGATTCCGCTTTCCACCGCCTGAGCGATGGCTTCGCCGGCCACGGCCATGCGAGGCCGCGCCGCCGGCGGAGGCTCCGGCGGAGCGCCGTGCGCCGCCGACAGCACCAGGTTGAATCCGTTCTCTCCCACGGCGTGCGAGAGCTGATTCAGCAGCGTCTCCACGCGGCGGTCGAGCTGCAGCACCATCTGGCTCATCAGCGGCGAGCCTCCGCCGGTCTCATAACCGAGCAGCGCGGCGGAGCCGTCCAGGATGCACAACAAATCCGGGTCGTCACCCTGCCCCAGCTTGTCGCGCCCCGCCAATTCGCCGGCGAAATCAAACAGTGCCGCCTGGCCGAATGGGGAAGCCTTGTACAGCCAGAGGAATTCCTGCGGCCGCTCGCCATCGAAGGTCAGCGTGCGCAGCGGCGGCGCATCGGGCGCGGCATTGACGGCCATCCAGGCGGCTCCGCGCGCCGCCTCCGGCGGTTTGGATCGGTTGTAGGAATCGAGCCAGTCGGGCGCCACACCCGACGCTGTGAACCGGCCGCGCTCATCCAGGAAGAATAAGCGCGCGCCGCGCGTGCCGCCGAACAGCGCCGCGTGGGCGCGCGTGAGGGCCACTACCGAAACCCGTGCGCCGGCGGCAACCGCTTGCGCGCCGAGCGTGGTCGCCAGCAGATCTTCGTCGGAGGCCGCGACGGCCCGCCCGGCGGCGCGATCATACCAGGAATCGGCGACGATCCCATGTTGCGAAGGCCACGCGCCGGTCGCCAGGTTGGCGATGCCGCAGGCCGAGAAGGTGCTCGAAAGGTGCCGGCAATCGGGAAACCAGGCGCCCTTTTCGAGCAACCGGCGAAATCCGCCGGGCGCGAACTGTGGATTGCCTGGATCGAGCGAATCAGCCCGCATGTTTTCCGCAAGTACCAGTACTATCAGTCGAGTACGGGGGGAAGCGGCCGGCAGCCACCGGGCGGCCAGGCCGCCCAGCATGCACGCGCCGAATTCTCGACGGCAAATACCCATAAAAAAAGAGTTTATCAGAGGCGTAAGTAGTGTTATAGTGTGTTCTTTAATACTAGCCAAAGAATTCTCGGCTGGCGAGCCACAAACGGATGGCACATGACTGACGACAACAGCGCACTAGGCCTTGCCACGGTCCGCCGCAATCGCGGCATCTCACTGAAGCAGATTTCCGATTCGACGAAAATCGGGATTCGCGCCCTTGAGGCCATCGAGCAGGGCGAGTTTCGCAAGTTGCCCGGTGGCATTTACGCTACCAGCTACATCCGTCAGTATGCCCGCGCCATCGACTACGACGAAGGCGTGATTCTGGCTCTGTACTTCCGTCAGGCCACTCCCGGGGAGGCCGGTTCATCCCGAACGGCCGGCGGCAAAGGCTCTTACCGCACCTGGGGTACCGCTTCCACCGTCACTGATTTGTAAGCCCGGCCCCGCCTCCTGAAAGCGCTATCATACGAAGTGGCATTTTTTGCCCATTCGTACCGGAGATTCACCCATGCCTCTCAATTTCACTCGCCGCCAGTTCGCGCGCGCCGGCGCGGCCGTCTCTTTGGCCGCTCTGCTGCCGCGGTCCATTTTCTCGAACACCACCGCCGCCAAGAAGGCGGTGGTTCACGCCGATAGCGAAATCGGGACCGTACGGCCCGAATTCCATTCCCACTTCGCCGAGCACCTGGGATCGTGCACCTACGGCGGCATCTGGGTCGGCAAGAAATCGCCGATCGAGAATATCGATGGCTTCCGCAAGGCCACCGTCGACTACCTGAAGGAACTCGGCGTCCCCGTGCTGCGCTGGCCGGGCGGCTGCTTCGCCGACGATTACCACTGGCGCGAAGGCATTGGCCCCGCCGAAAAGCGGCCCCGGCGCGTCAACGTCAACTGGGGAAAATACGTCGAGGATAACAGCTTCGGCACGCACGAATTCCTCGGCTTTTGCAAACTGATCGGCTCGCAACCCTATCTCGCCGCCAATGTGGGCACCGGTTCCCCGCAGGAAGTCCGCGACTGGATCGAATATTGCAATTTCCCCAAGGGCACTGCGCTCTCCGAGGAACGCGCCGCCAATGGATCGCCGGAACCCTTCCGCGTCCGCTATTGGGGCATCGGCAACGAACTGTGGGGCTGCGGCGGCAACTTCCTGCCGCAGGCCGCCGCCGCCGAATTCCGCCGCTACGCCACCTTCGCACGGCTGGTTGGCGACCAGGACCGCGATAACTCCGTCTACCTGGTGGGCTGCGGTCCCTCCGGCGACGATTCCAACTGGACCCGCGGGTTCATGGACTCGATCGGCAACGGTCCGCGCCCCAACGGCTTCTCCATGCACTATTACGAAGGCGGCTCGAACGACCCCGTCGAGTTCACGCCCGAGAACATGTACACGCAGCTCAACCTGTTCCCGCGCGTCGAGCAGTCGCTGATCCACCAGCGCACGCTGCTCGACGGCTACGACCCCAACCGCCAGATCGGACTCATCCTGGATGAGTGGGGCGTGTGGGACCAGTTGCGCGACAATTCGCGCGGCCGCCTGTGGCAGCAGTCTTCCATGCGCAGCGCCGTGGCTGCCGGCCTGGGTCTCAACATTTTCAACCGCCAGGCCGACAAGCTGTTCATGTGCAACATCGCGCAGTTGATCAACGTGCTGCAATCGGTCCTTCTCACCGACGGCCCGGAAGGCGGGAACTGCGTCCGCACCACCACCTACTATGCCTTCATGTTGTTCAAGCCGCACCGCTCCAAGCAGGCGCTGCGCGTGGAGTACGACGGCTCGGCGCTCCCCGCGCAGGGCTTTGGCCGCGGCGGCGGGGGTCGCGGCGGGCAGCCGGCTCCACCGCCCGAGCTTTCGGTTTCCGCGTCGCGCCAGGGTTCTCAAATGGTGATCAGCTTCGTCAACCCGCGCCACGATGTCGACATGGAAGTCGATTGCGCCATCCGCGGCGCCGCCGCCAGGAACGGCACGGCGCAGATCCTGCACGATGCCGACATCAACGCATTCAACGGCTTCGACAATCCGGACCGCGTGACCATCAGAAAACACGACGTGGCCGTGGAAGCCGATCGCATCAGGATTACGCTCCCCGCCATGTCGGTAGCGACGGTCACGCTGCAAGTGGCGTGAGAAAATGCCAACCAGAGAAAAGCTTCACCGCCGAGACGCTGAGACGCTGAGAAAACCGAGAGAGAAATAAGCATCTCGATTCCCGCAGGGTGCTCGCAGGGAAGGCAGAGCAGGACTTGGAATAACTCTCCGATTTCTCAGTCTTTCTTCTCAGCGTCTCTGCGTCTCTGCGGTGAAAAGAGACTTTAGCCATCGTCAAAAGAGAACTTATGAAATACCGAACGCTAGGCCGTACCCCCTGGAAGGTTTCCGAGATCAGCTTTGGCGCATGGGCCATCGGCGGCGCATGGGGGCCCGTCGACGATTCCGAATCGCTCGCCGCGCTCCACAAGGCCATCGATTGCGGCGTCAACTTCATCGATACCGCCGACGTCTATGGCATGGGTCACAGCGAACAACTCATCGCTAAACTGAAGCGCGAGCGCAAAGAAGAAATCGTCATCGCCACCAAGGCTGGCCGCCGCCTCTCGCCGCACACCGCCGCCGGCTACAACCAGCATAACCTCACCGGCTTTGTCGAGGACAGTCTCAAGAACCTTGCCACCGATTCGCTCGACCTGCTGCAACTCCACTGCCCGCCCACCGATGTCTATTACCAGCCCGAAGTCTTCGGCGCGCTCGACCGCCTGGTGGAGGCCGGTAAGATCCGCTATTACGGCGTCAGCGTCGAGCGCGTCGAAGAAGCCCTCAAGGCCATCGAATTCCCCGGCATGCAGACGGTGCAGATCGTCTTCAACTGCTTCCGCCTGCGTCCGGCCGCGCTGTTCTTCGAGCAGGCCCTGAAAAGGCAGGTCGGCATCCTGGCACGCGTTCCGCTGGCCAGCGGCATGCTGACCGGCAAGATGTCGGCCGCTTCCGTGTTCGCCGCCGACGATCATCGCAACTTCAATCGTCACGGCGAAGCCTTCGACGTCGGCGAGACCTTTTCCGGCGTCGACTACTCGACCGCGCTCCGCGCCGTGGAAGAAATCCGCCGCCTCGTGCCGCCCGGCATCACCATGGCGCAATTCGCTCTGCGCTGGATCCTGATGTTCGACGCCGTCACCTGCGCCATTCCCGGCGCCAAACGCCCGTCGCAAGCCGCCGACAACTGCGCCGCCGCCGATCTGCCGCCGTTGTCCGTCGAGGCCATGCGCGCCATCGAGACTCTGTACAACAGCAGCATCCGTCCGCTGGTTCATCAGCGCTGGTAGATCGTATTACACCCCTTTGAATTCTTCGCAGCGCGCGACGATTCTACAGTGCCCTAGTTCTCTGACCGGCTGGTTTGGTGCGTTTGCGCAATCCGTCGCTCACGCTGGTGGCCCCCATGCGAGCCGCGACTTGTCGCTCGACCGTGAGGGAGCGGTGTCCCGTTCCGCGAATGTTT
>Ga0187874_10000676_pt1 | contig 39443 bp, 38 predicted proteins | sample June2016WEW_16_1_3_FD_132993 | JGI IMG/M metagenome (GOLD analysis project Ga0187874, IMG submission 132993) | Peatland microbial communities from SPRUCE experiment site at the Marcell Experimental Forest, Minnesota, USA - June2016WEW_16_150 | ecosystem: Environmental > Terrestrial > Soil >... | reverse complement strand
GTATCACGGTATGTCTGCAACCTTGAGGGATGCATTTCACGTTGTAGGAATTGCGTCTCTATTCAGTGCTGTCTGTATGATGTGCTGGACTTTTTACGACATAGCAACACAAGGTTATTTCATTCTTGGCGAAAATCGTTTAGTGATTCGTTACTCTGAGTGTGGCTTAGTAGCCTTCAGCGCCATTTATGTAATATACCTGCTTGTGGCATTTGTCAAGGGAAAGGCTGGAACATAAAAATAAATTAAGCATTAATTAATGGAAAATGGAATTTGTGGTTTAGTTCTGTGACAACACTTCTTTATTAATGCGCTTCCAAAACTATAATTGGAGATATCCATTCTTTTTGGTGCTTTTTGCATGAACAAAATAAATCGTACTTTAAGTGAAAACAGGCTTAGCTTAGCTTCTTCCAAGATGAATTACTTACTGTTTGCGTTAAACTGGAGGATGAATTAGTTTGATCAAAAACAAATTAGCGGCAAATCTAATAATCACTATGCTTCTGATCGGAGCGATTGCAGGAGTTTCCAGCTACGCATTTCAATCTTCCCTTAACAGTGCAACTTCGAAAACCGTCTACGGCCTGACTAATACTCCTGTCGCAGGTGCCGACGTATCAGCTTCAGGGGATGGCGGAAGTGGATCTGCCATAGCAAACGCTCAGGGTCAATACAACATAACCAGCTTTCTCGATACTGGCATTTATTCAGTAGTAGCCTCGGCGCCAGGATACATTGACCAACAAGTTGACAACGTAGTTGTGACCGCTGGAGCCCAAACTTCAAACGTCAACATAATGATGAACGTCTCAGGCGCTATTTCTGGAAAAGTAACTGATGCAGTGACTGGCTTGCCCCTGTCGTTCGCATTAGTAACCGTCGAAAGCGCAGACGGCATGAGCACTGGAACCGCCATCACAGATGCAAACGGCAACTATCAGATTATCCAAAACCTCCAAACCGGGATCTACAACGCAACAGCCGAATCCTTTTTGGGTGCAACAGGATATTTGTCTCAAACAAAAACAAACATTGCTATCACAGCCGGTTCAATGACGAACAACCAGAACTTCGCCCTTGCCTATTCCGGAATAATCACGGGGACTGTGACAGACGCGGTTACTCATGCTCCGCTGCAAGGCATAGATGTTTTCTGCGAAAGTTCTGATGGAACCTTTTCTGATTTTGCAGTAACGAATTCCGCTGGCCAATATACTATGAAAGACCATTTGGGCACAGGAACGTACAATGTTACAACATTCTTCGCTACGGGTTACTTGGAAAACACAGTATCAGGAATAGTAGTAACAGCTGGACAAACCACTGCTGCCGCTAACCTTGCACTTAGCCCGTCAGGAGTTATTACTGGAACAATAACAAATAGTGCGAACGGACAGCCCCTTTCAGGAGCAACAGTCATTGCTTCCACCGCTGGTGGCTTCTTTGGCTCCGCCACAACCGACTCATCAGGTACCTACAAAATAAACACCAATCTAGGAACAGGAAGCTACACCATTGAGGCTTTCTACGGAGCTTCCTTTAATCTTTATCCCAGCAGTGTAAATGTAGTCGCAGGTCAAACAACGTCCAACGTTAACTTCCAGTTTGCCGTTACTCCATCGGGAACGATAACCGGGAAAGTTACAAGCTCAGGTGCTCCAATAGATGGCGCATACATCACTGTACAAGGACCAAGCGGCTCCAACTCAAATTACACCGACAGCAATGGCAACTACATAATATCATCTGGTCTTGGCACAGGATTGTACACTGTCAACGTAACGGCGACAGGATATGTATCGCAACAGCAATCAGGAGTTTCAGTGACAGTTAACCAGGTAACGTCTAACATTAACTTCGCTTTAGCTGCCAAGGCTTCAGGAGTAATTTCTGGCCAAGTACTCTCTTCGCAAGCAAATCCTTTCCCGAGTCCAACGCCGGTACCCACTGCGCCTCCAACGCCCACCCCAACTCCAATCCCAACTGCAACACCCACCCCAGTCCCAACCGCAACCCCAACTCCAGCTCCAACGGCAACGCCCACTCCAATCCCAACCGCAACCCCAACTCCAGCTCCAACGGCAACGCCCACTCCAATCCCAACCGCAACACCGACCCCAATTCCAACGGCAATACCAACGCCAGTTCCAGTGATTACTCCTATACCTACTGTGCAACCAGTAGTTACACCAAAGCCGACGACTGCACCAACAGCTACACCCACACCCGCTCCGACAACAGTACCAGCCAAAACATCGACGGGTTCAACGGTTAACCTTGGAATCAAAGGAAGTGTAGCCAGTTCACAGATGTCTGACATAACAATCGCAACGGACAAAGCCACTTCCACGACCACGGTTTCTTTCACAGTAACAGGCGTAAGCGGCACAACAGGCTTTGGCAACATAACGATTCCCAAAAGCTCGGTACCCTATGGAACCAAACCAACAGTAAGCATAGACGGCCACACAGCTACAAACCAAGGGTACACAGAAGACGACAACAACTACTACGTATGGTACACAACAACTTTCAGCACACACACAATATCAATCGTTTTCGCTACACCATCGCCTACTCCGAGTCCCACCCCAGCTCCTGGAGTGCCTCAAGGATACATCTACGGAATAGTCGTTGTGGTAGTCATTATTGTTATCATTGCCGTTGTGCTCGTTCTAAGAAGGCGTAACATGAAAACAATAGCTGAGCTTAGTTAAAGTTTCCAGCCAAAACTCCCAAAACCCCTTTTCTTTTTTTGAATTAGCAAATATCACTCGCCTTTGAATTAATCAATCGTTGGCAGCTTTTCAAATTCACTTCATTAAGTGCTCTTTGCCTTTATCAAAAACATACGTGAATTCTGCGTATATTCTAAGGTAGTACGCCCAATACCCTTTCCATTTGCCGTATTTTTCAGCTATCCGGCATACCTCTTCATTGCTCATTTGTTCAGTCTTTCCTGCATAGATTTTTGCAACATCCAAAGCAAGCTGCGGTTCTACGTTTGACAGCTCCTCCATTCTACCAAGTCCCCGTATCATCACAAAGTTGGCTGACCAATCTCCAATGCCTTTGATGTCCGTTAGCCAATCATGAACTTCATCGTATGGCACCATTCTGAGCCATTGTTCATCAACTTTAGAGAATGCTTCCGCCACCGACGATATGTACTCTGCTTTTCTCTTATTTGGCACCATCTCCGGCAACTCGGCCGATGCAGCCGCCAGATCAGACGGTTCAGGAAACGAATAATAGTCTAATCCTTTGACTTTAATTTGACCGCCTACTTTCTTGACAATGTTTTCTTTCATTTTGCGAGCTACACTCATCGGTATTCTTTGGTTTAGAACTGCCCAGCAAGCAATCTCGAAAGGTGTCAGGAACTTTACTTGTTTGTGGCCGTAAAACTGTTTGATTGCGGGCTGTAAGCACTCGTCTTTTTTGGCTATTTCGTAAAACTCTTTAAGGTTGTCTTGGAGGCTTAGAAAGAAGCTTATTCGGTCAGCTACCGACTCTTTGATTTCGTCAGTGAACTTTGCTTCGGAGTAGGCCGTAAACTGCAACTTTGGATTTTCAATCGTTCCCTTGTCAGCTACTTCAAACGCGACTGTTATGCCTTTTGTTTGGACGGCTTTGGTGAAGGTGCCACTTTTTACTTCTTGTTCATTTTGCGTTGGACTAAAATCAGATAAAAATTCGAGAGATTTGGAGAAATCAAAAGGAGCGACTGGTTTTAATGTACTCTCAAAAGAATAAAGGCTCAAGAAAACGGCACCTAAAATCATAGTTGTTGATGCTGATATTTTAAAGAATCGTTGATGGCGTTTTGAAAGTAACCGAGCATGTGCAATTCTGGCTCGACTCTTTTGACGATTTTACCAATCCTCGACAAAGGCGCAAAGCAAATAAGAAATTGGAAAAAGTCTAGAATTTCATGAGAGAATTTGAGTAAAGGTCTGTAAATTCCGGAAGCGTAGCCTCAGCTTCTGCCTTGATTATTTCATTTTTTCGACTACTTTATTATTATCCTAATTGAGGATTTCAGAGAATTTTAGAGATTTATGGAGATTTTTAGATGCAATCTGCATGCGATCCAAGCTCCAAACACAAAAAGCAACTGAAAGAGCAGAGTTTCTGGGTCAAAAAACATAAGCTAGCGCTTCTGGAGGCTTCTTGCGTTTGCGATCTTTTCCAGATTTTTTTTGAATCAGCCTATTTTGACGGCTGTGGCCGCCTATTGACTTTTGTTGACGTTAGTAGACGTTAGTTGACTTTAGTTGACTTTAGTTGACTTTGGTTGACGATAGTTGACGCAACCTGCAGATGATTTAAGCTTTTCCACAAGAAAGCAACCCAAAATGCAAAAAACAAAACCGCGACCAAAATGCAACCAGAACACATCCCTGGCATTTTTCAACATTGTGCTGAAGGTAGGACTTGAACCTATTCACCTGAGCGCGCAACCGTCAACACGCTTGTTGATGTAACATTACAGTCACAGATGCTTAAGTATTGGTTCCCCTCATATGGGATTGATGGTCTATTATAATTCGACCATAGACAGAAGGAAAAAGCCAACCAAAAGAACGGAAAAATGGTCGATCAAACCATCACTCGAACAATTAGAATGTTGGGTTTTGTTCAACGATGCAAATGTTAGAAGAGACACGCCAAACTCAAGTGATAATCGCAGCTTTGAACGAGGAGCTCGGCATAGGATCCACCGTATCAGAACTCAAAGGACAGCTGTACAACCCAAAGATCCTTGTTGTTGACGGCAACAGCCAAGATGAAACAGCAAAAATCGCAAAAAACGAAGGCGCCGAAGTCATCTACCAAGACGGAAAAGGCAAAGGCAATGCGATAACTACAGCCATAAAAAACCTTAATTCAAATACAGACTTTGTAATTTTCACCGATGCCGACCACACTTACCCAGCGGAACACATTCCCCTTATGCTCAAAATACTTGAAGAAAACCCAGACGTAGGTATGGTTTTAGGAAGCCGGCTCGACGGGCTACCTGAAGAAACGGCGTGGAAAGGCATGTTTCACTTCGGAAACAAACTTCTCGCTTTTGCACACAACACATTCAACGGCGTAGAACTTAATGACCCGTTAACCGGACTGCGAGCGGTACGTGCGGACATAATTCGCGGGTGGACCGCAAAATCCAAAGGGTTCGATATCGAGGTTGAACTAAACCACCAAGTAGAACGAAGCGGATACAAAATCATCGAAATCCCAATAAGATACAGGCAGCGATTGGGCAAAAAGAAACTCGGAATGAAACATGGATTCACAATCCTAAAAAGAATAATGCTTGAAACCATAAATTGAGGCATAAACTGGAAATCTACACTAAGCAAAGTCCATGAACAGAGATAGCAGGCTACTTTATGTGAAAAGGCACAGAATGGGAATTTATTGACTATTTTGATTAGTCAACTGAAGAGTTGAAGAAATTCAGGTTTCATCCGTAAAAGCCATCTGTAGTTCAACATCAATTCTTTTTCCATGCTTAGATGGAGATTGATCGATTTTTCTGTTGACCTGTTGTACAGTGCCTTTTACGCCACACAAATCTTTGAAATACTAGTTTTAGAGACCTATTTTATGTATTGACATGTTCTTGTGTTCGACACCTACGGGTTTTCAGTATGATTTGGTATGCTTCTGTTATGTGTAAGGGTTTATTTAGCGGTTTATGCATAATTAAGACATGAGAAATATGTCTTAAAAAGACATATTGTCCAAGTGTAGAACAAGACTACACAAACAGAAGGAACAAAAAAATGATCGACAATCACCCAAAAGAAATCCAAACAAAACTTACCAAAGGACTACTAGACATGATAGTACTCCAATTCCTCGAACAACAACCCATGCATGGTTATCAAGTAATCACAAAAATCCGAAAAAGCTTTGGCGTCTACTTCGGCCCCAGCACAATCTACCCCCTCCTCAACATACTCGAAAAAAAAGGCTACATCAAAAGTCAGTGGAACATGGACAACGAACGACCCCGAAAAGTTTACAGTCTCACACATGAAGGTGAAAACGTACTTAATTTCACTGAAGGATCACTAAACCTCATATGCAAAACCATCTCTTCCGAGAGCAAAGTAAGAATCGAAGCGTTGCCAATCCAGGCAAAAAGATCTGAAGCCCCACCATTGAGAATGCAGGTAAGATAAATCTGGTTTCAAGGTCTCTTTAAGCAAATTTGCATCAGTTTTTCCATTGCGCTTTCGCGCTTTAGCCAAGTCTGCATCGACTTCAAAATGGAAAAACCGATTCTGCCTCAGCAGGTTTCAATGGCGCAGCTAAGCTAATGTTTCTTTTCTGCATCAAGGGAAAAGAGCAAATTGGGGCTTAAACCTTACTTGCCCGTTTTAGCTTCATGCTTTGCTTTTTTTGCAGCATTCTTCTTTTTCAGAGATGGCATAATATCAGCAAGCTATATGTGGTCAAGCTTAAAAGATTTTTCAATAAGGTTTAAGCCGAGACCTAGGAGTTATAGCGCAAGATGGGGGATCGTGGCTTGACAATGATACATTTACTTGAAAAGCAATTAAGCTGGATTTTCTGAAGTGCCACTTTGTTTCTCTATGGTCTGCTTTTTGTTAAGGTGAATTATAAGTTTGTGGTTTTCTGTGACAAGAGCCACATTTTCCTCTTCAACATTGTCTACAACAACTTCCCCGTTGTACTTCATGTGGCTGAGGTACCCTAATTCTTTTAGTTCCTTCATGAGGGCTTCTCGAAGCTTTCTCAGTTGCTCACTTGATGTTTGCAGGTTTCTGTCGAAGCAGAAAGTAATTGTTTTATTTTCAGCGTCATAGTTTGCCCGGGTACCTTTGCCAATTTTCTCCACCTTTCCCCACAATATCTTATTGCTAGAGTCCCTCATGGTCACACCACTATTTCTCTCGTTTAAAGGAGCCGTGTCCGCCTGCATCAGTAATTTTCGTTACTACACTTTGGCTCACTTCATCGAGCAGCTCTTCAGCACGTTTCCAATTGTCAGCAGAGACCTCTACGCTATATTTGGGAGCGGCAATAACATAAAACTCGATCTTGGCATCCTTTGCTTTTACTGCTTTCTTGGCACCGACGAATGCATCTCGAATGCATCCGACGCCATTTCGTTTCATACAACGAATTTCGAGAACACCCCTAACCTTTACCATTCTAATATGGATACGCTCTTCTGCAACTTGAGCAAAAGCTTTAGCGATGTTTTCAGGTATCCCAAGTTTAGTCAGAGCTTCTGTCCCTTCTTTGAGTGCTTCCTCGAAGCCTTCATACAACCCAAATCTTTCTTCCAGAACTATGCCCGCCTTTTGATAAACCTCCTCAACCGGCAAGCCTACTTTTTCAGCAACCGCACGCAAAAGCACTTCGCCCTTGCGTTCTTTCTTCCAAGCTTTCACTTTTTCTATTCTTTCGCGCTTTGTTACACGTCTAAGGGACAAGTCAATATGGCCCTTTTCAAGATTCACATGAACAACTTTCAGCACCATTTTTTGCTTTTCACGAACGTAGTCACGAACGTTTCTTACTCTGGCGCTGGAGATTTCGGAAATATGAAGAAACCCTCTTTTCTGGTATTCATCTAGATTAGCGTAGGCTCCATAATCCATCACGCTTTCTATAGTGGCGATGACGAGGTCGCCGGATTCAGGCCATTCAAGTTTATGTTCAGACATACAGGTATACTATTAACTATGCTATATAACAGTATATTGGCAGGTTTGTTAAGAATCGTAACGAAAGATTCAATTAGTTATCAAACTACGTAAATGCAGCCAATACGATGTATGTCCGGCTAGATGATTAAACTTGAATTTGTCTAAAGCGATGAAGTTTAAGGATGAAATCCAAGCCAGTTGTGGCATAGATGTTAAAATGCTTGATACTGCAGAGGATGGCTTTGTTTTATTTGTTGAAAGGAAAACCATCGGCGTCGACTTGTATAAACTGCTAGCGGATTTTGCCGCACAAAAAGAACTAAGCCTGCAATTAGAGGTTGGGAACTTTATCATTTCAAATCGTCCCCTTGCTTCCGTTGACCCGAAAACTTATTTTTAACCAATTGCGTCTGCCAACCCACTACTACAGATAACTTCTCTTACCATTAACTTGTAATTTTCTCATTTACTAAGCAACCATTTCTTTTCATGATTGAATTGGGCATCTTTAAATGTCTGTATTCCTTACAAGGGGATATTTGGTGAATGTTTTGTCTCAGAAGATTATTGGAAGAATAACTAATTATCGGATTGGAATCAGGTCTCAACAACCAAAGGAGTGTCTAGTCGAATTCAGCAAAGTAGAATCTGTTTCGTCAGCTGGAAAACTCATCGGACAAAAGGTAGTTTGGATAAATGGCAAAAAGACGCATACTGGAAAAGTCGTAGGAATTCACGGAAGAAACGGCATGGTTAGAGTAAAGTTCGCACGGCCAGTTCCTGGTCAAGCGATAGGCACAATTGTTCATTTGTTAGAGTAAATCTCTATTTCCAACTTTCTCGTCTTCTAGACCACGCTTGTTTTTCATTTTCGGGGGCTGGAGGTCTAGTTTCCATTTTATTTCCCGTTTCGGTTCGGTTGGTTCTATGCTTGCTTAAGCATTCTCTGCAATAAACTGGTTTCCCTGCTGTTGGCTTGAATGGAACAATGGCGGTCTTACCACAATCACTACATTTTATTTCAGTTGAGGCGCGTTCAGACATTCTTTGATTGTCCTGTTAATTCTTGGCTATGAAAAATAGCTTATTAATTAACGTGACCATAGTGATTCCCAACTGACTTAAACCTTTGCATAGAAATATGAATAATAGATAGATCAATAACAAGAATAAATCGAAAAAAATTATGGTTTGGTTATCGCTAAAGCGATCTTGAGATCGTTTTTTAGTAAACCAACCAATTCTTGATCAAAGTGGCATTTCGCATTGTTAGCGAGTGCTCTTATCCTGCAGACGTTCGCGGTCTTCTTTTCAGTGCAATCAGATGCGAGTAATGAAACTGTTCCGCACTTCTTCTGGCACTCGTTTTTTGCATAATCAACTATTGCCAGGTACAGCTTTTCAATTTCAAAAGGAGGCATGTAATCGTCTGAAACGTGTTGAATTTTTTGTTTCACCATTTCGTTAACTGCGTTTTCTGTAAACTTTTTGCTTATCAGGAAGGCTGAGTCGTAGCTATCCCGCTTGATATGTTCGACCATGTTTTTAACATCGTTGGTGACAATACACTCGTTGTTTAATGGCTCGATTGCTCGCAGTAACACTTTCTTATTCATATTATCTGATGCTGTAACATCAGTAAAATCAACTTTTTTCTCTTTCTTTATGATTTTATAACCGTTAACTGCAATTATGAAATTAGTTTTATTTTCCATACCCATTATCTTCACCTCATCCTAGTTTATTATAGCTCGCCAAAGTCTTGTTCTTCAAAGACCAAATCATCTAAGCGTAATTTTCCATCTTTAATCACTGCTTTGTAATTAGCCTCGCAAACCGGGCACGTAACCACTTCGCCATCAATTAGACGTTCTCTTTGGAATGTGTTTCCACATTCAGTGCACTTCAGAATAATCATACAGCCCTCTCTACATCGTCAAATAATTGTGATTTCTAAGCCAATCTGATTGATTTTTTCTGTAACGCCAAAATATGTCTCCTCTAGTTTCACTCTGGAAATCCCAAGGAGAAACCAAAACAATGTCCCCTTCCCTTATCCATACACGCCTTTTCAGCTTACCTCTGATCCTGCATAAACGTTCGTTTCCGTCTTGGCATTTTACCATGATTCTGTCGGCACCTAGCATTTTTACCGCCAAGCCCAAGACGTCACTAGAGGTAGGTAAAACCATACTGTCAAGGTTGCCTTCATTTGTAATTTTTCTTTTACCCATTTTCCATACCAAAGTTTGGGTGCTAGCCAAATATAATCAGAATAATCTGGAGAAAAAGCAGTCTGGTAGATTTGACTCTTCCTCTAAAGAATTCTAACAACTTACAAGAAGGCACCAGCGACTATATTAGGTTATGCACCTGAAAACAATGTTTTCTGGCTTAAAATTCGAAAGAATTCATTTTGTGTTTCTTTTTGAAAAAAAGAGAATAGTGTTTTTTGCGTTGGTAAAATCAAGCTTTTTTTTCCAATCTTTATTAGGAAGAGGAGTATATTCCAGTAGGCTGAAGAGTTTCTCTTATCCTGTTGGATTTGGCCCTAATTGAATAATTGATTCTTTTCCAATAAAACCCAAAAATCGAGAGAGGTAAAAGAGCATGTGTACGTTAAGGGCAGGTTTAGTTAAAAACTGTCGTAGATGTAAATCATCAGTTCGACTCAATTGCACCTATAGAAAGAAAACCAGTAAGAAAAACTATTTAGATACCATCAAAAAGAAAGAAGCATAAACCTACAATAATTCTTTTCAACAGAGCCATACGCATGTTACTTGGCGAGATAGGAAGTTTGCTTTAACCAGCAGATGACCGAAAAGCCAGATTAAGCAACACAAAAACAGCAACAATGCGGTCATTGGTATGGTGTTGAAATAGCACTGGAATACAAGCTTCATCAATCAGCTAACAAACTCCAATCAAATAACGGGCAACTCAAGTGCAGAAGAATAACAAGCATTTTTCGGTTTTTGTTCTATTGAATAATCCAAACTCGTCAATTTCTGAAGAACCGCCACTTCGCAAATATCGACAGAAGAACTAAGCAAAACGCTTTTGGCAGGACAGAATGCAACAGATATACGTGCAAAGAGAGCCTTAACCGCTGGAAACATTGTCCATTTAACGGTATAGAAAACTCAATAAAACTATTCTTTTATGTGGTTATTCCATTCGGATTTTTTTTCATCCAATTCATTGCAAAAGCTTCAGCCTTAGCTTCGCTGGAATACTCTGGAGATATTTTGTTGCCTTGGGCATCATCGGTTCTCTCTTGTTTGAAAACTAATACATGGTAGTGCTCCCCGAACTCTTGCTTCGCGATAACCAAGGTCTGCCCGGTAACCTCGTTGATAAATCCACCTTTATTGCTGATTCGCTTCCAACCTTTTACGATTCTCATGAGTAAATCAATCTGTTTTTTAATTCAACGCCAAAGATATTCGACATTATCGAACGGCAAATCTTTTTCGAAAGCATTCACGGCAAAAGTGTTGTTTGTATTTTCTCATTTTGGGCGGTCGGAAAGGTTTTTTGCACAAACTGCATTCAACTAGGCCAGCTTGCTTGGGGTCAAGCAGTTTAAGTCTTCTCTCTATCTCTGTTTTAACTTCAACATCGCTCTCGCTCTTGAGCGCTTCATTTAACAATCCTATAGCCAGCTCTAAGCTTCTGTCTCCAAAAAGAGTCCCAAACACATTTGCGATTTTCCCCTTGCCTTGATCAACTTTGGCTGGTAACATGCAAACAAAATTTGCTGGATAGCTCTTGGACCTGCTGAAATCTACTACAGCAAAGCGATAAGTCCTCGCCAAGTTACCATCGGTCGCGTCAAGCTTGAAAACTTGCAGTCTACAATCCATAGAACCCAACACATGAAGAGGATTTAGCAAGTGTTGATTCAACCTAATATTGATATGCTATTTCAGCCAAGGTTCATCCCTCTAAAATTACGCTTTTCGGTGGTTAACCTCAACGATTACATTTATTTCTCAACTAAACTCAAAAATAACAAATTATTTATTTTCGGCAATTATGGCAAATTAAGTTCTTATAGTACTCGGGTAGACAAATATTGCAATGGTGCAGGCAGTTGGGGCTTCTTAATCCTTTACGCGTTAAGAATGTGACATTGAGGAATCGTATTGTTATGCCTCCGATGCAGTCGGGTCGAGCTTCCTTTGAAGGTGAAGTGACAAGCAGGCTGATTAGCTTTTATGTGAGGCGTATAGCTGCCGTGGGTTTGCGATAGTTGAGCACTCGTACATTTCACGGGTTGGGAAGATAGGACCGAAACAACTAAGCATCTGTGATGATTCGCTTATGATTGGCCTTGAGAAGCTCGCTACGTCTATTCATTACGTTGGCGCCCCAGCCGTGGTGCAGATTACTCATGCGGGCGGAGTTGCCAACAAGAAAGTCATCGGTGCGCAGCCTGCAGGTCCTTCTGCACGAGGCAAAACCAGAGGCTTAGAAGTAGAGGAGTTGGACGTCATTGCTGATGAGTTTACTTTCGCAGCGGAACGCGCTGTTAGGGCTGGTTTTGACGGAGTTGAGCTTCATGGAGCTCACGGTTACCTTCTTAATCAGTTCTTCTCACCCCTGATAAACGAACGAAAGGATGAATTCGGTGGCTCGCTGGAGAACAGAATGCGTTTTCCACTGTTAGTCGTTAAGAAGGCTCGAGAACGCCTTGCTGACAAGTTGCTGCTCTACAGGTTGGGAGCAGATGATTTGGCTGCCAACGGAACACAAATTGAAGATTCCGCCGCGTTTGCCGTTCGCCTGGAGCAGGCAGGGGTTGATGTAATCGACGTGTCAGGCGGCATGTGTGGAAGCGAGCCAAAACAACTTCGGCAGATTGAGGGCTATTTTGTTCCGCAAGCGCACCAAATCAAAAAGGCAGTTAAGGTTCCTGTTGTCGGCGTTGGTGGGATTCGTGACGCTGAATTCGCTGAAGGGCTGATTTGTGACGGGAAGGTTGACTTGGTAGCGGTAGGAAGAGCGCTCTGGAAAGATTCAAAATGGGCGCAAAAAGCCGTGGAAACTCTTGGTTGCAGGGACAAGGCATAAACTTTCAAGAATCCAGTTTTCCTTATTGCTTTTATGAATGTTGGCGGCAGGCAACCTCAGAGGGATATGTCATCTAAGCACAGTTATAAGTTAGCCTTCTTGATTATTATAAGCGTCGAAGGAGTGTCAAGTTTTTTGGAAAAACAGCAGCGTTTTAGCATTTATGACCTCAGCAAATTTGACGGTAAGAACGGTAACCCCGCTTATATTGCCTACAAAGGAAAGGTTTACGACGTAACTGATTCCGGCCAGTGGACTGATGGCGACCACTTAGGGCATGAAGCTGGGCAGGATTTAACCATGGCACTAGACATTGCGCCTCACGGGGATGAAGTCATGAAAAAAGTGAAATTGGTGGGCGTCTTGTCTGAGTCCCGATAACCAGCCTAACTTGCTCAGCATCGGCCAAACAAGTTCAACCGAACAACAGAGAACATGATTGTTACTGTCAATTCTTAAATTTGGATGGAGTTAGTTCAATCGAAAAAGTAAGTCATTTGTGCATTTACGCTTGCAAAGTGAGCTCTGGAATGAAAAGTCGACTGTCAGGAACAATTAAGGAATTGCTGTATTAATGCGAATTGCTAATTCAATTATTATGACCAAAGAATTAAGGATAATTAAGGCGCTGAACGATGAAGGTGCGCGTTAAGGCCTCGGCTAGGCTTCATTTGGGACTCGTCGATTTAAGAGGCGACTTAGGACGTCTCTTCGGTGGCATGGGCGTAGCTATAAACTGCCCGAACGTTATTGTTGAAGCAGAAAAATCAGAAAGCCTATCCGTAGTGGGCGAAAAAAGCGAACTAATAAAGCCATGGGTTGAGTTTTTCCTCAAAAAATACGACTTAAAGCCTGAAGTTACCATAAACCTTAAACAGACTATTCCCCAACATGTTGGGCTAGGGTCAGGAACCCCGTTTGCTCTAACAACAGCAACTGCCCTCGCAAAACTATTTGATGTAAAAGCTTCAACTCTGGAACTTTCCAAAGAAATGGGCAGAGGAGGAGTATCGGGAGTCGGAACAGCACTTTTTGATAAAGGCGGATTTGTTGTCGAAGGAGGTGTCAAAAGCCGAAAGAACAAGCCACTCTCATCGTTGAACAATTTTCCACATGTGATTTTTCAATCATCTTTTCCTGATAATTGGTTTTTTACTGTAGCAATTCCAAAAGCTAAAAGCGGTTTGTCAGGCGAAGCGGAGGCTCATGCTTTCGACTGTTTGCCGCCTATGGGCTTGGAGCAGGCTGGGCGCATAAGCCGCTTGATACTAATGTCTCTTCTGCCAGCGTTGAAAGAGAAAGACATAAAGACTTTCGGAGGCGCTCTAACCCAAATTCAATACATCGTTGGCGACTTCTTTGCCTTGGCCCAAGGCGGAAGGTTCTCTAGCTCTCCGTCTAGCGAATGCATCGAGTACATGCTGAACCTTGGAGCTGTTGGGGCAGGGCAAAGTTCTTGGGGTCCAACTGTCTTCGGGCTTGTTCAAGGCAAAAGGCAGGCAGAAAAGCTTTCGTTGGAAATGCTGGGTTTCTTGCAGGAGAAATCAGGCGGGCAAGTATTCTGGACGGGCCCGAATAACAGAGGGGCTTATGTTGAAACTACTTCGTAATATTCCCAATTAACAGTAATTGTGCTCAAGGACAAGATAAGCAGGTAAAAGTATGAAGTTAGGATTGGTCGATTGGTGGCCTTGGTATCAAAGAATTAACGAAACGTTTGGTTACGACAAAGCCAAGGACCAGTATGCCGCTGATCTTTTGAGCAAGCTGCTGGCTGGAAAGGCTGTGGATCCTTCAGAGCTCAGAAAACGCATAGCAAATCACCCAGTTCTAGTGCTCGGTGCGGGGCCGTCCCTTGAGGAAAACCTAAAACAAGTCCGCCGTGAAGACGTCCTGCAGAAATTTGTGACTACTGTGGCTGACGGCGCGACAACCGCGTTTCTGCATATTGCAAAAGCTGTCCCTGACGTGATCGTAACCGACTTGGACGGAGTTGTAAGCGACATTGTCTCCGCTCAGAAGAAGGATTCAATCATAGTTATCCATGCACACGGCGACAATATTGAGCAGCTGCAACGGTTCGTTCCTGATTTCTCCTATGCGGTCGGAAGCACGCAGGTAGAGCCGCGTCCCAACGTTTACAATTTTTTGGGATTCACAGATGGGGACAGAGCAGTTTTCCTTGCGGCAGCGATGGGCGCCAAAGTGATTGTGTTAGCTGGAATGGATTTTGGATCTACTGTTGGCAAATACTCCAAGAAGAATGTGAAATCCCTTACAGTGAAACTAGAGAAGTTGAGAATCAGCAAGGAACTGTTAGAGTGGCTCGCTAAACAAACAATGGGAAATATCAAGCTCTACAACATAACAGCGAGCGGGGAAAAAATTAGAGGCTTCAGAAGCATCCTGCTCGAAGACCTAAAAGAACTGGTTTAAGCAAAGAAGAGGCTTGCTAATAGTTTTTGAAGATGTCTAGTTGCCTCTTGGTTTTTTCATCTAAGTATATATGGTCGAATATTCCACCTTTGCCTTCCCTAAGTTTCATGACGTCGATGATTGGCGCATATTTCCCGTGCACAATGCCGTTCGCAAATATTGCGGCGCCTTCAGCCGCGCCCTTAGCGACCTTTGCGTTGCCTACAATCTTAACCACTTCGATTTTCGATCCGATCTCGTCAAAGAAAACCTGAAGCCTGTTTTCCGCCAGGGCATAAAAATTCGGAATATTAGAAAATCTTCCGCTGAGAATTAATTCTGTCGGTTTGACGGATGGCAAAAGCGAAGCGACGTCTTTAACTATGGATTCAAGCATCAAGCTTAAGCCAGCTTTGATTTTCCCGTTGGTTTTTGCGGCCTTCACGAATTCCTCGATAGGTTTCGATGTGTCGAACCCAGCGACTGCCGCCGCTCCACCAGCGAACAACATGAGCTTTGGAAAATCTTGTAAGGTGTTAGCTAAGCCGTAGACGAGTTCCCCGTCAAGGAACCCCATGCCAAGAAAAGAAGGAAACCCCGCTGTACCAGCCATAGCGTCAACTATTTGACCGCTCTTTACAGCAATCGCCGAAGTGTATGCGAAGCCTATTTCCACGACGATAAAGTTGGTTTCGTCGTAACCGATTTTTAGCCGTTCCGCTTGGTCTTTCACAGCTAAAATAGCGCTTGGAACTTTATCGTTTGTTCCCATGTCTATCCTGTTGGCTTTCCTGTATTCTGGGACTGTTGGCAACTGAATTACCGAGGGGGTGAACCAGATGTTCAGTTCTTCAGTGTTCTTCATAAGTTGCATGAGTTGCCTCAAACCGACGATTTTGAGTTTGCGTTCAACGTCAGCCTTCGTGACGAAGGTTGCCAACGCTATGTCCTCCATCGTTGTGTCTTTGGCTTTTTGAAGCGGCAAGCCGTAGCCTGCCGGTCCTGCAATTGCATCGATCTTGCCGCATGATTTTTGGACTTCTTTGAGTTTGTCAATGACGAGGCTTGGGTTCTTTGTTACTTCTTCTCGGGATAGGGCAAAATCAACCAGCACTTTCCCGTCTACGTCGTCGAAGCCGTAGATATCCACCGTTTTTGTTCCAGAGTCTATTCCGACAGCTTTAACCATGCTTAAGCCTTCAGAACTGAAGCCCCACGATTATTCGCTTGGGTGACATAGATTTCTCCGCCACCGCTTTTATTTAAGAACTGCTTTAATTCCTCGGCCAGATTCTCTGCGGCGGCTTTGCCTTTGACAATAGTGTAGAAGGTTGGACCCCAAGAGGTTTGGCAAGCCAGAGAGCTTTTGCGCAGCATAATTTTAACACCTTCTTCCACAACTTGGTTGCAGTAGGTTCCTTCCTGGTAGCTTCTCCAGAATTTCCCAAGCTTTTGGTTGAATGCCGTTAACGCTTCACCGAATGATTTGAGGTCCTTCTCAACAAAAGCAGGCATGAGCTTCACCAAAACGAGCCTTGAGAGCTCATCGGACAACTCTTTGGGCATCACCTTGAGGTTGCCCAAAATCTCGTCTTCGTTTTCTCTCATCTGGGCTATTTTCTGCCTTGACTCGTTAGGGATGGCAATTACAAACAACCAGTTCTTGGGTACAGCACCGTGGAATATGAGCGGGGGCACCATTTTCGTTCGGCTGTCTACTTTGAAGCCGCCTTCAACAATGAACCCGCCGGTTTTGAAGGCGTAAACTCCCATCGCCGTTATGGTTCCTCTGCCCATGATCAAAGAGACATCCTCTACGCTAAAGTCCAAATCGTACAGCTTTGAAAGACCGATGCCGATTGAAAGCGCGAGGGTTGTGTGAAATCCAACGCCGACGAAACGGGGTATTTCCCTCTTGATTTTTATTTCTGCCCCTTCTAAGCCGAATTTGTCAACCATGCGTTTCGCAAACTTGTATGCAGACTTGTCATCAGCTTTGATTCCTTTGGCCTTGGAAACCTCGACTTCGAGAGGAAGTTCTATTGCAAAACCAACCGTCCCATATAGCCTTCCAAGGTCGCCTGTTAAATCGAAGTTGCCTGCGTGCAGGTGGGCTGGAGCCGTTATGGTTACCTTCTGCAATTGATTCACCAAATCAATATTTCGAAGCGACGACTAGGCGAGTTGAAACTAATAAACATTGGCGAAACTTGAACAAGCGTATAGAAATGGATTTTTCTGTTTCGAACACCTAAGACATTTGAAATTCACTTGTTGATTAAGCAAGACATAATAAGTAACAAGGTTTTTCTCTCCTCAGTCAATCTATTAAACCGTGACATTCATGGGCAGAATGCTGTTTAACAGTTAATTGGGGATCAAAAAGTTGGTCATCGACGTTCAAAATCAAAAACCAGAAAATGAAATTGAGCTGGAAAAGGTAGGAGTAGAAGGTCTTCGGAAACTGGTGTTAATGAAAAGGCCGGAGGGAACCTTCAACATCATTGTTACCATAAACAGTTACATTACTTTGCCGTCTCACCTACGCGGGGTTCATATGAGCAGGTTTATTGAGACTGTTGAAGAGGTGCCTCGAGAAGCCTTGTCAATAGAGAATTTGGCGGTGCAGATTTCGAAAGCCGCGTTTAAGAAGCATGGTTTCCACTGCCAAACAGAAGTTTTCGGTGAACTCCCATTCAACAGGGTAAGACCGAGCGGAAAAAAGGAAAACTCGATTGCTCAAATGTTTGCACGGTACTCTACCAAGACTGGAAAGAAAACAGCCGGCATCACCGTTAACGGGGCCTTAGCATGTCCATGCTCGAAGGAAATGTGTAATGGTTTGACTCATAACCAGAGAGGCTCCTTGAGCGTGGAAATTGACATAACGGAAAACACGGACTTGCTTGACATCCTTAAGATTTGCAGTCAAAGCTTCAGTTCGCCGACGTTCTCGTTGCTAAAAAGGCCTGAAGAGAAGAAGGTGGTTGAAAGAATGCATAAGAACGCCAAGTTCGTTGAGGATGTGACGAGGCAATGTGTACAGTTGCTTAAGGAAAAGTATCCTAAGAGGTTCTGCACAGTTAAGTGTGTAAGTTTCGAATCCATTCATGACCACAACGTCTGTTCCGAATGGAGCGGGACCCTGTAGCGGAGGTTGAGGTTGTGTTCAGGCTTAGGGTTGAAACAACGTTCGCCGCAGCACACAAGGTTGTAGACAGCAACGGTAAATGCGAAAAGCTTCATGGACACACGTGGATAGTTGAACTTTTCGTTTTAGGCGAGAACACAGAATCGAACGGAATGGTTGTCGACTTCGCTGTCCTGAAAGCAGCCCTGCAAACAGTAACCGACAGGCTTGACCATACCTACCTCAACGAAATGAGCGAACTCAGCAACCCCACATCCGAAAACATCGCAAAATACTATTTTAATCAATTGAGAAAGATTTTGCCGGAAAAGGCCAAGCTGGAGAAAGTCAGGGTTTGGGAAAGCCCAAAAAGCTGGTGCGAGTACGTTGGATAAATCAAACATGAAGAAAGAGCCGTACTGCTGCTAATCTGAAGAATGCCAAATTAGTTTTGCCTAATTTTTGATGACCCCCCACTCAAAAATAATAAAAATGCAGATGTGTAATTTGATCTATAAAAATAGGACAAGAATGACCGCTTCCACGACAACTGCTATCCAAAGAACCCTGTTTATTCGTTCTATTCTTTTAACCGTCTGTTCAAGAGAGCTATCCAAACTTACCACCTCACAGCATCATTTTCCTGCTTTTCCTCTCTTCCTACAGAAAAGAGAGTGCTAGTAGAACAACAAGGATTGCTACTCCAAGTCCCGCCGTTGCGTAGCTGAGCTGCTCTGTTCGCTTTATTGCTTTTTCATATCGCGCTTGCATGTCGCCGCTGGCCATGTTTGGATTGTTTGACCAGTCTGATGGCTGAGAAGTTTGAGATTGGGCAGTTGAAGACGTAGAAGCCGTTGGGGAGTTTAATGTAGCTCCACAGTTGCCACAGTAAACAGCACCTTCAGGAACAATGGTGCCACAATGTGGGCAGGTAGGCATTTCTTTTTCTATCCTCCATTAATATGAAACCAACAGAAACCATAAATAATTAAATCTTTCTACCTACAAACAGCGTTATCCAACAGACTTTTGCGCTGGCTTTGTTGCTTCTGCGCGTGGTTAACTTTGTAAATTTGTTCTTTGCGTTTTGGGTTGCTTTTTTGTGGAAAAGCTTGTATTGGCTTTGGGTTGCGTCTCCTATCGTCTGCTAAAGTCTCCCATCGTCTCCGAAAGTCTCTTATAGTCTGCCAAAGTCTCCTAAAGTCTCCTATCGTCCGCCATCGTCTACGAAAGTCAATAAAAGTCAACTAAAGTCAAAAGTTTGAATGATTAAAAAACGGGAGAAATACGCTGCCCATATCGAAAAAATCTAAAAATATCCCAAGGAAAAAGAAAATAAACGTGCTCATAACTCAATGGCTAATCAAAGCGCCGTTACGCAAGAAAAATCGCCTTCTGACCACGAAAACAACGATTAATCTTCCCAATGGCTCCGCTGAATAATGGTCATTCACTTTCACTTTTCCCTCTCCTATCAAAGGCAGCAGTTTCTGCGTTTGCTTTTTAAGGTACAAATCATGTTTTTCTCCCTTGATTAATAGGGAAGACGACCCATGAAGCAAGCTAAATTGTTTGGCTTAGACAAGGATCCAGCTGTTTTGGCTTCGCTTGAGCATGCAAAGGCGGAAGCAGTTGCCTTGCAAGTTGAAGAAGCAATCAAGCCGCTGTGTGATAAGCTGAAGATCGTTGGAAGCATCAGACGGAAGAAGCCAACGGTCGGCGACTGTGACTTTGTAGTATTAGCGACAGATGCGAATTGGGCTAAAATTGTCCAGGCGCTAAAAAAATCCGAAGTTATCTGCTCAGGTCCAAGCCTAATAAAACTCAACTATCCAGTTGAAGGAGGCTTTTTTCAAGTTGACTTTTACCGGGCAACGCCAAAAACTTTTGGTGTTCAAGAGCTAATACGCACGGGTTCAGCTGACCATAACATGTGGCTAGCAGGCTACGCTCTATCCAAAGGGTACAGACTAAAGTACAGTACTGGACTAATAAAGGACGGTGCAGCAGTGGCTGGAGAAACGGAGAAAAGCGTTTTTTCAGCCTTAGATTTACTTTGCCCTGAACCCCCAGAAAGAGAAGTGTTAAATGGAAAACCAATCTGGCTTAAAAGCAACCCATAAGGCTAGCTTGTATTGCTAATCGAACGGCAGCAAGTGACAATAATCAAACTTTTAGCCTTAAAAAGTTAGAAGTGGAGCCATCCCCGTCCGCCTTTTTTAGGTTGTTGTGAAACGGGTTTATCGGGTTTTTCAGCAAGATAAGAAGCGGCACGTTTACCACGTTTCGGGAGACTTTGATTAGTTATTTCTTTCTTTATGAACTTGCTCCAACCGCCTGCGTTAGTTTCTGGCTGAACAAAGCGATCAGGGTTTTCAACCATGTGCTGTTCAAGAATCTCCTTGAAACTCAACGCTTTAAAGTTCCTGGTTGCGTGAATAACGGTACCTCTCTCAACACGCAAAATTGAATAGTCATTTACCGAAACCCCTTCAGCCAGCTCTTTGTCATCAAAACGCTCACTCCATAAAAGCTTCCATTGAACTTTTAGCTCCTCAACCAACTTCTTCTGAGCTTCAGCCTTGCTCTTAAAGGACTCATTCAATGGAGCATTGGGCGGCTGGCTAGCAATCACTTCTTTCTTCCTCTCAATTCATCGTTTCGCTCCCGAACTATTTAACGATTATTCTAGAATTTACAGTATCGTTTTCTATAACTAACGACTTAAGTCCTGAAAGTGACCAATTACCTCCTATGGTTGTGTTTTTATTCTAAGTGGCAAAAGTGGTTTCATCGTTCTTAGTGATGTTTTGAGTTAAGGTTGGTTGCGGCTTTGTTGTGTATATGATGTTTTTTGGTATTTTTTCTCTTTGGGTTTGTTTTTTGTATTTGTGATGTGCGGGTGTGCAGGTGGACCACAAATCAATAATGTTTATTAAGTCTTAATACACAAACTTTCTACATAATGGTGTAGAACCTCATGGAAACGCGTACAGTGCACCTTATAGTCCTCATCCTAATAATAGACGCGTGTGTCATAGGTGGCTTAACATTCGGAGCCATAAGCCTCAACCCGAACGGTTCCCCCTCAGAAACACTTGCCGTAAAGGTCAACCAGAAAATGTCTTCCTCCGGAACAATCATGACCACATCCAACATAGGCGTGTATTGCGACAGCCGATGCACAACTAACATGACTTCAATAAGCTGGGGCAGTTTAACCCCAGGAGACAGTGTAAACCAAACCGTCTACGTAAAAGACACAGGCGCAAGTGTAATAACGCTGAGCTTAGCCACAAGCAACTGGAGCCCCAAGGGAGCAAACACCTACATTACCATAAGTTGGAATCAGCAGGGAACACAACTATCACCCGGACAATTAATACCTGCTATTTTAACTTTAACCGTTTCCTCAAACATTGCAGGCATCACATCGTTCAGCAACTCAATCTCGATGTCGGGAACAGGCTAAAGCTTCACCCAATTTCCCTTTTATAGAATGAAACAGATTTAATTCTGCAATTTTTGAAGACTCATATCTCACCGCTTGCCCGATAACAAATAATCCATGAAAATCCAGCCACCAATCTGACTTGTCATTTTCTAGCCTTCTTTGATATACATAAACATGAAAGCATATTGCAAAAAAACCAATCATTTCCATTTCGGCAAACGTCAAAATTGCAAGAATTAATGAACAAACTGTTTAAGTGAACACCATTGATAACTATTCTGACAGTTCTATACAATCAAGCAGAAGCCTTTATTTCAGCCTAATTCTTGACTTAAACCCCCAATTAACCTGTCTCTTAATAAAATGCAGACCCGAATATTTGCTTTCAAACTGATACAAAGAGGCAATTAATTATCATCATATACATGCGAATATTATAAAGCAATATAAGGTCAGGCAAAATAATTGTCCGCTATGCGGAAGAGAAGACCTGCCATCTCTTTGCTGGCCATGCCTATCGTAGTTCTTATTTGGTTTATAGGATGGAGTCTCTTTTGGTTTGGAGAAAAAAAGAAAAAATTAAAACCTGACTCAGCCTATAAAAAAGAAATTTCACCATTCTGTTCGTGCGCGCTACCGACAGTTGACAAGGGGTAGACTCGTGATTGGTTTGATCTAAAATCGATGTTCCCTTAGCACATATGGAAATTCATTTTCTGATCAAGTAGTTTGGAGAAAAACAAGCTGCAACTTGAAACTGAAGCTGCTACTTTCTGGGATCTAATTATGCGTTGTCAGGTTTTCGTCTTAACCGTCTGAAGGCTATAACTGTGTAAATTGAAATAATTTCTGGGACGGTTATGCCGACGGCAAGCACAGGTGACAACATTGACCCTGACGAAATTGGTAGCCCTAGGAATTGTATCGACACTTGATGTATGCTAAAGCTTGTGGTGAACCAAACGTAAAAGTTAGCTTTGTCTTGAGTGTAGCTCTGGTATGGAGCCTGAAGGCCGTCGATGTATACAACTGGGCTGGCTCCGTAATGTATGGCAGTTTTTGGAATAGTCATGTTGATAAAGCCTGTTGTCTGGCTTGGCCCAGTTATTGTAAAGGACACCGTGGTTGTTTTGGCGGTCGGGTATGAAGTGATTGTTGCATTAGATATCTGCGAACTAGTTACATTCCCGCTGATACTAAGGTTAATTGTTGCGCCGGAACCAGTCGTTGCAGACACAGTTTTTGATGACGGAGTTGGAGTAGGTGATGGCGTTGGGGTAGGAACGGCTCCGGGTTTAGGAGTTGGAGATGGAGTTGGGGTTGGCGCTGAAGTTGGTGAGGGCGATGATATTGGTGTCGGAGTAGGAGTCGCTGTCGGTGTGGGCGTTGGCGCCAATGTTACAGTAAACGTGTTACTAGTGCCGGCGTGAGTACCGTCGGTGGCGGTGATAGTAACTCCTGAACCGGCTGCAGTTACCGTAACTGAAGTTGACCCTACGCCGCTGACAAAAACAGTCATTGTGGTTGGACTAATTGACCCCGCAGAATACGTCAAGGTAGGGGTACCTGCGTAGCTTGTTACTGTATTGTTAGACGCATCCTGGGCCGTAACCGTTATGCTGAAAGCAGAATCGGCAGTTTGACTACCAACAGTACTGAAAGAGAAGTGGTTGAGGGCACCGGGATTAACCGTGAAACTGCCACTATTTCCAGACATGCCGGAACCAGTGGTGGTGATTATAACGTTTGAACCGGCGCTAGTCAATGTTACTGAGCCCGTCCAAACGCCATTTGAAAAGTTTCCAGTGTTGGCGGGACTAATGGTTCCGGTTGAAACACTCAGAGTGTTACTTCCAGTATAACTCGTAAGCGTGTTGTTCGAAGGACCTTTAGCTATGATTGTGATGACAAATGCCGTGCCCGCAGTTTGAGTACCAATAGAGCTAAACACAAAATGATCCAGCGTGGAAGAATCCACCGTAACTGAAACAGCAGCGGAGTTTACCGCAGCGCCCAAATTATCCCTTACCTGAAGATAGAAACTCCAAATGCCAGTGACCGTGACAGCTGAAGTAACAAAACTGAAACTTGTAGAGTTTGAACCTTGTGCAGCATAATTGCCACTAGGGGCCTTCTCAAACCATTGATACGTGTAAGGAGAAGTACCCGTCGTGACTGAAGAAGAAGATAAAGTGCTAGTCTGACCTTGATTTATCGTACCAGGAGTAGCCGTAACAGTTGGAGCCACCAAAGCAGAATTCACTGTAACAGAAACCGCATTAGAAGCGGGAGACGTAACTGGAGTAGAGGCACTATCCGTCACCTTACAAGTAATCGAACGCGAACCTTCCGTGGCAGCAGTATAAGAATAGCTTGCGCTTCCTGAGCCAACTGGAGAACCGTCCAGGTACCATTGATAAGATAGAGTGCCAGAACCGCCACTAGGAGATGCTGTAAAAGGTTGAACCAAATTAACATCCATGGTTATTGGACCAACAGGAGTAATACTGACAGTCGGCGAAGCGCTCACAGTGACCGAGACTGAGTTAGAAGTAGAAGCAGTTGGAGAAGAAGCACTATCAGTTACCTGAAGCTCAAAACTCCAAACGCCAGTAGTGGTTGAGCCAGAAGTGGCAAAAGAATAGCTTGCTGAAGTTGCGCCGCTAATTGACGAGTAGGAACTGGCACCAGGAACCTTCGCAAGCCACTGATAAGTATACGGAGAAGTACCAGTCGAAACAGCAGCAGAACTTAAACTGCTAGACTGACCCTGATCGACCGTACTTGCAGAGGCAGTAACAGTTGGAGCAACCAATGCAGAATGCACGGTCACCCCTACAGCCGAAGACTGAGCCGAAGTCACACCTGAACTGTCAGTGACCGTCACAGTAATTGAGTAAGAACCCAAGGAAGCAGGAGAATAGCTAAACGTAGACGCAGTCTGACCCGCCTGGGGAGACCCGCCAACATACCACTGGTAACCAGTGTAAGTGCCTGAACCGCCGCTAGGAGTTGCAGTGAACGTCTCACTCTGGCTCACATCCATAGTCCAAGATGTGGGCGACACAGTAACGGTCGGAGCCGTATTCACCGTAACAGAAACCGCAGTAGAAGTAACCGATGCGTGGGTATAGGCACTATCATTAACTTGAAGCTCAAAACTCCAAACGCCTGCTGCAGTGGAACCTGAAGTAACAAAACTGTAGCTAGTAGAAGTTGCGCCACTGATAGCAGCAAAGGAACTAGTACCAACCTTAGAATACCACTGGTATGTGTACGGAGATGTACCCGACGTAACCAGAGAGGAAGTTAAACTGCTAGTCTGCCCCTGATCAACCGTACCGGCAGAAGCAGAAATAGTCGGAGCGACAAGCGCAGAATTCACCGTAACCGTCGCCGGCGAAGAAACGGCAAAACTTAAACCAGCGACTACTTCAACCTCAAACTGGTAGTTGCCGGCGATTTCATTGCTTGGCGTCGAAAAAGTGTAGTTCGCGCCAGTGGCGCCTGAAATATTTGTGAAGTTGGTTGCTCCAGGAGCCTCTGAGTACCACTGATATGTGTAAGGGCCAGTGCCGCCAGTTGGCGGGGAAGAAAGATAAAGAACTGAACTTTGACCTGCATCTATGGGTGAAGCAGTCGCTGCTGCGGAACCCACAGTAATAGCAGCTTTGACTTTCATATTTGTGAATGCGCATATTGATAAAGAAATTAGAATTGCTATTATTAGGATGTGTAGTTTCTTCATTTTTTTTCATTCTGTTGTTTGTTGTTGACTTTGATTTGGGCTAATTGCCCCAATTTGGCACGCGTTCCCGGTGATTTTAAACTTTTTCTACGCTTTTATATCTTATTCCATATAGAAAATGTGTAACACTTGCAATGTTAGAGGAGAGCCTATCGGAGCAGCGGAATTAGGACGAGCTTAGGAAACTGATAATTTAAAGCCATGGAAAGCACAAATGCTTTGCCGATTCAATTATGTGGTTATCAGCACTTAGTTCACCCAAATGTTATTCTTTGATGCTGCGAACCGGGAAATAATAGTTCTTTTCTCACAAATGTGCATAGCTGAAAGTTTAAAGTAACGGAAAATATTGTATGACAATTGTTGCCAAGAACAATACACCCAGCACTAACGCCATGTTCCGAAGTTTCCTAACATCTGAGGTTAACGTCTTATCCCCCGATACATAAGGCACAAGTTCAGCTGTCACAAGGAGAAGAATTGCGCTCACCGCAAGGAGAATGGTTATATCTTGTAAGGTCAATGGCGGAAGTAACATATCTACACTTCTTCCATACGATACTCAACGACGAGCGTTTTGGTTTCAGGGTTCAGCGTATCCTTTTGAATTGTTATAGGTTTATCGGAGGCTTTGGCAAGCGCGCATGCGAAGGCACTTACCAAAATGCATCCGACTTGTAAATGAGTCCTGGGTTGACTATCCCGAGTCTCTTGGCAAAGCGCGTTAAATATGCTGCCAGTTACTTCTAAGGTTATGACTTTATCTTCAATTCGAACCTGAGCATTCTCTGCAAATTTCAGGTTACGGATTAGTTTCGTAATTATTGTTTGCATTTGAGGAAGACTAATTTTTCTAAAAGACAAACCGAGTTCACGTTCAAACATCATCGAAAGAGCAAGCCCCGGAGGAGTAAGAAACAACCCGTTTTTTTTCTCAGCAAACAACTTATCGCTTGTTTCATTAGCCTTGGGCAATGCCATCTGAGCCGTTTTTGGTACGAATACGAGACTAGATTCGAAGTTCCGAATGTTTTGGGGCGGCAAGTACACGCCCCTTTCAGGCGAATTGAATTCAATGAGGGATCGTTCAATGTTGCTTCCGCCGGCGCTTGCAGAAGCCTTCAATAGGGCGAGAAATGTGTGTTTTGTCGGGGTAAAGAAAAGAAGTAGCGCACTCCAGAAAGCTACGGAAACTCCCAAAATAGCCAGAAATGATGATCCATCCAAGGCCGAGAAAACTATCATGATTACACCGGTTATGAGGACTACGCCTATCATGACCACCGTTACTACATCTTGGTTGGTTCTCGTTTTCTTGATTTGAAGCATCTATACCATCTGTGCTATTTCAATTAATATATATTCTCAGTGATGAATGCCTTTTTGGATTATTAGATACTTGTTTCCTTCAAACTCAAGCCTATATGGGGACGAAAATTGCTCAAAAAATATTGAGTTAAAATTTGCGTGCGCAGATTTTTCTAATTCTTTCGGAACGCCACTGAGCGACTTAGGCTACATGAAATACCTCAATTCGCCTTGCCCGCAGAGGACTATGTCGATTCGTCTTATCATACATGCCGGGTTTTAGCGATGGGGACGGACTTTTTGATTAGAGCGTTGAGCCAGAATTAAGAAAATGTCTGCTAATGCGTGCGAAACGGTAAACTTGAGCTAAATCATTCGATTTTGAGGTTTTTTGTTTTGCAGAGTTACCTTTTTTTCGCCTGCTTCACACATGATCCATCCGATCATCCATGTGAAAACAGCAAAAGGCAACATGAGCAATGAGGCTACTCTATTTCGTTTGAGCATAGCTAAGCAATTACATTGAAACTTGAAATAAGGTTTGCTGAGAAGTGTACTTTGCAAATTTGTCAATTCTCGAAGGCACATCATAATTTGCGTTTTCGGGTGCCTGAGGTTTTCGATTGGATAAGTTTTGAATGCGACCGCCTCAACGGGCATTAAAGCATTATAGTTTTGAACTGGGAATTGAGTTTGCTTTGGCAGGTACTTTATTCATGTTGGGCAAAATATTGAAAAAGTGGGAAGTCTTAGGATTTTTACTTTGGCTTTCTTCCCTTCAGGAAAAGGGTCGCAGCTAATCCGACTACAACAATTGCAATAACTACGCCTACTGAAACATAAAGAATTGTGGCGTTGCCGTTGGCAGGTGATGAAGTCTGCGTCGGAGAAGATGTGGGTTTAGTGGTCGGTGAAATCGTAGGAGTTGGTTTTGGAGATGGTGATGGAGAGTTGGTTGGGGTAGGCGTGGGTACGGGTGTCGGTGTAGGAGTTGGTGCACTTGCAAAGTTAGCGGTTATCGTTCCAGGCCCATTTATCGTTGCTACTGTAGAAGAACCAGATGGAATTTCAAACGTTATGCTGCCTGTGCTTGATGACCATGAAGAGAATATGTAGCCAACGTAGGTTGTGGAGGCGAATATTGAAAGAGACCCAGTGTTTTCCCAAACATTTGTGCCTGAGGGACTTAGCGTGCCTGTGCCCGAAGGATTGGAAACGAACGATATCAAGTATTGAGTCTGCCAGTTCCAAGTTATACTTGAAGCCGCGCCGATTGTAAATGTCACCGCTGATGTCGTGCCCGAAGCGGGAATGCTGCCTGTGCCAGACCAACCAGTACAAGCATATTGAGTCCCAGTCCCTCCGCTGACTGGAGAGGCGACAAATTCAGTTATGCTTGTTCCATTGTTGAACCAGCCGCTTGAGGGAGAAGGCGAGCCATAGGTCGAAGTTGCATTAAAGTAGTACTGAGGTTGGTAAGCGCCAGTAACTGTGGTTGCTGCTGAAACTGTCAAAGGCGAAGCCGTGCCGTTACCGCTGACCCCAGTCAGTACGTATTGCTCACTGTTTATTGTTACGTTCAGCAGAGGCGAATAGCTAAAGGTGAATACGGTCCCTGGGTTTGCCCAAGTTGAAAAACCCGCTCTGCTATACGCTGTCCCGTTGACCGTTATGAAAGTGCCAAGGAAGTCTGAGGCCACACCAGATTGTGCAATAGTCAAGTTATACTGAGTCTGCCAGTTTGCTGTAGCCGCCATAGGACCATTCATAGTAATGTTGTTTGACGGCGAAGTAGTGCCTGAAGCGTTACCGCTCCAGCCAGTGAAGACGTACTGAGTTCCTGCGGCACCAGCTACAGTTAAAGGAGAAACCGAGGCGGTTGCGTTGGTGCCGGAATTGTAATAGCCTGAGCCGCTAATAGTGCCATGGGCAGAAGTCACGTTCAAGAGGTATTGAGTTTGCCAGTTGGCTGTAGCCGTCTTAGGACCATTCATTGTGATGGGATTTGAGTTCGCAGAAGTGCCTGAAGCGTCACCGCTCCAACCAGTGAAGACGTACTGAGTTCCTGCAGCGCCAGCTACAGTTGTGGGGCTAATTGAAACTACTTGGGAAGTGCCAGAATCAACCCATCCTCCACCGCTGACGACACCATATGTTGATGTTACCGTTAAGTAGTATTGGTGTTCCCAGGTGGCGGTCTCGGTTATGTTGCCGTTTACATTTGCTGTTGAGGGATTATTTGGTCCAGAGTAGCTTCCCGGTCCGGTGCCAGTCCATCCTTGAAAGATATAGCGTTCACCCTGAATTGGCGTCGGCGGCGTTGCAGTTATGGTAACCGCTTGGCTTTCGTTGTAAGAAGAAGAACCGCTTGTCGGAGTGACGGTTCCATAGTTGGTTGCCATTGTCAACTGGTACTGTAGTTGTCCGATGTAACTACCGCTAACGGCAACATCATCTATATAATAATTCCAACTATCACTTGGCTTAGCGACGCTTTGATACCCACCAATAACTACGTCTGCCGGTGTCCTATCATAGTTAGATGTTGTAACGTCTATAATAGAAACCCCGTTTAGGTATAATTGTTCTACGCCGTTTCTTTGGGTTGTGGAACTTTGAGTTTGTTCTATCTCGACACTGTTCCAGCCGATTGTAACCGGATGTGCGTCTGACGTTCTATTGTCGTTGCTAATAGAAAACGAAAAACCTCCCGGTGGGGATGAAACGTCACGGTAATATAGCCCCCAGTAGAGTGCCCCTCCTACATTGAATACACATAATTCGCCATCCCCGAATTGACCGCCCGCAGATGTGGAAAATCCGCCTACTTGGTAGTAATCTCCGGGTGTCGAAGGAACACTTGTCGAGTTTATGTATACGTACTCTCTGGCATCTATTGGGTTTGGAACAGAACTTAAGGCTTGATAATACAAATTATAACTTAGTCCAGTTGGATTACTTTCAACACTGTAGACTCCACTGTTAACAGTTTGGGAGTTTATGGAAAGCGCACCGTGAGTAACACTCCATGCGCCAAGGGTACCGCTTTCAAAACCATCGCTGAATATGTAATCTGCACTTGCAACCTTGATCAACAAAGGCGCTAACATTACAATAGCTAGAAGTGCCACAATAATCGTTAATAATATTCTTTTCTTCATTCAAACACGATCCATCATTAATATGGTTCATCTTAAGATTCAGACAAGTTTTTAAAGTTTATTCCGATTACCGATGTTTTCGTTTCTGTCCAACATTTTAATAAGAGCTTGTATTTGTGATTTGCGGGTCAAAGAAGCTAAGTACCGGAAGCCACGTCTCGTTCCTTCCTAATTTATTACCGATTCCCCTGTCTATCTTCTGTTGCTAAATCTGATTAGCACCAGCGACTTGATACATTCGGTGACTCCTAATATTTGATCCCTCTTCAAATGGAGCCAAGGAGTTAAGACCAAAAAAGTTCATTTTAAGTTCTAGGATTTAATCTGCTGAACTTTAGTTGTCCGATATACTTCATTATCCATCGGACAAGCTCATCATATGCCTTTTTTCCTTCTTCGGTCAAACTGACTAAGCCCTCATTATCGATTTCGATAAAGCCCTTATCTGACATCCAAGAAAGGTACTTCACAAGCCTATCGTATGCTAACCTAGTTGAAGTTGCTAATGCAGTTTTGTTCATTTTTCTCTTTGTATTTAACGCCTCGATTATACGGGCAATGACGTAGAGGTCAAGTTTGGAACTCGGCTCTGCTGAACTCAAGACTAAACCACCGCAATTCCGAAACAAGCATGTCTAACTTACCTAACTCTCGATAACGATTAAAGAGGTCACTCCTCAAAACCATGAAAACGAACATAATGGCAAACAGTCCCACAAGAATGATGCCAAATACTATAACTTGGTGCAGAAACAGTATGGTTATTCCGTTCCACAAAAATTCAAACGCAAACACAGTTATAACTAAGTATGCCGCAGCCTTTACTAATCCATATATGGCGTAGCCGAGTCTACCTCTTGCGATTTCGTCAAGTGTTTTGTCCCAATCTATCTCTGCTAAAATTTTTAGTGCGGAGGAAAAGCCTTGGGAAAGTTCTTCTTTCCACTCGCCTACTTGGGTCATATTCAATTGTTTTCTTACAAAAAGGACGCCGATCAAAAGTCCAGCCACTGGTATAAAAAGTGTCAAGAATGCGACTGCGAAGAAGAGGCTGCTGTTAACGTTTAGGTCAAGGTCGAAAATCTGAAACAATGTTAAGAGCACGAGAAAAGCGGCTATTGAGCCTCCGACAATTAGCACAAAATCTTTCAAAGAACGCATGAATGCATTATATTTTTTGACTTGGTCTAGTGTCTCCATCAATTCTGCGACTTTTGATATTACTTTTTCTTCAGTCATCATAGTACGGTATTCACATCATTCTGAAGATAGGATATGGGTAGCAGGTCTCACAAGACTATTTGTGCTTAATTTGAACCCGTTATCATCGACATGGGAATATAAGGTAAACTCCTTCGGAGTGAGCAAATATTACATAACAGCTAGAAGTATGGTTTGTATTTAAGTTAGTGTATGGTGTGAGCTGTACCTTTACAAAATCCTGAGGTAACAGGACTTAGAGTCGAACCTTGTAATGGCACAATAAAATGTGCTTTCCAAACCATTAAGACAACAAAAAGCCGCTCAAAATACCAAACTTGTAGTATAAGGAGACCAGAATAATGCACGGCAAAGAGCAGATTCAGCAAGAACTTAATGAACTTAGGGGTGAATATGGCGAATGGAATTTTGATATTCCTCTTCCTTGTGACATCTGGGCTAAAGGAAATCTTCGGATGCCCCAGACAAGACTTAAGCGAATAGTTCAGGTTGTGAGCAATTTATCTCTTAAGCAGATTTCTGAGTATCGCATCCTCGATTTGAGGTATTCGGATGACATGTTCTCCATCGAATTCGCGTTGCACGGCGCAGAAACAATTGAGTTATATAAGGAGCTGATTAATTGAAGCAAACAGATTCCGCTATGTTTCGCGCGCGCTTACAAGGATGGAAAAGACACTATACATCTGTCATGGGTTTTTTTCAAACGCTTTGGGTTTGCGGCAGAAAGGGTTTTCCTCTACAAGTAGCTTTTGCCTGCGACATAAACTTTAACACCCTTAGAAGGATGCCGAGTTCTACAGTAATACCTCACCCAGTTGGTATAGTGATAAAAGACGACACAATAATTGGTGAAGGATGTACGATTCTCCAAAATAGTTCTATTGTTCGCCGTTACCCTGTTAATTTAGGCGTTTATTCAGTCCCAGACGAAAAAACAATCATAGGCTCAAATGTCTTTATCGGAGATAAAGCAACAATTCTCGGAGCAGTCAAAATAGGAAACCGCGCAATTATCGGCGCAGGAGCTATTGTTCTAAAAGATGTACCTGAAGATACATTTGTCGTAGGAGTATGGAAATGAATAAATACAGAGATGAAATGGACGAACTATAATCGCCCATATGCGTCATTTAGGGAAATGGCTATTTAGGAAAATCACGATTTAGGGAAATCAAACAGCTGTTAATTGGCAGTCTAAGCGAAAGAGTCTCCCACCATCCAAATGCGTCGCGCTAATTATAAAATGGATCTGTCAATTGCAAAAAATCGCACATACTTTAGTTCTTGCGTTTAGACAATATTGAGATTTTCGAAATATTGTTACATCAGAAACGTTTCTTTTAAGCTGCATAGTTTTCATCTTCCTCAGCAGAAGATGACGAATTCTCATGGCAATCCTTGAATTTCAGAGAATTGATGAAATTAACGACTTTGAAAGAGAGTGGAATCAACTCCTTGCCCAAAGTTTAGACAACAACCCATTCTTAACATACGAGTGGCTCACCACATGGTGGAAGCATTTTGGAGAAGGAAGAGAGTTGAAACTTTTCACTGCAGAGAGTCAGGGAGCGGTTTCGCTTGTTATCCCTGTAATGTATACACGATCTAAAGTTTTCGGTTCGAGACGTTGCAAGGTGGAATTTGTTGCTTCTGGAGACTCTGATTACCAAGGTTTCTTGGTGACCAATTTCCAAAAGGCTGCGAGAACGGTTAACGAATTACTCGAAAGCATAATTGAAGACTCGAACGATGCGGATCGCGTTATATTTGGAGAGGTTCCAGAAGATTCCTTTACTGCTAGACTGCTTGAAGGTGTCAGTGGAGAGGGTTTTGGAGCTTCTCATTCCACTGCTAGCTCATGCCCATATGTCTCGCTTCCTTCTAATTACGACGGATACCGTCAGACTTTGGGTTCAAATATGCGGAGAAAACTGAAAGTATGGGAAAAGCAAGCATCAAAAGATTACAGAGTCGAATTCATCAGGTACGACAAAATCGGAACCGTTAAAGAAGCGATGAAAATCTTTTTCGAGTTGCATCAGAAGCGTCAAATGGCCAAAGGTAATTGCGGTGTATTTCATGATAGCGACAAGAGGAGCTTTCACATGGATATTGCAAATGCTTTTGCAGAAAAGGGGTGGCTTGGTCTTTTCTTTTTAACATTCAATGACAGACCTGTCTCAGCTATTTACTCTTTTGAGTACAATGCGAAACTATACGCGTACCTCTGCGGATTCGACCCGGAATATGCCAGATATCGACCTGGACACTTGGCCTTCGCGAACCTTATAAAGTATGGAGTTGGAAAAAAGTTGAAAGAGCTTGATTTTTTACGTGGAGATGAGGAGTACAAATCGCGGTGGAGAGCAATGGTTCGGAATAATTTTGAATTTAGGATTTCGAAAAGAGGACTGAAGAGCAAAGTTTACAACTGGACTACAGATAATGGGTCTTTTTCCTATCTCCACAAGATACCTGTGCTCTCACAGAGGTTTTTCGCAAAGGTTCACTAAAATGCAAAATTCCGTTAAGGTTGTCTTTTGCTAACTCGCTGAGTGCGCCGCGCTAATTTGGGTTTGGAAAATGTAAGCGTGCCATCCCTGTCGGTTCCTTCCAGTTTTCTGACTTAACAGATCCAAAAAGCAGAACTCGGTCTTACACAAGTCCATTGGTTTTTTACAGATTCATTAGGGAGCGGAACTTATCTGGGTCGTTAGGCGAGAATGTTAAAGAAGAAGTTGAAGGGGAATTGATTTTGCTTGATATTCTCGAGCTACTGCTGCAGTGGCTAGAACCGAGCTCAAAGCCAGCAGACTCAGGGTTATCGGGGTCAAACTTAGACCGAGAGGAGTATAGTACAATGTCAAGCCAACTATAGAAGCGAGAGCTATGCTCAGTCCGATGCTCAAGGCAAAGCGTTCGATCTTGTACAGGCTTTCTGAAGACGTTTTGATCGGAAGTTTCACTGGGAAAAAAGCTTTTGTGAAGGCGTAACCAGGCAAGAAAAGCACAAATATCACACCTAAAACGTTGCGAATATAGGCCAGCGGATACCAATCTTGTGGAATTGTAAAAACAGTTATCGTAGTGACTATGGCTAATGCTATTATTGTCCAGTACCATGCTGACTCTGACGTAAAAAGGTAAGTTCCAATCGAACCGGATACCAGGTCTCGTTTCACGTTGAAATGGATTTTATCATCAGCTTCAAGTTCGTCAAGTAGATTCATTATTTTTTTTTCTGACAAGGCAGTCGTCTGATGGACAAATCTTATCAGTTGGCTTGCTGTTTCCGGTTTCTGCTCTCGCACAATCTTAATTATGAGTTCCTTTGTTGACTCGTTGGGCTCTTGGTTTTTCGACAAATCAAAATGCGCGCTCATCACTGCTTAAAGTATTGTGACTTTATTGATAACACTGATTATTAACTGTTATTAGAAGTATTATTCCCTATCAAACGAGGAGTGCGTCGACTAAAACCAACAAAACTACTCGAACACGGTAACTCACCGTCCCCTGAACGGCTTCTCTGAACCGAAGGAATACAATTTCTACGGCTATGACCGGAGACGATTACTACTTTTTTTCATCGCTTAACCTATGAACACGGACAGATTACTTTCTACGTTGACACGCGTTAAATTGCATTATTTACATGGAATATACCCAACATTGAAACAATGGAGACAAAGATAACTATACAGAAAACTGTAAATTTTTACATTTGTGTTAGCAAAAAGTGCCGCTCATCCCAAAACTAATTGTTAAGTATTTTGGTGAGCCTGCTCTGCCTGGTCTTCTGATATCGGTTTCAATAATTTAATAACTTTTTTCAAGTGAGGTTTATCATCGGGAATGACTAAAAGAAAAAAGAGATAAAATGTTTCCATGCGTTGGAAATATTTATTGATGCGTTTGAATAACGAATTGTGATGGTCAACTCGTTGTCTTCATCTTATAAAAGAATTCTACGAAGAGCATTTTATGCGATTCTTCCGCTCAACAACCGGAAGCAGTTGGCAGTTTGGACGGAGCAGCGAAGCTGGATGCTCAGTCGTCATATTCTGCCGCTGGTGATTTTGCAAGACTGGGCTGAAAAAGATTCAGATGCCTTTCATCGTTTTCTCTGGTCGCGACATCTTGGTTATGCAAAATTCTACGAAGAGATCAATACTTTTGGAACCGAAAAAATCACGCGAACACGCAAAATGCTGTTTGGAGAACTTAAGAAGTGTTTATTGGCTTCCGGAAGACTCGGGGAAGTGAAGAGCGTTTTCGAAGTGGGGTGCTCGGGAGGTTACATGTTGCGATATGTTGAGACAGATCTCTTTCCGAAAGCCACAGTTCTTGAAGGTATCGACATTGATGATTATGCTCTTCAAACGGGAAGGGCGTATCTACGTGCCCATGCATCTAAGATACGCTTAATACGTGCAGATATGGCAGATCTCGACCATGTGATGAATGGAAGCAAGTACGATGTAATTTTGTGCTTGGGAGTGCTAATGTATCTCCGTGAAAAAACTGCTGCGGGTGTGGTGAAGTCAATGCTAAATCATTGCAGCGGACTTGTTGCAATAGCAGATCTAGCACATCCAGTTTTAGATAATGCCACACTCGAGCATTCTCAAGTTAGGAGGCTGGATGGAGCGTTCATTCACAACATTGATGCAATGGTTGGAGATGCAGGGGGAACAATAGTTTATCGAAGGTGGAACGAAACCAAAAAGTTCGATGGTCAGAGGGTGTACTTTGTTTTTTGTAAACCGAAAGGGAAGTCTCAAGGGTGAAAAATAAAAGCTCCGCTACGACTTGCACCGCTGAACAGAGTGCCAGTCACATAACTATTGACTTTTTTCATTTCCTTTTGCGAAGCTTAGTGCCATTTTGACCGTGTTTGTAACACGTACATACTCTGCTTAAATAGTCACAGAAAGGTTGTCATTAGTCACTCTTTGAAACTGGTGTTCCTTTTTTTGTCCAAAAATATGTTGTTAGAAAAGCAGCAACTAACCTTTAGCGAGAGCGGCCATTTTATAGACAATAGCATTCTTTGGAGGATTCTGACAATGGAAAAACGAGATGGAAATCCAAGACGGAAAGATTTTACTGATACGACACAAAGGAGTTTTGAGCAGATTAAGTCAGTGCAGAAGACTGGGGTTGAACGGGGGAAACAGAAACGGGTCGTCGAAAAAGAATGTATAGAATGCTGGGGAATATTCTAAGTTTAATGCATCTAGATCCACAATTCCTATTGAACGTTGCAGAAACAATGACGGGCGGCCAACCAATTTTATTAGATTATCCTGTTAAACCGACCCCTCGATATGGATACGGGAAACCTCCGCATCCCAAACTTTATAACATAATTAACAGAAATAGGAATGCTTACAAAGATACGTTGAAAAGTTTCTTGGGATTTAGAGAGGATTTTCTCAAGATTCCAGTGAAAAATGCAAATGATTCAACGCAGCCATTCTGGATCAACAGTTGGCTGCCAGGATTGGACTCAGTGGCTCTTTATTCACTTCTTTGCTTAAATAATCCAAAAAGATTCGTAGAAATTGGCTCAGGTAATTCCACAAAATTCGCAAGGAGAGCTATATTTGACCACGGTTTACGAACCAAGATAACTTCTATCGATCCACATCCTCGGGCTCAAATTGATTTAATTTGCGATACTGTAATTCGTCAACCTCTTGAGGATACAGATTTAACTTTATTTGACGAATTGCAAAATGGTGATTTTCTCTATATTGATGGCTCACACCGTTGCTTTCCGAACTCAGACGTCACCGTCGTTTTCTTGGACGTTTTACCGCTGTTAAAAAAAGGTGTATTTGTAGAATTTCACGATATTTCATTACCTTATGATTATTCTCCAATGTTAGCAGAACGATACTATTCTGAACAATATTTGCTCGCAGTTTATATCTTAGCAGAAAACAACAAATTAAAGATAGTTTTGCCCAACTCTTTCATTAGCAAGGATACAGAACTTTATAACGTACTGAATCCTCTTTGGGATGAACCAAAGATGGTTGAGGTTGGAAGGCATGGAGGTTCCTTTTGGATTCAGATAAATTAATTACCTCAAGTTCCTTATCTGCAAAGGAAGCACACTCAACTATCTCCATGCTCAGAACCGATGTTATCTTTGGATGATGACTTAAGATAGATAAATAGAAGCTCGGTTAATTCAAACATAATGTGGACCATCATTCAACGCTTTTTGAATTAGCTACTTGTTTTCAGGTTTTACCGTGCTTGCCTTTTATGTGCCCCTATGCGAAAGCGGATCTTTCCTGTGTTTTTCAATGAATTCCGATGTTGATTCAATTACCCGAGCGGGATTTCCAGCCGCGACGGTGTTATCAGGTATATCATGAGTTATTACGCTTCCAGCGCCCACGATAACGTCGGCTCCAATATTTACACCCGGAAGAATTATTGATCCAGCTCCAACAAATGTTCTGCAACCAATCGTTACCTTATCGATTTTGACATAGCCAAGGTACGGTTTTGAGCTTGCGTCATGTGCTAAAATTATTACGTTGGCGGAAAAAGTGCAATCATCGCCTATGGAAATCAACCATGGGTAGTCGTTGTCTATAATTACAGTAGTATGAATGTAAACACGCTTTCCAAGTTTTAAACCTCTACGCGTCAACCTTTTTAGACTACGTTCATGACTGATGCGTGGGAAAAAAATTAAGTATAAAATGTCAGAAATGCGCATTAGCTCAAGTCTCCATTTATTCTATATTATTTCTCTAAAAAAGAAATTAAAAGTTGTCGATCCTGATGGTTCGCAAAAAACCTTTTGAGAGATAGTAAATATTATTGGATACGGAAAATCATCGAGTTTCTCTTTTTTTGATATTTAAGAATTGACCTCTGGAACTTCGGTGCAAATTAGGGCGTTTCTTTCTTCGTTAAAGTTGGAACACCCTCATCAATTTTTCAAGGATATTCAGCAGGAAGTTGAAGAAGCCGCTGAAGGGCCCAAGTTCAGCTAGCATGTCACGCAGGTTGTTTAGGTCGGTTCTGTCTATGGCTCTGGTAGACAAAATAGTTGAGAGCAGTACGAACGTGAAAATAATTATCCCGACAATCAATTTTAGCAAACTGCCGAATGGCATTAGGGACACTAGCACGTAGGTTACGACGGCAGCTATTCCCGCTGATAGAATTATCTTAGCCGAAGAAGCCAAATCTACTGTTACGCCGTAGTTTTTCTTCAGCCAACGTAAACTGATAATTATACTTGGCAATCCATCGACAAAAATCACTGTGATATAGCCTAAGACACCGAATTGCGAGATGAGAACCAAACCAAGAGGTAAACCTATGGCTGTCGTGAGCAATGCAAGTTTTAGCATAAACTTGTTGTGCCCCTGGCTACTGATGAGGTTGGGACTACTAATGCTTCCGATGGCAGTGTACAAGTAGGTAATGGACATAAACGAAAGAAACAACGGTGCCTCAATGTACTTATCTCCGAATAACGTGAAGACCGCCTGTTGAGATAGGGCTGCCACCAAGAATGCCGCAGAAATCACGAAGAGCGTCGCATATTTTACTGAAAACTGGTACACGCTTTTTAACGTTTCCCGGTCTTTTTGGGCGTCAAGTTTTGAGAAAGCAGGAAACATCACCATTGAAATCGGAGTCGCGAAGAAAGTTATTAGCACAAGAAAGCTGTAGGCCACAGAAAAATTGCCCATTGCTGAATTTGAGACGAATATAGCTAGTACAAAGTAGTAAAATTGGAGAAGCGCGCTATTTAGGATAGTGCTTATTGAAAGAGGCAATCCGTATTTGAACATAGTTCGAATATTCTTCATAATTTCCAATCTATAACCTACTGGCTTCATCAGGTCTCTGTACACTATCCACATGATCATTACGCAGGTCACTCCAGAAAGCACCGAGGTTATTGCGTAGCCAGTAACAGCTCCGAATGCGCCCAAACCTAGGATTACTAAGGCGGGAACCAAGATGCTTTTGAATATGGATTGGATTAAGTACGTGATACTGTTTAACTCCATTCTTTCGACGCCTGTGAAAACAGCTTGGGCGGCACTGATAATGGCTCCCGTCAGGATTATGGAGGACGCTACTTGGATTAAAGATGTCATCTGTGGTCGGTCAAAAACGGTGGTGGCTAGAAAGCCTGACAGCAGAAAAGAAATTATGGTAAGCGATAAGCCTAACACCGTTT
>Ga0187874_10000672_pt1 | contig 39468 bp, 30 predicted proteins | sample June2016WEW_16_1_3_FD_132993 | JGI IMG/M metagenome (GOLD analysis project Ga0187874, IMG submission 132993) | Peatland microbial communities from SPRUCE experiment site at the Marcell Experimental Forest, Minnesota, USA - June2016WEW_16_150 | ecosystem: Environmental > Terrestrial > Soil >... | reverse complement strand
GGGCGGGCATCTGCTTTGTTGCCGCTCCTCGACGATGGCACCGCATCGCCTGCGTCGCGGCGCCGCGCATCTGCCCGCCCGGCGTTCGCGCCAAAATGCAAACGTTATTCATTGACAGGTCCTTAGACCGCGAAAAGGGTTCGACAACCTCTAAGGCTCGAAATTGCGTTCGACCGCTCGGTTGCCAGAAATTCACTTCGTCCACGGCATTTCTTGAGCGTAGGAATTCAAACCACGAACGATCCGTGACACCCACGTAAGCTTTTAGCATTTGTGTTTCTTTGCTAATACTTCCTACAGTCCAAGATCAAGATAAATTGCGAGAAGGGAATTCAGCGTGCGTTACGTATTTGGTCAGATGCATTCTTCACCGGGACGGACGCTTTCAGTAGAAAGGGATGTTTCAGCAGATGTTGAAAGCCAGTCATCCACTGAAATTTTGAGGCGATCAGTCCAGCTAAAGCTGCCTAAAGGGGTTCCGTTTCGGCGGGCGCTGCGGCGGACGATTTCGATCAGGACGCACTGGATGGTGATGCGGCTGGTGTGAAGTGTTACCTATGTGTCCGGAATGGACCCTTGAGTTTATGGAGCGGGAAACGGGATTCGAACCCGCGGCTTCAACCTTGGCTAAAAGGGCGATTAGGATTCTTCGAATTTCCAGGCATAAATACGGTTGTTGCATTGCCCGATGCGAGCGGGCCCGGAACCCAATAATCAGTTCGGCTGATGACAGGTCAAAATTCGTCCTGTCATTTCGATGGGGATAATGTCATTCATAACGTAATGACCTTGTCAGCCATCCATTGTGCCAGAATAATGTCGTGCATACCGCCCACAATGCCCACCGCTACCTTGTCTTCCAAGCCGAAATACTTGAGACAAGTTATGCAGATGATCAGGCGTACGCCCTTTGCTTCCAATTCGCGCAGAAGTTCGAGAACGGGGGATCCCTCAATGACCGTTTTGATCCCATCCCCATAGAAACATATTGCACCGGGGACAAACTCATTTTCCCGGAGCATCTTGAGATAGATACTCAGGAGTTCATGTTGCAATGGTTTTTCAGCAACACCCATACCGTCGGACGTGACGAGGATGACGGTAGAGGCACCCTTTGCCCTGAGCTCCGCAACTGAACCTGCCATTTCAATACTCCTTCCCATTTAATGCTCTGATTAAGGGCCTGTGACGAAATAAGTGATGCACTTCGGCGCGAGCGCCGGGTGGGCAGATGCAAGGCGCCGCGACGCAGGCGATGCGGTGTCATCGTCGAGGAGCGGCAACGCCGAAGATGCCCGCCCGCCGCCGCGCCCCTTCGGGCTGCGGCCCGCAGGCTGCGTTGCTCGCTCCTTACATACAACCCGGTATGCTCGTCGCTCACGCCTTGCCAGCGGGCCTGGGGGCCTGCAGCGAAGTGCGTCACTTATTTCGTCACAGGCCCTAAGTGAGATGGGTCAATCCATGCTATTGGCGGGCCCACACCCTGATCTATGGTGAAAGCCCGCCAAATACTGATGAAATGGTTACTTTATCGGCTTTGCGCCTTTCTTTCCGCCGAGATTGAACTGAACACCTATCTGTAGACTCGTCTTTGCGAAATCCGCAGCCTTCTGGCTATTAAGAAAATCCAGGCCCACGTACTGGTGCACGCGCACCGGCACAGTGACGTAGTAGGTTGCAAATCCCGTATCCCAGGCCAATCCAGGATTCACCGTAACCAGGTACCCCGGCTGGCGATAGCCTGCGGTGCTGGTTAAGACGTTATACACCGGCACGCCCGCGATTTGGCTACCCACGGATAAAGAGAAACCCTTCAAGTGTGGGACCGGGGCCGATACGCCGCCGCTAAACTGATAGGAATCCGGCGTGGAGAGATAACGAACATTCTCCGCCAGTGCTGTGGGTCCTGCAGGGTTGGTCGCAGCGCCGAAGGCAAAAGTATCGTTTTGCTTTTTCAGGCTGAAGAGGTAGAGGCCGCTTCCGTACACGCTGAAACACCGGAATGAGCGGAAACCTTGTGCCGCTAAACGGAGCCCCAACGCACCGCTTCCCGGCTGTACGGCGGGATAAACCGGACGATCCGTGATATTGTTCCCCTTGGAATCAGGGTAAGGGACCTGGTAATTCGAGTCCCCCGTGGGCAGCCTTAGCCCCAGGCTGAATCCAACGTTTTGTTTGGGATTTTTCTCCGGATTCAATAACCACACGCGGCCGCTGACGACAGTGTCGCCGAAGCCGTGTACATGCTGATAGTGTCGCGTGCCCGCGACCACATTACTCCAGTAAGACCAGAGCACATAGGGAACTTCGGCGGTGAGGTTTATTCTGCGGGTGAGGCCATAAGCCCCTTGCATGTTAAGTGTGTCGCCACCTTCAAACACCGAAGTTGTCGATATGACATCGTAACCACGAAATGTATCATCGGTTGCAAACCGACTCCAGTAACCATTGATCTGAAACTCGCCCTTTTGAAGATAGGGTCCCAACAAGCCGCCACGCATGGGCGACATACTTTTGGATAAAATTCAACCACAGCCCTGCGAAAATGCGGACTGAGGTATGAGCAGAGCAAGGCCCATTGCCATCGGCAACAGCCAGCTCAATAACGTACTCTTCCTCATTCGTACATCCTTTCGTTTCTTTATATCGTTTTGCCTGCCTGCCGATTCCCTCAGAACGATACTGAGGAATGCGTGCTTGCAGGTGTGCTTCCTGCATTGTTTCCCATCCACTACGGATTAGGTGCCACATTGTGGCCGATGCGAAGCAGCTTTCGCAATCAGAAATACATTTTATTTTTTTAATCTGGAAAACTCTGTTCAGGATTCTGAGCAATCGCTCGATCTATTTTGCGGTTTGCCTCCCCGTGTCGGCGATGGCGTACAGCTCGCTACGGTTCATTATATAGAGAACTCCGTTTGCAGGCACGGGCGTGCTGTAGACCGAGCTTCCCATGCCCATTTTCGCTATATTCTTGAATTTTTTCCCCGCTTGAAAAACTGCGACATCGCCATCCTCATCTCCCAGGTAAACTTTTCCATCCGCAACTAATGGCGAGCCCCACACAGCGGAGAGCATGTCGTAATTCCAGTAGGATTTCCCTGTATCAATATCGAGGCAATGCAGGATACCGCTGAAATCGGAGATGTAAACCAGCCCGTCGGCAACAGCGGCCGTGGAGATGGACCGGCGCACCTTTTCGTTGTGCCAGACACGGCCGCTTTCAGTAATATCGCCACTCTTGCCCGGATCGATACAGTACATGTGCCCCGGCCCATTGCCGTGTTCCGGCTCCTGTCCGCTCGAAATGAAGATCTTGTTGTTAACGAAAACAGGGGTCGCAATCCCGTAATTGCGCGTTTTTGGCCAGACCGCATTTTGGGGATTCAAGTCGAAATTCCAGAGCTTATCGCCTGTGAGCGCGTTAAAGCCGTATAGCCATCCGTCGCCTCCAGGAAAGAACGCCTGCATGACGCCGTTTACTTCCCCCAGAGCGGGCGATGCCCATTGTCCGTGCAGAATACGGTCGCCGGGAGAATTGTCCTGCCAAACGACTTTTCCGGAGTTCTTATTTACCGCGATGAAGCTGGGAGCTTTAGGCGAGTAAACCTTTTCATGATTTTCAGCCTGACCATTCGAGGTCTCCAGAAACACAAGGTCTCCCCAAACGACTGGCGAGGAGGCAGCCATGTTGTGCTGGTAGGTGCCCAGCTCTTTCATCATATCGAGCTTCCAGATGATATCGGCGTCGAGTTTGCTCTTGTAGATTTCATCCTGGAATGGGCCGTCATTCTTGCCGTCGAGAAAACCTTCGGTATCCAGGCAGACAAGCTCGCCGCGGTTCGTCACGTAGTAAAGGCGCTTTCCATCCACTGCGGGAGAAGAACAGACACCCTGTTCAGGCCAGTCGTTCGCCGGCCCCGAATCCAGCTTGTCGCTGACTGCCTGCCATAGGAACTTGCCATCCGATTCGCGAAAGCACATCAGAATGCCCTTGTCTCCCTGGATATCGGGATTTCGCGGGTGGCCGTTGTTCGTTCCAACAAAAACTTTTCCGTCAGCGACGACGGGATTCCCATAGGACGTGTCTCCAAGAGCCGCCTTCCATTTCACGTTCCTGCCCGTTTTTACATCCCAAGACGAGGGCAGGTTCTCAATCGAACTGACCATGTTCCGCTGCGCTGTCCCTCCCCACATGGGCCAATCCTGCGAAATAAGCGGCAGAACCGACAGAAGAAGAAACAGGAGGGTTGAGGTGCAGAAAATCTTCGGATGATCTCGACGCATTGTTTCCTCGGTAATTCTCACACCTTTGGCCCCAGATAACGGGTGTTGTCCGGTGCGCGTTTTGTGATTCCAACCCTGTCGAAATAGTCGAGAAGCGGGAGAGCGTATTTGCGAGTGGCGTCTATGAGGTATTTGAACTGCACGCTTTCAAGCCGCTTCTCCCGTTGAAGGTGGTCCACGACCGCCTGCCTCGCCGTTGCGACTGCTTCCGAATGGAAATACATGTCTCGCGCCACTCGCACTAATCGTCCGTGCTCCGCGAGAAGCCGCAAGGTGTCTTCCGCTTCCCTTGCGCTCAGTCGGCATGTTTCCATGATTTCCCTCTGCTCAGGAGGACTGAACAAACGCTGCAGGAACAGCGATTCCACCTCCTGCATACGCCTCTGCCCGGCGCTGTCAAAGACTGGGTTGTGACCCGCCACGCACACGCGGCCTTCCACGAAGCGGATCGTGCCCTCGCTCTCCATGTCCTTGAGGACCCTGTGGAATACCGGCTTGGGCCACATGCATTCCGTTTGACAAGTCTCAATGTCCATTCCGGGGCTGGCAGGATCTGTCCGGTGATATTGAGCAAGCCGGTCCAGGACCTGTCGCTTGAATAGATTTATATTCTGATTATGGATCAGAATCCCCTGCTCCAGGGTGAGAACCGCCCCAGCATTGGCAAGGGTCTGCACGATCTTTTCGGTATAAGGCAATGTCTTTTTGATTCTCTCGGCCACTGCCTTGACGGTGAGAGCCTGCTTTTGAGCGGTATGGATCACATATTCTGCAAAGGTAGCATCATCTCGAACCGCGACAGCCCGGCTGCGTGCGTCCTCCACGATCTCGGGTCTGCTTCGTCGAAGCTTCTGCTCCAGAGCTTCGATTATCGAGCCTCCGCCGATCGTCTGAACCGGCGACAGACTGCGCATAATGAAACGGTCCAATGGCGCCGCAACAATGGGCTGATTGAGTTGAACCTGGACGATTACGCGTTCACCGCTGAGAGCGCGGTCTCCCTCAATCATGTACACCAGCGCCGTGCTCTCTGACGTGCCTGTGTGGAATTTTACGGATGATCCGTTCTTAAGATATCCCCCGTCCAATTTCAAAGCCTCAAGCTCGCACAAGTACCAGCTGCTGGGAGTAAACCAGCCTTCCACTGTAATAACGTCTCCGCGAGAGATCGTATTGTGATCCCACTGGGGCACGTTGATTGCCGCGCACTGCCCGCATTGAACTCGTTCTGACTGGGTTTGATAAACCTGGATCGCTTTGATCCGTCCAACCGCCGCCTGCGGATAGACAATGACCTGATCTCCCAGCGCGGCAGCGCCGCTGACCGGGATGCCCGATACAATCGTGCCATATCCTTTCAATGAAAACGTGCGTTCAACGGGAAGGCGAAATATTCCGTCTGTTTGTTTGGGCGTGAGACTTTGGACCAGGTTGCTGAGCCCTTCGTAAAACTGCTCGAATCCCTGTCTCGTGATGTTCGAGAACGGAAAAATCGGGGCGTCTTGCAGGAATGTCCCTCGTAGGAAGTCGCGAACTTCCTGGGTGACGGCGGCGACGCGTTCCGGCGAAACCATATCCACTTTAGTCAAAACCACTATGCCGTGCCGGACTCCGAGCAAAGACAAGATATCCAGATGTTCTCGTGTCTGGGGCATCACACCATCATCTGAGGCGATTACAAAAATAACTGCGTCGATCCCCGTGGCTCCCGCCACCATTGTCTTAATGAAGTTCTCATGGCCCGGTACGTCTACGATCCCCACTTCAAGGTCGGCTATCTTCCAGGGAGCAAACCCCAGCTCAATAGACATTCCCCGTTCTTTCTCCTCCTTAAGCCGGTCGGTCTCGTACCCCGTCAGGTTCCTGACAAGTGCCGTCTTGCCATGATCTATATGACCCGCGGTGCCGAGTGTGATGTTCTTTTGATTCATGATTTTCACATCAAGAATTAAGATCCTAAAATTTGGCTCAACGCTTCGACTATGACGGTATCCTCGCCCTTGAGCAGAGTTCTGGGATCGATCAGGATCTGCTCGTTTTGAATTCTCGCAATGATCGGCGGACGGTACTGGCGCAATTTCTCGACTAGGGCTTGAGCGGCCATATCCTTCGGCGCGATTACCAGCAGTGTCGTTGCCAGATTCTGGTCGGGCAGCGATCCGCTGCCTGTCTGCGAAAAACCCGGGGAGGCGCCAACCTCTGCCTGGATATTAGCGAGGCCCAAACGTGATGCCATTTTTTCAGCGGCGGACTTCAGATCTTCCGGCTTGCGCAGGATCATCTCCAGAGTTGGCACGCGTTGTAGAGCGAGTTTCAAATCCAGGAAAAGTTTGAGCGTAGCCTCCAGGGCCGCGAGAGTCAGTTTGCCGACGCGCACGATACGCGCAAACTGGTTCTTGCGGATCGCCGCAATCAGATCTTCCCTTCCCAGAATAATGCCTCCCTGAGAAGCGCCGATCAGTTTGTCCGCGCTGCTGGTGATGATGTCGGAGCCTGCCGCGACTGATTGTCGCAGCGTCGGTTCCGGCTCAAATCCAAACTGAGACATATCTACTAGAGATCCTGCGCCCACATCATCGATCAGGATCAGTCCGCGCTTGTGAGCGATTTGCACCATTTCCTCAAGAGGCACCTCGGAAGTGAATCCATGAATCTTGTAATTACTGGGATGCACGCGCAAAAGCGCGGCCGTATTCTCCGTAATTGCCCTTTCATAGTCCCTGGCATGGGTTTTGTTTGTGGTGCCTACCTCGACCATCTTGGCCCCGCTAAAGGCCATAACATCCGGAAGCCTGAACTCTCCGCCGATCTCCACGAGTTGGCCCCTGGACACGATGACCTCCTTACCCATGGCAATCGTGTTGAGCACAATGGCGGTGGCCGCTGCATTGTTGTTGACCACAGTGGCCGCCTGGGCGCCGGTCAGATGCCGAAGAAGCATCTCCACCCCTTCGTCTCTGCGAGATCTCTGCCCGGAGCCCAACCCTATCTGGAGCCTTGAGTATCCGGTTAATTCCTCTTGGATTTCGGCTAACACCTCGGGCGCGAGGACCGCGCGGCCCAGGGCCGTGTGCAAAATGATGCCGCTGGCATTGATCACCTTTTGATAGAACGGCCGCTTCAACTCTTCCAGAGCGCCTAGAGTCTGGCGCACCATTTCCTGCGAGATGATTGCCTTATCTGCATCCTTATGCTCACCTTTTATGATTTTTGCCTTGATACGCTCTTTGACTTCACGCACGATCCGGGTAACGATTTCGAGACTGAAATCCCGGCCCGCTGATTGGATTTCCGCTGTTTTGAGAATGAGATCCACGGAGGGCAGGTTGCGCAGAGTTTGATTTTCTTCATTTTCCATAAGATCACCAAAGCAGCTCAGAACTTGGTTTTTCCAAACGATGCCAACAGGGAACCATCCCGATTTAACCGAATCAAAACAATGAGATTTGATGGATATAGACGGCCGAACCGACGTTATCGCTGCGGGACTCAGGTGAAACCGTAGAGTAGGTGGGCCATTTCTCTATTCATAGTGCAAGCATCTCAACGAATAATATAAGCGCATTATTGTTTCGTCTCTCGTTTGGCGTCAATCTTTTTTTCAGGAGACCAAGATATCCGGCCTACAATTTTTGCCATTTGAACCAAGGGCACTGGCCAATTGTGCAGATGACAATGAGTTGTCGCGTCAATGGATCTGACAAACGGCTGAATTATACAGAGCGTCCTAAATAAATGCGCATGTCGCTTGAGGCCCGAAGGGCCGCTAATGAATAGCCCCGGCCGTCAGGCAGGGGTAAAAGATATGACGAAATTGAGCGCCGAAGGTGCGGCACGTGAAGCGCCAATGGTGTCGCGCCTTCAGCGCTCTATCGCTTCGCAAGCCTATCCCGGCCTGACGGCCGGGCCTATTTCCTTTCGGCCCTTCGGGCCTTGCTACCTTATGAGCATTCATTTGTGACGCTCTGTATAAAAATTCTAAATAAAGAGCTTTCGAATAAAAAAGTTGAAAAACGCCACCGCAACAAAGTAGGATGGCGCTTGTCTTTCAATTCGTAAAGAGATGAGAAGGTGAGTTGTAATTCGAAAACCGTGGCATTGAATTCCTGGACCTACGGCTGAGTCATAGCACACCGATGCTCGTGGCGAGTTCGCTGGATGCCGGCCCAGGCGTGGAAATGCCGCACGTGTTTCTTAACACCCTTCATTCCCTTCTCCTAGGCTGCATCACATCCCATTCATGACCACAAGGATCGGCGGGTTTTAATACCGCCTTTTTTGTTTTTACCCAACTGAATTTTTCGATTTCGGAGGATAGCCATGAAAAGCGTAGAGGATATTACTCTCAACGATGTGCAGGGTGTCTATAGCGGCTGGAGGGTAGGGTTATCGCGCAGACCGTGCAGGATCGTCTCGGCGCTGCAATTATGGCTTCCAGACCGGCGGCCTAGCTAATGTTGAAGGGAATGTAATGACAACAAACGGAGAAAAGCGAAAACGTGTAATGCAACGCTCCATGCGCCTGGGTCACTGCGTGTGTGATGCCGCGAAGCCGTGTCCATGCGATCTATTCAAGCAAAAGAACATTTGCCTTTGTGCAGGCGAGCGCTTGGAAGTTCCGGCAGGGCCGGTGGCCTTGACCCAATTGGTGGAGAAAGCAGGCTGCGCGTCCAAAATCGATCAGGCCTTTTTAAAAGCAGCCCTTAAGAATCTGCCGAATTTTGATGATCCGCGTGTATTGGTGGGCATGCCCGCCGGCGATGACGCAGGCGTCTATGACATTGGAAATGGCATGGCATTGGTCCAGACCGTCGACGTATTCACGCCGTCCGTGGACGATCCGTACCAATTTGGGCAGGTGGCTGCGGCTAATTCGCTCAGCGACGTCTACGCCATGGGCGGACGGCCAATCACGGCTCTATCTATAGTTGGATTCCCGGTACGCAAAGTTCCCGACAACGTCCTCCATGAGATTTTGCGTGGCGGCATAGATAAGATGAAGGAAGCGGGCGTACCTGTCATAGGCGGCCACAGCATCGACGACGATCAGATCAAAGCGGGATTTGCAGTGACTGGACTCATCCAGACCAACCAGGTAGCTACCAACGCCAATGCCCAGGTCGGCGATCTGCTAATCCTGACCAAGCCCCTTGGTACAGGGATCGTGGCCTTCGCCAGGCAGATCGGACGCGCACAGGAGGAGTCCGTGACGGCGGCCGTGCGGTCCATGACAACGCTAAACAAGACGGCTACCGAGCAAATGGCAGTTCATAGAGTCCACGCATGCACGGATGTGACTGGCTTTGGATTAATGGGTCACCTTTCCGAAATGGCATTGCGGAGCGGCGTCGATGCGGAATTGTTCTGGGACGACCTGCCCTGGTTTCCGGGAGTTCTGCAATATGTTGCCGATGGCATTCTGCCCGGAGCCATTGAACGAAATAAGGAATCCTGCGGCATGCGTGTAATTGCGGGTGAGGGCATTACCGAGCCCATGCTGGACATGTGCTTTGACGCGCAGACCTCAGGAGGCTTGCTCATTGTTGCCGATCCCTTGGATTCCGAACGGCTCCTGAATGGCCTACATTCTGCCGGGGTCACGGATGCATGTGTCATAGGCAGAATCTTGCGAAAGGGTGAAGGTCTTGTCTTTCTTGAAACATCACAAAAAAGGAGGTTACCCATGCCAATAGAGCAATCCAAGCCGACGCAGGTGACACAAGAATCCGGTTGCTGTGCAGAACCGGCGCCGCAGGCTGCTGGTTGCTGCACAGAGGAATCAGAATCTGCGAGCGAGCTTCAGGCCGAAACACTCTATCAGCAATTTCTTGCAGCCGTTGGAAAACCGGGTAGTCTTGACGCATTTACCAAACAGGCAATCAACATCGCCCTAGCAGTGGCCACCAGATGCGAACCATGCCTTAAAGCGCACATGCAAAAGGCCAGGCAAAATGGCTTCACGTCTGCAGAGATAGATGAAGCTGCATGGATGGGAGTTGGGTTCGGCGGTTCGCCTGCACTTATGATGTACACTCGGCTCAAAAACAGCAAATCGTAGTGAACAAAGAGAGGATGCGTATACAGTCCGAGTGAAGTGAAGTGTTTACACGCGGCAGTGGATCCATTTGTTGGATGCAATAAATAGTAGTGTATTTATAGATATACTCATGTTAATCCAGGGAAGAACTATTTGTATAAGATATTACAAGTACCGATCAGCTTTTCTTATATATATTCAACGGAAACGCTTGACGGCTATATGAGTATATCGTAGAGTCTTTCGCGGAGGTGACTGGGGCCCGGTGGCTCCCGCGGTCTTCAAAACCGTCGAGCCGCATTATTGCGGCAGGTGGGTTCAACTCCCATTCACCTCCGCCACTCCGATCCTATTTCCGATAGTTGAAGAAAAACCAGTACATTCATGTTTGTCATAGGAATTGATTAGCTGTTTGATCTATTGACGGACCCGACTAAAGAAATGATTCTATGTATAGGCAAACATTTCAATGGAGAATAAATTCCGGAATTCTGGAGATAAAATAAAAACCTGATTCTGTTAGAAATTGGTGCTGATCCAATGCCCCTTTTCGCTTAATGATACTTGTTTCGAAACCTCTATTGCTTTGCGGGAGTTGCTGACTCAAGCCCAACGTTCAACGCTTCTGCGATTTTCGCTTCCAGAGTCTTCTCATCACCCCTGTTGTAGCCATTCTGATGTAAGAGAACTTCGCCTTTCTTGCCCAGCAGATAATGCGTCGGCGTCATGCTCAGGTGATAGTCATCCATGAGCGAATCTTGGGAGGCCCCGATCAATACTGGGACTGTAATGTGATATTTTTCCTGCCATCCTGCGATCAGCTTGTTCTCATCGGACTTGACGTTGATAATCACCCAGGAAAGTCCCTGGTCCTTATATTTGTCATAGATTTTCAGGACCTCGGGGAGTGCCAGATTGCAATAAGCGCAGGTCGGGTAGTAAAAGGCTACCAGGGTGACCTTATTTGCGAAATCCTGCAGCGTCTTTGTGGCGCCATCCTGGGTTTTTAATTTGAAAGGCTTAAACTTCTCCGCCGCTGGGGCACTTGCGCATAGCAGAAGCGAAGACAAAACTATGCAGCAGGTTCTTAGGACGATAACTCCAATTGGCTTTCGACAGACTGTTAGCATGCAGACACCTCGTATAATCGAATGATCCTAAATGCAGAATAAACCGGCCTCCTGGGGTTCGGCGGACATCCACCCCATTGAGTGAATGCCCGCCGAAGTATCCATCCCAGTATTTACTTAGTTGGTTTCTTTCCACCCAGATGGAAGTTTACACCAAACTGGAGGCTTGTTTTATTCAAGTTCGCAGTCTGTTGGGCGCCGGAAAAGTCCTGTCCAATGTACCCATAGACGCGCACTGGCACGCCGATGAAATACGATGCAAGCTGGGTATTCAAGGACAAGCCCGGATTTAATGTTACAAGGTATCCCGGCTGGCGGAAGCCTTCGGAGCCGGTAAAAGCGTTATAAGTTGGCACGCCCACCATACTGCCCCCCAGTGAAAAGGAAAGCCCTTTTAAATGAGGGACAGGGGCGGATACGCCGGCGTTATAGAGATAAGAATCCGGCGCAGCGTTATAACGCATATTCGCAGGAACTGCCGCTGGTCCCCCCGGGTTGAGCGTCGAGAGGATCGAATACGTGTCGTTCTGCTCCTTTAGACTGAAAAGGTACAGAGCGTTTCCGTACACAGCGAAATGACCGAACCGGCGGAAACCTTGCGCGGCCAGCCTGAGTCCGACTGCCCCGCTGCCTGGCTGTATATCGGATTTTGCGGCACGTAACTTGATATCCTGCCCTAAGCCATTGGGGTAGAGAACCTGGTAATTCGAATCCCCAGTTGGCAGTCTTAAAGCTAATTGAAAGGCAAGGTTTTGTTTTGTGTTTTTCTCAGTGTTGAAAAGCCACACGCGCCCGCCGAGCACCGCGTCGCCCAAACCGCGCGTCTTCATCTCGTAGCGGGTACCACCGAGGGGATAGTTCCAGTAAGAATAGAGTATTATTGGAACGTCTGCTGTCAGGTTTATTCTGCGGGTAAGGGCATAAGCGCCCTGGAAGTTTAACGAACCGGCTCCTTCCTTCGGTTCCGCGTCCGCCGCTATAACACCTTGTTGCACTTCGGATCCCGTGAACGGTTCGTAACTTGTGTACCGATTGAAACTTCCTTGAATCTGCCATTCGCCCTTTTCCAAATAAGGTCCTAGAAGGCCGCCGCTCATGGGGGCCACGTTCTTCGCCAAAATTCAACCACAACCTTGTGAAAATGCGCTCTGAGGCGCAAGCAGAGCCAGACAAAATGCCCATGGCATCAGCCAGCTCAATAGTTTAAGTTTCGTCATTTAATGATCCTTTCTGGTTTGGTAACGATTTTTTGCATCCAATTTCATTTCGCCATGATCTTTCCCCGGACAAGAACCGCTAATTTATCTGAGGCGTAAGCGACAGCTTGCACCAGACCGAAAACGAATAGATTGAAGGGAAGAGTACGGCGTCCCGACGCGATATGCGTCAGACTCAGGTGAAACCGGTAAACCTGTGAAGCGATTGCGCGTTCATCGTTGTGGGACAGTATGTAACCGATCAAAGACGCTATGCAAGCATTTTTTATGAGAGCTACTGCAATACAATAATTTCAATAAATGTAAGTGTGAGAGGCTTTGGGTGCAAATTGATCTGATGATCAGTGATCAAGGCGTAAATCCGGCTTAAGAGAGAGGCCTTTGAAGCGGTGGAAATCGATCGGGAAATTCGTAGGGATTGACCTTTTAAAATTCGGGAATAACAATTAATTCAACGTTGAACCATCTTGTGGTGAGGCTGAAGTGCGTCACGTCCTTGAACAAGATCCGAAACGCCCAAGCTGAGGCGCTCTGGAATGGACCGGATTTAAATGGAGCGGGAAACGGGATTCGAACCCGCGACTTCAACCTTGGCAAGGTTGCACTCTACCACTGAGTTATTCCCGCTCGTCAGTCGGCAGGTTTGAGGATATTATCTAAACAGATACCAAAACTCAACCAAAGATTGCACCGATTTTGCAGAGAGAATTTAAAACGCATTGCGAAAAAGCTCGGCGTCTTTTCCAATCACCGACACGATGTCGAAGCGATAAGCGTATTGCCCGAGATCGTTCTCGGCAATGAATTCTTCTGCTGTGCGGCGCAAAATCTGCTGCTTCTGCCAGTCAACAAATTCCCATGGCTCGCCGAACTCTCGTGAACTCCGGGTTTTCACTTCTATGAAGACAAGCGTCTCTTGCTCCAGTGCGATAATATCCAATTCTCCCGAACGGCCGCGATACCGGCGCGCCAGAACATCGAAACCCTGCTGCAAGAGAAACCGGCACGCAACCCGTTCTCCTCTGCGTCCCTGGAGCAAATGCGGGGCAACCATGACCTCAATGTGTGTTGGGGCGCCCTCTTATTTCACAAAAAAGGGGAACGCCACCCTATTTCGCATATATGCTTTCGGTTCACAGCAACTGAACCGCGAAATAGGGTGGCGGCCCTCAGATTCTCTTCCAGCGAACTCCTTCCCGCGTGTCTTCCAGCTGAATTCCTTTCGACGACAGCCATTGCCGTATTCGATCCGCTTCGGCGAAATCCTTTCGCCGGCGCGCAGCCTGGCGCCCCTCGATCTGGGCCGCAATCTCCTCATCCAGCAACTCAGGCTGAGGCCGCAGGATGTTTAATAGGCCTTCAACTTCCTGAATGAATTCGGAAGCTATGCGAAAATCGCCGGCGGACAGCGCATTCTGAGCATCCCTGTGATAGGTTGAACGCACGAAGTCAAAGATCGCAGCCAGAGCAGCCGAGGTGTTGAGGTCGTTGTCCATTGCCTCCACAAAACGTTCTCGCGCCGCATTCACTTCCACGCTGAACCCGGCGGAGGGTTCCTCAGGCTTTGCCTTTTCTTTTACGCGCAAAGCAAAGTCCTCCAATCGCTGGATCGACGCCTGGGCCTGATGGAGGCCATCATTCGTGAAATTGAGCTGTTTCCGGTAGTGTACGGATAGAAGCAGATAGCGAATGGATTCCGGGGAGTGGCCTTTGGAGAGAAGATCCCGCAGGGTATAGAAATTTCCCAGAGATTTCGACATCTTTTCCCCTTCCACGATCAGGAACTCCGGATGGATCCAGTAGCGGACGAAGGGCTTCCCCGTTGCACACTCGCTCTGGGCAATTTCGTTTTCGTGGTGGGGGAAGATAAGATCCACGCCGCCGCAATGGATGTCGAAAGTCTCGCCCAGGTATTTCATGCTCATCGCCGAGCATTCGATATGCCATCCGGGCCGCCCTGGTCCGATCTCCGTATTCCAAAAATCCTCGCCTTCTTTTCGCGCTTTCCAGAGGACGAAGTCCCGCGCATTTTCCTTCTCATATTTGTCCGTGTCGATGCGCGTGCCGGACTGGGCTCCGCTGAAATCTGCTTTGCTGAGCTTTCCGTAACCGGGGTCACGAGAGATGCTGAAATAAACGGATCCCTCCTTGTTATAGGTGAATCCCTTTTCTTCCAACTTGCGGATCAGGGCGACCATTTCGGGAATGTGCTCGGTTGCACGCGGCATGATGTCCGGCGGATCAATCCGGAGGGTTTTACTGTCCTCCAGGAACGCTTGCGTATATTTCGCGGTGTAATCCTTCAAAGACATTCCCTGATCGCGGGCGTTCTGGATCGTTTTATCGTCGACGTCCGTAATGTTCATCACGTGGATCACGCGATATTTCCGGTACTTTAGATACTTGCGCAGGAGATCCTGAAATACGAAGGTCCTGAAGTTTCCGACATGAGCGTAATCATAGACGGTCGGCCCGCATGTGTAAAACCGGACAATGCCTTCTTCCAGTGGATGGAATTCTTCTTCCGTATTGCTAAGCGTGTTGTGCAGTCTGAGCATCACTCGTCTCCCGAATTAGGAATGGTGGATAGATTGCAATAAAAAAGCAACCACAGATTTCACGATCCAATTCGAGATTCGAAATTCGAGATTCGAGATTCAGCCGGGTTAATTTCGAATCTCGAATTTCGAATCTCGAATTTTTAGCAAGCGCAAATTGCCCTGTTCGCCTAACGGGGATGCCGAAATCTCCTTCATGCCTGTTATTTCCTTCATTCCCTCAGCTTTGGTTACAACAAGGAAATCAGGATGCCTTCGCGCAAACTGAACCAATGATTCCTTATCATCCAATTGAGTTTCGACTTGGTACCCGGTGTAGTAGTACAGAGAATGCTGAAAAAACCGGTAGGTTAGAATCGGTTCTCCGGGGCTGCGCAACTCTAACGCGCGATGCGCAATTTCCCGCGTGGAATAGTATGCGCCCAGGAGTGGGAAAGCGAACTGAGTTATGAAGAAGATCAAGATCAGGCTTTGCAGAACGGTCGCGCTGAAAGCCCGAATGCATTTGCCTTTGATGGTAAATCCAAATGTAAAAAATGCCGGAACCAGAATGGTAATGCCAAGCAGCAAGCCGATTTTCCAGTTCCCTCCGTATTCTTTTTGAAAGAAAAACGGAGCTGCAACAGCCACGGAGGCGGAAAACATCAAGTGCAACACTCCGGCTGCCCGCAGTCTGAATTTTTCAATTGTTCCCTTAATGGCTCGTGATGCATATATCCCCAGGATCAGAGCCAATGGCGGGAGCGAAGGCAAGATATAACCGGCCAGCTTCGAGTCCGAGAAGGAAAAAAAGATCACGGGGACGAGGAACCAGCAGATCAGAAATATCATTCGCGGATCCCATTGACGCCAGCGCCGTATTTCCTTCAACGGGGATTTCGACAAGAACAGCGGAAACCAGCCGCTCCATGGGAATAGCAAAGCAAGCAAAACCGGCAAGTAATATAGAAAGGGCTCTGAATGATGATGAATTCCCGTGGCGTATCGCGCGATGTTGTGGTTGATAAAAAATGTGGAGACGAAGGCAAAACCGTTCCTGTGGAACACCAGCCAGAACCAGGGGACGGAAACGGCGGCCGTCAAGGCTAATCCCTGAACAATGCGCCAACTGTTAAGGTCGGTTCCCTGCTCGTCCAGAAACCAGAAACAAAGCCCGATCCCAAATGCCAGGACGATTGCGACCGGCCCCTTTCCCAAAATCGCAAGGCCAAGGAAAACGTACGCGAATAATATTTTCCACCCGGGAGCGCGGGCGACGCGCCCACTAGCCAGCATGTGCGGCCGGGCCGCCCGTTGTCCCGGAAGAGCCACTCCCCGTGCGAGTATGGCCATAGAAAGAGTGAAGCAGCATGTAAACGGCATGTCGGTGGATGCGCCTCTGCCGAAACCGACAAACCCGATGCTAGTCAGGAGAATGGATGCGCCGATCAAACCGGTTTGCCTGGACCAGAGCCCCGATCCCAACCAAAAGACCGATATTGCGGTAATCAGCGCACAAAGTGCCGGGCCAAACCTTGCGGCTGTTTCCTTAATTTCGAAGATGGAATAAAAAGGGGCTGTTATCCAGTAGTAAAGCGGAGGCTTCTCCAACCATGGTTTTCCCTGGAGCAGGGGGGTCGCCCAACTTCCCTGGTCGCGCATTTCTTGGGCGATACGGGCGTAGCGCGGCTCGTCGGCGCCTGACAAGGGCAGGGAACCGAGCCGGAAAAAAAGCGATCCACAGGATATCGCAATTAGAAGACTTATGAATGGAAGCGTACTTCGCACGAGGCTTTATATAATCACAGATCAGGGTCCACTCAAAACAGAATCGGGGTCGGGGTCGGGGTCGGAATCGGGGCTGGATTTTACGGCTTCGATCCCGATTCCGATACCGACCCCGACCCCGAAGGTCGACGAGCGGTTAGCCTCTAGCTTTAGTACATGCCGCCCATTCCACCGCCACCGGGAGGCATCGGCGGAGTTTTTTCTTCTTCCTTAATCTCGCAGACCAACGCTTCCGTGGTCAGGAGAAGGGCTGCAATGGATGATGCGTTCTGCAGAGCCGTTCGGGTCACCTTGGTCGGATCGATAACACCGGAATTGACCAGGTCTTCATACTGATCGGTTTCGGCGTTGAATCCGTAGTTGGTATCTGAATTCTGCCGCACTTTCTCAGCGACGACGGCACCCTCGTATCCTGCATTGACCACGATCATCCGGAGCGGTTCTTCGAGCGCCCGCCGGACGATGTTGACCCCGACACGTTCATCTCCTTCGAGTTTCAGTTTGTCCAGCGCCGGGATGCAGCGAAGCAGGGCCACGCCGCCGCCTGGAACGATCCCTTCCTCCACAGCAGCGCGAGTTGCGTGCATCGCGTCTTCGACGCGGGCTTTCTTCTCTTTCAGCTCGGTTTCAGTGGCGGCACCGACTTTGATTACTGCCACACCGCCCACGAGCTTCGCCAATCTTTCCTGCAGCTTTTCGCGATCGTAATCGGAAGTGGTTTCCTCAATTTGAACGCGGAGCTGTTTTACGCGTCCTTCGATATCCGCATGCTTTCCGGAGCCTTCGATGATGGTCGTATTGTCCTTGTCAATGGTTACCTTCTTCGCACGGCCCAGATCTTCCAGGCGAACGCTTTCCAGCTTGATTCCCAGATCCTCGGAAATGACCTTGCCGCCGGTGAGGACCGCGATATCCTCAAGCATTGCTTTGCGGCGATCGCCGAATCCGGGGGCCTTCACCGCAGCCGCTGACAGCGTGCCGCGAAGCTTGTTGACCACCAGGGTTGCCAGCGCTTCACCTTCAACGTCTTCCCCGATAATCAAAAGCGGACGTCCGCTCTTCGCCACCTGTTCCAAAAGCGGGAGGAGATCCTTCATGGAACTGATTTTTTTCTCACTGAGCAGGATCAGGCACTCATTCAATTCCACTTCCATTCTCTCGGGATCCGTCACAAAATAGGGGGACAGGTAGCCGCGATCAAATTGCATCCCTTCCACCACTTCAAGTGATGTCTCGATGGATTTAGCTTCTTCGACTGTGATGACGCCGTCCTTGCCCACCTTCTTCATCGCCTCGGCAATGATTCCGCCGATCGTCTTGTCGTTATTTGCCGAAACTGCGCCCACTTGGGATATCATCTCGCCTTTGACAGGCTTGCTCAGTTTCTTCAATTCGTCAGTGGCTGCTGCAACCGCCTTTTCGATCCCGCGCTTCAAAGCCATCGGGTTAGCTCCGGCGGCAACGTTTTTCACGCCTTCACGGAATATTGCCTGAGCCAAAACTGTGGCGGTCGTGGTTCCATCGCCTGCTACATCCGATGTCTTGGAAGCCACTTCTCTTACCATCTGGGCTCCCATGTTTTCCATCCCGTCCTTCAGTTCGATTTCTTTCGCGACGGTTACGCCATCCTTGGTGATGGCAGGGGACCCGAATTTCTTGTCCAGCACTACGTTGCGGCCCCTCGGACCCAATGTAATCTTCACGGCATCCGCGAGCTGGTTCACTCCCCGGAGAATCGCCTGACGAGATTGCTCGCCATGAATAATTTCCTTAGCCATGTTGTCAACGCTCCTTATCTCTATAGTAGGTGCTATTTTTTGCCCAGAACTGCGAGGATTTCTTCTTCCCGCATGATGACATAATCCTGGTCGTCGATTTTGATCTCCGTCCCGGAATACTTGCCGAACAGGATCCGATCGCCCGCCTTCACATCCATTGGGGCGCGTTTGCCGTCTTCCATTATTTTCCCAGGACCGGCAGCGATGACTTCACCTTCCATCGGTTTTTCCTTGGCGGTATCGGGGATGATGATCCCACCCTTGACAACTTCCTTTTCCTCCATCCTTTTTACAAGAACACGATCGTGTAATGGCCTGACATTCATACATGATCTCCTCTCTGAAGGGATTGCTTACAGACCTGCCTAAAACATAATAGGTTAAAACCCGCTTCGTTAGCACTCAACTGAGGCGAGTGCTAATAGTATAAGAGCCAAGGTTTGATTGTCAACCTCGCGCAGAAAAAATCTCTAAGCTGTTAAAAATTAATTAAATAGGATTCTTCGTGGAACCGGATCCAAATCGGTTCACATGAAGATTACGGCAGAAAAAGGCACAAATTTCGGGAATGGTCGCGGATTGGGACAAACCTGGAATCAAATCAGCGAGATCTGTTGAGCCCGTGGCGTTTTTGCAGTTTATCTCGAAGAGACGGCAACCCGCCGATTGGCCCGAGGCGCTTCGCTTTCTTTGAAAGCGTGTTCCGGTGTATCCCAAGGTTGGCTGCGCTGCGAACCAGATTGCCGTCATTTCTTCGCAGTACCTCCGAGATAAAGCATCTTTCAAACTGCTCCATCGCTTCGGAAAAAAGAATTCCCTTTTCGATCATCTCGGTGCAAAGGATCTCAAGGCGCTCTTTGAGGCGTAGTGGCGGCTTCCGTTCGCTGTCACTCATACCGGGTTCCTGCTCTCACTCCAGGTTTGAAGGATTTTCTGATATTGCTCGTTGAACTTTTCTTTCAGCGTTTTGGGGACCAAAATAACGGCCGTCCGAGCTCCGGTTAATAGATAGGGAGCGAGAAATGATCGTGCCATAATATTCTCGTGCACAGGAAAGGCTACCACTGCGATCACCATGATGGAACAGACTGCCCAACCTCGTAGCAGTCCGAAAACGCCTCCCAGAAGCCGGTCAACCCATTTGAGCGAAGCAGCCTTTAAAAATCGATTCACAACAAACGAAATTATCGCGCCTGCGAGGATACAGCCGAGAAATATGATCAAGAAACCCATCAGATTTGCGATGGAATCCGTCCGGCTGAATTCGACCAAACGAGCGGCAGGGACGGGATAAAAAAGGGCAGCCAGGGCGAATCCTCCAATCAAAGCAACCAGGCTGATGATTTCCCGCACAAACCCCTTTGTCAAAGCGAAAATGGTCGAGACAAGAATAATGAGTGCGAAAAGAAAATCCAGCGCTGTCCACTGGCTCAGATGCATACGCCTCTCCTCTATGCCAAGCGGTTTAATCATTCAACTTGATTAGAGATCTCTTCAGCGAGCGGATCCATTCTACGAGATTTAAACCACAGATTGCACAGATTTCACTTAAATTTTTATTGGTGAGACTTGTGCAATCTGTGGCCTATTTCAGCGGGGAGCCGGTGAGCAGGCGATAGGCCTCCAGGTACTTTTCGGTCGTACCTCGGACAACGGCGGGAGGGAGTTCAGGGCCCGGAGGTTTCTTATCGAAATGGATCTGTTCGAGGTAATCGCGCACGTACTGCTTGTCAAATGAGGGTTGAGGCTTTCCAGGTCGATAGCTGGCGCGCGGCCAGAATCTGGAAGAATCCGGAGTCAGAAGTTCATCGCACAAAATGATCTTTCCGTCATAAATCCCAAACTCGAATTTCACATCGGCGATAATGATTCCCCTGGGAAGAGCATATTCGGCGGCACGCTTGTAGATCTGGATGGTCAAATTTCTCAGTTTCGTCGCGTTTTCCTGCCCGATGATTTTGACGGTTTTGTCGAACGAAATATTGATATCGTGTCCGGATTCTGCTTTTGTGGCCGGAGTAAAAATCGGTTCGGGCAACCGATCGCATTCCCGCAAACCTTCCGGCAGCGGAATGCCGCAAACGGAGCGGCTCTCCTTGTATTCCGTCCACCCGGAGCCCGCCAGATAGCCGCGAGCCACGCATTCGACTGGAAACATTTCTGCCTTGACCGAAAGCATGCTGCGCAGCCGCAAGACTTCCCTGAACCTCTGCAGATCCTCCGGGAACTTGTCCACATCGGTACCGATCAGGTGATTGGGGACGATATCGCGCATCATTTCAAACCAAAACTGAGACAACTGAGTCAAGACGGCTCCCTTCATCGGAATGGCCGTGGGGAGAATAACATCGAATGCGGAAATCCTGTCGGTTGCAACCAACAGGAGCTTGTCGCCATATTCATAGATGTCCCGGACTTTTCCCCTCCGCAACAATTTAAATCCGCTCAGGTCTGTCTGGCTGATGACTTCTGACATGCTACCCCCGTTTCAAATTACGAATTACGAATGACGAATTACGAATGAAATGCGATTTGAAATGATACCTTATGGATCGCCACAGCATATGTTTCAATTCGTAATTCGTAATTACGATGCTAGGGCTTCCTGATGATGCCGGAAATCCACCCCAATAATCTTGGAAACACCCGCTTCTTCCATCGTCACACCATAAAGCGTCTGGGCCATCTCCATGGTGTTCTTGTTGTGTGTGATTATGATGAACTGTGTGTTCCGGCTCAACTCCGATATTAACCGTGTGAACCGAACCACGTTGGCATCATCCAGTGGGGCGTCCACTTCATCCAGGACGCAAACGGGACTTGGACGATAACGGAAAATGGCAATCAGAAGGGCAAGAGCGGTCAGCGCCTTCTCGCCGCCTGAAAGAAGCAGAACGTTCTGCAAACGTTTTCCGGGCGGCTGAGCGATCACATCGATGCCGCTTTCCAAAGGATCCCCCTCGTCGAGAAGCCGGAGATCGCACTGTCCCCCTCCGAACAGGATTTGAAAGACTTCTTTGAAATTCTGGCGAATGCATTTGAAGGCTTCTTCGAACTGCTCCACCGATCGGCGGTTGATTTCTGCAATCGCTTTCTGGGTGTCGGCGATCGATTTTTCGATATCAAGTCGCTGTCCGTTCAGGAATTGATAGCGTTGATCCAGTTCCTTGTATTCCTCAAGAGCGCGCATATTGATGGCGCCGAAGTTTTCGATAATCTCCCGCAGCCGATCGTGAGCCTGCAAGACTTCCTCATATTCCCGCTCCCAATCGGAGTCCTGAATTTCGGAGCAAATCTCGGAAATGGACCGATGGAATTCCTCCTGGCAACTGCGCTCCAGGTGCTCGAGATCGCTTTCCAGCCGCGTCTTTTCTATTTCGATCTTGCTGCGTATCCCCATCGCTTCTTCCCGCCTGCCGTGGAGATCTCGAAGCTGTTCTTCGAATTTTTCCAGCGCGCCTCGAAGGGCGGCAAGCTCGCGTTGCCTGGCTTCGAGCGCCGCACCCGCCTGCTGAATCCGCCGGTCGCATTCGGCAATTCTGTCTCGAACCTCCTGTTGAGCGATTGTGAGTTCTTCTATTCTTGTTACGGCCAGAGCCGCTTCCGAGCGGTTGACCTCTGCGCGGTTACGAACTTCCTGCAGTTCCGATGAAAGGCGCCGCAGATCGGAATCCATTGCGGACTTGCGCTCCTGCTTGACAGCGTGGGCAGAGATCAAAATCCCCAGATCCTTCGAAAGCGCGGCGCTCTCAGATCTCAAAGACTGCAGGCGCGCATTGAGTTCGCGCAACTCCTCGGATCCCGTTCCGCTCCGTTCCTCGATTTCTTTGATTTGCGTTGCCGCTTCCATCAGGCGGGATTCCAGAGCTTCTTTTTCGGCGGCCAGTTGCGAAAGCTCGGAATTGGCTACGTTTTCCGCCTGACCGATTTTTTCCAGTTCCCCTTCCAGCCTGGACATTTCATGTTTGGTGAGAGCGGTCTCTACCTCGAGTTTGCGCGATTCCGCCGTCAGGACTTTCAGAAATTCGGCTGCGGAGGTCTGCTCCTGCTTCAGATTGGCAACCTCTGCTTTCGTCGCTTGGATCTTTTCCTGATAGGCGTTCAATTTTTTGCCCAGCTCGCGTTTTTCCCGCTTCAAAGCAAGGAAGCCGGCCATCGATTTCCGTTCGCCCACGGCGGAAAGGGTCCCGCGCGGAGAGTAGGATTCCCCCGACAACGTCAGGAAATTTGCACCGGAGAAACTTTCCGCCACATGGAAAGCCGTGTTCAAGTCCGAGACCATGATGGTCGAAGCATATTCAGGGAGCGCCCGTTCAAAGGCATCCTTTATTTCCGGGCTCATATGCAGGAGATTGTCGAGATAGCCGACGACTCCTTCCCCGCTGACCTGGGGCCGCTCCGATGCTTCGTGTTTCGTGTGCCCATTGCGAAGCGTCATGAAGGTGCATTTGCCTGCACCGATCCGCTTCAGGCGATCGATACTGTGCACCGCATCGTCCCTGCTTTCCACGAGTATGTACTGCAGCGGGTCGTTGAGGTAATCCTCCATCGCGGCTTCATACGCCGGATCGGTTTCAATATGATCTGCGAGAGTTTTCGCCTGGAAGTTTTCTTCGCCCGGGACGCGCGCCGATAAAAATTTCTGGACCCCTTCGGAATAATTGCTGCGGCGGCGCTCAACTTCTTCAAGCGACGAGTACCTGTGCTGCATCAGGCCGTGCTCGTTGACCTGTTCCGAAAGCTCCCCGGATACCTGTTCCACGCGAGCCGCAAGCTGTGCCGCTCTGGCCTCGCAATCGGCGCAATTCTCTGCCAGCTCCTTCTGCCGCCTTTCCTTTTCGGAAAAGTCCTTGCGCACCTGTTCCACTTCGGCGGCCCGCCCGGCGCGTTCTTGGACGGTAACTTGAACCTCATTTTCGAGCCGGCTGGTCCGGGCCGATATGCGCTCGATGCTTTCCTGGTACCGTGCCTGCAGGTTTTTCAGGTCCGAAAGCCTTCCAGCTCCCGTCAGCAAAAACGATCTCAGGTCATCGATTTTGGTTTCGGTTTGATGGATGGCATCCTGCAATACCTCGCTCTTTGCCTGTTCCGAGTCCAGGATTTCCCGCTCGCGAGAAATTTCCTCCACAAGGGCTTTCGAGGAATTGCCGATTCGCTCGATTTCACGCTGGATGAGTTCCTTGCGTTCCTCGATCGCCTTTTGCTCCCTGTCCAGTTCTCCGCCGCGCGCCAGCAGGCCCAACTTTTGAGTTTCCTGATTCTCCAATGTGTTCTGGGCATTTCCCGCCTCAATTTTCAGGCCAGCCAGCTGTTCCCGGGTACTGTTGACTTCTTCCTCCTTGGTGCTGCAGGACCTCCACGACGCCTCTCGCGCACTCTCGGCAGCCGCAAGTTCGGATAGAATTGTCCGCTCCTGTTCCTGGGCAGCAACGAAACGGGAGGAGCATTCGGATAACCTTCCACGGAGTTGCCGTTCTTCCATCCCAACCTTTAAGCGCTGGATGGAACGCAGCTCCTCGCGCAGCCTGCTGTAACGGCGCGCCTTGGCTGCCTGCCTTCGAAGAGAATTTAGCTGACGGACCACTTCCCGAATTATATCCTGCGCGCGCACCAGGTTCTGCTGCGCCAGTTCAAGTTTCATTTCTGCGGAATAGCGGCGGCTTTTGAATAATGTGATTCTTGCCGCTTCCTCGATGAGGGCGCGCCGTTCCGCAGGTTTTGAGCTCAGAATCTGGCCGATTCTCCCCTGCTCCAGAATTGCATAGGAATTCGGCCCGAGCCCCGTGCCTTCGAATAGGGTTTGGATGTCTTTGAGACGGCAGCGATGACCGTCCAGGTAGTATTCGCTCTCGCCTGAACGATACAGCCTCCGGCCGACTGTGAATCCTTCGGGATTAAGGTTGGGAACGCCGGGAATTTCCAGGGGGTTCGCCAGAGCCATCGTAAGGACCACCTCGGCATACCCGGTGGGTTTGCGCGCCTGAGTTCCATTGAAAATGATCCCTTCCATTTTGTCCGTGCGCAGTGACTTGGCGCTTTGTTCCCCAACAACCCAGCTGATGGCATCGGCGATATTGCTTTTGCCGCAGCCGTTCGGGCCGACAATTGCCGTGACCCCTTCATTAAAAGGGATGTGAGTGCGATCGCAAAAGGACTTGAATCCGACAAGTTCCAGTTTCCTGATTTGGTTCATTGAGGCTCATTACCCCCGTTAAGTACGAGATGAATTCATCGCGGGCGACCAGCCGGCCGCCCTTCCGCTTCCTTACTGCAAGTTCAAATGAAAGAAGTTGGCCACCTGCCTGTCATAGCTCTTGAGATCCTCCCCGTTCATCAGGTGAGTGCGTGAAGTCTTGAATGAAATCATTTCCTTTTGGGGTTGGATCCTGTCGTAGATCGCCGTAGTCAGATACCCCAATTCCCGCCGGTTTTCACCCTTGATGAAAAGGATCGTTCGATCGGAAATCGCCTGCAAAGGGAGTTGTTGGTTCGAGAGAGAACCGTCCCGGATGTGAACCAGCCTGAATATCTCGAAGCAGCCAAATTGCACGAGACTGTTTTCCAACCCGAAGTCTTCCGCAATTCTATAACCTATAAAGTCCGCGATCGATTCAAAAGCGCCGTCCACCACGATTGCGCGGACTTCGATACAGGCTGCGGCTGCCCTGAGCGCTGCGTACGCACCCACATCGACGCCCCAGATGCCTACGCGGGATCGGTTGCTTTCAGGCCGGTTCTGCAGAAACTGAACTGCCTGCAGCATGTCTTGGGATTCCAACAGTCCCAGAGTGCTTGCCCCCTGGGGAGTAGCCCCGCTGCCCCGCTGGTCGTAAACCAAGAGGTTGAATCCATTTTCGTGTAGAGCGGCGGCCAGACTCAGGGCATCCGACCTGCTCATTCCATAGCCCGGGGCAAGGATGATTCCTGGAGCACCCTTCAATCCCGGAATCCACCACCCTGGCATTTCAATCCGATCCTTGGTCGGAATCCCCACTTCCAGGGAAGGCAATAGATAATGCGAGGGATCCACAGCTTCCTGTGCCCTCTCGGGATAAGAAATTTTGTATACCAGCACTCCCAGAATCACAACGACGCCGCCCAGCAAAATGGTGAAAGCCGGAAGCACCATCCAAAAAAACCTTCCTACGTGAACTCTTGCCGCAAGAGACCGCTTCAAATCAGCCTCCTAAAAGCTACGTCCAGGAGAGCTTGGCAGCTAATACAACATCCCGGTCAACTAGTACAAACCGGCCTGCAACCAACGATTTTTTGATACTCCGCGCTTGTGAGCAGCCAATGAATACGTGGCTCAATATAGCACAGGCAGACCTGAAGAACCAAAAAAAATCACAATATATCGGGGGTGATTGGCTCTTGACCACTACATATTGAGGCCGTGTCTCGACCTCAGGACAGTCTTGAATCTTCGTAAATCGTCTGGTGTGTTGATATTAGCCAGATCCGCATCTTTAAACTTGCCTTCGTCAGGACTGACCCACCTTATCGCAAGGGAGTCGTCAAGAAAGGTTTTGATTACCTTATTCGCTCCTCGCTTCAAAGCGCCCTCAACGGACGGGAGGCACGTCCTGCGATACACGGCACACAATGGATGGACAACCCCGTCGCGGGTGCGTGGGATAGCAGCGTCAAAACCTTCTGCCATTGAGACCAGGTTTTTTATGAGCGGAGTTTTTAGATTTGGGAGGTCGCAGGCGAGCACAATATACAGAGAACAGACATTGTGGAGCATGGCCGAATGAAAGCCTCCCAGAGGACCATGACCCGCGAAATGATCGGGAATCACCGGAAAATCAAGGAAGTTGTAGCTCAGACAATCGTTGGATGAGATCAGGATTCGGTCGGTTACCGGACGTATGCGCTCGATCAGCAACTGGATCAGGGGTTGCCCTCCGATATCCAGCAAGGCTTTGTTGAAACCCATCCTGCGGCTTCGCCCCCCTGCAAGAATCACGGCGCACACATCAGTGGAGTCCATGGGAAAAAGTTAGGCTATTGGATAGGTAAAGATCAAGAGAAAGCGTTTGGGCGTTTACGCGTTTACAGGTTCACGCGTTGATGCGTTTAGATTTATGGTTTACCGCCATTTTGCCAAGTACAGCTCTAACGCGTGAACGCGTGAACGCGTGAACCCGTAAACGCGTAAACGCCTTTACGCGTGGTATACTTGACGCTTTTGGAAGGTGAATGAATGAAAAGAACATGGCTCACAGCGGCTCTAGTTGCGCTGGTGCTTGTGCAGGCTTCGTCAGGTCTTCCGGCAAATACCGATTTCTTCAGGGTGGAAGACGTGCGGCCCGGTATGAAGGGCATGGGGAAAACATGTTTCCGCGGAACCAAGCCGGAGGAATTTCAGGTGGAGATTCTTGGCGTCCTGCATGGAATCAATCCCGGGGCAAGTGCCGTGCTGGCGAAATTCAGCGGAGAATTTCTCGACAAAACGGGGATATTTGAAGGCATGAGCGGCAGCCCTGTATTCATTGACGGAAAGCTTCTGGGTGCAGTCGCTTTTTCTTATTCATTCGCCAAGGAGGCAATTGGCGGGATTACTCCGATCGCGCAAATGGTCGAAGCTTTTGAACAGCCGGCGACTATTTCTTCAGGCAGCAGAGTGGCTTTCAAAAAGAGCAGTCTTTGGAACTTCAGCTTGCCTGGAGATCAGGGAAGCTCCAAACCATCTGCTTTCACTTCCGGCGAGGTCAATAAATCATCGGTCCTGCCTGAATTCGGAGGGCATGCGCTCATTCCGATTGCAACGCCGCTTAGCCTTGCCGGGTTTGAATCCGAAACCTTGAAGGTTTTTGCTCCAGAATTCCGGGCGATCGGCATGTCCTTATTGCAGGGCGTAGGGGGTGTGGGCCCGGACAAAGGCGGGGCGCAGGGAATTGACGACTCTCCACTCGAGCCCGGTTCCAATCTGGTCGTCCCGCTGGTCAGGGGAGATCTCGATCTTTCCGCCGGCGGCACTGTCACCTATATCGACGGAAACCGGCTCTATGCCTTTGGCCACAGCATGCTTGAGTTGGGATTTACGGAACTGCCCATGTACAAAGGCAGAGCGATCACGGTCTTTCCCAGTCTCGAAAGTTCTTTCAAAATTCTCGAGACCGGCGAATTGGCAGGCGCCATTCGCCAGGACAGAGGCACGGGAATATTCGGCGTCATAGGGGAAAAGCCGCGCATGGTGCCCCTCAACGTGCATCTGACAACGAGCAGAGGACTCAAAAAAGAGTTGCGGTACGAGTTGGCGCGCGATCCCTTCCTGACTCCGCTTCTGGTCAACCTCACTGTATACAATACAATCATTGCGTCTGAACGCGCGCAGGGGTCGGTTACTCTCAAGGTCAAGGGAAAGATCAACATTAAAGGAGAAGAAGAAGTTGTCGTCGAAAACCGTTTTTCCTCGGACAGCGACGCTTCCAGGTCCGCATCTCTCTCAATTGCGGTGCCTGTCAACTACCTGATGGCTGGAGGTTATAAAAACCTGGATCTCCAAAAGATCGACCTGGAAATTTCGTCTCAGGAGAGTGACCGGACGGCGGTTTTGGATTCCATCCGTTTCAGCCGCACGGAAGTGAAAGCCGGGGAATCTCTGAACCTTGAGCTTTCCTGGAGGAAAGCCAATGGAGAAGCGATACAGGAGCAGTACCCGGTGAAAATTCCGGCGAATGCATCTCCCGGAGCCCTGACAATGCTGGTTTCAGACGGCGCGACGCTGATGACGCTGGATGAGCAGGAGGAAGGGGAAGATCTGATTCCTCGTGACCTTACGCAGCTGATAAAGTTCATCAATAATCTTCGGAAAAATGACCACCTGTATGTGCGGTTCTTCCGCCAGGAACCTGGGGCAATGGTGAAGGGGGAAGGATTGCCGGGACTGCCTCCATCCATACTTTCGATTCTCAAATCGGAGCGCAAGGTGGGCGCCGTAACTCCGATTCACACATCCGCGCTGATGGAATACGAATTACCGCCGGGCGATTACATGGTTACAGGTGCAAAAATTCTGAAGCTGACAGTCAGTCCTTGACGATTTCAGAAATGGAAACCGCGGATTTCCGGTGATTCACGCGGAGTACAATCCGCGAAAATATTCAGAAATCCGCGGCTTGAAAATATTATTGGAGTTTCGATGCGACACCGAGGATTCGCGCTGCTGACAATTCTTTTTGCCCTCTCGATCGCTGCCTGGGCTGTTGCTCCTCAGTTTTGGGAAAATTTTTCTCAAGAGGAATTGCTGAAGGGCAGACTCGATCACGTGTCTCTTACCCCGGAGGGAAGGCTTTTTCTCGCCTCCGCCTTCGAGGTCGTATATGACACCGGCCAACCTTACATTTTTTCCATGGTCCGCGATAAAGGCGGCAATCTTTATGTGGGTACCGGGGACGAAGGAAAAGTTTTCAAAATAGATCCGCAGGGGAAGGGAAGCCTGTACTTCCAATCCAAGGAATTAGATATATTCGCTCTAGCTCTCGACAGTTCCGATACGCTGTATGTGGGCACGTCGCCCGATGGGAAAGTGTACAGAGTGACCGGCGCAAACCAGGCCACCGAATTCTGCAATCCGGAAACCAAATATATCTGGTCAATGCTTTTCGACGACGCAGGGAATCTCTACATAGGGACCGGTGCAAATGGGACTATTTACAAGGTCGATAAGAGCGGGAAGAAAGCGCCCTTTTATACCTGCAGCGACAATCACGTGGTGTGCCTCGCTCGGGAGAATAGCAACAACATACTGGCGGGAACGTCGCCGGCAGGTCTGGTCGTTGAAGTCACCCCGGAAGGGAAGGGATTTGCCCTGGTGGACACGCCGTTGGAAGAAGTGCACTCGCTAACCATCGATCGCTTCGGCACCATATACGCGCTGGCCTCATCCGGGAAAGGCTTGGGAGCAATATCTCCCTCGAAGCCTGCAGCTCCCTCCACAGGGACGGCCGCCGGCGCTGCCACGGCTACTATCAACATCGAATCGATTGTCGGGTTGCTGGAAAAGACGAAAGACACAAAGGCCGTAACGGCTCCGGGCGGGGAAAAGGAATCGGCCGGAGCCAAGTCAGCCGTATATGCCATTACCAGAGAAGGAAATGCGGAGACCATTTATAGTTCCACCGAACAACTGGTGTACAACGCAATCCTGCGTGGAGATGGATCGCTATTAGTCGCAACTGGTCCCAAGGGGCGTCTCCTTTCAATCGACGCTGCAAAACAGGTTACTGTTGTTACGGATACGCCCGAAGAGGAACTGACCTGCTTGGTGGCCGCCGGCGATACGATTTATGCCGGCGCAAGCAATCAAGGGAAGGTATACAAACTTTTGCCTCAAAGGGCTCAAACCGGGACTTTCGAATCCAATGCCCTCGACGCCAAGATTGTCTCTTCCTGGGGGAAGATATCCTGGCGCGTTTCAAATCCCGGCGATACGAACATAGAGCTTTCAACCAGAACCGGGAATACCGATAAAGCCGATAGTTCCTGGAGCGATTGGAGCCCTCCCTACTCGGCTCCGGGCCAGCAATTAACGAGTCCTCGAGCCCGCTACCTGCAGTGGCGCGCGGTTTTTAAAGGAGGATCCGGATCCGCTTCAGGCGCCGCAGCGGATGTCCTTGAAAAAGTCCAGATCCCCTATTTGCAGCAGAACCTGAGGCCTCAAGTCACCAGCATCGATGTTCTGCCGTATGGTATAGAGCTTCAGAAGCAACCTTCATTGAGCGTGGGCTTGACGCTTGTTACTCCAGCCACCACGTCCGACGGTCGATCGCTGAACTCGCCCCGGGAACGAGGAAGGGACCACCAGCCACTTGCCCCGCGCCAGGTTCTTCAGCCGGGTGCTCAATCGTTCACCTGGAAGGCCGCAGATGACAATGACGACACGCTGGAGTACTCACTCTATTTCAAAGGTGATGGTGAGGCCGATTGGAAACTGCTGGAGAAGAAGCTTACCGACACCTTTTATACGCTGAATGCCGCCTCTCTTCCCGACGGCGTCTACAGGGTAAAGGTGGTTGCCAGCGATGCGCCGAGCAATCCATACGACAGGTTTCTGATAGGGGAGCTGATCTCGGCCCCATTTGCAATTGCCAATACTTCTCCCAAGCTGGAAATCACCGGAAATAAGGTGAGCGGGAAAAGGGTGGAAGCGCAGTTTCGGGCCGTTGTTGCTACCGGTCGGATCGGCACGGCCGAATTTTCGATCGACGGCGGTGAGTGGAATCTCGTTTTTCCGGTAGACGGAATTGCAGATTCTGCCCAGGAAGACTATAAAATCACAACGCCGGAGCTTCCGATGGGTGAGCACCTCATCGGAATTCGAGCCAGCGACGCCAACGGAAATACCGGCACTGCCAAGCTTCTCGTCAAAATACCTTAAAAAACCTAAACCACGAAACACACGAAAATCACGAAAAAATCGGTATGTTTCGTGGTTAGGCGAGGTTTTTTTCGCAGGCTGTAAAGAGGACTATTAGTTGCAAGATTTGGCTCTTGCGTGTATGGTCTTGGGGTTAATCCGGTGTATCCTCCGCAAGAATCTGAGGTGATGAATGATCTCCGGATGCAAAAAAGGTATGGTTTCAATTACAAATTTGAGATTGCCATGAAAACGAACTGCTGGAAATCAATATTCTTTTGTTTTGCTGCTGCGTCTATTTTCTTTTCCTCACTGCCGGTCTTTGCCGAAAGCACGTTGCAGGTGAAATGCGTAGACTCATCAGGCGCGCCGGTTCCGGCCGTTAAGGTGACGATTGCTCCCGTCAAAGCCCTGCAAAAAATAAAAGACAAGAAATCCGATGACCAGGGTGTGGCGGAATTCGCAAAAGTGGATGACGGCGCCTACCGTGTTTTTGGGCGAAAAGACGGTTTGATGCCTGCACTTCTTGAATTCGCCGTACTGAAGGGATCCCAGGAGTCGGTCACCCTGAGGTTCACGGCTGGCGCTGACAAGAAGCTCTGGTTCGAGGACCCTGCGGAAGAACAAAAGGCAAAAACTCTGCTTCAACAGGGAGTTGAGACCGCTAAAGCAAACAAGGTGGATGAGGGTATTAAGATATTGCAGGAAGCGCTTGCTATTAAACCCCCTTTTGCGGAAGCTCTCTTCTATCTCGGATTGGGGTTCATTCAGCAGGGGAAATTTGACGAAGCGGTTCAAGCGTTGGATAAGGCATCAGACATCGCAAGCATCTGGTTGACCGCGCCGCAAGGTTCCGGACAGAACCCCTATCAGCAGATAATTCAAAACGTGCAACAGATGAAAAAGAATCTGCCCGGATTGAAAGCTGGATGGGCGCTGCAGCAAAAGAATTATGCTCTGGCGGTGAAAGGATTCACCGAGGCAATCCAATCCAATCCAAACGAACCCGACTTCCATGCAAACCTGGCAATCGCATTGGCCTATTCCCAGAAATATGATGAAGCCTTAGCTGCCATTGATAGGGCGATTCAGCTTAAGCCGTCGGATACTTATACGGGATACAAGAACAGCATCGCGGCAATGAAGGAAAAAGCAGAAATAGATAAAGCGCAGGCCGTATTTGCGGAGGGGAACAAACTTCTTCAAGACGGAGATGCTGCGGGTGCATTACAGAAGCTCCAGCAAGCCAAGAGCATGGTGGCACCGGATAAACAGGCCCCGATATGGAGACAGATTGGCAAAGCTCAAGCCAAATTGAACCAGCCGGAGGCGGTGGAGTCTTTTAAGAAAGCAATCGAACTGGCGCCAGCCGATAAAGTAAAGGATTACCGGGATTCCCTTGTCCTGTATTACATGGATGCAAAAAAATGCGATGAAGCGGTTGATTTCTCCACAGATCCCAAGTCCGCGAACCCGGAGCTGAACTTGCAGGCCTTTGTAAAGAACTGGAAAGATAAGCAACCCAAATGTTCCGAAGTAGCATTGGAACGGGTTCTCAAAACCAATCCGGAGAACATCGATGCTGCTTTCGACCTTGGTCAGATGTATTACTCAGACGGCAAAGAAAATGACCGGCGGACTAAGGAGTTACTGACCAAATACGCGGAAAAAGGGAAAGACGCGGACAAGTTGGAAAGCGTGAAGGGCATGCTGGTCATCATCAATCGGCGGACGAAATAAATACCGGGAGCGCCGGCGTCTCGCCGGCTCTTTTAAAAGTGTATAGCGAGCAGTGTGGCTTCGGGACGCTGCAAAGAGCCGGCGAGACGCCGGCGCTCCAGGGATCAGATTCTACAGCTAAAGACTTTTTCTGCGCAGTTCCCGCTCGTGCTTTTGAAAAGGCGTGTCGTGCCTTCTCAGTTGTCTATATCCATAAATGAAAGCGATAAGCGCGATGCAGAGATGAAAGTAGCGATACTGACTGTGTAGAAATGAAACTCCAATAAATCCGATCCCGACGACGAACGCCATCAAGCTCGAGCTCTTTGCCTCAATCCATTCCCAGATCATAAGGCACCTATCAGAGAAGCCAGAAGGCTTTAGAGATTGTTCAGGTTTCTGACCGCTGGTTCTGGCAATTCTAAGTGCCTGCAGTATACATTAATTCGAGGAAGCTTTGGAAATCCCCTCTTCTTTAGATTATTCCTTTGTAGATCTTGCCCTGCTCTTTCCGGGCCGTTTGGTTCTATGGGATGAAGTTCTTTTCCCCCGTTTCGGTTTCTGTTTTGGAGCCGCCTGTTCCCCGATAATTTCCGCAATAACTTCCGGCTGAACGGCACCAGCAGTCTCTTCAGGTTCCGAAGCCGGCTCAGCAATTTCAACCTGAATTTCTGCAAACGGCGCCGCACTCTCCGGCGGCGAAAGTTGTTCGGGCACAGATTCTGGGATTGCAGGTTCGGGAGATAGAATCTCTATTCCCGGCTCCGCAGCTTCAATGGGCGCCGGCTCTTCGATCGGCTGTTCGGGTGCGATTCGGGGGAAGCGCTCCGCAGGATAAATGCGCAGGATCCCTTGCCGGTTCCGTTCTACGCGAAGCAATCCGTCTCGATGAGCCTGACGCGCCAGTTCATAGGTGCTCGAAAACCCAAACTGTCGCTCATCGAACTGGGGTTGGAGTGAACGCAGGAATTGCTTGAACGTGCGGAGGTACATCGGCCAATGAGGCTTTACCTTCGAATTGCGAAGAAGCTCCTCCAACGCCTTTATGGCTTCCGAAGGCAGAGATCCCGGCTGAGGTCCCGGCTGCTCCGGTGAAGCGATCTCCGGGGCCGGTTCAGAGGTCGCACCGGGAGCTTCCTGAATCTCGCCGGTGCTTTCTTCTTTTCCCTCCTTCAACTCGACCAAAAGGCTTCGGTCAACCTGCTTGAGTTTGACATACCCTGCATCTGCCAGCTTTTGAATGAAGTCACGAAAGCTGCTTACTCTGTAATCTCTTTCAGAAAACGTCGAGTCCAGTTGAAGCAGAGTGCTCTTCAAAAGGCCGAGTTGAGGCGATACCTCTCGATCCGAGAGGACTTTGAGCGCCCGGCGGAGAATCGGCAAAGCGTTCTCCAGCGCGGAGGGGCTTGTGATCTGCGCTTTCCCGACGGTCTTTTTTGCGGGTGCCGATTGAATGCCCAACAGGTTTTCATAGGAGATAAACTCATGGCAATTCTTCTGCAGAATAACGCTGGTAAAAGCGCGTCCTCCGACTACAAAAACCGTTTTGTCATACTGCTTCAGTTTTTCCACCAGAGCGATAAAATCGCTGTCCCCTCCGACTATGACGAAAGCGTTGATGTGGTCACGGGTAAAAGCCATCTCCAAAGCATCCAACGCCAGCGCAATGTCCGCTCCGTTCTTGTCCCCTCTGGGCGTAAGATTTCGCTGCACCATTTGAACTGCGTGCTGAGTCATCGCCCGGCTATAATCCTCGGCGCGTTTCCAGTCGCCATACGCAATCTTGGAGATGACCTGTCCCTTTTCCTTGATGGCTTCCAGGACGGTCCCGACGTCGAAATTTCGGCCTAGCGATTGCTTGACGCCAATGGCTATATTGTCGAAATCGATGAAAACCGCTATTTTTAAACGCTCTTCACTTGAATTATTCATAATGAACCCATCTGTTTAGATTACATCATTCTGTTGAGGAATTCGATGTTCAGCTGCATCTGGTTTAATTGCATCCCCCTCAAGAACTAAAGGATTTGATCTTGCAATTGAATCTGGATGTATTGGCAGATCCATGATAACGGGAAGCATTGTCGCGAAAGACTTCAGACTTTCTGCCGGCAACCCGGGTGTTTTCATAATGCGCATTGTACTTCAGTTAAGGCGATCAGCACAGCACAGAGCTGCGGAGGGGACACTTGAACCCATCCTGTCCCTGTCGCGGACTTCAGTCTTTCACCGCATGATTCATAAAAAAAGATACCAGTTCCTGGAGGAGCCCAGCAAAGTGAATGTAGTGGTAAACTGATAGAACATCAAATTTCTAATGGAGAGAGTTATGAACCTTGCAGCCGCTGAAATCTGGATGCAGGAGGCCATTATAGAGGCACGGAAAGCCGAATCTGAGGGAGAGGTTCCCGTCGGGGCAATCCTCCTGTTGAATGAAAAGATTGTAGGGCGGGGACACAACAGCCCAATCCGATTAAACGATCCAACTGCTCATGCCGAGATCCTTGCCTTGCGCCAGGCAGCGCGAAATAGCACGAATTACAGGCTCTCAGGTTCGGTCCTGATCGTCACAATCGAACCGTGTATTATGTGTGTTGGAGCGATGATACAAGCCAGAGTGGAAGCGGTTGTCTATGGGGCAGAGGACCCGAAAGCCGGGGCAATCCGCTCGCAGTTTCAGGTGGAAGACTGGCACCGGCTGAACCATATCTTTCAGGTGTCGTCGGGAATTCTCCAGGACGAATGCGCGGATCTTATAAAAAAATTCTTTGCGTCTCGCCGATAGGATGGCTCTCCTTGTGCAAAAGGGGATCGTCTCCACTTGAAGGCGCAAACAAGGTTGCGTACTCCAGAGGCTGTGCCTCCCTTTACCAGACAATCGTTCCGATCCGATCCAGCTTCACAGAAGCGACTTTTGAGAAGAGGTCAAAAACAGAAATCTGGGGATCCCATGACCAGTAAACCAGAATCGGAGTGCCGATTATGTCCTCCAATGGGACAAATCCCCAGAACCGGCTATCGAGGCTGTTGTCGCGGTTATCCCCCATGGCAAACAAGTAATCTTTGCCTACGGCGTAATGGGAGGCTTCTTTTCCGTCAATCCAGGCTTTGTCCTTTACGATCTCGGCAGTATGTCCCTCCCGTTCGATAAAGACCTGCCATGAAGGAAAGGTCTGCGCATTGAGAGGCAGTTCCATCCCTTTGTAGGGAACGGTTATTGGGCCGTAATTGTCCTCATTGAAATTGGATCCTCGAGGAAAAATATAAGGATTGCGATAGTCTTCCGGTTCCGGCTCCGCGCGCAGGAACTTGCCATGAACGGGAACCTGCACTTCTTTTCCATTTACCGATACGACCCGCTTGCGGATTTGAACAATATCCCCGGGCAGACCGATACAGCGTTTCAGATACCATGTTTGGATCGGCTTCTGGACTTGATCTCTGGATCCAGGCCAGTCAAAAACAATTACGTCTCCCCGTTTAACACTGCGGAATCCAGGGACCCGAAAATGGGGAATGCGAATTGACGTAAACGGAATCGTGTAAGGGGTCGAGCCTCCATAGATGAACTTGTCGACAAACAGACGATCACCCGCTTTTACCGTATCCTCCATTGATCCCGTCGGAACCTCAAACGATGCCAGAACAAAGCTGTTAATCACAAGGACTGCGAGAAAGGCATATATTAGATCCCGTATGAATCCAAGCGTCTGCGATCCTGCTTTCTGCGGTAGCGGCTTACGATCCATTGCGATGCTCCTTTTTGATTCGAGATTCAGGGCGGGTAAGCCTTAGTCAGTCTGGAACTTTGACCTATAGTTTAACGGCTAGGTCAAGCGAGACATTCAGAGAAGGCGCACTGTGGGTAATCCATCCAATAGAAAGCAAGTCGACTCCCGTTGCGGCAACAGCTTCGGCATTTTGGGCAGTAACACCGCCGGAGGCTTCTGTCATGGCTTTTTTGTTTGTCATCCGGACAGCTTGGGACAGCATTTCTATCGGCATGTTATCCAGCAGGACGGCATCCACCTTTTCACTCAGGGCGGATTGTAGCTGTTCGAGTGTTTCAACTTCAACTTCGATTTTGACCATGTGTCCGACCTGGCGACGCACTCGCTGAATTGCTTCTGATATCCCGCCTGCGACAAGAATATGGTTGTCTTTGATCAATACGGCGTCATCCAGTCCAAACCGATGGTTCGAGCCCCCGCCTGCACGGACCGCATATTTTTCCAGAGCCCTCAATCCGGGTGTTGTCTTTCGCGTGCAGACCACGCGTACAGGATATGCTGCGACCAGCGCAACGATGTCCCGGGTTGCGGTGGCGATCCCTGAAAGATGCGCAAGGAAATTCAGAGCTGTGCGTTCGGCCGAAAGTATCGGTCGAGCCGCTCCGCGGATTACCGCCAGCGTTTCTCCCGGTTCAGCCTCCATTCCATCCCGAATCCTGGTTTCGAAGGTCAGTCGAGAATCCAGGCAATGGAATGCATAACCGGCCACTTCGATCCCGGCGACGCGCCCCGGTGATCGTGAGATAATCAGTGCCGTTGCGGTATCCTCGATTGAGACAGTAGCATCCGTCGTTATGTCTCCGGCTCTTCCCAGGTCTTCTGACAAAGCTTGGCGGACGGATCGCTCGTAGAGAATCGGATAGAGTGGTGGAAGATCGGGGGTATGATAATTGTCTTTCAGCATATCTTCAGAAGGTTACGACCCGAGATCAAGCATCCGTTGCACGGCGTTTCTTGCACGTTCGGCAACAAAAGGATCCACTTCCACCACATGTTTCATCGATCGAAGCGAATCCAGAATTTTGGCCAGAGTGATTAGCTTCATGTGCGGACAGAGGTTGCAGGGACGGACAAACTCAGTTTGAGGAAACTCCACTGCGACGTTGTCACTCATGGAACACTCTGTGACCATCAGCACCCGGCGCGGCCTTCTGCCTGCGACTTCGCGAATCATCCCGGCGGTTGACCCGACGAAATCCGCTTCGGCCAGTACGTCTGGAGGGCATTCAGGGTGCGCCAGAATAACGATGTCCGGGAACTGTTCTTTGTATACTCGGAGATCTTTCGCCGTGAATTTTTCATGAACTTCACAGTGCCCTTTCCAGAGTATGATTTTCTTCTTGGTCTGGCTGGCAACGTAGCGGCCCAGGAATTCGTCGGGCAGGAAAATAACCTGATCGGAGTCGAGCGATTCAACGACACGGACAGCGTTTGCCGAAGTGCAGCAGATGTCCGACTCCGCCTTTACTTCGGCCGAAGTGTTGACATAGCTGACAACAGGAGTTGCCGGATACTGTTCGCGCAGGAGCTTTATGTCCGCTGCGTTTATGGATGAAGCGAGCGAACAGCCGGCGTTCAGGTCGGGGATCAAAACAGTTTTAGCCGGATTCAGCAATTTGGCTGTCTCCGCCATAAAATGCACGCCACACAGAACGATGATATCGGCGTTGGTTTTGGCGGCTTCACGGGCAAGGGCAAGGGAATCCCCCGTTAAATCTGCGATTCCGTGAAAAATCTCTGGCGTCTGGTAGTTGTGAGCCAAAATGACCGCTTTCCGCTCGACTTTGAGCCTCAGAATTGCGGAAATGTATGGCGCATGAACAGGCCATTCGATTTCAGGAATGATATGCCGCACCTTCTCGTAAATCGGAGCAGTTTGTTGGATTATCTCCCGGGTTAGCGCCAGTGGGTCACCGGTCAGCTTGTCCAAAAGTTCTAAAGGCACTGCAACAACCTTTCTATATGCTCATAATGAGCATATATGGGCGATAAAAAAATGGCCTGCCTTGAACAGGCCATAAACTTATACTAGGCCTGAGCATAACCATTGTCAATTGGGAAAAGAGTTCTTCTAAAGCCAAATCTTGCAAAATAATCAAGAGGCTCCTAGAACCAGAAATTGTGACTGCGGGAGCGTTGCAGAATTCGGCGCACGTATGCCCGGGTCTTTGGAAAATCGACTAACGACAGATAATAGGTCTCTTTGGAGGTGCCGGCTGGGGAAGGCGTGCCTGAAGCATGCCGGAGCCAGTTGTTGGCCCTTGCTTCGCCGGCATTATATCGCAGCAGAGCATAAAGCACAGGCTGTGGCGAGTTCTTATAATGATCGAGGGACTTCTCCAAATACCAGCATCCGATCTCGATGTTTAGTTCGGGTTCGAAAAGACGGTCGTCCTGAAAAGGTGGGAAGCCCTTCTGGGCTGCAAAATCGGATGCGGCCGCCCTGGTGATCTGCATGAGACCTATCTCGCCTGAGGGCCCCCGAATCTCCGAACGGAACCAGCTCTCCTCATAAATCAACGACTTCGCAAGGAAAAAATCGACCCCGTTGCGAGCTGCCGCCTGGCTGATAATATAGTCATACTGGGAAGTGTGATGTTTGAGCCAGCCGATGCCTGCAACCGCCACAAAGAGCAGTGCCGCTATCCCTATCATCTTGCCGCGCATTTTAGTCCCGGCGCCTGATGTCTAATCCTAGCAGCCCGTGGTGAAAGTACAGTAGGCCGCGTTCCGAGCGCCGCGGGAGCAGATGCAAGGCGGCGCGACGCAGGCGATGTGGTGGCATCGTCGAGGAGCGCCAACACAGCAGATGCTCCC
>Ga0187874_10000658_pt1 | contig 39865 bp, 30 predicted proteins | sample June2016WEW_16_1_3_FD_132993 | JGI IMG/M metagenome (GOLD analysis project Ga0187874, IMG submission 132993) | Peatland microbial communities from SPRUCE experiment site at the Marcell Experimental Forest, Minnesota, USA - June2016WEW_16_150 | ecosystem: Environmental > Terrestrial > Soil >... | reverse complement strand
GGCCACTCCGGCGCATACCAGCAGCGCCGCAGCCATGAGCGACCGTTCCCACATTCCGGATTTCATCTCTCTCTCCTCCTGCACTTACTTACGTATGGGAGGTCAATCCGGTTTAGGCTGCTTTGTAAAAAGAGAGTAAATGCGAGGTAAGTTCGTTTTGCGGCAAACCAACTGGTAGCGCCGGCGGTCTTGCCGCCGGTGTCTTGTGCGCATGCTGCGATTAGTTGTCGGTCGGCGTCTTCTCCAGATGATCCACCACGATTGTCGCCACGGGCGCTTTGCGCGCCTCCAGCTTCAATCCGGCCTTATCGAGGGCTCTGAAGATCCCGTCCCCGAGAGGATCGGGCGGTGGTCCTGTGCCGGCTGCCGGGTATGCTCGCCGTTCTAGTTTCTGACAATCCCGTTTGGTCCGATGTGGGGCAGCCTATTCAGGTTGCGGACCCGCTTTCCAGCGGGTCCGTGGAGTTTCTACATTTTCAAGTTCCGTTAAGACCAACTGGTAGCGCCGGCGGTCTTGCCGCCGGTGTTCGACCGGCTGAAAGCCGGCTGCGGGCAGGATTGCCCGCCCCGCAATTGTTGCCAATTCTTGCAGGAGACACCACGCTACGCCGTCTTGTCTTTGGAGTAACAGAGTGAATCGAGCTTACATTCGGCGCATTTGGGGTTGCGGGCCTGGCACAGCGCGCGGCCGTGCAGGATTACCTGGTGCGAAAAGAGAATCCACTTGTCGCGCGGGACGATGCGCACCAGGTCCTGCTCGATTTTCACCGGGTCGGTCTGTTTCGTGAGGTCCAGCCGGCCCGCGATGCGCTGCACGTGGGTGTCCACTACCACGCCCGAAGCGATGCCATAGGCGGTGCCGAGCACCACATTGGCGGTCTTGCGCGCGGCGCCGGGGATGGAGAGCATTTCTTCCATGGTGCGCGGCACGCGGCCGCCGAAATCGGCGATCACTTTCTTAGCGGCGCCGGCGATGGATTTCGCCTTGTTGTTGAAGAAGCCTGTGCTGCGGATATCCTGCGCCAGCACTTCGGGGCGGACCGCGGCGAAATCGGCCGGGGTGGGATATTTTGCGAAGAGCCCCGGGGTGACTTCGTTGACGCGCTTATCCGTGCACTGCGCGGAGAGGATGGTCGCGACCAGCAATTCCCAGGGGTTGTGATGATGGAGCGCACAGGTGGCCGCGGGGTACATTTCGTCCAGGCCGGATAGAATGGCAGCCAGGCGGGCGCTGCGCTCGGCTGCGGTCTTGGGACGAATCACGTTACGCTGTGGTTGGACATGCGCGCGCGTCTTCTTTTGCTGGCCGCTGGGTTGGTTGCGTACGGCGCTTCGCTCGGTTCGGGCTTTCACTTTGACGATTATGCCACTTTCTCCGGGCCGCTTTTGACGCCTGGGCGGGCGTGGCTGGCGGCTGGGGTGCTCACCAGAATCAGCTTCTGGCTGAACTACCAGGCCGGTGGCGTGGCGGCGCTGTGCCATGCGTTCAACCTGGGATTGCATTTGGGAGCGGTGCTGCTGCTGTATGAGTGCGTGCGGCGGCTGGAAGGCGAACCAGCGGCTTTCATTGCGGCGGCTATCTTTGCGGTGCATCCACTGCAGGCCGAGGCCGTGAATTACGTTTCGGCGCGCGGCTTTCTGCTGGCGGCGACGCTCTTGCTGGCGGCGCTCGCAAGCTGGCTGAGAGGCCGCGAAAAGAACGGTTGGCGGGCGAAAGCGCCTGCCCCACTGTTCCTGGCCGCGATGCTGCTGGCTAACGGCCAGTGGACGCTGCACGCGGCTCGGGGAGTTCACCCGGCGCGGTACTGGCTGGCGCAGGGCGTGGTGGCCTGGCGATACCTGCGGCTGCTGGTGGCGCCTTGGGGGTTCACGGTGGACCCGGATGTGCGGGAGCCGACGGCCGGACTGGCAGTGGCCGCATGGGCCTTGTTGCTGCTGGCGGCTGCGGCGCTGTGGCGCTGGAGAGCCAAGAGCCCGGCCATCCGGTGGGCTTTTGCCGGCTTGATCCTCATGATTGGCAGCGCGCTATTTCCGGCGCGGGACCTGGCGGCCGATTACCGGACGTATCTGCCAATGATTGGCTTCTCCGCGGCGGCGGGAATTCTACTGGGGCGGGTGAAGCCTCGCGGGGCGGCGATTGGCGTGGTGCTGCTGCTGACGGCGGCGGGCGCCGCGCGAACCTGGGTATGGCTGTCGGACGAGCGGCTGTGGCGCGAAGCGGTGCGGCGCGCGCCGGAAAAGGTTCGACCCAAAATCCAGTTGGCGCATGCCGTGCGGGCGGCCGAAGCGCTCGATCTGCTGGGCCAGGCGCGCGAGCTGGATCCTCACGATCCGGACGTGCCGGCGGCAATCGGAAAGGTGCTATTGGACGAAAGGCAACCCGACGCGGCCCTCACGGAGTTCGGGCGCGCGCTGGCGCTTGATCCGGGCAGCGCCGTCAACCTCAACAATCGCGGCGTGGCACTGGCGGAGATCGGTCAGACGGAAGCCGCGCGCCTGGATTTTGAGCGGGCACTCGCGATCGATCCGGATCTTGCCGAGGCTCGCGAGAATCTCAATAAGTTACCGGCCCGGTGATTTGCACGTCCACGGTGATGTTTTGCCAGTCGGGCAATTCAATGAATTTGAGTTTGGTGTTGAAGGGCAGGACGAGCTCCTTGGATGCCGTCGCCGGGATGCTGGTCATGAAGGCGAAAGTGCCCACGGCGTCTTCTTCCGAATTCCGCGTGCGGCCCCATACCGTGACGTTGCCGGTGAGCCGGTCCACGTCCACGTCGGAATGGTTGATCAGCACGAAGCTCACGTTGATGACCTTCTTGTCTTGCTTGTCCTGGCTGAAGCGGACTCCGGAAACTTCAATGTACTTCTGAAGCGCATTCACCTTGGCGCCGGGCTTGGCGGCCGGGCTATCCACGTTGGTAGCAGCCGCCGCCGCCCGGTTGGAAGCGCGGTTGCGCGTGGCGATGGCATAAACCCCCAAACCCACGCCGAGGAATGCCATGGCGAACAGGACGGCCAGCGCCCATGTGGGCAGCATTGCGCCGGAGCGCTGCTTCTGCGGCGGTGGGGGCGGCGGGGCGGCGAATAAGGGAGACAGCGAATGCGCAGGTTCGAACGCCGGCGGCGGAGGCGGCTCGGGCTGGAACGCGGCGGGTGGCGGCGGTGGCGGCTGGAACACGGGGGGCGGCGGCGGAGGCGGATCGGGCCGGAATATGCGGGATGGCGGCCGAGCGGGCTCCGGAGCTGGTTGTGGCGGCGCGGCCGGACCCATCGGACTTCCGGCACTGGCGGCCGGCGGCTGGGCCGGCGCCCCATCCGCGGCTTTCGCGGCGCAATCCGGGCAATCGTTATACGACGGAGGAACCTCCCGCCCGCATTGCGGACAAATCCACGTGAACATGTGTGTGCCTCACTCCTACTCTAACGCGCCACAATACCGGCGAAGGAATACAGCCGGCCGGCGGCCTGGCGGTCGCGGCGGAAGGAATGAAAGTCTTCGGGCCGGCACATGGTGCAGAGATTCGACGCGTAAATGCGCTCGGCCGTTACGCCGGATTCGAGCAGTTGGGCGCGGTTGGCGGCTACAAGGTCGACATGCGCGCGGCCCTCGAGGCCGAACTGCGCGGCGACCTCCGGCCCCACCTGGTAGCAGCAGGCGCCGATGGCCGGGCCGATGGCGGCATCGAGATCGCGCGGATCGGTGGAGAAGCGCCGGCTCATGGCCTGAACCGCGCGAAGGGCGATACGGGCCACCGTGCCGCGCCACCCGGCATGCACGGCGGCCACGGCGCGATGGCGCGCATCCACCAGAAGAATCGGCACGCAATCGGCGGTTTTCACGGCGATGACCGCGCCGGGCGCGTCTTCGAGCAGGGCGTCGCCCCGCCCCAAAACGCCGCTGCGCCCATCGGCCGAGATGCAACTGTCGGAATGTGCCTGCTTGAGGGTGGCCAGGTTTTCAAACAGGGCGGGAATGCCGGAGCGGCGCGTGCCAAAGCCGTGGATCAGCCAGGGAATTGCGTCAAGCTCGGTGGAGCGGTAGATGTGGCGCGAATCGCAATAGAACACGGTTACGCCGGGTTCTGAACCTGCGCGATCCGGACCTGCTGTTTGAAGTTCTCCAGCATGGTTTCGTCGAGACGCACTTCGGTGGGCCGCTTCACCAGCGTGGTCATCTGGTCGATTTTGTCCTGCAGCTTCATCAACCCGAAGAAGAGATTCTCGGGCCGCGGCGGGCAGCCGGTGATGTAGACATCCACGGGAACGACTTTATCGACGCCCTGCAGCACGGCGTAGGTATTGAACGGTCCGCCGACGCTGGAGCAGGCGCCCATGGAGATGCACCATTTGGGATCGGGCATCTGGTCCCAGATGCGTTTCAGAACCGGCGCCATCTTGAGGGTCACGGTGCCGGCCACGATCATGAGGTCGGATTGGCGCGGGCTGGGCCGGAAGACTTCCGCGCCGAAGCGCGCGATGTCGAAACGCGAGGTGCTGGCGGCGATCATCTCGATGGCGCAGCAAGCCAGGCCGAACGTGAGCGGCCAGATGGACGACAGCCGCGCCCAATTGAACACATGGTCCACCGAGGTGGTGACGATATTCTGTTCAAACTGGTTTTGAATGAAGGATGCCACGCCACGATTTTATCACCAAAGTTCCCTACGCTTCCGCGGGTCCCTACGCGCTAGACTTGTCTGGATATGGCCATCTGGTTGAACGAAGAGGATGTCCGCGCGGTGTTGCCGCTGGGAGAGTTGATCGAATGCCTCGAAAGGACGCTGGCGGCTTTCTCCGCGGGGCAGGTGCGGCAACCGCTGCGGACGGTAATCGAGGCGGGGTTGCCGGGGACGTTCTTTGCGACCATGCCGGCATTTCTCGAAGCCGGCCCGGTGATGGGGGCCAAGCTGGTGACGGTGTTTCATATGAATGGGCGTAAGGGCCTGCCGACGCACCAGGCGGCCATTGTGCTGCTGGACGCGATGACGGGCTCACTGCTGGCGGTGATGGACGGGCGCTACATCACGGAAGTGCGGACGGCGGCGGCGTCGGCCGTGGCACTGCGGGCGCTGGGGCGCAGCGGCGCGAAGAGTCTGGCGTTGGTGGGCAGCGGCGTGCAGGCGGGGAGTCACCTGGCGGCGTTCGCGCTGGTGCGGAAGTTTGATGACGTGCGCTGCTGGAGTCCCACCGAGGCGAATCTGCGAAAGTTCGCCGTGGCGCATCCGGAGGTGCGAATGGCGGCGAGCGCCCAGGAGGCGGTGCGCGGAGCCGATGTGGTGGTGATCGTCACGTCGTCGGTAACTCCGGTGGTCGAGAGCGAGTGGGTCGCGGACGGCGCCTGCGTGATCTCGGTGGGCGCCTGCCGGCCGACACAGCGCGAGATGGACCCGAGACTGGTGGCGCGGGGACGGCTGATTGCCGATTCCCGGGCAGCCGCGTTGACGGAATCGGGCGACGTGGTGATGGCCATGGCGGAGGGCTACTTCGGGCCGGAACACATCGCGGCTGAATTAGGTGCGGTGCTGAGCGGCGCGGCGGCGGGCCGGACCTCCGAAACGGAAGTGACCATTTACAAGCCCTTGGGAATCGCGGTGGAAGATGTAGCGGCCGCGCAGTTGGTGTATGCCCGGGCGCGGTCCGGGGGCCGAGGTGTTTCGCTTGGTTGAACAGATCTCCTGTCACCAATCGTCCCCCTTCCGCATCTACGGACACAGATGCCCGATTGGCTCTTGGCGGTCCTGATTTTCGTGGGTTACGTGGTTCTGATGAAGTGGGTGTTGCCCTACTTCGGCGTACCCACTTGAATGTCCGGTTCCTGCAACGTCGCGGCGCGACGTCCTAACGATTCAGAGCGGGCAGATCCATTTAAGCCGGAAACTCCAGTGGGGCCTCACCGTCCGTAGAAACGTGACGCATTCGGCCGGACGGCGTATTGCGCTCGTACGCGGCGCGATCGATGGCATACTGCACGAGCCGTATGCCATCACTCTCAAATTCGGATTCAAAGCGCAGCCCGAGCTTTTCCATGATCCGCAACGATGCGGTATTGGCCGGCATGGCCACGGAAATCAACCGGTTTAAGCGGACGCGCTCGAAGGCGTCGCCGAGCGCCGCCCAGGCGGCTTCGGTTGCCAGGCCGCGGCCCCAACAGCGGCGCGCCAGCCACCAGCCGATCTCCGGCTCCCAGCCGTCGCGCCACAAACCGGGGCCACAGAAGCCGATTACCTCTCCGGTCGGTTGCTCGATCACCTTCCAGCGGCAATAGCCGCGCTCGGCATACACCTTGACCTGACGATCGACGAAGCTCTGGACCTCATCGTCGCTCCATGGTATGCCGCCGGTGATGTAGCGCATTACTTCGGGATCCTTGGCGATCGGGCGGAAGGCCGTCCATTCGGAGATCTGCCAGGTGGTGAGGATGAGGCGTTCCGTCCGGAGGATCATAATGCGCGAAAGGCCAGTGTACCGCGCGCCAGTGGGACAGGCCGAGCGCCTTTCGTGGCCTGTCGTGTCTCGCCAGGCATGGCCGCTTGACAGACCCCAAAAACCGATCGTCTGTCCCGCTGGCCCACATTTCCTACCGATTCAGCGCAGCTACGCCGGGGAGTTGGATGCCGGCCAGAAACTCGAGCGATGCGCCGCCACCGGTGGAGACGTGCGTGATCTTGCTGGTGACGCCGGCGGCTTTGATGGCTTTTTCGGAATCGCCGCCGCCGACGATGGAAACGGCTCCCGATGCGGCCACCGCCTTGGCGAGCGCCACCGTGCCCGCGTCGAAAGGCGGCTTCTCGAAGATGCCCATTGGCCCATTCCAGATCACGGTCTTGGCAGTCGCGATGACTTTGGAATAAGCGTCGATGGTTTTCGGGCCGATGTCCACGCCGATCTTTCCATTGGCGATGGTCTCGACCACTTCGTTGGCGGCGCCGGCTGCGATCCCGGAAACCACCACGTGATCCACCGGCAACATCAGCTTGGCGCCCAATTCGGCGAGCAGGCTCTTGGCCAGCTCCAGCTTGTCGTCCTCCACCAGCGATTTGCCGATGGGCAGTCCCTGCGCCTTCAGGAAGGTGTAAGCCATGGCGCCGCCAATCAGCAGCTTGTCGACCACCTTGCCCAGGTTCCGGATGATTTCGATTTTGTCGGAAACCTTCGCGCCGCCCAGAATCGCCACCGACGGGCGCGCCGGGTTGGTGGTGGCCATGCCCAGATACTTCAACTCGGCTTCCATCAGCAGACCGGCGGCGGCCTTGGGAACGAACCGGACCATGCCTTCGGTGGAGGCATGCGCGCGATGCGCCGAGCCGAAGGCGTCGTTGACGTAGACATCGCACAGCGACGCCAGCTTTTTGGCGAACGCCGGATCGTTCTTCTCTTCTTCCGGGTGGAAGCGCAGGTTTTCCAGCAGCAGCACCTCACCGGGCGCGGGCCGTTGAGCTTCCACTTCCGGACCGATGCAATCGGCAGCCATCTTCACCGGACGGCCGAGCAATTCCTGGAGCCGCGCCGCCACCGGCTTCAGGCTCATTTCCGGATTCGGCTTCCCCTTGGGACGCCCCAGGTGCGACGCCAGGATGACGCCGGCGCCGTGCTCGAGGGCATATTGAATGGTGGGCAGCGACGCCTTGATGCGCTTGTCGCTGGTGATTTCCATGACGCCCGCTTCGTTCTTTTGCAGCGGGACATTGAAATCCACCCGGATGAAGACTCGCTTGCCCTTCAGGTCGAGATCGCGAATGGAAAGATAAGACATATCAGGCCTCAAATGTAAGTTTACATTCGAGGGTAACATGAGGCGCGCGGGGCTACTTCGTAATCAGGCGCGCTCCCCGGTTGCGCGTGAAATAGTCGTAGACCCATTGGACGAAGACCAGCATGCGGTTTTCAAATTCCACCAGGTACATCAGGTGCACGAAGACCCACAGGAACCAGGCGGCAAAGCCGGCCACGTGCAGCTTTCCGAATTCCGCGACGGCTTTGTTGCGGCCGATGGTAGCCAGGTTGCCCTTATTGAAATAGTGGAACGGCCCGTTCGTTTTGCCGGCGAGCTTGTTGCGGATGGCATGGGCGACGTAACGCCCCTGCTGCATGGCCACCGGCGCCACGCCCGGAAGTGGCTTGCCGGTCTGGTGGCTGAAGCTGGCCAAGTCGCCGATCACGTGGATTTCCGCGTGGCCCGGCACGGTGAGATCCGGTTCTACGATGACGCGCCCCGCGCGATCGAGCGGCGCGCCGGCGCGATCCGCCAGCACTTTTCCCAATTCCGATGCGCGCACGCCGGCGGCCCACAGCACAGTGTGGGTCGCGATCTGCTCTTCCCTGCCCCCGCACTGCCCCCCACACAGCAAGGTCACGCTGCCTTCCTGGATATTTGTCACGCGGGCGTTGGTCTTCGAGCGCACGCCCAGGGCCAGCAGTTGTCTTTCGGCCTTGGCGGAAAGATCCGGCGGGAACAGCGGCAGCACGCGCGGTTCGCCTTCCACCAGCAGAATTTGCGCTTCCGCCGGGTTGATGTGGCGGAAATCGTGGCGCAGGGTATTGTTCGAGATCTCGCCCAGTGCGCCGGCCAGTTCCACGCCGGTCGGCCCTCCCCCGGCAATCACAAAATTCAACCAGGCGCGGCGCTTGGCGGGGTCCGGCTCGCGCTCGGCGCGCTCGAAGGCCGCCAGCAGGCGGCTGCGAATGGCGGTGGCGTCCTCGATGGTCTTGAGCCCCGGCGCGAACGGCTCCCATTGATCGTTGCCGAAATAGTGATGCGTGGCGCCGGTCGCAAGGATGAGGTCGTCGTAGGGCACTTCGGCGTCCGGCAGAATCACGCGACGGTTGGCTACGTCGATGTCGCGCACTTCGCCCATAATGACCTCGGTGTTGCGCTGTTTGTGCAATACCGCGCGGAGCGGCGAAGCGATTTCGCCGGGGGACAGCGCGCCGGTGGCCACTTGATAAAGCAAGGGCTGGAAGAGGTGGAAATTGCGCCGGTCGATCAGGGTGAGCGAGACCGGTGCGCTGCCCAACCGCCGGGCGGCGTACAACCCGCCAAAACCGCCTCCGACGATCACAACCCGATGCGCGGACGCCATCGCTTATGGGATGCAGCGGCGGGTGGAGATGATTCTAAGGGCCAGTGCCGACAAAGAATGTCGCGTTGCAGGCTGGAAAGCCCAATGCCACGTACTTTTTGATTCTGGCGACCATTGTGCACAAATCGTGGGGCAGCCAGGATTGGCTGCCCCACAATTTGTGCAGAAGTTCAGCATTGGGAAAACTAAGTGGCATTGCGCACGAGTGCGTGCGCCACGAGGGGTTAATACAACAAATGCAGAATGCCGCGACCGGGAAAAGTATGCGGCATTAGGCTGGAAAGCCTGCTCCACATTTACCGCTTGACGGGCACCAACAGCGATCCGAGCTTCGCCGAGGTGCGGTCGTAGAGAATGACGCGCACCTGCGCGACATCGGCGGCCGGTTCGACGATCTTGGTGATGGTGAAACCTTCTTTCACCAGGGTCTGGTAGTGCGGCTCATCGAGACTGAGGCCGACCGATTTCGTGGTGGCGCCGAGATCGCGGCCGTCGACGCCACGCTGCGCGAAAACGATGTCCAGCGAGGCTGTCCACCGGCCGTCTTTTTGCACCAGGCGGATGTCTTCGGGCGCAACCGCAACCGTGAACTCGAGCGAGCCGGCTTTGGGCTGATCCACTTTGGCCACGGATGCGGTGAGCGAGATTCCGGTGGCTTCGAGCGGGCTCCAGATGGCATCGCGGATTTCTTCCACGCGTTCATGGGCGGAAGGCGCCGCGTCGGGAATCGCCAGGTAACCTTTGCGATAACGCACGTCCAGGTTCCGGCCCTTCACCACGACTTTGACGGGATGAAATTTCGAATCGGGCTTCTGGTCGGGATAGAAGCCGAGGGTATAGGTGACTTCGGAATCCTCCACGGCCGCCTGGATGGCGCCGCGGATATCGTTGGTGTTCTCGAAGGCGCGGCCGCCGGTGTTCTCGGCCATCACGTGGATGGTGCTGCTGCCGGTGGGGATGAGCGATTGCACGGTCTGCGGTCCGTAGGCGCGGCCGCGAGACCTGGGCTTGGCGCCCTCGGCGGTCATGGATTTCGGCAGCACCACGAGGCCGCGCGCGTCCACCGGATAGACGGCGATGTTGGCGTTGTTCAACGCGGCGGTGGCGCGGTCCACTTCCTCCTTGAAAAACCTGTTGTCGCGCGCGGGGCTGCCGTCGCGGTTGTTCGCGCCGTAGGCGCCGCCCACGCCCGACGCACCGGTCTGGGTGATCTGGTCGGAGGGATTGTTGTCCGGCGAATTGAGGCCAACGGCAAAGGGAAAGCTGCCCGAAATCCAGATCAGGTTCTTGCGGCCGGGCACGCGCGCCAGGTGGTTGGCGATCGCTTCCATGGCCGCGGTGGTATTGCGCACGCGGTTTTCAATATTGAAATCGGCGATCACGCCGTCGCTTTCCGTCAGAATCGCGTCGAGCGTGGCATCGCCGGTGTCTTCCACGTCCGCCGTGGAGGCGTCCAGCATCCCCAGGGTTTCGCCTTTGTAGCGGGCGAGCGCGGCCGCCAGGCGGTGCGCGTCGCTGGTGAAATCGTTGAGCACCCGCAACTGCGCTCCCAGCGTGTACACGGCGATGCGGTCGTCGGGACGGATCTGCGACAGGTACTTCAGAAACTGTTCGCGGGCGTAGACCTGGTCGCGGTTATCGGTATTGATTCCGTCCAGCAGAATTACGGTTGCGGCGGTGGCAGCCTGGGTGCGCAGCTCAATGCGATTGGTGAAGGTGGGGGCCTCCGGCAGGGCCAGCGCCGCGGCCAACTGGGTAGCCTTATCCCGAACCACACTGGTGCTCACCGAGAAGAACGCCACTTGCTGTTGTTTACCCATGTCGAAGACGGCGAAGTCGTCCTTGGTGAGCCCCTTGACAGGCCCGTTTTTGTCGCGCACGATGACGCTGATCTCAACCAGGCGCGTGGTGACGCGGATGACGCCAGGTCCCGGGGTTTGCGCGGCCAAGGCCAGCGAAAGCAGGAAGCAGAGCGCACCTCGCGTCAGCATTTAGAACCTAGACGTCCGGCAGGCAGCGACGGTTACCCGCGCTCAGTATTACAAACAGCTCACAGAAAGGTGGTTGGATGTATAATCGACACCGGGCCAGGACGGCAAAATGGAAATCCTGGTTCAAGACGACATCAATATAAGGACGCGGTTTGTTCCATTGCCGTCAGTAGGGTAAAGAAGATCGGGCTTGAGGTGGCGGCTTTAGCGAGGCACTAGGCGATGTCTCTCCAGTCGCTTATCGCTGGACCGGCTTCCGGAGGTGGTTTATGCTGGTTTCCATAATAATAAGGTCGTTAAGCGCAGCCGGTGCCTTGTCGGTGATAACCGTGCTTGCGCAGGTTCCCGCAACAAAGCCGCAGTTCGAAGTGTCGTCGATCAAGCTGAATAGTGGGTGCTCCGGTCCGGGCGGGCCGAGTCTCTCGTCACGCGGTCGTCTAACTATGCCTTGCGTATCGTTGCGGACGCTAATCCAGATGGCGTACACGACCTACGAAGGTCTCAGTCTGAACCCCCACCATATCCGAATTATCGGCGGGCCAAGGTGGTTGAACAGCGAGTATTACGATCTTGCCGCAAAAGCGGAAGGAAATGCACACCGAGCAGAGATGGAGGGCCCCATGCTTCGCGCTCTCCTTGAAGATAGATTCAAGGTTAGGGTTCATATGGAATCGAGGGAAATGCCGGTATATAGTCTTATTGTGGCAAAGGGGGGGGCCAAGATTCAGCCACTGAAGCAAGGTGCATGTTTGCCGTATGACACGGACAATATCCTTCAAATGCATGCTCCACAGAAACCGACAGATCCGAAATACTGCGGTACGGTTATGATCGGAGCGTCGCCAGACAAGCCGACGACAGTGGCTCGCTATTATGGTGTTTCCATGCCCGAGTTGGCTGGACGAATGCTGGCTCCCTACGTTGATCGTCCTGTAATAGACAGGACTGGCTTGGGCGGCAGATATGATATCCGGCTCGAATTCGCGATGGGCGGTGTCTCGGGGAGAGGGGTGCTTCTCAATGGAGTGCCATCCACTGTCGGACCGACTGCTGACGACCCACTCGCCGTGTCAATATTTGACGCTCTTCAGGAACAACTGGGTTTGAAGCTCACATCCGACAAGGGATCAGTTCAGGTGTTGGTTGTTGATTCCGCTGAGCGACCATCGGCCAACTAAGTGCTATACAGGCGCGCATAATTAGACGGCGATCGAGAACTGATGGAGCGGCTGTGCAGGAACTGGACCTTACAACAGGAACGCACCGCGCCAAGGAAGAAGTTCAAACGGAGTCAATGCACGTTTGCCGAAACCTCACCTTGGACCTGACCGTGCCCATCGCCGGCAGCAAATCCATCTCCATTGCCCGGACGTGACCGCTTACCGCGCCAGCACCCAGCTCGCGATTTTCTCCAGCGCCTCCGGCGACATGGTCTCTTCAATCGTCCCGTATTCGCTCAGCGCCCCGGTCTTGGCGTGTTGAAACAGGTGATTCAGCCCCGGCATCTCAACCACTTCGAACTGCTGGTTGCCGCCCTCCTCGAGCGCTCTGCGGATGGCCGGCAGGTTCTGTTTGGGCGGCGCCTGCGTGTCCTTTTCGCCGATCAGCGCCAACACCGGACAGGCCACCTTCCGCAGTTCCACCGAGGGATCGTATACCAGGAAGAATCGATACCACGCCGAATTCATGGTCGCCACAGCTTCGTCTACTTGTTCCGCGGGGAGTAGCGCCGCCAGTTTCGCTCGCAGCTTGCCGGCATCTTTCTCCGCCTCCACCGCTGCGAGTGTCTGGCGCTCATGATCGCCTATCTTCAAAACCTGGTCGGGGCTCGCGCCCTCGGCCTCATTTCCGGCCATGACTTGCGCCACTACGGTCTCGTCTCCCCGCATCCCCGACCCCGCCAGCATCACGATGAACGCCACGTCGCGATTCCGCGCCGCCACCATGGGCGCGATGGACCCGCCTTCGCTGTGGCCGATCAGTCCGATCTTGTGCGGATTCACCTCCGGCCGCGTCTTCAGCCACGCCACCCCTGCTTCGGCGTCCGTTGCAAAATCGGCACTGGTGGCCGTCGCAAAATTGCCGCCCGATTTCGCCACCCCGCGATCGTCGTAGCGCAGCACCGCGATGCCTTTCCGCGTCAGGTAGTCCGCCAGAAGCAGGAAGGGCTTGTGACCCAGCATGAACTCGTCGCGGTCGTGTGCTCCTGACCCGGCCATCAGCACCACGGCCGGAAACGGCCCTTTGCCTTGCGGAATGGTGAACGTAGCCGCCAGCTTGATGCCAGCCGATTGGTTCTCATACACTACGTCCTCTTCTCGATACGGAAACGGTCTCACCGGCTCCTGCGGCCGCCGCAGCTCCAGTTCCGCCAGATCCTTTACGCGGTGCAGCACCAACGGGCGGGCGACGCCGCGCAGCGTGAGCGTGCCGTCGATCGTCCCGCGGTCCGCGCTGATTTTGCCTTCGTAAGCTCCGGCGGCCGTCTTGAGTTCGATCTTGACCGCTGTGCCATCCGCCGTCACCGAGCTTGCGGGGATCCCCGTTACCTTCTGATCCAGGCTATCGAAGGTCGCCGTCAGCCCTGACTCCGTATTGGCGATGTGGAACGCGAAACGCATCCGCAACCCGCCCACGTCCATCAGCCCGAGCCAGACGCCATCGATGGCCGATGGTTTGGCGGCGGCAGCCGGCGGTTTGACGGCGGCAGCCATGCGTTTGAAGTCCAGCGGCGCCGTTTGTCCCTGGGTCCAGGTCCCCGGGATCTCCGTCCCCGCGGCGTTCACTATCCCTTCGTAGCGGATGTTCGCCGCGTCCATGCGGAACGTCAGCTTCGAATCCTGAAACGCCACCACCGATAGCGGTAGCCCCATGACCCCCTGTTCGACGCTATCCAACGTGCCCTGCAACGCGCCGCCCTTGTCCCTGATGATGTGCACGATCAAGTGCACCTGCCGTCCACCGGCGCTTATCAGACCCTGCCAGTCTCCAACGATGTCCTGGGCGTGCACTGTCACCACCGTGCTGGCCAGCGCCGCAATCCACAACAGGCTTCGTCTCATACCGGGTCGTTCCTCATCGTATTAGTGAAGATCACCAGTGACGCCAGGTTTCGCCAACGAGTCGAGAGTCAAGTGAACAGTATTGGCGCTAGCCCGCCTTCTCGGGCAGATTCAGTACCTCATTGAGCGATCCCTGGCGGTATCCTTCGAGATCCAGGGCCACGTATCGAAATCCCAGTGCCTTGAAGATCGCAGTGAACCGCTCCGCCATGTCCATGGTGAGCGCCCGTTCCATCTCTTCGCGCGCGATTTCGATGCGCACCACATCCCCGTGATAGCGCACGCGGAACTGCTTGAAGCCCAATTCCTTCACGCGTTCCTCGCCGGCTTCCACGGTCTTCACGGTTTGGATGGTCACCGGGGTGCCATAGGGAATGCGCGAGCTGAGGCAGGCCGCGGCGGGCCGGTCCCAGGTAGGCAGCCCGGCCAGCCGCGAGAGTTCGCGAATTTCGGCTTTGGTCAAGCCGGCATCCGCCAGCGGCGCCGCCACCTGGTGCAGGCGCGCCGCGTTTTGTCCCGGCCGATAGTCGCCCAGATCGTCCAGGTTGACGCCATAAATAATGTGACGGTAGCCGCGCTCGCGCCCCAGCGCTTCGAGCCGCGCGAATAATTCGTCCTTGCAGTGGAAGCAGCGGTCGGCATCGTTGCGGGTGTAATCGGGATTGTCGAACTCGCTGGTCTGAATGTATTCATGCGCGATGCCGAAGCGTTTCACGAAGGCTTCGGCGTCGCGCTTGTGGGATTCGGGAATGGAGGCCGAATCGGCGGTGACCGCCAGTGCGTCAGAGCCCAGCACGCGCGTCGCGGCCCACGCCAGGTAGGCGGAATCCGTGCCGCCGGAGAACGCGACAATCACGCGCTCCATGGTGCGCAGGCGCGCGAAAAGCTGCTGCTCCTTTTCTTGTACCTTCATCAATGCGCTCCCGTACCTCGCGAAGACCGCTCTCTTACGTTCGCGGCTCGGATTAGTTTACCGAAGAGGCAGGCTCATCTGCTCCGTTACCGTTTTCGGTGTCCGGAATTACCGACGCCGCCGCCACCTTGTCGCCTTCCTCCAGCGACACCAGCCGCACGCCTTGGGTGGACCGCCCGGCCTGCCGGATGGTGGAGGCTTCGATGCGGATGATCTTGCCGTTCTGGCTGACAATCACCAGGTCGGTGTCTTCCTTCACCGAAAGAATCGCCACCACCTTGCCGGTCTTGCCGGTCGTCTTCATGTTGATGACGCCCTTGCCGCCGCGCGCGGTCAGGCGGTAGCTTTCGAGCGGTGTGCGCTTACCGTAGCCGTTCTCGCCCATCGAGAGGATGAGGCCGTCTTTCTCGACCACTTCCACGCCCACCAGGTAATCGCCCTCGGCCAGCTTCATGGCGCGTACGCCGTGCGCCTGCCGGCCCATCGCCCGGACGTCGGATTCGGCGAAGCGTATGGCCTGCCCTTCTCGCGAGCCCAGGAAGATGTAATTGCCGCCGTTGGTGATGCCCGCGCCGATCAATTCGTCGCCTTCGTCCAGCGTCACGGCGATGATCCCGCGGGCCATGGGATTGTCGAACTCGGTCAACTCCGACTTCTTGATCACGCCGTGCCTGGTCGCCATCACTACAAACTGGTCGGGCACGAAGTCCTTGACCGAAAGGAAGGTCTTCACTTCCTCGTCGTTCTGCAGGTTGATGAGGTTGGAGATGTGCTTGCCTTTGCCGACGGTGGTGGCATCCGGAATCTCATAGGCCTTTAGCCAGTAAACTCGCCCGCGCGTCGTGAAGATCAGCAGGTAGCTGTGGGTGGAGGCCACCAGGAGGTGCTCCACCACGTCTTCGGCGCGCGTGCCCATGCCGATGCGGCCCTTGCCGCCGCGCGTCTGCCGGCGGTAGGTGTCGACCGCCGTGCGCTTGAGGTAACCGCCGCGGGTTACGGTGATGGCGACGTCTTCCACCGCGACCAGGTCCTGCAGCAGGATCTCGCCGGTGTCTTCGACGATCTGGGTGCGCCGCTCGTCGCCGAAATCCTTCTGGACTTCCTTGAGCTCCTTGACGATCACTTCGCGCAGGACTTTATCCGATCCCAGAATTTCCAGCATCTCTTTGATGCGGCGCTGCAGTTCGGCCAGCTCGTCGAGGATCTTCTGCTGCTCCATCCCGGTGAGCCGCTGCAATTGCAGTTCGATGATGGCCTGCGCCTGCTTTTCCGAAAACTGGAACCGCGCGATCAGCGAATCGCGGGCTTCGCGGGGCTGCTTGGCCGCGCGGATCAGCCGGATGACTTCATCCAGATTCTGCAGCGCCCTCTGGAAGCCCAGCAACAGATGTTCGCGCTCACGCGCCTTGCGCAGCTCGTATTCCGTGCGCCGGCGGACCACGTCCACGCGGTGGTCGATGAAGAACTTGATCATTTCCACCAGGCCCAGCTCACGCGGCTGGCCGTTCACGATGGAGAGCATGATCACGCCGATGTTGACCTGCAGTTGGGTGTTCTTATAGAGATTGTTGAGCACCACCTCGGCCTGTTCGCCGCGTTTGAGCTCGACCACGATGCGCAAGCCGTCGCGGTCGCTGTGGTCCACTACATCGGAAATTCCTTCAATGCGCTTCTCATTCACCAGCGACGCGATCTGTTCGAGCAGCTTGGACTTCCCCACCTGGTAGGGAATCTCGGTGATGATGATCTGGTCCTTGTCTTTGCCGACGCGCTCGATGGCCGCCTTAGCCCGCAACTTGAGCTGGCCGCGGCCGCGCGAGTACGCGTCCAGGATTCCGGCCCGGCCGAGGATGATGCCGCCGGTGGGAAAATCCGGTCCGTGCACAAACTCGAGCAGCTTGGGCAATGTCGCGCCCGGGTGCTGCACCATGTAGATGGTGGCGTCGATAATCTCCGTCAGGTTGTGCGGCGGAATATTGGTCGCCATGCCAACGGCGATCCCCGACGATCCGTTCACCAGCAGGTTGGGGACCCGCGTGGGCAAAACTTCCGGTTCGTTTTCGCTGTCGTCGTAGTTCGGTTTGAAATCGACCGTTTCCTTGTCGAGATCTTCCAGCAGGGCGGCGGCGATTTTCGCCAGGCGCGCTTCGGTATAACGGTCGGCGGCCGGCGGATCGGGATCGACCGATCCGAAATTTCCCTGCCCTTCGATCAGCGGATACCGCATCGAGAAGGGCTGCGCCAGGCGCACCAAGGCGTCATAGATCGCCAGGTTGCCGTGCGGATGATACTTGCCCATGCAATCGCCGACGATCCGCGCGCACTTGCGCGTCGGGCGGTTGGGCTGCAGCCCCATTTGCTGCATCGTGTAGAGAATCCGGCGGTGCACCGGCTTCAGCCCGTCACGAATATCCGGCAGCGCCCGGCCCACGATTACGCTCATGGCGTAATCCAGGTACGACCGCTTCATTTCGTCTTCAATATTGGTCGGAATGAGGGTCTGATTGCCCCCTGTTGGGGGCGGACCTTGCGGTGGTTGCTCCTGATCGGCCAAGGTATCTCCTCGCTGAGGTTAAGTACCTATTTTACCAAGAATTTAGTTGCGAGTGAAGGGGAGCCGATCTTCGTGTTGTCTTCGCCTGTATTGGCGGCCGTCCCAGCACCGCGCCCGATCTGGCTTGATTTGTACCCGCGGCCGCTCTGCGTTACTCTTGGAATAGGGCGTCTAAAGGCCCATTTGGCCTCAATCGAGGAACAGCCATGCCGAATTGTAAATCTGTTGCAAGACTGATGGGAGCCGGCGCGTTTCTGCTACTGCCGCTGCTGGCCGCTGCCTCCGACAAGGAGCATTGCTACCTGCGCGACGTTGCGGCGCCCACGGTTTCGAGCGCATTTGTGCTCTGTGAGCAAGGATTGGTCTACGCCACCACCGATGCCGGCGCCACCTGGACCGCCCACGATACCGGCGCGTCCGTGACCTTGCACGCCATTGCATTCAGCGACGAGAAGCACGGAATTGTCGGCGGTCAGGGCGGCACTCTGCTGGCCACCGCGGACGGCGGCAAGACCTGGCAGGCGCGCAACGCCGGATCCACCGAACACGTGCTCGCCCTTTTCGCGCTGGGCGACCGCGCGTGGGCGGGCGGCTTCGACGGCACAATCCTTTTCTCCTCCGATGGAGGCGCCACGTGGACCAAGCAGAAGGCCGGAACCACCATGGCGCTGGAAGACATTTTCTTCCTGGACCCGGATCATGGCTGGGCGGTGGGCTGGTCGGGCACCATCCTGCGCACCGCCGATGGCGGTAAGAACTGGGTGACCATCAAGACCGACGCCGCTTCCTGGTCGCTCGCGGCGGTCTATTTCAGCGATCTTAAGAACGGCTGGGCCGTGGGCTTCGCCGGCCAGCTTCTGCATTCGAGCGATGGCGGCGCGACCTGGGTGGCGCAAAAGAGCCCGACCACATCCTGGCTCACTTCCGTGGCCGCGGACCATTCGAATCGTCTCTGGATCGCCGGCGACGATCAGCTTCTCTTCAGTGCGGACGGCGGCGCCACATGGCGCGGCATTCCGGTGCAGAACATGTTTGTCTCGCGCGTCTTTCCGCTGGGCGATTCCCTGCGCGCGTTGGGTGAGCTGGGAATTCTCAAACAGGGCGGCGCGTCCGGCCTGGAGTGGAAACGCGATGACAAATTGGTCCCCGCCGGCGCCCAAATCGCCAACTCGCTGGAAGACGCCGCCAAGTCCACCACCGGCAAGTTGCCGTAACCTTGTTGCGTGAGGGCAGGCTAAAGCATGCCCCACCACAGAACTTCCGAAGCATTCGCGAAGGTATTTTCGCGCCTGAATCTCGTTAAACTGGGGCATGAGCGCCTTGCAAATTGCCTCGTGGCGGGTGGCCGTCGCCGGCCGCTGGACGGCCTGCATCGTCGGAACGCTGCTGTTCCTCCTTTTCCTGGCCTTCTTCTTCGGCGAGGGCCCTCCGGATCTCTCCCGCCTAACCTCCACCGAGCGCCTACAGTCGCTGGGTGTCGCCGCCCTGTTCCTCGGCCTGATGATCGCGTGGAAATGGGAAGGCTTGGGCGGCCTTATCACCGTCGCTGGCTTCACTTTCCTGGTCGCCATCAACGCCGGCCACCTCCGCATGTGGGCCCTCTGCGTCCCCGCCATCGTCGGCGCCGTGCACATCGTAAGTTGGAGCAGGCTGAGAGTGGGTGCGCCCGCTGGTCTCGCCCCCTGGCGCCTGCCCCACACCGTGGTTTTCTCGCTGGTTGCCGCGCTAGCCTTCTTTCTCCTGCTTTGCGCCAACGAGATGTTCGGCCAGCCGCCCTTGATGACCCCGACCCTTCACCCGGATAGCGGCCTCCTGGGCGCCTGGTACGGCATTCCGACCCGCATATTGGCCGAACCCGTCGAGAATTCCATCTCCGTCGAGTTCATCATCCACGCCGATGGCTCCGTGACCGGCACGGTCGGAGACGCCACCGTCACGGCGGGCCGCATTACCTGCGGGCGCAGTTGGTTCGGGCGGCTGCTCAACATGAACTCGCCCTACAGGATCACCGGCAAACTCTCCCGCGTGGTTCGAGTATCGAAAGAGGTTTGGGGCGACCGATTTACCATGCCCTTGGGAGCCCGCGGCGAGGTCCTGGACGGCTCCCTGTTTCTGCGCAATCGCCCCATGCGCCTGATGCTGACCAGGCGCCAAGCCGGCAGGCCCTAACCGTGATCCACCACTTCGGCCCATTCCGCTACGACACGGAGCAGCGCCTCCTATTCCGCGACGACGAGATGGTGCCGCTCGTACCCAAAGCCATCGATACCTTGCATGTCCTACTCGAGCGCCGCGGCCGCGTGGTGGAAAAAGCCGAGCTCATGAAGCTTGTCTGGCCCGACACGGTTGTAGAGGACGTAGGCCTCGCCCGCAATATCTCGCTCCTCCGCAAAGCTCTCGGCGACGAAGGCGCGGAGTGCCCCTACGTCGAGACGATTCCGCGCCGCGGATACCGCTTCGTGGCCGCCGAAACGTCGCCGCCCGCGCCGGCGCCCCGCCAGCGCTGGTTGCCTTTCGCCTGGGTCGCCGCGATGGCCGCTCTGGCCGGCCTGATCTACTGGCAGTTCTACGTGCCCTCGCGATTCCTCAAGCGCGGCCCCGGTATCGCCGCCCTGGCCGTCGTCCCCTTCGAGTCTCTCACTCCAGACCTGAGTCCCTCCGGTTTTGCCCAAGGATTCACCGACTCGCTGGTTGCCAGCCTCTCGAAACTCGACGCGGTGCAGGTGGTCTCTCCCAGCACCGTCCGTCGCCACCAGTGGGTGGGCATATCGATGGGCCTGATGGGACGCCTGCTTGGTCTCGAGGTCCTGGTGGAAGGCACGGTCCGCAAGGTCGGCGACCGCCTGCGCATCACCGCCCGCCTGGTGGATGTCCACACCGGCAAGGTGATCTGGTCCGACACCTATGATCGACCCGCCGCGGATCCCGGACAGGTGGAATCCGAGGTCGCCGGGGAAGTGGCCGCGCAGGTGGGTGCGCACCTCGCCATCCAGGGAAAGTTTCCCGCCCCTCGCTAGTCCGCATTTCTCGCAGCAATTCGGTGGTGTCGGTGTGGCGCACGCACGAGTGCGACGCACGAGTGCGTGCGCCACATCATCGGGCCACGTTGCGCGCTGCGAAGAATTGAAAGAATTCCGAAGGGGCATTCGCCCGCTCTCCGCCGCAATCTGGAACCCAAAGGAGCTGTTCCCATGAAACTGTTTTCGATTCTCGCCGCCCTCGCTGTCGCGGCCGGTCTGGCCAGTGCCCAAACCATGCGCGTCGGCACCTTCCACAAGCCATCGGTGGTGGTCGCCTTCTATCGTTCTCCTCTCTGGGCGGACGCCCTCAAAGCCAAGCTCGCCGAACTGGACGCCGCCAGGAAGGCCAACGACGCCGGGAAGGTGCAGGACCTCGAAACCTGGGGCGCTGCCCACCAGGAACTAGCGCACCGCCAGCTCTCGGGCGAAGCCCCCATCACCAACATCCTGGAAGCCCTGTCCCCCGGACTTCCCGAGATCGCGCGCCGCGCCGGCGTGAAACTGATCGCCCCCGACCTGCCATTCGCCGACGCCACTGTCCAGACCGTCGACGTCACCGATCTTCTCCTGGCATACCTGAAGGCCGATGCGCGCACTCTCTCCATCGTCCGCGATCTGCGGAAGCGCTGAATCCAGCCGTCGCCCGGGTCTGCCGGGCTCTCGGGGGCCGCGCTGACCGGCAATTCGCGCACCACTATCCGCCGTGGGCCAACCACCGCTAACTATCGAGATGCTAGACCGGATCCTGTGCGGCCCTCAAACTAGGGAAGGCTGCATGCCACGACACCAATACTGCCTCCCTACTCTTGCTGCCTTGGCTGCAGGCCTCGTCCTTGCCCAGGCTCAGCCGCCCGAGGCCGCGGCGGAACAAGGCATCGCCAGTTGGTATGGCGGACCATTCGAAGGCCAACGGGCCGCCAGCGGGGAGATTTACCACCAGGGGGAGCTGACGGCGGCCCATCGCACGCTGGCTTTCGGCACGAAGGTGCGTGTGCGGCGCCTCGATTCCGGTCAAAGCGTGGTGGTGCGGATCAATGATCGCGGACCTAACGTGGCCAGCCGCATCATCGATCTTTCCTATGCGGCGGCACGCGGCCTGGGCATGACCCATCCCGGCCTGGTGCCGGTGGCCGTCGAGATCCTGCGGTCCCCGGTCTCCAGCCGGTCCTCGCTGTTCGCCGTGCGGGCCGGAACGTTCCGCGAGCCGGCAAACGCCGGCCGCACACTCGCTCTGATGCGGCGGAAATACGGCGTGGCGCGGATCGTGCCGCTGCATCGTGAAGTGGATCTTTACCTGGTGATGGTTGGCGAGCCGGCCGGCCAGGCCGATGCGGAAGCGCTGGCCAAGAGGATACGCAAGATCGGCACAGCCTACGAATCGGCCTTCGTCGTCCGCCTGGATTCACTCCCCGCCAATCCGCAGACGGGTGAGGTGGAGACGCTGGCGCGCCTCCACCCCTGAGTCACCGTTTCATCAAGACACTTTACTTCGGGCAGCCGAGCTTCTTGACGTCGGACGCGGGCAGGCTTTGGGTGGCCGGAATTCCGGCGGGCATGTCCGCGCCGCCCGGCACGAACCAGATTTCGACGCGGCGGAACGGAGCGTTCTTGTCGCTCGACTTCACGGCCTGACCGCTCTTCTCCTTGACGTCGGTGGAGGTGCCGCAGAAAGAGGCCTTGGTGGGTGACGATTGATCGGTGCCCACGGCGGCCATGCTGATGCGGCTGAGTTCCAGTTGCGGGCAGATGCCCGTCCCGGCGCTCAAGACGGCAGCGGCGTTCAACACGCGCTGCACATCCAGTTTGGACGCCGCTTTACCTTTTTCGTGGATATCGCGATGTCCGATGAGAACGACTTTGGCGTTGGGGTCGTCGCGCAACATGGGCGTCAATTGCTCCAGCAGCAGGCGCTTGGCGCAATTGTTCACGCGGGCGCTGTTGGCTGGATAGACGATGTCATCGAGGCGCCGCGCGGTCGGCTGCAGAGTCACCGTGACGCTGGCGTTGGCCGAACCGGTTCCGCCCTTCCGATCGGTTGCGGTGGCGGTGAGGGTCACCGCTCTGGTCTGCAACTTCGAACGATTGCTCATGTCGAAGCGCACGCCGCTCGAATCGAAGCTGCCGTTCGAGATGGAGCCCTCGCTGGCCGAGTACTGGATGGTGCTGCTGATGCCGCACTCGGAAGTGTTGGCGGTGGCCGAGACGGGCAGTCTGCCGCCGTACGCGATGGTCGACGGGGAAACGCTGAAGTTCACAGTCGGCGGGCGATACTGCCGGATGTTAACGGTGGCCGCGTCGGAGGTGCCGGACGCGGGCCCGAGCCCTCCCTTGCCATCGCTGACGCCCGCGACCCTCACGCGAACCGTGACGCTCTGCGCGCCCGAGACACCCTGCGTGGGCAGGCTGAAGCTCGAGCTGGTGGCGCCCGCGGCCGCTTGGCCGTTCACATACCACTGGTATTCAGGCGTCTGACTGGAAGGCCAACCGCTGGCCGAAACCGTGAGACCCACGGTCTCGCCGGGACACACGTCATGCGCGCCCTGAATGGCAGCAACGCGAATGACGACGGCCGGCGGCGGCGGGGGCGGAGGCGGCGGTGGAGGCGGCGGCGGAACGAAATCCGTCTTGATGCCCCAGCGGAAAACTATGCCCGCTTCAAGTTGCAGCGCGCTGGCGTTATGCGCGCGGTTGATGTACACGCCACCGGGGCCAGCCGGCACGTCAAGCAGGGTGAAGCTGGGCCGCTCGGCATACAGGCCGCGCGCATCCAGCCGGAATCCGACTTTGCGCGAAGCATTGAACTTCATTCCCACTCCGTAGGAAAGCCCCGGACCGTACTTGGAGCGCAGCGTATAAGGATTCGGGAACTGCGGCGTGCTCACGGTATTGCCCAGCGGATCAAAATCCACGAAGGCTCCGCCTAGTGTGGCAAAAGGCCGGACCTTCGATTGCCGCCTGGTGAAGTAGACCAGGCCGTTGGCGTTGAACTGGAAGTTGTGCACACTGACCTTGATCCAATTTGAGGTCATGTACGGCTGCAATTCCAGACTGTTCGAGGCGAAGGCGAATCCTTCTTCGAATCCGAAGTATTTCCAGAGATCCTCGGTGAGCCGCACGCCGAAAATCGGGCCCTTATCGAACTGGTAAACCCGGGCGTCGCTGCCCTGGTAGAGCTGAAAAATCTGAGCGCCGCCAAAAATGCTGAAATCGTACCGCGAATAGTAATCGCCTGCCGGTGGAGTCGTCGAGGTGTTGGTCTGCGACATGGCAGGAAAAGCCAGTGCAAGCGCCATAACAGGCGCGGAAAGTAGTAGAAGCCGTCTTGTTTTCGATTTAACCACTGTAGTTTTCCCCCAAGCCTAACTATTTTAACGCGGTTATTGGCCGGATGGAGTATATAAAACACCGCGCCGGGGGAACCAGGCGAACAAGCGATCCGGGGCGGCCGGCAAGATAAGCAGCGCGGCCGGATAGGAACCGTCGCGGCCGGTGTCGTTCAAGGGCCGCCAAACCAGCCCGCCATCGATGGAGCGCCACACGACGCCACCTTGCACCGCGAAGAATTCCGCGGCGTTTTGGGGATGTGCGATCACGGCGCTGACGGTTCCGGAATCAAGGCCGCCGGTGGCCATCAAGCTCCAGGTGCGGCAACTGTCCGTGGAACGGAACAGCCCATGGGATGAGCCGGCCAGCACGGTGGGCGCAACGGCATTCCGCGTGGCAAGGCTATACCATTGGATTCCCCGCGCCGGTGTGCCGCAAGCGGTCCAGGTGCGGCCGGCATCGAAACTGGCGAAGGCTCCGCTATCGGTGACCGCAGTGACGCCGGAATCGGCGGACGCCTGGAGCAGGAGGACGCGGGCGGCGGCCGTTTCCCTGGCGATCAACTGGGTCCAGGTGGCCGCATCGTCCAGGCTGAGGAACAGGCCGGCGTTGGTTCCCGCCAGCAGGCTGTCCGGTTTGCCCGCGGCTTTGCCGTCGACGGCGGCGAGGGCTGTTACGCTGCGGTTACCGGGAGCGGCCACTTCCGTCCAGGAGCGGCCGGAATCGGACGACTTCCAGAGGCCCTGATAGGCGGCGGCGAAAACCACTTGCGGGCGGCCGGGCATGGCGGCGGTGAGCAGCAGATTCTGGTGACTCGTCAAGCCTGCGCCGCCCGCCGGCAGGAGATGCGCGCCGAGATCGCTGCTGACATACAGGCCGCCGGCGCCGGTATCGTAAGCCGTGCTGACGTAAAGCAGGCCGCCGGCCCCGGAAATTCCCGTCACGGTGCGATTGGCAAAACCGCGATTGCTCTCGCGGAGCGTCTCGCCGCCGTCGGTGGAGACCATCAGCCCCGCGGTGGTGGAGGCGAAATACATCCAGCCGGGCCGCGACGGGTCGAAGGCGATCGACTTCACGCTGGCGCCGGAAACCTTGTGGAAGGCGGCGCCGGCGTTCGACGATTTCAGCAGTCCGGCGGTGGTGGCCGCGAAAACCGTGCCGGGCCGGCGCGGATCGAGCGTGACGAGGTGGGTGCGAAAGGCGCCCACGGGAGTGGCCAGGCGCGTCCATTGTCTTCCCGCCGTGATGCTGCGATAAGCGCCGCTACAGGCGCTGGCGTACACGATGGGCGGCCGCGAGGGATCGACGGAGATGCTGAAGACGTCGGAATCGTCCAGCATTCCGGCGTGGATGGATTGCCAGGTGGCGCCGCCATCGATGGTGCGCCAGGGCAGGTGGGTGGTGCCGGCGTAGAGGACCTCGCTATGCACCGGATCAAAGGCCAGGGCGACCACCGGGCGCAATTCGGCATTCTCTTGGGGTGAGATGCGGCGCCAGCTTTCGCCGCCGTCGCGGCTCAAAAAGACGCCGTCGGCGGCGCCCGCCGCCATCACTTGCGGGTTGATTTCCCAGATGGCCAGCGACCAGATGGCTTTCCCCTTGAGTCCCGGGAGCAGGGTCCAGGATGCGCCGCCATCGACGGTGCGATACAGTCCGGAATTCCAGGCGATGTCGCTTTCGATGCCCACGTACCAGACTCCGGGGCGGCGGCGATCGATCTCCAGAACGTGCAGCGTTCCCGACAACTCCGCCGGGAAAGCCAGGTGCGACCAGGAAGCGCCGCTGTCGGTGGAGCGGTAGAGCAAACCGTCGCGGGTGGCGGCCAGCACCGTGCCGGCGTGGTTGGGATCGGCGCGCACCACTTCCGCCGCTCCGCCGAAGGGGCCGATGGCATGCCACTGGGCGTGGGCGGCGACGGCGCTGAGGAACATCGCGACAAACAACCGGAGCAACTGTGTGGCGCACGCACTCGTGCGTGCCGCGTCGGCGCTCATGCCGACGCATGGCCCCGGCAGACTGTCCGTACCCAAGCAGGGTGTCGAGACGAGTCTCGGCACGGCACGCACGAGTGTGTGCGCCACATCATCGGGCCACAGGTGAGGAATGCAGGTCGGCCTCAAGCTTCCGCCACCAGCTTTGAAAACTTGTCCAGATCGATGTTGCCGCCGGAGACAATGGCCACGACTTTGCCGCTTCCGGCGCGGCCCGAAAGCGCCGCCGCCACGGCACAGGCCGCGGCGCCCTCCACGATCACGCGATTGCGCTCAGCCACCAGTTTCATGGCGGCCGCGGCTTCCCGCAAGGTCGCCACCAGCGAACCGTCCAGCAGTCCGCGCGCTCGCTCGAACATATTGGCGAAGACCACCTTGGCGCCGATGCCGTCCACAAACGAAGGATGGTACTCCACCGGTCGCGGCTCGCCGGCCGCGAGCGACGCCGCGAGTGGCGCGGCCGTCTCCACCTCCGCCGCGTACACGCGCACGCGCGGCGCCAACTGGCGCAGCACGGCCGCGATGCCGCAGGAAAGGCCTCCGCCGCCCCAGGGAATCACCACTGCCTCGAGGTCCGGCAGGTCCTCCAGCAACTCCAGCGCGATGGTTCCATTCCCGGCCATGACATCCAGGTCGTCGAAGGCGTGAATGAACGTGGCGTCCACCCCGGGGTAGGTGCGCGTCTCGAAGGTGCGCCACCAATCGGCAAATGGGGCCAGGATCACGCGCCCGCCCATGCGCTCCACGGCGCGGATCTTAGTGGCGGGCGCCGTATCGGGAGCCACGATGGTGGCCGGCACGCCCAACCGCCGCGCGCAGAAGGCCACGCCTTGCGCCATGTTGCCCGCCGACGCCGTGAGCACGCCGCGCGCCAGGCGTTCCCGCGGGGTGCGCGCCATCACGTTGCTCGCGCCGCGAATCTTGAACGAGCCGATGGGCTGCAGGTTTTCCAGCTTCAGGTAGAGCTCGACCGGCGAATCCGCGCCGCACCGCACCAGCGGCGTGCGCACCGCCGCCCCCGCGATATTCCGGCGCGCTTCCTCCACCTGCTCCAGCGAGATGACCATTGTTCCATTCTAGTCGGAAAGAATGGCACTCCCGATCAAGCTTCTCTTCGGGTACAATGCTACGATCCTGCCAAGCGAGGGATCTTCCACATAATGGATGCGAGGAGCAAATCCGAAACCCGGCGGCTGACGGCGGTGGTTCTGGACTCCCTGGACGAAGAGGGAGCCACTCCGCACCTGGCTCGCCGCGCCTTTTGGAGCCGTAGGCATTTCCACCGGCTCTTTCGAGCCATGGTGGCGGAGACGCCCGGCGCCATGCGCCGGCGCCTGCTGCTGGAGCGGGCCGCCTGGCAATTGGGACGCACGCCTCTGCCGGTCACCGAGATCGCGTTCCAATCGCTCTACGGTTCGCTGGAGGCATTCACACGAGCATTCCGCAAGGCCTTCGGCATCTCACCCAGCCTCTACCGACGGATGGGAGCCACGCATTTCCGGCTGCCCGCCCCGAACGGCATGCACTTCGGCGCATCCGGATCCCCCGCCCAAGGAGCGTCTGATATGGATCTTTTCGACCGTTTCGCCGGATATGAATCCTGGCATACCCGCCGCCTGCTCGACCAGGCGGCGAAACTCAACGACGAACAACTCGACCGGCCCTTCCCCGGCGCGGTGCAACTGCTGCCCTGGGAACAGCCCGAGCGCAGCCTGCGCGAGCTGTTGGAGCGCATCGTCTACACCAAGGAAGTCTGGACGGCGGCTCTGGGCGGCAGAGATTGGCCAAAAGCCAACCCGCCGAAATCCTCGCCGGCCGAAATGCGCGCGCGCTACGACCAGACCGATGCCGAGTTCGACCGCACTCTGCGCGAAGTGCGCGATTCCGGCGCCTGGGACGACACGTTTGTGGACGCGCTGTGCGAACCGCCCGAAACCTTCACCTTCGGCGGGATGTTCGCGCACCTGATTACGTTCAACAGCTATCGGCGTCTCACGGCGCTGGCGCTGCTCCGGCAAATGGGCGTCGATGGGGCCGGCTTCGGCGACCCCATCGAATACGAAGCCGGCGTGGCGCCGTGGCGCGCCGCCGAAACCACCGCCGCAAAGTAGAAGTGGCGTTGCAAGAGCGAAAACCCTGGCTGGCCGCCTAGGAACGCGGATTGAGGAGATTCGCCCTATCGGCGCTCATCCGTGTTCATCGGCGGCTCGATCAGCAGCCTCAAGTGATAGGCGGAGTCTATTCCCCGCCACCTCCGGGCGGCCCGGCGGCCGCGGGACGCATTTCGAACTCCTTTGGGGGTTCGGCGCCCATCAGGTAGCGCACAAAGTAGTCCCAGCGCCGCCGCGTCATGTAGTTCGAATCCGGTCCGTAGCCGTGCTGCCGGTTGGGGAAGAGGATCAGGTCGAAATCCTTGTTCGCCTTGATCAGCTCACTCACCACGAGCAGGGTGTTGTACGGCGGCACGTTGTTGTCCACGGTGCCGTGCGCCAGCAGCAGGTGGCCCTTCAGGTTCTTGGCGAAGTTCTGGTTGGCCTGGTTGTCGTAGGGGCTGTTGCCGCCGGGCTTCTTCTCGTCGAGGCCCATCCACTTCTCGGCCCAATCGTCCTCGTATTCGCGATTGTCGTGGTTGCCGGATTCGGAAATGCCCACCTTGAAGAAATCCGGGTAGTGGAACATGGCCCCGGCGGTGGCGTAGCCGCCGCCCGAATGACCGTAGATCCCGACCTTGTCGATATCTATCCACGGATACTTGCGCGCCAGCTCCTTCATGCCCGCCACCTGGTCCGGCAGGGTGTTGTCTCCCATGTCGCCGAAATAGGCTTCGTGAAACTTTTTCGATCGCGACGGTGTACCCATGCCGTCAATCTCGACCACGATGAAACCCAACTCGGCGAGCGCCTGACAATCTCCGCGCGCCGCCGAAAAATTGCGGCTTTCCACGCTGCTTCCCACCGGTCCGGGATATATGTGGTTGATGATGGGGTACTTCTTCGCGGGATCCAGGTTGGCCGGCTTGAACATCAGGCCGTAGATATCGGTCGCACCGTCGCGCGCCTTCATGGTGATGGGCTGCGGCGGCTTCCAGCCGGAGTCCAACAGCTTGGAGATATCGGCCTTCTCAAGGGGCGTCACGAGCTTGCCGCTGGCGTCGCGCAGCGCGGCGACCGGCGGCACGTCCGGCTTCGAATATGTATCCACAAAGTACTGGAAGCTGGGCGACCACTCGACGGCGTGGTTGCCATCGTCGGGCGTCAGCAGCATCTGGCGCTTGCCGTCGAAGCCGACGCTGTAGAGGTGCGCGAAGTACGGATCGCGGCCCTTCTCCTTGCCCACGCCCAGGAAATAGATCACGCGGCTCTTCTCATCCAGCCGGCTGATCTGCGTGACGTTGCCTTCGCCCGTGGTGATCTGGTTCTTCAACTTGCCGGTGGTGAGATCGTAGAGATAGAGCTGGCCCCAATTGGATTGCTCGCTAAACCAGATGAATTCGTTGGTGGCCGGCAGATAGTGCCAGTTCATGCGGCCGTTGCCCGAATCATAAAAGGTTGCGGTCTTTTCCTCAAACACATCGCGAACCGCGCCGGTCGAGGCATCGGCGATCTTGAGCTGCTCCACCTTGTGATCGCGGGAGGTGGAAACGAACATCAGTTGCGTCCCGTCGGAGTTCCACTGGACGTCCATGGCGCCGCCGCACTTGATGTCGTCGCAAAGCGTCGAGCGGTGCTGGTCGGGCGGCATCTGCAAGCGCACCACTTTGGGCACGGTCACGTCGATGACCACGCGCTGGATGGTAGTGACTACCTTGTCGCCGGGCAGCGGGTATTTCCAGGCCTGCAGCGTGGGGTGGCCCACGGTGGTGTTGACCAGGTACATCTCGCCCACGCCGCGCTGATCCTGCTGGAAGGTGGCAATTTTCTTGGAATCGGGCGACCAGAGAACCACGGCGTTGTTGCTGGCGCTCCATCCGGCGTTGTCGGTGGCGTATCCAAAGTCCTTTTCGCCGTCGGTGGTGAGCTGGGTCTCCTTGTTGGTAGCGATGTCGCGCAACCACAAGTTGCTGTCGCGGATGAAGACGCTGCTCTTGCCGTCGGGCGAAACAGCGTCGCCGCCGCGTCCTCCCCTGCCGCCGCCGCGTCCTCCCCTGCCCCCGCGCGCCCCAGCCGCGGGCGCTGCCGGCGCCGGATTCGGATCAATGGCGCAGGCCACGCCCTGGCGGTCGCACTTCCAGGCCTTGTCGCCGGCGGTGAACGAGACAGAGAGCGAATCCGACGAAAGGGTAAAGGACTGGAACGGCAGATGGGCGCCGTCATATTTCGCGCCCGATGCGGTGGAAAGAGCGGCAGCCAGCTTGGCATGATCGAAGGCCAACTCGCGGGTTCCCTTGGCCGGATCCACCAGCACGAACTCGCTGCCCTCGGCGGTGGTATTGCGATACCAGAAGCGCTCGTCGGCGAGCCACGTGGGGCGTACGCCGGACCGGTAGACCAGGGCCCCCATTCCGCCGCCCGTGAATTTCTCCGCGCGCGTGTAATCGTCGGCGGTCACGACGCGGGTCTGGGCCAGTCCCGGCAAAGCCGCGGCGGCCAGGGCCAAAGTGAGAGTGAGAAAAAAGTTTCGGGTCACAGGCCGAATCATCACACCGAATCGGGCCGGAAGTCAAGACGGCGGGAGACTGCGGCAGGCGGAACGAAGAAGCGCCGGGTACGAGTTGCGCTTGCTTGCTTTTTGGTTATGGCGCTTTCGCCACGGCGACGCGCAAGCGGCGCTTCGGGTGGATACAGGCCGGCACCCCAAGGCCTGCATGGCCGGACGCTGTATGCTAAATTTGAACACCGATGCAGCGAAGGCGCTTACATTCGATCCTGATGCTGGCGGCCGCACTTGTTGTGGCGAGGCCCGCAGGAGCCGACGTCATCGCCTTCCACGGCAAAGTGCTGCTGGAGGACGGTTCGCCGCCGGGCCGCCTGGTGGGAATCCAGCGCGTCTGCGAGGGACTCGATCATTCCATCCGGGAGACCAGCGCCTCCGGCAAGACCGGTGAGTATACTGTGCGCCTGGAGGTCAGCGATTTCGGCGGTGTCTTCTCGGGCAACTTCGACGGCTTCGGCAATCTGCCTTGCGCCCTGGAAGCCACGCTCGGCGGATATGTTTCCAGCCGTCTCGACATGAGCGACCGGCGAGTCACCATGAATCCGCAGTTGCCCAACATTATCCTCAGGCCCTCCGAGCGGGGAAGCGTGGTGGACCTCAACCGCGGAGCCGGCGTGCCCAGCGCCGCATCCCGGCCGTGGTCGCAGGCGCTCAAGTACATGGCAGCGGGGGATTGGGCAGCCGCCGAGGCTCCGCTTCGCGCGGTGGTGCTAGCGGCTCCGAAGTTTGCGGCGGGCTGGGTGGCACTGGGCGCCATCTGCCAGAACCAGCACAACGCGGCCGAAGCGCGGCCGGCCCTGGAACGGGGCATCGAGCTCGACAGGAAGGCGCTGCCCCCGTTGTATATGCTGGCGAACGCCGATTTCGCCCTCAAGGATTGGGAGGCCACGGTCAAAGCCTCGCAGGCGGTGATTCAGTCCGACACGCGGCACGTCTACCTGGAAGCCTACATTATGAATGCCATCGCGCATTATGAGATGAAGGATCTGGATAGCGCGTTGGATCGCATCCAAGAAGTGATACGGCTCGACAAGCGTCAGGAACTGCCGCGGGCGGAGTACATTCTGGGAATCATCGAGGAAGCCCGCCGGGAGTACGATGCCGCCGCGGCGCACCTGCGCGAGTACCTGGAAAAGAATCCCCACGCCAAGGATGCGGCCGCGGTGCGGGAGCGCGTGGCCAACCTGGGCCGCGCTACGGCAGCGGCGGACCTCAGCGCAGAACTGGGCGGCGCCGATCTGCGCGCGCCGGCCGCCAGTGAAGTTCCGGTCCCTGGCGGCTTAAAGGCCTTCGCCGCAATCGCCCGCATGCCCGCGACGGCATCGAGCCGCGACTTTTTCCTGCAATACTGCCGCGCCATCACCTCAGGCCCTGGCAACGTGGACAACCAAACACTCGCATCCAGAAATGCGGTGCGTGCCTTTATCGAGGTGGCGGGAGAGTTGGAACAACTCGGCACGCGCGAGACGGATCGCGTGGTAGTCCAGATGGCCGTGGATAGCGAGGCGCATCGCCAGCGGACGGAGCGCGTGCTGGCACTGTTCGGTTGGAGGCTGACGCGGAAGGGCGATGGCCTGACGATGGAGCCGGGCGACCAGACGATCGACGGACTGCGGCAGCGCATCCCCGGCGCCCTGGGCATCGACGAGTTTGACCTGCGTGCCGCTATCGAAGCCGGGCGTTCTTTCGAGTTCGACGTTCCGATTGAGAGCGCGCGGCTGATTGGGGGCGCCGCCTGGAGCGTCGTGCTGAAGGGCGTGCCGGAAATGGCCGGCGGTCCGGCCGAGATTTTTATCCGCGACGGGCGCTTCGCCCGCGTATATGCCGGGCTGGGAGCCATGGAACCGGAGGCGGCGGGCGCGGTGGTCTCCGCCGTGGGCCTGGCCAACCTGGTGACGAAATACTCGAATCTGCTGGCCGAATCGGGAGAGGCGCTGACGGTGGCCGAGAAGCACGTGACCGCACCCGGCGGCGCCAAGGCCAACGCGGTGTGGGCGCGGCTGGCCGGCGCCAACCCGCAAAACCCGGCGCCTTTCTTGCGCGCTCTGTTCGACAAGGACGACGGTCGCCTGATGGATTTCTATTACGACCTGGCGCACGCCGACGCCGCCCACCAGCGGTTCTTCACCGCTTCGGCGGCGCGCGCCGAAGCCTTCTACAAGCGGTACCGCGACTCCATGCCGTCGCCGCGCGCGGAATCCCGATGGCAGGCCACCGTGCTGCAAAAACTCGTAGTCGATTCAGCCGGCAAAGTGATCTTGCCGGGTGGACGCCAGGCCTGGAGCACTGCGGCGCAAAGCGATGAAGAAGCCCTGCGGCAGCTTCCCTCGTTCCGCGCGCTGGCGGCGGAGATCCAGTTGGAACAGCAGCGCGGCGCGCCGCTGGACCAGGCTTCCGCGGTCCTGTTGGAGCAACATTACGATGAATGGCAGTACCTGTTTCCGTATTTCGAAAAACTGCCGGGGTTGGGCGCCGCCGAGTTCCAGGCGCTGGCCGGTCTTGCCGAGGACGCGGTCAAAGCCCCCGCGGAGCGTCAGGCCGTACTGATGGGAGACTGGCACTCCCTGGTGGAGTTGGTGGTGCTGGCGAGCGAGGCCGGTTCGCTCGACCAGGCCGGCGCCGCGAAGGCCTTTCTGCAGATTACCGAAGCGCTGCGGTCGGGCAATGCAAGCGCCAGGTCCATAGCGGCGCTGCGCGAGATGTCGGGGGGCGCAGCGGATCTCGACGAGGCCATCCCCGTCCGGCTGCTGCGCCTCGGCGGCGCGCGGCGCGACGCCTACGAAAGGGTGAAAGCGTTGCAGAATGTCCCCAGCATTCGTTCGCTGGGCGATTCTCCCGACGCTCTGAAGACGCTGGCTGCGCTGAGCGGCGCGGTGTATGCGGCGCTGCTCGATCCGCAGTACCTGCTGGTGGCGGAGGATTCGCGCCTGCTGGCCAAGCACAACTTCCTGCCGGCCGGCGGCGACAAGCGCGCCAGCTTGTTCGCGGATTCCGCCCTGATTGTTTCCAACAGCCCGCCCGGGTCGAACCTGGCCGGCGGATTCGGCCGCTTCCGGGAAGTGACGAGGGCGCTCGACGAGCGCCGGGTGAAGGCTAACACCGCCGAAGCGCCCGCCACGGATGCGACTGCGTCCGAAGAGGCCGTGCAGCCGGGCCCTGGTCCCGCTGAACTCGGGCTCCGCCCGCCAACGGAAGCCGTGTTTCGCGCGAGCGGGCGGATTGTGGAAGTGTACGCGACCGTGACCGACAGCCGAGGCCGCTACGTGGACGACCTGAATGCCAGCCAGTTCACGATTCTCGAAGGCGGGCAGCCGAAGCCGGTCTTTGCGTTCGAGGACCATACCTCCAGCGTCTCGGTGGCTTTGCTGTTCGATGCCACGGGCAGCATGGAATCGGCCCTGCCGTCGCTGAAGAGCGCCGCCATGCAGTTCCTCGACGAACTGCGGCCGGAGGATTCCGTGGCGGTCTACAGCTTTAACAACCGGGTCACCGAGCTGCAGCCCTACACCACGGACAAGGTCGCCGCCAAGCGGGCCGTGCTGCGCTCGCACGCGGCTGGAACCACGGCGCTCTATGACGCTCTGCTGCATGTGAACCACGACATGGCCGGGCGCGCCGGAAAAAAAGTGATCCTCGTGTTTACCGACGGGGACGACAATGCCAGCATGCTGACTGCCGACGCCGCCATCCTGCGGGCCAAAGGCCGCGGCATCCCCATTTACACGATCGCCGAAGGCGGGGCGCTGGCGCATCAGCAGTTGATCGGGCAACTGGCCGGTATTGCGCGCGCGACCGGCGGAACGGCGTTCCTGATCCGAACCCTGAGCGATATCGGCGCGGTCTTCCAGAAGGTGTCGGAAGACCTGATGCACGGCTACCTGCTGGCGTTCCAACCATCGGAGAGCGAGGGGCGCGGGTGGCGCAAGATTGAAGTCGTGCTGGCGAAGAGCAAGGGCCGGCAGGTGCGGGCGCGCGAAGGTTACTTCCCGGACTGAGTGAGCGAGGGCTCCGCCCTCGATATCCCTTCGGGATATGGAAGTCAGAAGTCAGGAGTCAGAAGACAGAATCACCCCACGCGCGGCGGGCCGGAGTTGCCCATTCTGACTCCTGACTTCCTTGACTTCTGACTCCAGCCCCGCAGGGGCTCACTTCTTCACGGGTGGCACGGGGTCCCCAAAAGTAACAGTGGCGTCGGAAGAGAACTTGCGGTAGTCGAGGAACTGGACTTCATTGCGATGCTGGAGCGGGACGGCGTCGAGACGCGTCACCGAGCGCAGCGGAAGCAGATAAGAATGGCCGCCGACGTCGGTGAAGCCGTAATCCAGCAAGGATCCGGCGCGTCTCACGGGGAAATCGCGCGGCAGGCTCTCGGCTTCGGCGGCGATGCGCACAACGGCGTTGGTTTCGCGATCCACGTAGACGTAGCCGTGCTGACCCAGGGTGGCGTGTTGGAAGTAGCCGTCATTGGTGCCAAACGATAACCGGTAGGCGGAGTTCTCGACGGCGATGCGGAAGCGGTAGACCTCGGTGGGACGCTGGCGCAAGGTGGTCCAGTGATCCCAGCGGTACTCGGTGCGCGACGACTCGGCGAAGATGGAGCCGAGCAGGCTGCCGAACTCGCCTTCGGTGATGGCGCCGCCGGTCTGTTCATAAGTAAGATGAGTGGGGCGATTGTTGATGCTGATGAGCTGATAGTCTTCCTTGCGCTCGAAGTAAGTGAGCTTCAGCACGAGCGTGTCGGACAGATGCCACTGTTCCCTGCCCTCGGGGTCTTTGTAGCGCTTGATGGATTCGGTGCAGATGAAATCCGGCAGCGACTCGGTGTAACTGAGAGACTTTTCCCGAGCGGCCTCCCAAACGCGCTCCTGCTCGCCGGCCCAAGGCGCGGGCGGCGTTTCGATGGCGGGCACTTGCGGCAGGGGAAGATGCGCCGAGGCGTTGCGCATCTCCTCGAGTTCGGCCACGGTGTCGGGTCCGGCGCCCTCGCTTTGGAGGGTCTCGATGGTGCGATCGTCCAGCCGTTCGGCGAGCTTGAACTTGCGCAGCGCTTTGGCCACCTGGCTGTCCTTATGGTTCAGGCGAAGACCTTCCCGGACGCTTTCCACCACGGCCGCGACCGACGAGGCGCTCTGCGCGGCGGCTGCGAAGCAGGCCAGCAGACAGACGGCAGTGAGCCGGAACCGCATATCTCGATTATGACGCGGGCGAAGCGCGCGGCGTTACGCGCCGGCAGGCGCGGCCGACGCGATTTCGTGGTAGACCGATGTGAACTTCTCGAAATTTTTGTTAAAGCGCTGGCTGAGGTCGCGCGCCGCTTTGTCGTAAGCCGTCCCGTCGGGCCACATGCCGCGGGCGTCGAGGAAGGCGGCGGGCACGCCGGGACACGACGCCGGAACGGCCACCCTGAACACGGGATGCGGCGTCATAGGGACGTTGTTCAGCTCGCCAGCGAGCGCGGCGTTGAGCATGGCGCGCGTGTATCGCAGCTTCATGCGCTCGCCCACGCCGAAGGGACCGCCGGCCCAGCCGGTGTTCACGAGCCAGCACGCCGATCTGTAGCGCCGCAGCTTTTCACCCAGCAGCGAAGCATAAGCCGCCGCCGGGCGTGGCAGGAACGGGGCGCCGAAGCAGGCGCTAAAAGTGGCTTGCGGCTCCTTGCCGAGGCCGCGTTCGGTTCCCGCCACCTTGGCGGTGTAGCCGCTCAGGAAGTGATACATGGCCTGTTCCGGCGTGAGGCGGGAGATGGGCGGCAACACGCCGAAAGCGTCGGCTGTCAGAAAAACAACGTTGGCGGGATGGCCTCCCACGCTGGGGATCAAGGCGTTCCCGATGAAATCGAGCGGGTAAGCGGCGCGGGTATTCTCGGTGATCTCCTCGGAGTTGAAATCGAGCAGGCGCGTTTCGGCGTCCATGGCGACGTTTTCGAGCACGGTTCCGAAACGGATGGCGTTCCAGATCTGCGGTTCCTGCTCCTGGGAAAGGCGGATGCACTTGGCATAGCAGCCGCCTTCGAAGTTGAAAACTCCGTTGTCGCTCCAGCCATGCTCGTCGTCGCCGATGAGGCGGCGGCGCGGGTCCGCGGAAAGGGTGGTCTTGCCGGTGCCCGAAAGGCCGAAGAAGAGCGCGGCGTCGCCGGCCGGGCCGGTGTTGGCGGAACAGTGCATGGGGAACACGCCGCGGTCGGGCAGCAGGTAATTCATGATGGTGAATGCCGACTTCTTCATCTCGCCGGCATATTGCGTGCCGCAAATGAGCACGACGCGTTTTTTGAAGTTGATGACGATGCAGGTCTCGGAATTGGTTCCGTCTTCGGACGGGTTGGCCTGAAAGTCGGGCGCGAACAGGATGGTGAACTCGGGACGGTGTTCGGCGGCCGGCTGGGAATCGGGCCGGATGAAGAGCTGGCGCGCAAAGAGGGCGTGCCAGGCGTACTGGCTGACGACGCGGAGGGGCAAGGTGTAGGCGGGGTCGGCGCCGACGAAGCAATCCTGGACGAAAACTTCGTGACCCTGCCAGAACAACTGCATCTTGTGAAACAAGCGGTCGAAATGGGCTTCCGACATGGGCTGGTTGACCGCACCCCAATGCACGTGCGCGTCGGTGGTCTCGTCGCGCACAATGAATTTATCCTTGGGAGATCTGCCGGTGAACTGGCCAGTGCGCACCACCAGAGAGCCGCCATCGGCGAGCGACCCCTCGCGCCGCTGAATCGCCTGCTCCAGCAGTTGGGCCGCACCCAGATTGCAATGCGCCGCGTTGATATTGCGGATTCCGTGATCTTCCAGCCCGTGGCGACCCGGCCGCAGGCTTCCTGGTTCAGTCAGCATCCCTCTTTCCCCTCGTACCCATTTGACCGCGTCCCCTATCGTAAGATGGTCTCATGAAGCGCCTCCTCGGGGCCTGCGGTCTGGGGCTCATGTTGTTATACCACTGTGCCTATGGCCAAGTCATTGAAGTGGAATCCAATGGGCTGAAGTATCAGGCCCTGACACGCTCGGGAGTGACCATCATGTTCGCGCACCTGCCGGCCACGCTGCACGAGTACGCGATTGTCCAGGTGGCAGTTTCCAACGGATCGCCCGGGCCGTACGTGATCCGGCCGGAAGACTTCACGTTCGTGCGCGCCGACGGCAGCGAGGTGCGCGCGGTCCCCGCCCGCGCGGTGATTGACATGCTACTCAAGAAGGCCAACGGCAACGACATGACGAAACTGGTGACCACTTACGAGGCCGGTATTCTGGGCAACCCGAGCGTGAAGTCCACGCACGGGTACGAAGAGCGGCGCCAGGCGGCGATTGCGTACTCCGGGTCAAAGACCAGAGCCGCGGCGGTAGCCAGCGCGCTGGCGATGGTGCAAACCAAGATGGCGCCCGGTAATTCCACCGACGGGGCGATTTTCTTCCCGACGGCCGGCAAGGCGCTGGGCGCCGGCCACATGGTGGTGAGGACAAATACGGATCTGTGGGAGTTCAAAGGCGAGTAGGGGGTGTTGGCGGGGCGGACGCCCTGGTCCGCCCCACTATTCGGACCAGATTGTGCTCAGCACGCGCACGGCGTTCCCGCCGAGGATCATCTTGATATCGGCATCGCTGTAGCCCCTCGCGATCAAACCCTCGGTTAGATCAAACATCCGTTTGGGGTGGTCCAGGCCAGTGGTCCCCACATGCTCCGGTTCATCCACGTGGTATCGATAGCGCTCGAAGTTCGGCTGGCTATCGGGCCGAAAGCCACCACCAATCGGATTGCCATTTCCCACGAGGTCCAGGTCGCTGCCCACAGCCAGGTGTTCCACCCCTACCAGCTTTCGAACGTAGTCAAAGTGATCCAACACGTTGGCGGTGCTCACAGGCTCCCGGTCGCGAACCATAAACCGGATGAAGTCGATGCCCATGATGCCGCCGGTCTTCGCCAGTTTGCGGATGGCCTCATCGCTTTTCGCGCGCATGTGTCCCGGGATCAGAGCGCGACAGGTGGCGTGGGTGAACAGCGCCGGCTTCTTCGCGGCCTCCAGAGCGTCCAGGGTTGTCTGGTCCGCGCAGTGAGATAGATCCACACCCATGCCAACCTTCTCCATCCGTTTCATGATGGAGAGCCCGAATACGGAAAGACCGCCATCGCGCTGCTCCAGAAAACCGCTGCCAATGCGGTTGTTGAAGTTGTAAGTCAGTTGTGAGATGCGCTGTCCCAGGGCGAAGAACTCGTCGACATCGTCCGGACCCCGGAAGTGCATGGAGTCCTGCAAGGTCAGCATGATTCCGATCTTCCGGCCGTTGCGCACGCGGGCGAAATCTCGGGCGTTGTCAATGCGCAGCAGCCAATCGCTGTAAGCGGCCAGGAACCCGTTCCATTTTGCGAAGAATCGCAGACCTTCCTGGTAATCGGCGGCCCCGCTGCCCAGCGCGAATACGTTGATCCCGGAGCCTTGATAAGTGGCGGCGTCGGCCGCCGTGAAGCTCCCTGGCTTGCTCAGCCAGAGCTCACTCCTGGGGGGTTTCTCCGAGTAGTCAGCGAAGCGGAACTGATTGAGGAGGTCCACTACCGTGGTTTCCGCGATCAGTTGGATGGCACGGGCCGAGTACTCCGTGCTCGACTGCGCAAAGAGCTGAAACCGGCCTCGCAACACGGCCGGCGCGGCAGACAAGGCGGTCCAACGGAGCACGGTCCTTCTGCTGAGACGATTCATAAGCACCTCCGGGAGATGAACTTTGAGACATTATGGCATTGCCGGAAGCAGGGCGTGGGGCAAACCGGGTTCGAAGTTTCGCAACGGCGGCGAAATTCGAGTTTGCACTAGGAGGCGCGCAGGCCACGGTCTCCTGGGTGATTCGACGGTGCAGGTGACGGGCCAGGTTCGGCGTTGGATTGGCAGGCGGAAGCGCCGGCGGAAGCGCCTGCCCCACTTTGGATAGGCGGTTTGACGGAACGAACCCAATTTTCCGTAACCGGCGCTTTTTCTTCTTGTTGCGCGAGGGGTTCGGCGGCGGCGCGCTGCTTTTGGAGGCGGCGGAGTTCGGCCAAGGACCGGAAATGCCGGCTGTCTTCCGAGGCGAGGCGGCGCTGGACCTGCTTCAGGAGGGCGTTGGAGGCCGGGTCGCGGAGCAGGGCCAGCAAATTGGGAGCGGAATTGAGGAGCTGGGTTTCCAGGCGGCCCCAACGCTGCTTGTTCCACTGGGCGAGGAGCATGGTGCGGAGGAGCCACTCCTCTACAGCGCCAAGGGGATGATACTGATCGAGGTAAGCCTGGGTGAGGGCCTCCAGTTCGGCGGGGTCTTCACCG